>Ga0160505_100141_pt1 | contig 54427 bp, 58 predicted proteins | sample DIDeMG_FD_108225 | JGI IMG/M metagenome (GOLD analysis project Ga0160505, IMG submission 108225) | Enriched chicken feces microbial communities from UW Madison campus, WI, USA - DID2874_E49_Stillage MG | ecosystem: Host-associated > Birds > Digestive system > Large intestine > Fecal ... | reverse complement strand
TTGTAATGTGATGGTTGTACCCATTCGATGAATGACCCTTGTTTCTTCTCGAAAAAAGTTTTCACCCATTTGTATCCCTTCTTTGATTCCAAAAATCAAACGACTCGCTAGCGAACCATCATTTTTGTTAGTATTTTCACAATCAGAGAATACTCCTTTAAAACATTTTTGTCAATATCATTATATATTTTTTTATATACAAAACCGCGCTAATCTTATATAAAAAAAAGAACAACCTTCGATCTTTCGTTGCTAGATCAAAGGTTGTTCCCTATAAAACGGATCAAAAATAACGACTCATTTTCATTTGCTTTAGTCATGCATCATTATAGCTGTTTTTTCATCTGATTTAACTCATTGATCAACAGCCGATTTTTGTTGATTTTTGCAAACGCAAGTGCATCTTGTATCAATTCTAGAATGACAGAAGCTGGTTCGCCGGCAGCTTGGGCATTTTTGGCCAACTGTGCAGCTGCACGGGCCAGATAATAGGTCAAATGATTCTCTGAGCAAATGGCGATCGCATAATTTAATAGTGCGTTGCTGGTTTCAAGATCATTCGTTTGCGCGTAAAAAACCCCGCAATGGAAAACGATATTCAAAACGCGCCAGATGTCTTCCGTTGTCTGGATGGGATACGTATAAATTTCGCTAAATACTTTATCGAAATATACTTCCGCTTTTTCCAACTCAGCTTCACGCGCATAAGCGATGCCGATCCCCGTGTAGGCCAGCAGTTGAAATACTGTGTCGGTCGTCTTTGACATCAGCAATTGATCAAAATGGAACAAGACATCCGTAAACGGCGCCTGGTTAAAAACCATCTCGAATCCTTTAAGATAATAATAACGAGCTCTTAAATCGGCGTCTTTGATCGTTTTGGGATCGATTTTCTCCAAAATTTGAGCCAATTGTTCAAATTCACTGGTAATCAGCGAAAATTCAGCTTTTTCTAGTTGTTCATCTAGTTGTGAATTCACCACATTGATTGAAGAAAAAAGATCCACTAAAGGCAGATTGATTCGATTGCATAACTTGATCAATATTTTCAAGGAAGGGACTTGTCCATTATTTTCAAACCTGCTCAGAGTTGCTTGTGTGCAAATACCCTCTGAAAGTTCTTTTTGTGACATCCCAACAGCCTTTCGTGCTGCAATAAATTTCTCTACATTCAATTGCCTTTCCCCTCTCTGCTTCAACTTTGGCAGCCATTCAGTATCGATATGATTTTAGCATGTTTTTTTGAAAACAGGCACCCTCTTTTGATTTTATTTTTCACTTGTGAAGGGGAAGACTCTATGGAACAATCACTTTTCTGAGAAATCGCCTTTTACGACAGCCCGCTGGGTTTGATAGCTTCCTTTCTCTTTTCCTGTACGTATCTCGGCTAGCTTTGTTTCGATCATTTTCATAATTTTGTTCAAGTTTTGAGGGTCTGCTACAAAATCTAGTTCATCCCCATCGATCTGCATTTTCGGACAGACATCAAAATTTTCATACCAAGCATCATACCGTTCGTTCAACAATTTGTAGTAATCATACAAACTTGGATCATTTGCCACCTGTTCATACGAACGTCCTCGCTTACCGATCCGATCGATCATAGTCTCCAAAGAAACTTTGATGTGGATCATCAAGTCTGGTTGTTTCATTGGGGCGGAGTCTTCCAACTCACGCAGCATCGTGTTCAATAAATTGTCGTATTGCTCGACTTCCATTGGTGAGATCCTTCCAAGATCTGCATTCAAATGAAACATCATGCTGTCTTCATAAATCGAACGGTCGATCACATTGTCATCGTGAGACAAGGCTTCCCGCATTGCAAGAAAACTTTTATTCAAAAAAAAGATTTGCAACAAAAAAGCATATCTTTCTGGATTTGAGTAGAACAATGGTAACACATCGTTGTCCTCAACATTTTCATAAAATGGTTTTGAAGCCATTTCCTTCGATAAAAAATCGGTCAAACTACTTTTACCTGCTCCAATCGTTCCTGCTATCAATAACACATGCATCCATCCTTCTTACTAAAATATCGTTGAGCCATCCTTGTCTCGCTTTTTCCCTCACTGATAAACCTAACACTGAAGCTGATTCAAAACGTAGGCGTATCTTTACATGGCATTTGGTTAGCAGCAAAATACTCATAAAAGACCTTGTTTACTGATTTCTCTTTGATAACAAAAGATTTCTCGCGACTAATGTCTCAGTGGCAACCTCTCTAGTGTATCAAATCCAGCAGGTATTACAAGATTGAAGGTCCTTTTTCCAATAACGGGCACTCTTCTGCTAACAGGTTGTCGTCTAAACTCGTGCGTTTCTCAGAGTCGTAATGGCGGATTCTTTATGCTTGTTTGCCTCACTTCGACACAAATCCCTGCTAAACGATTATGACAAAAACAGCGCTCCTTCCAAACTTCAAGATCCATTTTACCTAATCTTTAAAAAAAGTAAATACAATATATAGTGAACAGAGTGTAAGAAAAAGATTAAAAAATACTATATATTGTGAAGTAATGGTATCTAAAGGAAGGAAATATTCAGTCACTGCAGCTGATTTTGTTATTCATTTTTTCCCCCAAAAAAACACAACACCTGCTCTCCTATCAGAAAAAAGAGCAGGTGTTGTGTTTAAAATGTTGCTATTCCACTTCAATGGATCAGCAATCAGTCGTTTTTGTCCCCTTGAATCAAAAAACAAACTCTAGCTAGGGTATATCCTTTGTGTCAGTGAACTGATTTCCGCCTCTTTCCACTAAAGAATATCTTTCCATGATCCTTAACGTAAGATTTCGATCGTTTTCTCGATTTTAACCGTTACACGACCGTTCTTGATCACATAAACCCGTTCGGGAATATCAATCAATGCATTGCTTTTCGACTTTGTATCTAACAATACAAGATCGGCTTTTTTACCAACAGCTAATCCATAATCAGCTAGTTTCAACGCTTTCGCCGTGTTGGTAGTGATCATCGGTAAAACCGTCGGCAAGTCGGCAGCCCCACCTAAGTGGGCAACTGGAACAGCTAGCATCGCAATCTGAATCAAGTCCCCATTCCCATAAGGTGTGAAGGCATTGCGGATGTTGTTGCTTCCTAAGCAGATATTTACACCACCATCTCTTAATTTGCGAATCGGAGTGACTGCACGACGCACATTATAAGGATCGTTTCTCGCCCCTAAATGAAGATCGGTGGCAGGCAATGGCATGACATTGATTTGTGCTTCCGCCATCAATGAGATGACTTCTGCTAATTTTTCAGGCGGCATCGCATGCAACGCGGTCAAATGACCTACGGAGACACGCCCGTGATAGCCTTCTTTAATGGTCTTCTCACACAGATAAACAATTGATGTCTCATCCGCTTCATCGGCGAAATCTTGATGGAGATCAATGTCTTTATCAAACTGTTTGGCAATCGAAAAAACCAAATCAATATGCTCATTGGCTGGTGCATCATTATAAGGAATTCCCCCTACAACGTCGGCACCTTTTTCCATTGCTTCGATCATCATCTTATCAGTACCAGGCGCCTTGAAGATTCCTTCTTGGGGAAATGCGACAACTTGCATATCAATCAAATCCTTGTATTCTTCTTTTAATCGCATGATCGTATCAAAGCCCGTAAATCCTTGGGCTGGATCAAACTCTGCATGAGTCCGCACAGCTGTCGTACCATGAACGATCAGCATCTCAAGTGCTTGTTTTGCCCGTTGGTATATGTCTTCCTCTGTGAAAGTTGGCTTTAATTTTGCAGTAACCGCGATAGCTTCTTGCAGTGTGCCGGAATTGTTGGGTTCACGGTCAGCGATCAATGCTTTATCCAAATGAATATGGCTTTCTACAAGACCGGGAATCAGCACTCGTCCATTGGCTTCGATGGTCTCATTTGCAACTGTTTCGATGGATGGTGCGATCTCGACGATTTTGCCAGCAGTAATGCCAACGTCTTTTAACTCTTCTCCATCCTCGATTCTTGCTTGTTTAATTAGTAGATCCATTTCTTTTCCTCCCTCTTACTTACCCAAAAATCAAACCAATGAACAACAATATAATTGAAGCAAGACTTAGCCATTTCACATTTCCTTTGACCACATCCAAAATGGGGATTTGGAATCCTGAAGATAATGCTTGCATCGTGATGTTGACGAAACTCATTTGACTGCCTAAGCCCACGCCCATTGTGACAAAACCTAAAGCAATCGGTGGGAATCCTAGGGAAACGGCGATTGGCAAAACAAGTGTCAACACTGAGCCCACATACGCTCCAGCAGGAATGCCAATCAAGACTCCGGTTAAAATCGCCACAGGTACTACAACAAATTCCGGTGCATTTTGAGCTACCCCAGCAATGACGGCAAACGTTCCTGTTTGCGCAATGATATTGATGAATGCCAAGAAGATTCCCACTTGAAAAAGACGAGTCAGAATATACGTTGATCCATCTACCATTGCTTCCACCGATTGATTCATTGAAAAATCAGTACATAAGTAAATCAATGCTAATGTGATCACCATATAAACAAGCGGTGTGAAGAAAACAAAACCAATCAACTCATTGACTAGCGGGCCGAATATAACTGCAAAAAGCAAGAAAATCGCTGGTAATGTGATTTTGAACAACTCGCCATTACTTTTTGTTTCATATTCATTTTCTGCAGAAGCTTTAAAGCCGATGTGCCGGCGCTTCGTTCCCCAAAAAGCCAAAGCGATAGCTAACACGACAAACAACAACCAAAAAGGACGCATCTCAACAACATAAGAAGAAACGCTAAAGCCGCCCAGTTTGGAAACAATACTTGATTCTAAGGAGGCAGGAGAAGTTGTAAACGAGACAGCTGCCGCTAGCGACATGGCTGCAATCAATTCTGGAACCACTCCCACTGCTGCAAAAGCCAGTGGTGCGATCACCATTGCACTGCCGCCGCCAATACCAGACATATAAGTAGCTGCTGCAAGCAAAATGACAATAAATGCAGAAACATATTCTACCTTGCCTTTTGTTCCTCGTTTAGCCAAAGTCAAAGCTGCCGTATAGCTTCCCGCTTTGAAAACAGCCATTGCCACAGCAGAATTGATGATGGGGACAGTGATACTCAACATCGTTGGCACAGCTTCCAGCAGTTGCGTATTGGCTTCTGCTAAACTGATACCTCCGATGATCATTGCTAGTATACCAGCAACCAGTCCAGCAATGATCATATCTACCTTTCTAAATAAAAGAACTAAAACCAAGACCAATGGAACTAAAACCAAAATAGCTTTAAATCCTGTTGGTGCAACGATTTGGTCAATTGCTTCTTCAGCATGTACAGCAATGCCATAAAACATTCCTACAAACATAGCAGCAAGCAAAAAAAACCCATTTTTTAAATGTTTTCATTTTTCCACGTCCTTTTTTGGATAAAAATAAATGCATTGAAAAAAACGAATGATTCAGTCTATTACGTAACTAGCAAAATAGGTTATTCCATTTAGAGAAACTCAAACGGGGCCTGCTTTCTCCTTTTATAAAACAATTACTGCCGATTACCTATTGAAATCAAAATGAGATCACTCTTAAAAAACTACCCCTTTCACTACTTGCTATTCAGCTACAAGTTCTCTGAGCCACTCCTCCCTAAGAATCATTCCCTGCACTGTCCACTACTAATAAACGGCCACAAGATGCCGTTGGTGAATCCTTTGAAGTTGTCGGACATACAAATACACCGCTTTTTTGTGGGAATGATTCTTCCTTTTCTCCTTTTCTGCCTATCTTCCTGTTTTCTATTTTACGCGAATGTGAATCCGCTTTCTTTGGACGTTATTCTAAAAAAAACGATCTTTTTTTAGCCGATTGTCTAAATCATTTGCATCAAAGTGAAACAAAAGCGGCTGTTCTGCCTATTCTGACCAGCCACTTTTATCAATTATCTGGTTCCACTGAAGAATCGCTTAATCCGCTGATAGACCAGCAATTGTTTGCGGGCACGTTGAATCCGGCGATACCGATGAGGATTTTTTTGGTAAAACCCTTGATGGTAATTCTCGGCTGGCCAGAAAGTCGTGGCTGGTCTAATCTCTGTGATGATTGGTTTTGCATAATGACCTGCCCTTTGCAGCTGTTCTTTTGACGCTTCAGCAATCGCTTGTTGCTGCGGATCTCCGACAAAAATGATTGGTCGGTACTGCTTTCCCCGATCTTGAAACTGTCCACCAGCATCTGTGGGATCCGTCAACTGCCAATACAATGAGACTAGCTCCTCATACGTAATCAACCGATTGTCAAAAATGATTTCCACTGCTTCTACATGTCCGCTTAACCCGCTACTGACTTGATCGTACGTGGGATGCGGGATATTCCCGCCGGTATATCCTGAAAGAACAGAAGTGATCCCTATTTTCTGTTCAAAAGGCTCCACCATACACCAAAAACAACCCCCCGCAAAAATGGCTGTTTCTTGATGACTCCAGTCAGTGATTTGATGTGTCTTTGTTTTTTGAGTTGTTTGAGTTGTTTCTATCCCTCTTAACTGATCATAAAAATCCTGTAAATCCGGTGTCAAGTTGCCTCGAAGTGCCAATGGTCGCAAAGCAGCTTCCAACTCTGATAGGACATTTTTTTGTTCTTGTCCGGATTCTAACCGATCTCGGGCTGCCAACAACTGGGATCGTTCCCAATCTCTTGTCCCTGGATTGATGATCAAATTGTAAAGCTGACTTAATCGTTCCTCGTCCATCCTTCTCATCCTCTCTGCCAGAAAAACTTTGAAGTGTTCCATCCTCTTGCAATTACTTGAAATGATTTATATGCAAATTACCATATTTCCTTCATCTGGCCTACTGATTCGCTTTCTGACCAAAGAAAAAATTCTCTAAATGACAAAAAAACCGAACAAATAGCGGTACAGACCATCAACATAGGAGGGTCTGAAATTCCTGTAGAACAGAAATCAGCTATCGTTCAGTTCGAGGTATTTTGCTGTTTGGTTATCTTAAGAGCATTGTTTATCTTGTTAGTGAAAAATACAATGGACTTAATTCTTCTAATGCTTCAGTCGTCAATCTCTCAACATCTTCGATGCTCTCTGATGGAAACCAAAGTTTGCCGATTTGAAAACTGCGTCCTTGCAGCTTTTCTTCAAGTTGTCTTTGTTTTTGCGGCTCTGAGAGGTATACAGCTAATGGGCAATGATCTTCTAGTTCATGTTCCACCTGTGGCCAAATATAATAATCAGCCAAATTTTTGTCTTTGCTCCATTCTTCAATCTGCCAGCGTAAGTCATTATAGGCTGCTAAACTCCCTGAACGTTGGCCACTTTTGTAATGTTGGAACATGAAATAGACTTGATATTGCTTTTGATTGATCAATGCAGCTAGGCAGGCATTTTGATTCGGATGTGCCTCATTCCGATAAGCACACCAAAAATGACTGCGCAAATTCCAACCATTCGTCCAACTCTCAACTTTCGGTTGAAGGTCTGCTGATACATTGGTTGCGACAGTCATTTGGATATGTTTCCATTTTTGCCAGCTCATCTGATAATCCTCTTTCAGCCGCTGAATTGTTTCTGGTGGGTAGATGTCTTTGATTTGTTTAAAGGCAAATACCTCACGATCGAATAAATCAAAATCTGCCTTAGCAAATTCCATAATGTCACCTTACTTTTAAGCTCTATTTTTTTAGTGGTAGTAAACAGCATCTAGGAACAATCCTTGGGAAGGTACTGTCTCTCCGGCTGCTTTTCGGACTTGATTCGTAAATATCTCATCGATCGCCGAAATGTCCATTGTACCCGCACCAATCTCTAAAATCGTCCCGGTGATGATCCGTACCATTTTATAAAGAAAGCCATCTCCTTTAAAGCGAAAACGCAGCATATCTCCTTCTCTTGTGAGTGAGAGTTCCTCGATTGTACGAGTAGTGGATTTTTTGGTCTTTTTTAATGCAGAAAAGCCAATAAAATCATGAGTGCCAATAAACTTCTCACAAGCTGCTTGCATTTTGTCCCAATCAAGCTCTTGCGGACAATGAAAACTCCGATGACGTTCAAATACGGTTGGAATCGGACTATTCCAAACATAATAACTGTATTGTTTGCCGGTCGCATTGTAACGGGCATGGAACCGTTCAGAGGCTTCTGCGACCTCTTTGATGACGATGTCTTGAGGTAGGTAGCGATTCAGGAATTGCAACATTTTTTCGGGGGACAAATCGCTTGCTGTCTTGAAATTGGCTACTTGTCCTCTCGCATGCGTCCCTGCATCTGTACGTCCAGACCCGATGATTTCGATTTTTTCATTTGTCATTTGTGTCAAAATACTTTCAATTTTCTCTTGGATCGTTCGATCAGAATCGCCTAAACGTTGCCACCCCAGATAGCGCTTGCCATCATATTCAATCGTAAGTTTAATATTTCTCATTTATTTTAATTGCTCCTGTCATCAATGATTTACCCCAAAAAAACGGGTTCCCTTGCTTATCATAAGGGAACCCGTCACCGGTGTAAATGCTCTAAAGAAGATTTTAGCGATATTTCAAGAAAACAGCCAAAGATTCAAATTTCTGATGTCATTAAAAACTTTTATTTCCCAATCACTAATCTCCTTGTATAGACTGCTTGGCCCGAATGCATGACTGCATCATCGACGATGGAGACGATCCGAGCTTGTCGTGTCACAGCTGGCGTCCAGTTCTCATCAATCACTTCTGATAAGCTAGTTTCATCGATAGACTGAAGGTAATTAACTGCTAACTCGACACTAGCAGAAAGATAATCCACTAATAGTTCTTTTTGATTAACAATTACCTTGGCGGCTTCTTCTGGTGTATGACGCCAATCTTCTGTATCGTCAGGCAAATCCAAAGCAAATCGCTTCGTCCAGTCCGCTAGCCAAAGTGGTTCTTGATCCGCTAATGCGGAAATCTGCAGATCGATTTCGCGAGCGGTATGCCAGATCAGCCAAGTGACTGACTTAATCAGTGGCTCCGGCATCGTGTTCGCTTCCGCGATACTCATTTGCGCCAACGTTTCTTCAAATCGTTCTTGGGCCCGTTGCAATGTCTCGATCGTCAATTGTGTTTCCTTCATGATACTCCTCCTCTTTAGTAAGTGCTTATCTTTACTCTACTACAGAAAAAGGGAGAAACCAATGAATCAACCTGCTGGTAAAAAGGACTGAAAAATTATTCTTCCGCATAAATTTCTTTGGCTAAATTGAATGCCGACCATGCTTTAGGCCATCCGGCATAGAAAGCCAAGTGTGTGATCAATTCAACGATCTCTGCTTGAGTCACACCATTTTCTTTGGCGATTCGTAAATGAGCTTCTAATTGAGGCACACCTTGTGTCAAAAGGCTGGCAACAGTGATCAAACTGCGATCTCTGGCGGACAATTCTTGTTCTCTAGACCACACTTCTCCGAATAATACGTCATCATTCAATGCCGCAAACTGAGGGGCGAAGTCACCCAATCGTTCGCTTCCTGCTGTTTGTTTTTTCATTCTCATTGCCTCCTTATTTTTGTAACTGCTGATAGTCTTCCTCCGCCACAGCTTCGAGCCATTCAGGCGTTCCGGCAGTAATAGCCAGATGTTCAAACCAGCTATCTTTTGCTGCGCCATGCCAATGCTTGATGCCATCATGGGTGACGACAATATCTCCTGCTGTCAAAAATTGGGCTGGTTTTCCTTCTTCTTGATACCAGCCTTCACCACCAGTAATCAGCAAAATCTGATAACCATCATGATGAATATGCCAATTATTGCGGCAACCTGGCTCAAAAGTTACATTCCCAACGCCAACATTGACCGAGGGGTCTGCAACTAAAGTGTTTAAATAACTTTGTCCAACAAAGTATTGGGCATACGCTTCATTTTTTGCGCCACTTGGGAAAATCACGCCATCTTTTACCTCTTCAAATTTTGCCATTGCTTGTCTCCTCCTTGCATACCTCTTTGTCTGATACCATTGTGCCATTTTGTCAGCTTTCACAATCAATAAAGCGGCAATCCTTTCAATAACTTACAAGTTCATGTTACTGCTTGATCCACATAACGTCCAATACTTGTTAAGCTGATTTCTATGCTTGCAAAGCATGCTTGAATTTCTTCAAAAATGTTTGGACTGTCGGCGCCAAAATCGTCTCTTTCCTCCATACCAGAACACAGTTCGTTTCCAGAGGTGGCGAAAAGGGGATGAATTTTATTTGGTTTTCTCGATGATGAATCGCTCCAGCAATTGCTAAAGCAGCACCAACATTGTTTTCGACCAATAAAAGCACATTAAAAATCAAATTGTATCTCCCAACGATTGTCAACTCTTCTTCAACGAATCCCCCCCACGTGCAAAACATTTCCAAAACTTCTTTACGACTCGAACAAATCAACGGTGTGGTGAGGATGTCTGCAGGTGAGATACTGCTTTGATCAGCCAACGGGTGTTCATTTGCAACAAACAGCCCCCAGACTTCTTTCTTAGGCAATGGTCAGCCGATTGTATTGATCCGTCGTTGCAGGATCAATCAAAATCGCCACATCAAGCAAGCCTTTATCAAGTTTTTCCAGAATATCATTACTAGTTCCGCTAAAAATAGTAAAAGACACTTGGGGGTGATCAGTAACCATTTCTTCGATGATTTGTGTGAGCAAATAGGAGTTTTCTGCTTCCACACAACCAATCGCAATTTGTCCATTCAGAATCGTCTCCTGATAATTGAACAATTCTTGTTCTGTTTTCTGATTCAATTCAAGAATTTCTTCTGCGCGCTTTTTTAAAAACAGACCTGCTTCTGTTAAATAAAGTTTCTTATTTTGGCGCACAAACAATTCTGTGTGCAAACGCTCTTCAAACTCTCGAATTTGTCTGCTTAAAGTGGGTTGCGTAATGTTCAGCTTTTTAGCTGCTTGGGTAATATTTTGTTCCTCGGCTATTGCTAGAAAATACTTTAATACACGAGTTTCCATCGAAAACTCCTTTCTTCTATGACACAACATTTTTCCTACTGTTATCTCAGATTTTCGGGAAAAGAACGCATCCTTATTTATCTGTAACAACGAATACTAGCTTTATTCTACCACCTAACTAGAAATTCTTGACCGCTATTCGTTTGGTTCATCCAAACAAAAAGGCCCTTCATTCACTGAAGAGAACGAAGGAACCGATAGAATTGAATTTCAGTTGTTTCTAATGGACGTTTTTATTACAAGCGAATCGGTGTAGCAGTCTTTTGCAGAACATTGTTTAGCGCTTCAATATTTGTACGTCCTTGGGTCTGCAGCCACTCTTTCGCCGCACCTTCTCCCTGAGTCACAAAAGGCTCTACACCGTTTGCCCAGGTTGCTCGTCCACAAAGTACGCCATTGAATTTTGAGCCGGATGTTTTGGCAAATTGCAGTGTTTCTTGGAACAATTCAGCTGAAACCCCTGCACTCAAGAAAATATAGGGCAGATCCGTTGCTTCCGCTTGCTCTTTGAAATAAACCGCCGCTTCTTCTTTAGTATAAGCAGCTTCCTCCGCATAGCCCTCTACATAGTTCATATTCACAGGGACTTCCACTTTCAAGACATCAACGCCATAGTATGCTTGCGAAAATTCTCGCATCATATCATTTACTTTATGAGGTTTTTTCAAAGCATATTCTTTCGAAGTGGTATCTGGGATAGCAGCATCATAAGAAACCAGTTCTAAGAAAAATGGTAGATTTTCAGCAAGGCATTCCGAACCAATCCGTTCGATAAATGCCTTCTTTTGATCATTGATCTCGTCAGGTTCGTCCACATCATAATAGAGCAAAAACTTACAAGCATCCGCGCCATTTTCTTTTAGCCGTTTCACAGACCAGTTGGACAAAAGATCAGGCAAACGACCCGGAGTTGAAGCATCATAACCGGTTTTCTCGTAGGCTAACAATAATCCAGCTTCTTCATCCCGAACTTGGGCTGCTGGCAATCCATACTCTGGATCTAGTAAAATTGCTGAGGCATAGGGCGTCAACTCGGCTGACACGATTTTTTTGAAGGCACTGATTTGCTCTGTCGTGACTGAATGGTCTTGGAATTTGCCAATCATTTTTTTCAAAGCCCCTCGTTGATCAATGGCTAAAGCACTAATAATGCCATTTTCATTACATAGCTGTTGGATATATGCTTGCTTATTTGATAATGTCATGCTTTCACTACTTCCTTTTTTAGTTTTCTGCCAGTTTTCCATTTAAAATTTCGGCAATTTCATCAGGAGACTGTGCTTGCTTCAAACAATTTGTCACCTCTTTATGCATCAAAAGCCGTGCCACTTGAGACAATAGTTTCAAATGTGTCGTTCCCGCTTCTGAATCAGGTATAAAAAGAGCAATAATAAAATCAGTTCCTTCCCCATCCAAACTTTTCCAATCGATTTTGCTATTTAATTGGACGATGATGACATTGGCTTCTTCGATACTGTGATCTTTCGCATGAGGGATAGCAAATCCATCCATCATCCCCGTTGTACTCTCCTCTTCTCTTGTTAGCAATTTTCTATAAACAGCAGCTTGATCACTGCTGATGCCTAGAATAACTGCTTGTGCTGCAAGGAAGGTCATTATTTCGTCTTGTGTCACAAAATCTCGCTTCATAAAAATGTGGTCTGTTTTGATCAACGTCATTTGTCTTCCTCTTTTCTATTCTTTCGCTGTTTCTTTCCATTCATCAGCTGAAACTTCTGCTTCACGTTTTTGTACACTGCGTTTTTGGATGAACCCTAAAATCACTCCACCTATGATCGAGCCAAGTAAAATCGAACCTACCCAAGCAATTTTCCCCGTGACAACCGGCAATACTAAGAAGCCGCCATGAGGAGCAGGAACTTGGACTCCAAACATATAGGTCAAAACCGCTGCGATCGATGAACCCAACATCATCGTAGGCAGAACACGCAGAGGATCTTTGGCTGCAAATGGAATCGCCCCTTCAGTAATATGCGTTGATCCTAAAATAAAGTTGACTAGCCCTGCATTGCGGTCGTTCGTATCAAAATATTTCCCAAAAAATAAGACAGCAAATCCCGTAATCAATGGTGGCGCGATACATGCCGCAGAAACACCTGCCATAAAGGTATGGTTTCCTTGAGCTAACAATGCCGTTCCCGTAACGTAAGCGGCTTTATTGACGGGACCGCCCATATCAAATGCGGACATACAGCCAACAATGATGCCTAAAATCAATGGATTCGAATTCTGGAATCCTGCCAAGAAATCCATCATACCTTGATTGATCGCCTCCATCGGGCTTGCTAACAAAGACATCACCACACCAATGACTAAAACACCAATCACTGGATATAAGAAAATAGCCTTCAATCCATCTAATTGTTTCGGTAATCCTTTCATGACTTTTTGCAAGAACAGAATAAAGTACCCAGCTAAGAATCCAGCAAAGATCCCGCCTAGAAAACCAGCGCCACCAGCATTGGCCAACAGGCCGCCGACAAATCCCACCACCAAACCAGGTCGTTTAGCAATCCCTTCAGCAATGTAAGCCGCTAAAATAGGGACCATCATTCCCATTGCTGTATCCCCAATTCCTTTTAACATCGCTGATGTCGGATTATAGGTGGGATCATTAGGATCAAAAGAGTAGACACCCCAGATTGCGAATGAGACGGCGATGATCACGCCCCCTGCTACGACAAATGGCAGCATATGAGAAACACCATTCATCAGATTTTTATAAATACTATGTCCGATTCCGGCAGCCATTCCCCCATCTGCTTGCTCCAATGCATCGACCGTCTTGTTTTCTGCAATCAGCGACCCTCTCAATGCTTCTTCAATTAGCTGATCGGCATCTTTGATTCCTTTGCTGACCGGAACATTGATCACGCGTTTTCCCGCAAAACGTTCCGCTTGGACATCTTTATCTGCAGCAATAATGACCGCATCTGCATTTTTTATCTCTTCTGGCGTTAACTGGTTTTCTATCCCCACTTGTCCATGAGTCTCTACTTTAATAGCTATTCCTTTGCGTTTGGCGGCTTGTTCCAACGCTTCTTGTGCCATATAGGTATGGGCGATCCCAGTGGGACAGCCCGTTGCAGCAACAATCTTGTAAGTGGTCATTTTTTATTCGCTCCTTCTTTTGATTTCAATTTGTTCTTCCAACTCTGCAACATCCGAAAAATCAGTTAGTCCCTTACGAAAAGCGGTTGAACTTCCAGCAGCTAATCCTCTCTTCAAATTGACATCCAGCGGCTCACCTGTTAAATACCCTGCAAGAAATGTTCCTAACAACGTGTCTCCAGCACATGCTGTATTCACTACTTTGCCTTTAGGAGAGTTTCCAGAGTAGACCGTATCTTTTGTCAAGAGAAGGCCGCCTTCTCCTCCTAAAGAGAGCAGCACATGTTGCGCACCACTAGCCACCAATCGTTTGGCGTAGTCGATATAGCCTTTGCGATCATTGATTTCGGTCTGATACCATGCTTGCAGCTCTTCTTCATTGGGCTTTAACAAGAAAGGCTGATAAGGCAGACATTCCAACACCTCTGAATAACTTGAATCAATAATCAGATTCACTTGCTTTTCAAAGCAAATACGACTGATTGCTATAAGAATTTTGGGCGAGACACCTTGTGGCATACTCCCAGATATACAGAGATAGTCACCAGCTTGCAGATGTCTAATTTGTTCTAGCAAAAGATTGATCTGCTTTTTTGAAATTTCAGGTCCCTTATTCACAAGTTTGTACTCCTTATTATCGCGATTTACATGCGTAAAAACGTTGATTCGAGTAAATCCCGGAACGGGAATAAAATCGGTCTGAATCGCTTGTTGATGCAAGTAGTCCTCAATATAATTACCAGTAAAACCAGCTTTGAACCCTAATGCTGTACTATCGATACCAAGTTTTTTCATGATCAATGAGACATTGACCCCTTTTCCATTGGCTTGGATATCATCATCCTTTGTGCGATTCACTTGAAATGGTTTCATCTCATCTGTTTCGATAAAAAGATCGATCGCTAGATTTAACGTACATGTATAAACAGCCATTTGCGCCCCTCCTTTCCTACAAACCTATTATGGATCACTACTTGATGTAAATGTTTTCATAAATAAACAAAACCGCTGAAAACTTTTACAAGAAATACTTCATGACCTTGAAGTAGGTGAATCTTTCGATTTACAATAAAGACTAGCTGAAGGGAGGCAGAACATGGATACAAAATTAAGTGAGTCAGAGCAATACCTGTGGGATTTTATCCAAAGTCATATCCTTGAGATTCCGTCTTGCTCCATTATAAAATTAAGTGAATATGCAAACGTTTCAACGGCGACTGTTGTTCGTACCATGAAGAAAAAAGGATACGAGGGGTCTACTGCTTTCAAGCATTCACTAAAAGAAAAAGATAATACCAATATCAATTTTGCAGCGCTTGATAAGGTGGACGAAGGGATAAAGACGGCGATTCTAAAGAATGAACAAGAAGTGATCCGCACGATCAATATGGTGGAAAGCGGCAATATCGAAGACGCGATCCAACGAATCAAAGCTGCTAGACGAATCATGATTTTTGCTCGTGGATTTTCTGAACTGATTGCTCAAGAAATGATGGTCAAATTTCAGCTTACTGGCAAATACTGTGAGATGCATACCGATCCCAACATCATTAAGAACATCAGTAAGAAACTATCAAAGGAAGATATCGTGATCTTCGTTTCTTTAAATGGTGAAACCAAAGAATTGATCACCGCAGCTGAAAACTGTTATGAAGCGGAGATCGGTACCATTCTGCTGACAGCCAATCGGCACTCTAGCTTAATGGCGCATATCGAAATTCCTTTTGTTGGCTTCAAATCAGAAGGCTCCTTCTTTCCAGACTATGAAGTTCGTTCAAGACTGCCCCTCTCGATCCTTGCTAGAATCTTGCTCGACGCATATGCGCTGCGGACTGCAGAATCAAAGAGGCACTGATATCTTGAGAAAATCATAACCGGTAAGGAAACTGTAGTTGATTTGAGATTTTTCAAAATGAAATGATTCACGCTGAACGCATTGTTTTTGCAGTTATTCATATAGAATTCGATACTCGTCAAACGATGGGGTTCTTTGATTTTTATCCAGTTAAATTTGCTTATATTTTTTTGTCAAAAAATGATCATCCGAAAAAAAATCTTTCGATTTGATAAAGCGGTTCGTAACCGTCTATCTGATCGAAAGATTTTTTTGAACTGTTTGCGTATAGAAATGCTTCCTTTATTTCGCCTCCTGATTATCGTCGGTACGAAACGTCAGGCATTAGGAGTCAGCAACTTTACTGGATAACTTAACTCGAATAACTAAAACCTAAAACTTAGTAGAATGTTTCATCGTATGCATGCATTTAACCCAACAACTACGACTATCACCAGCCCGCTCTTGCTTAATCCAAATCAATTGGTTGAATAAAATCAACCTGCCATTTCCCCTCTTTCTCAGAATAGTTAAAATACCATAGTTGAGAAAAAGATTGTTTTCGATGTTTCTTTCCTGAGAGGATCTGCTTACTCACCCGGTCTTCCACATAATCGCAACAACTGAAATCAATTCGAATGGAGAAGCTGTCTGCACGAAGTTGTCGATAATTCTCCACTTGATGTAGGATGACTTTCTTTGTATGATTTTTTATACCATCCTCTTTATTCTGTTGCAATACTTGACTGTGTTCCAACAATAGTTTTTCAGTATAGTGTCTGCTGGATTTTTCAAGTGCTTCTTGATCCCAAGCGGTTTGGATCGCAAAAAAAGTCTGTTGGATTTCGTCAAGCAGTTTTTTCTTTTCCTTTTTATTACCAGGAATTTGAGCGAATAAATCATTCCTTCTGGTTCGTTGGTCTTTTTTTCGTTTAACTAAAGAGAGAATCGCGGCTCCGCCTACTGACGCCCCAACCAAAACATAATTTTCTATAACTGATGATGAACCATAGGGGCTATAATATCCATACCCTCGTCTTCCCCAAGAAGCTCTGGAATAATGATCCGAATAGTCATCAACTGTTGTGACACCGCCAAAGCCGCCACCGGATCCGCCACGACTGGTCGAACCACCGCCGTGTCCCCCAGCAACTGCCATTCCCTGCACTGGCAGAGCAAATAAAAAGAATAAACTAAGTAAAAAAGCCATAAAGTAGTGTTTCTTCATTGGATACCCTCTTTTGTCTGACTCAGAAAGCCCGACAATTTTTTCAAAATCTTTTTCATGCCATTCAGTTCCAAGTGTTCTTCATCTTAGCACTGTTTAACGATTGGCAAGCTGAATAAATGCATTTTTTAATGATTCATTCGCTGTCTCTTTAAAATACAGATAATTGTTTTGATTTCCTTGATTTTGTTGTGTGATTAGAACTTTTGGCTGCTTTTGCTGGAAGCCAAAGAAATAGAGATGCCCTCCAGCTGGTGTAGCATGGTCGATGTCCGAATAGATTGCCACAATCTGAAAATCAGCTTGTCCCTCACCATTTTCTGACCACTCCACCGAGACTGGCGTTTGATTAATGACGGTTGTCCATTTACCATCAAAAATATCTTGAGGTACTTGGAGACCATAGTAATTCGCTTGCACATGGTCGTCATAGCTTCGATATTGCTGCCCCATTTCTTGTCCCCAACTCTGCATAAACGTCGCACGCTCTGCAGACTTGGAAGCATCCCACAAAACGTGTGTCACCGGTTGACTTGCTTGTGCAGTATTCGTGGAAGCTTGTGGTTGTGCGCTTTGCTCATTTGACGATTGTTGTTCAGATGATTCAGTGGTCCTGCTTTTAGACGCTTCGGTACTCGTAGCGTTAGCTGTTTTGGTTGAAATTGATTGAGACGTGCTTGACTCCGTTGTCACGACTTTTTCTGTAGAAGATGTTTCCTCTGTTTTATTTGCGGAACAGCCAGCCAAAAAAAAGCAGTAGACCCATCGTTGTTACTAGCATTTTTTTTCATTTATTAAACCACCCTTAAGGAGTATTCAGTGTACATATAGTAGCAGACCATATACTAAATGCTTACTAAATTTTTGCGAAGTTTTTTCTCACAACTTCCTCATACATGAGATTGATAAATAACATTACATGGCATTGGTATGGATTTAGAACTGCGAAGGTTACTTTTAGGACCATAAAAATAAAAAAACAGTTTAGTGTAGTTGTTTTGAAAACATTGAATCCTTTGCGCTTTTCTTCGCAAGTTTGCTTAAATATTTCAACTAATGACAAAATGCTCGTTTGTTCCCTAAGAGTTGCGGTTCGCCTTTTTTGATGCCTTTGGTCGACTAGCTATTTTTCCCAGCTTTGCAATAAAATAGTCCAACCATCGAATCAAGATGATTGGACCTTTTGACGCAAGTTGCCTTTCCAAACAACTTTGCTCTCAATTTTTTTTGATGTTTAATCCTTAATTATTTTCTTTAACCAAAGAAGCTCCATTAGTCGCAATCACCTGTTTGTACCAGTAAAAGCTATCCTTTTTAAACCGATCATAGGTTCCGTTCCCTTCATCATCCGCATCCACATAGATAAATCCATATCGTTTTGACATTTGAGAAGTCGATGCACTTACTAAGTCAATACATCCCCACGTAGTATAACCCATTACTTCAACGCCTTTTCTGATGGCTTCATTGACCGCTTTAAAATGGTCTTCAAAATACTTTATGCGATAATCATCATGCACTTTTCCATCTTCAAACGCATCAAAAGCACCAATCCCGCTCTCAACAATGAACAGAGGCATTCTATAACGATCGTACATGTCGATTAATGCAATTTTCAATCCTGTTGGATCTACTTGCCAACCCCAATCACTTGTATCAAGATAAGGATTCTTCACACTGGTGACTAAATTTCCGCCAACTTTTTCCCGATCTTCTTCATCTTCTGTTTTAATCATAGACATATAATAACTAAAAGAGACAAAATCCACTGTGTGTTGCTGAATGATCTCCTCATCCCCTTCCACCATTTCAATGGAAAAATTGTTCTCTTGCCAGTAATTTTTGACAAAAGTCGGATACGTTCCAAAAACCTGCACATCAGAAAAAAAGTAGTTCTCCCGATTATGTTGTTGGGCTAGCATCACGTCCACTGGATTTGAGGTTAACGGATAAGCTAAAGCTCTTGTAACCATGCACCCCACCTGCGCATTAGGAATGATTTGATGGGCATATTTAGTCGCTAGGGAACTAGCTACAAACTGATGATGTAGCGCTTGATAAATGGCCTCTTCAGCTTCTTTTTTTGTTTTGTACTTTTCTTCCACCACTCCCATCGTAGTGAAGGGGTGTCTAAAGACGCTATCGATTTCATTGAAAGTCAGCCAATAGTTTACATACTTTCCGAAATGTTCAAAGCAAGTTTTGCTAAATCGTACAAACATGTCGATCACTTCTCGGGAAACCCAGCCGTCATATTCATTGACTAAATATAATGGCATTTCATAATGAGACAATGTGACTAGAGGTTCAATCCCATTCTTCTTCATCTCTTTAAATAAGCTTACGTAAAAATCGATTCCAGCTTGATTGGGTTCACTTTCAATCCCATTGGGGTATAATCTTGTCCATGCAATAGATACCCTTAAGCATTTCAGTCCCATTTCTTTAATTAATGCCAGGTCTTCTTTGTAACGATGATAAAAATCGATTCCTCGTCTTTTCGGAAATAACTTATCGTTTTTTGACTGCATGGCTTCCTCGATTTGTTCAGGAGACACGTGCCATTGACTGATATAATCTGTCCTATCTACATCAGGTTTGTACATTGCGACATCTGCTACCGACATCCCTTTTCCATCAACGTTCCAAGCCCCTTCTACTTGATTCGCCGCAATTGCTCCGCCCCAAAGAAAGTTCTTGGGAAAATAGCTTTTATTCATTCGATTACCTCTTTCAGATTGTTGTTTTTATGCTATTATTTCTGTTTGTATCGTTTTTTTGCCAGTGAAAGTTTGGATGATTTTACCCTTAGAGTCGATAATGTCTACCTCATCAAGATCATCCAAATTGGTTACTACAAGGATCGTGGTTGGATCATAGCCTTCAGACTGGATGCCTTCAATATCCACACTTCCGATTCTTTGCCCCTTTTGGATGTCATCGCCTGCTTTAACAGCTAAATCAAAATAGTTGCCGTTTAATTCAACGGTATTGATGCCAATATGAATCAATACTTCTACACCAGATGTTGACTTTAATCCAATCGCATGTTTTGTAGGAAAAACCAGTTCGACCTTTCCACTAAATGGTGCTTTAATTACGCCATCAGTTGGTATTGCAGCAAATCCGTCACCCATCGTTTTTTCTGAAAACACTGGATCGTTGACTTTTTCTAACTCAATCACTTCCCCATCCAATGGTAAACTGATTGTATTGACTTGACCTTCTGTTTCTTCATTACTTGATGAAGATTCTTCTCCCAGTCCAAAAGCAAAAGTTAAAATTGCTGACAGGAAGAAAGCAAGAGCGATTCCGATGAGGTAATAAACAAAGGTATCACCCAAAAAGGCTGGTAACGTTGTTAATGCTGGAAAAACATAGACAATCGCCTTTGTCTGCATTGCTCCCATGAAAGCTCCAGCAATTCCACCTGCGATTGTTTGGGCAATCAATGGTTTTTTATATTTTACCGACAAGCCATAGACGATGGGTTCAGTTATCCCACCAAGTAAAGCTGGTACAATCGCAGATAGCGAGAGCACTTTAAACATTTTTATCTTTGCTTCTTAAAAATACGCCTAACGCCACACCTGCACTTGCAAAAGTGGCAGCCGCAACCATTGGTCGAATAACGTCATAACCATAGACTGCAAGATTATTGATCATGATTGGCACAACACCCCAATGAATGCCAATCATTACCAAGAAAGTCCATCCTGCCCCAATAATCAAACCAGCCAGTAACCCACTGCGGTCACTGATAAAGTTCATAGCGCTTCCAATCCCATCCCCTAATGTAACGCCGATTGGTCCAACAACTAACACAGTTAGCGGAACCATAATAAGAAGGGCAACCATTGGCAACAAAAAAATTTCTAAACTCTTTGGAATCATTCGCTTTAGCAGCGTTTCTAACTTTGAATAGAGGTAAATGGAAATAATCGCAGGAATGACAGTTCCAGAATACCCTATTAAAATTGCTGGAATACCTAAGAAATCAACCGTCACACCATTTTCTGTGACTAATGCTGTGTAATTAGGCTCTAAAAGTGCTGCTACAATTGCTAATGAAATAAATTGATTTGTTCTAAACACTCTGGCCGCACTAAAAGCCAAAAATAACGGTAAGAAGAAAAATACACTATTGCCGGCTGCTGAAAGAATCTTATAGGTACTTCCATCTGCTGACATAAAATGATAGGTCGTTAAAACCACTAACAAGGCTTTAATCATTCCTGCCCCAGCTAAAGGCATAATAATCGGATTAAAAATGGAAGACAGTGTATTAAAGAAGCGGATGAAGATATTTCCAGATCGGTCATCATCTAATGCTTCCGACTCGTCTGATCCCAAGGCGCTTTTAATGTCATAGTTAGCCATGATCGTTTTATAGACATCTTCCACTTCATTTCCAATAACGACTTGGTACTGATTATTTGCTTCGACGACGGACAAGACACCGGAAATCTTCTTAATTTCATCGGTATTTTTTTGTGCAATACTTTCATCTTTTAACTTGAATCTCAATCTAGTGATACAGTGATAAAGACTAATGATATTCTCTGTTCCACCAACATAATCAATAATACTTTTGGAAAGAGCACTATAATTTTTCCCCATTGTTACAACTCCTATCAATTTTGTTTATGTTTGTTATAATACATGTGTAATATACAATTTTTTCAACATATTAAATAAAAATTTCGTTTTTTGGAAACTCTTTCACAGATAGGAGCTAGTATTTATGGGACCCTTAATTATTAGACTATTGACTGTTCTTAACAATGAAACAACTTCTTCTACCTACTACCATATCGCTCAGACACTTTTGAATAACTATAGCATTATCGATAAATCAAGTATCTCTGATATAGCTACTTTATGCACTGTCTCTAAATCAACCATTTCAAAATTTGCTCGTTCCATCGGATTTGAAGATTATTATGAATTAAAAAAATCCTCAACCTTTGCTGAAAATAAATACCATTTCGACTTAAATTACATTTCAAATATTATCAATCCAATTGAAAAAAATGGTTATGATGATTATTTAGATGCCATCATTAAAGATATTAGTGCGTTCAAACAGCAAAGCAACATGAGAAGTATTGATGAGTTAGCAAAATGTCTGACTACCTATAATAAAGTAGGTGCTTTTGGACTGCTATTTTCCGAATCAGCAGCCATTGATTTTCAATACAAATTGGCTTATGCGGGAAAGTTTATTATTACTTATCAAAGTGATCTCAAACAAATCGAATTCATAGAACAAGCCGATGAAGAGACACTATTGATTATTTTTTCTAACTCTGGCGGTTTTTTACAGCGACAACAACTTAGAGATGATATACCCTACAGAAATGTATTTGAAAACACAAAAGCCAAGATTTTCGTAATCACAGCAAATGAAGAGGTTCGTAACTATCGTTTCGTTCATGATGTTATTCTTTTCCCTCATGAGACTATTTTTCAAACCCATTCTTTTATCTATCAAATCATTATGGATATCATCGTTAGTAAATATCGACAGTATCTTGAACCTCCAACAATCTCTCACAAACAATAATAACCTACGAATGAAATTGACAAAAGAACTGCTAGTGATGAGAAACCTATCACTAGCAGTTCTTTTTGAGGTTTTATTTTTTAATTAGGAAGAAGTAGTCATCTACCATTATTAGCAAATATGCCGGCAATACTTTTCCAATGTATTTCTTCTCAATTGCAACTTCCATCTAACTATTGTCTATAAGGTTTTCTTTCTTAGAAAAATCAATTATCAGCATTTTTGTTATTTAAGTTATCCCGTCATATCATTTTAGTGTTGGGCTTTTCTTGAAACACTTTTCTAATGATTAATATATGCAATTGCACTTCCACTACCAAATTTAATCTCCGGCAACGATCGTTTGTATAAATTCAGCTCTCTTAACGTATCATCTCTTTGAGAGAGTGCACGAAACGCATAGCGTGTCCGTCCGTTTTCGTTTTTCTTCGATCCTGAATATTGAGAGGAGACTTTATATGCAGCAACAACCGCATTATCTGCTCCAGTATTAATCGCTATAATGTAGCGAATCCGATGAATTTTATCACGACCAATTACCCAATTACCTAGCGTACGAGATTTTAAATTATGATCATCACGAAATTTGTCGTCAATCGGATATTCATCTGACTCATCTTTACAAAGTTCAAAAGCATCTCTCACTTTTACTGCTAAGACCAACTCATCCGTTGCTATTTGATTTACAGATATGGGTTGAAATCCATATCGCTCTTCTACCTCTTCCACTAGCATTGGCTTAGAACCATGTCCTTTTACTAAATTCGTCAAAGAGAGTCCTTGAATCAGTTGAGCATAATTAATCAACGCATTTTCACTAGCGTAAGCTTCATTCTCAGTTAATCCATAGCTAAGTATATAACTCAATGGTTGCAGATTCATTCCGTTTATTTCTTGGATAGTTTTTATTTTTAATGTTCTAGCTGATTCATCTTCTTCAAAATAATCAGATTGACTTAACATACTTAGAGCCGCTTGACGATGTGCAAAAATACGGTTACCTTTGCCTTTCCCAATATAAAAAGTCTGGTTGTTTCTAGGATCAACCAAACAATAAACATAGTAAGGATGTTGCTCATCTTTTTGCAACGCAGCTAAAGTAGATGCAGAAAAATGGTTAAGTTCACTCATTTGTTACTCCTCTGTTTTACTATTTTTTCTTTCGTGGAGAAAACACCCTCACTTATGATAAGGCGCGCCTGTATTGATGCGAAAAGCACGATAGATTTGTTCGACTAGAATCAGTTTCATCAACTGATGGGGATAGGTCATTTTGCCGAAAGAGATTTGGGTGTTGCTGCGCTGCATCACTTCTTGGCTGAGACCTAAGGAGCCGCCGATTACGAAGACTAGTTGGCTTTTGCCTTGGATTCCTAATTGCTCGATCTGCTGGGCAAAAGCTTCACTGTTGGGATTTTTGCCTTCAATCGCTAATGCAAAGACGTATTCCTGGTCTTTGATCTTTGCCAAGATTTTCTTACCTTCTTTTTCTTTCACTTTAAGCATTTCAGCTTCACTCATACTTTCTGGAGCTTTTTCATCAGGAACTTCCACGAATTGGATTTTACAATAAGCGCCTAATCGTTTCACGTATTCATTGATGCCTTGAATCAGATATTTCTCTTTTAATTTGCCTACTGTGACGATTTTAATATTCATGACCACTCACCTTCCGCTATCATTATAATGGAATTTCTTTTCAGAATATATGTCGCGTACCAATTTTTTCTTCTATAGTACCATTGATACCACGAATCGTTTCAAGTGACTCTTTTCTTACTAAAAAAATGATTGGTAGTCTAAAAAAAGAAATTTCATTGTTTTGGTCTAAATCCTCCCTATCTTCTTCATATTTTTTTCAAAATCTCTTAGTAGACTATTGTCAGAAAGAAAGAATATAATAAATACATACAAACAATTCAATAGGGGGAATAACAAATGGTACGAAAAAATGTGACACCAGGAAGAAAACCTTCTTCCGGCTTATTAAAAAAATTAGGTATTGGCATTCTTGGCGGAGTAGTTGGTGGTTTGTTGACCTTCGGCGGACTTTATCTGGCGATGGGCTCTTCTTTGACTTCACCTGTAACGACCGCAACCAGCGGTGTTCAAGATAACAATGGACAAACGAAAGTCTCCAATGTTAAATATGACGTCAACAGCGATGTAACAAAAGCAGTCGAAAAAGTGCAAGGAGCAGTCGTTTCGATCATCAACTTGCAACAAAATAATGCGAATGGCCTCGAAGGGTTATTTGGCTCTGGTCAGCAAGGTGGTCAAGGATCAGGGACTGAGAATTCAGGCGATGACAGTTCATTAGAAGCTTCTTCTGAAGGAAGTGGCGTGATTTATAAAGTAGATGGTGACAAAGCGTATATCGTTACGAATAACCACGTAGTAGAAGGACAAGATGGTTTGGAAGTCGTTCTCTCTGATGGCACAAAAGTCAAAGCTGAATTAGTCGGAACAGACGCTTACACTGACCTTGCTGTTTTACGCATCTCTTCTGATAAAGTAGACACGGTTGCTTCTTTCGGCGATTCTGATTCACTAAAAGTTGGCGAACCAGCAATTGCGATTGGTTCTCCATTAGGATCTAGCTTTGCAAATTCTGTAACGCAAGGGATTGTTTCTTCTCTGAATCGTCAAGTAACGAATCAAAATGAATCTGGTGAAGCAGTCAGCATCAATGCGATTCAAACAGATGCAGCGATCAACCCAGGAAACTCTGGTGGTCCACTGATCAACGTTGAAGGACAAGTGATCGGAATCAACTCTAGCAAGATCGCCAGCACTTCTGAATCAACATCAAGTGTCAGCGTAGAAGGAATGGGCTTCGCGATCCCAAGTAACGACGTTGTCGATATTATCAACCAATTAGAAAAAGACGGCAAAGTTGTTCGTCCAGCATTGGGTATTCGAACAATCAACTTAAGCTCAATCACTTCGCAACAACAAGAACAAATCTTGAAAGTACCATCTTCTGTCACTGACGGAGTAGTCGTATACTCAGTAAATAACGCGACACCAGCTGAACAAGCAGGATTGAAACAATACGATGTCATCACGAAAATCGATGATACCGACATCAGCACAACCACAGATCTACAATCTGCACTGTACAAGCACAAAGTCGGTGATACGATCACAGTGACGTTCTACCGCGGCAAAGAAGAAAAAACAGCCAAAGTCGTTCTATCTGTAGATACTTCGATCAATGAACAATCGACTGACAGCAGCAACTAAATTCAAGTCAAAAAAAGATCTGCCACACAAACAGGACGTGGCAGATCTTTTTTATTATTTTCCAACTGGAAAAGCTTCACCAACAACGGCATCTTGTGGTAATTCAAGAATTCCTTTTTTCAATGGTGCATTTGCTAAGTGCAGTTCACGAGCAGAACAGATCATGCCGTAGCTATCGACGCCACGAAGCGTTCCTGGCCAGATCAATAACCCATCCGGCATCATTGCCCCTGGTTTAGCAACAACGACTTTCAATCCTTTGCGAATATTGGCAGCACCACAAACGATTTGCAGGACCTCGCCTTCTCCGACTTCTGTTTCCGTTACAGATAAATGATCACTATCTGGATGTGGTTCACATGTTTTGACATAACCCACAACGATTTTCGGCTCTAAATCAATTGCCAATTGCTCCGTAAAGCCAGCTTCTGTGATCAATCGGTTCAAAGTTTCCACTTGTTGTTTCGTCAAAACTACTTGTCCGTTTCCTTCAATGGCAACTGTATCAGAAATGTGAAAGAAGTTCCAACCTACGATCGTACCTTCTTCATTTTTGATTTGAGCGACATTTCCTTTTCGTACAGCCGTTTGTTCCAGCCCTTTATCATCTGCTGTGATCACGATCAAAGTATCGCCCACATATTCTTTGTTGTATGAAAAAATCACTTGTCTTCCTCCTCTTACTTATTCCGCCCATAATCTTAACAAATTTTTGTCTGTTCGTCATGGGAATTTTCTTAGTTTACAATCGCTGCACTTCCCAATCCATAAAAAAACTGCGACAGAAATCAGACCAACAGGCAGCTAGTGAATGAAAAAGCACTCGCTTGCTCTTTTTTCCTGTCTCTGTATCTTCTGTCACAGCTTTGTCTTTTGCTTATTCTTCGCTAGGAGAGACAACCAACACATCACATTTCGCTTCGCGAATAATATAACTCGCTACACTCCCGGTGATAAACCGCTCAACTGCATTCAGTCCGGATTGGCCTACCATGATCAAATCAATCCCATATTTTTCTGGTAACTGTTTGGCCATTGCTTCTTTCGCAGAGCCGTAAGCAATGATCCCTTCGATCAAATCAAAATTAACGGATTTACCATATTGTTTACAGGATTCGATTAATTCTTGGGCAGTATCCTTTTCCTGCTCAATGATCGTTGTATCTAAAGGAGCATATCCCATCATCGTGGGGATCTGCTGATCGATGATATTCGCTACATAGACTTTCCCCTGATTGCGTCGTGCCACTTCAACTGCTTTTTTGAACGCTTCATTGGCTTGGTCGGAGCCATCGACACCTACTAAAATATTTTGATATCTTTGCCCACTCATGTTTTTCACCTCGAAAGTTTAATTTAGACTTGATAAGAAAGATTCGATTTCTGCTTTTGTTTTTCGATCTTTGTTGACTAAACGACCAAGTTCTTTGCCGTCATCGATCACTACAAGACTTGGAATTCCAAAGATATTCCATTCCACAGCCACATCCATATAAGCATCACGATCAACTTCAACAAATTGAAATTCAGGGAAATCTGCTTCGATCTCAGGCAATTGCGGTTTAATATAACGGCAATCCCCACACCAGTCTGCTGTAAAAAAGAAGACATTCTTTCCTTTTTCGACATATGTTGCCAATTCTTCTAAATTTTTTGGAACAATCACACGCTCACCACTTTCTTTTCTCTAATCAAATTATACACCTTTTAAAACAGGGAACCAACTCACAAGCAAAAGAGCTGTGAACACGCCCATGCTAGTCACTGAAAACAGCACCCTAGTTGTCCCATTTCCTGATTATCGTAAACAGTTACAATAACAGATCAAAAATTGAACCAAATAGGTCTGATCTAGCGTTGAGTCGTATCACAGCTCTTAATTTTTATTTTCCTTCTACAATTGTAGCAACTGTTGATTTATCCAAACCTTTCAAGACTTGGATCACCATTTCTCTCGCAGCATCAAAGTCAGCGATGCTGAATAGTGTTTGATGGGTATGGATATAACGTCCTGGTACACCAATCACAGAACTTGGAATTCCTTCATTGGCCATATGAGCTGCACCAGCATCCGTACCGCCTTTAGACACAAAGTATTGGTAAGGGATATTGTTTGTTTCTGCTGTGTCCAGCAAGAATTCTTTCATCCGAGGCAACATGATCATTCCTGGATCATAGATACGCATCAGTGTACCTTCACCTAAATGCCCAAAAGTCCCATTCTTCGTCACTGTATCATCAGCTGGTGAACAGTCAACAGCGAAGAATAGATCTGGTTGGAATTTCGTGACAGAAGGTTTTGAACCACGTAAGCCAACTTCTTCTTGCACATTGGCACCAGCAATCAATGTATGACCCAGTTGTTCTTCTTTCAATGCTTCCAATGCTTCTAATACAACCGTACAGCCATAACGATTATCCCAAGCTTTTGAAATAATGTTTTTGCCATTCGCTGTCTTGATTGTTTCTACTTGAGGTACGATGGTGTCACCTGGTCGTACGCCAAAACTTTCCGCTTCTTCTTTAGAATCAAAACCAGCATCGAACAGAATGTCCGTTACTTCTACTGCTTTTTGTCCAGCTGTTCCACGTAGTAAATGTGGGGGCACTGATGAAGAAATACATGGATAGTTGCCTTTCGCAGTTTTTAAAGTGAAGCGTTGTGCTGAAACGACATAAGGGTTCCAACCGCCAAGAGGTGTCACTTTAAATAACCCGCGTTCGGTGATTTGTGTCAACATGAATCCAACTTCGTCCATATGAGCAGCTAGCATCACGCGTGGTGCATCTGCATCTGAATGATGACGTAATCCGAAGATCCCGCCAAGTCCATCTTGTTGGATTTCGTCCACTAATGGAGTCATCGCTTCCCGCATATAGGCCCGAACATCCTGTTCAAATCCACTAGTTCCTTGCAATTCTGTTAATTCTTTGATTCGTTGAAACGTTTTTTCTTCCATACTTTTTTCGGCTTGAATCGAAACAAGCCTTCCCTCCTCTTGCAAATCTATATTTATTATAACGCAAATTACTCATTCTGGTTCTTTTCTTATAGAAAAATTCTAAACTATGGTAAAATAATCTAAACAGACAAAAGGATTTCCGTTTATTCCTTAACAGGATAGGAGAAGTCTTCAAGGAGGCACAACATTTATGATCAATGAACGTCCATTCAATTATTTTAAAAACGGCCTGGCCATCGGCGTGGGTGTCGGTTTTGCAGGCGGGATCTTCTCGACATTATGGATGAAGAAAAAACAATCGATGAATGCAGATGACGTCCTCGATCAAATCAAAGCAGCATTTTTAAAAGAAGGTCCGATCGAAGGTTCCTGGATCAATTTTGAGAAGCAACCCCTTCGTAAATTTGCAGTGACATCTCAAGGATATACCGGCGGTATTACTCGGACCGAAGACGGACAACTGATCACTTACGAATTTTTAGCAGATGCGAAAACAGGAACTGTTTTGGATATTCAACGATCGATCATTGATTAATACGCATTGCTATACAACAGACGCTCAATGATTCAAACTCATAAAATAGTCGAACATCGCTAGATGATTTTTCTTGTCGTTCTTTATGAACAACAGTGATCATCTTGAGTTGTCCGACTATTTTTTAGTTGCAGCAATCTTTTTGGGACGTTTATTTGCATGAAGCAACGTTGCTAAGTCTAGTAATAAAACATTGGCTAACACAGGATTGGCTTTCTCGCGATACGCTGCGGCGCCACTTTCAAACAATACTGCTAGACGATCTTCTAAAACAACGATTTGTTCCAAATACGGTGGAAATTTGATTCGTTTTAGGATCCGGCTAGGAGAGTCCCGCTCGGACACTAAGAGTTCCGAGGTATAAGGACCATAAGAACGACTGGCTAAGAGATAATGGCCATAAAAAGCCACACCTTGAATCTTATCAGATGTTTTTCTGCTCATTGTCACGGTTGGTTGGATTTTGTCTTTGCGGCGAATTGCTGTTTTCATTTCAGCTATCGTCGGCAATAGATAGAAAGTCAACTGTCCTTCACCTTTTAGTGTGAAGTTGCCAGATACCAGTTGATCATTGTTTTGAGTCAAATACGATGCTTGTGGAATCTCTAAGAGATCAGTTGTCAGCCAATAAGCGATTGGCTGTCCCGTCTCTTCAGATGTATCTGCTAAGATATCGATCAAACGTAAAGCGGCTACTCGTCCAGTAGCAGATCCTGTGATTGTCAACCATAAAAGTTCCCGTTTTGTATCATATACTAAGCCCCCTACATGTGGCCGTTTAGGTAAAATCAGCAGTTTGATCGGCTGTCCTGTTTCTCTATCCAGTACATGAATAATAGAATGATGCTGATGGTCATAGCAGTAGGCAGAAATAAACACAAAATCTTGAGAAAAAGCCAACCCTTGCGGCGTCATCCATTGACAAACCTCATTTTCGCCGGTTTCCGGCACCACCATTCTTGTTTCTGTTAATCCAGGAATGTTATATTGTTTTGCTTCAGCCTTTTCCCAAGCTGCTTGAACAATAGGATACCGTTTTAACTTTTTTTCAATATCCTGATGTATCCGTTGCTGCTTCCAATGCTTAAACTTTAGGACATAGTAAACAAGGAGGCCAATGACCAGCAACACTAAAATCATTATTGCTACCCGCTGAGTCATTTGTTTGCCTCCTTGTTCTATTCGATCAATCGTACATATACCGCTATTAATTACAGTATCTACATGTTTCTTTTACTAGCGTTTCTTTATAGGATCTTTCATAATCTCATTTATAGTAACATTAAGAATCCCTTATTCTACTATAGTCACTTCCACATCAATATTGCCTCTTGTTGCTTTAGAGTATGGGCAAAATGCGTGGGCTTCTTCTGCGATTTTCTCTGCTTGGTCCTTCTCAAGTCCTGGCAAAGAAACTTCTAAAACAACCCCGATTTGGTAGCCCCCATCTTCTAATTGAAATAAAGATACCCGTGCTTTGACTTCAGAATCAGACTCAAGATTATTTTCTTCCAGCATGTGTTGAACCGCGCCGTTGAAGCAAGATGCGTATCCAGCCGCAAATAGTTGTTCCGGATTTGTCCCTTCACTATGGATTCCTGGGCGGTCGATCTTCATGTGCATACTTCCGTTTGGTGCCTCGACCTCGCCATCACGGCCTCCACGATTGATCATTGCTGTTTCGTACATTTTTTTCATTGAGATCATCCTTTCTTTCGTCTTTCTATATTAAGTGTAACGAGTATTTTTTAATCTGACAAAGGTAATGCTTGCATTCGACGACATCAGTTAGACAACATCGATGATCAGTGATAGAAGCAGTTTGTCTATACAAAAAAAGAAGCAGCGAAAAGCTGCTCCTTAAGATAATAGGTAAAATTGCTGATATATTTGACGATTAACCTCTTGAACGTCCCAAGAAAAATGATACTACAGCAACAACGATGATCGCACCAATGATAGAAGGAATCAAAGCCATTCCTGCTAATTGAGGACCCCAGCTACCTAACAATGCTTGTCCAATTGCTGAACCAACTAAACCTGCAACGATGTTAGCGATCCATCCCATTGATCCACCTTTATTTGTAATTGCTCCGGCAATCAAACCGATAATAGCTCCTACGATCAATACCCATAACCAATGCATAATTTTCTCCTTCTTTCTGTGAAATATTTATTACACACATTATGTTACGCTTCTTCTTAAAAATACACAAAAATTTTGCTCTTAAAAAAACAAAAAAAATTTAAAACGTTGTTATATTAAGGATAAATCAACTTTTTTGGAATCGTTAACACTCACTGCAAGAGGTCAAAAAAACTGCCGCAGCTCTTTGAAATCGTTTTGATCAGCAAAAAGTTATTTTCTGATAAAGGGTACCTAGACTATGTACGATTTTCTTTCATTGTCTGCTTTCAACCGTCATCTTCCCTATGAATAAAAGCAATCAAAGAAACCAGATTGTCGTACACACCTCATTCACTACATCCTTCTGATGAAACATCAAAACAATTGGCATTCCTTTGATTCTGCCTTTTGTATTTGAAACCTGCTTCCCCTCACTATGTAAAAGGATTATGAGAAAAAGCAGCGATAGAAGTGAGCGTATGCAATAGCGAGTAAAGTAAAAAATAAATTGTTCGGATTGTACCCCGGCCTTTCTTCTTAATATTTTTCATTTCTCGCTTCTCCCCTCTGCTTATTGGACAGTCTTCGCGATTGTGAAGTCACGAAAAAAAGCAACTTTGCCCAGCGTTCAATGCTAGACAAAGTTGCTTTTTTATTTTGTTTTTGAAAAGTCTTTCTTTGAAAGATAGACAGCAGTAAGGATGCCTAATAAGACAGCTAACCCAAAGACTAGAATCGTTCCTATCGTGTTATCCTTCCCAGGCAGTCCGCCAGTGTTGATCCCCCAAAGTCCAGCAATTAATGATGGCACTGCAACCACTAATGCTGCTGAATCTAAATATTTCATCAAATGGTTCAAATTATTGTCCATCATATCCGAGAATAGACCACCGATGGTTTCCAATAAATCGCGATAGATCGTGACAAGCTTGTTGGCAAATTTCTGTCGCAGTTTAATGTCGTAAACTAACGATTCATTATCTAGTTTGTCTAAAAACTCTTTTCGTTCCATCAAGTGATTCACTGTAAGATTCTGATCTTTCAATGTGTGATCCAAATAAACCATATCTCGTTCTGTGTCTGCCAGATTAAATAGTTCATTATTTTCGGTTGTTTTACGGGCAGCCGCATCCAATTGGTCGATTTGCTTTTTAATCTCTTTCAACCCATTGATAAAGTGGGTATAGATCATTAATGTGGCAAAAGCAATGATATCCTCAAAATGTCGAAGCTCATTTCCATGTTTCTCGATCAATCGCTCAACGAGATTCGATTCTCTAGAGACATAGGTGATCATCAATCCTTTGGAAAGAATAAATGTGACAGGTTCAAGGCGTTTTTCAATGCGTTCTTGATGATTTGAAGAAAGATCGATCAATGTATAAAGAAACGGATTGTTTAATTTAGTGTCTCGTAAATGTTCTAATCGAGAAACTTCCTCTGGTTCATCGGAGCCAATAAAAATATCTTCCGGTAAATCAAAAAGTGTCAGCAGCTCTTTTTTTTCTTCTTCATTTCCATGTTTGACTACCAACCAATTATAGTCTTCTTCGGATGATTCTCTGATTTGGTTCTGTTCGATTTTATAGTACGAATACATTTTGCCTCTCTCCTTTAACTCCTTCACTTCTCTTCAACTATCTAATGGCGACTGCTTTTTGTCAAGAAAAAGCGCTATTTCAACGGTTTTTATTAATACGAAAATAAAGCAAGCGTTTGATTAGACCATTCTAAATAAACGTGAGAGAATATTTTTGGGCCCAATAAAAATCATTTTAGAGGAGGACAACTATATTTCTACATCAGAAAGAACTACAGTTCGAAGCAAAACCAGACAAACCAAATCCATTAATTGCGAAGTATCTTCAAGAATTGATCGGTGGCCAGTATGGCGAAATGAGTGTAGCAATGCAGTATCTCTTCCAAGGTTGGAGCTGCCGTGGAGAAGAAAAGTACAAAGATATGTTGATGGACATTGCGACAGAAGAAATTGGACACGTTGAAATGCTTGCTACAATGGTTGCTCGTTTATTAGAAGGTGCACCGGTAGAAGATCAAGAAGCCGCAATGAAAAAAGACCCAGCAATTGGCGCAATTATCTCTGGAATGAATCCACAACATGCGATCGTTGCTGGCTTAGGACCACGTCCAGCTGACAGTGTCGGTAATCCATGGAGTGGCGCTTACATCATTGCCAGCGGTAATTTACTGGCAGACTTCCGTGCCAATTTAAATGCAGAATCACAAGGACGATTACAAGTCGCTCGAATCTATGAAATGATTGATGACCGTGGAGTTAAAGACCTCTTATCCGTGCTATTAGCTCGGGACATCTATCACCAAAACCTTTGGGCACAAGCTGTCAAAGAACTTGAAGAAAAAGAGGGTACAATCTTAGTACCGAGCACTTTCCCTCGTAATGAAGAACGGTTAGACATCGCCTATGACTTTTACAATTTCTCTGAAGGAGATCAAAGTAAAGAAGGCTCTTGGGCAAAAGGAAAAGCACTTGATGGCGAAGGTGAATACCAATGGCTTTCTACACCTAAAGTTGAAGGCAAAGCGCCAAAACTAGATCCTGTCACACACCAAAAATGTATGGCACGCCACCTGAAAAATAAATTGATCGAAACGAATAAAAAGAGCAATGATTCCATTCACAAGAAATCATTGCTCTTTTCTTGTCTTATTGAGCAAGTTGGTTACCTTAAAGCTAAAAAAGCGTTAGAGTAGAATGTATAAGAAAAAGGAGGAATCATTATATGAAAGCACCTTTACTTACACTAAATGACGGCAATATGCGCCCAGCCGTGGGCATCGGTACCTATCAAATTCGCGGTGGCGAAGGCTTAAGCCAGTTGCAAGCAGCGATTGCAGATGGCTATCGTTTGATTGATTCGTCAACGAACTATGACAATGAAGGAATCGTCGGTAAAGCGATTCGCCGATCCGGTGTCCCTCGTTCTGAGTTTTATATCACCTCAAAATTACCAGGAAAATATCATGGATATGATGATGCACTGACCAGTATTCAAGAATCGCTGGCGCGCATGGGATTAGATTACTTTGACGCCTTTTTGATCCACTGGCCACTGCCTAAACGCGGCAAGTACATTGAAGCATGGCAGGCGTTAGTGACTGCGCAAAAATTAGGTTTGATTCGTTCTATTGGTGTATCTAACTTTGAACCTGAACATTTAGATGCCATTATTGAGGCAACTGGTGTCACTCCAGCCATCAATCAAATCGAGATCCATCCTTACTGGGTCCAAGAACAAATGGTAGCAGAAAACAGAAAACGTGGGATCATTACTGAAGCATGGAGTCCATTAGGCCGCGGCAGCGCGGCGCTCAAAGAATCCATCATCACTGATCTAGCAAATAAATATCAAAAATCTGCGGGTCAAGTCATCTTACGCTGGCACGTCGATCGCGGGATTCTACCACTACCAAAATCCCGAAACCTGAGCCATCAGCGAGAAAACTTAGCTATTTTTGACTTTGAACTGACTGAAGAAGAAATCAATGCAATCAATCGCTTGAACAAAGAAGATGGACGTATTGAAGGTCAAGATCCGAATGAATATGAAGAATTTGAGTAAAGTGAGACAGCACAAAGCTCCTGAGGGATTTCATAGGCTCACATCAATTATAGGAATTGGAATGGTCACAAAAAAAGAACTGCGAGATGACTTGCCCCAATTGAATTCCTTAGATCTACTAGCAGCAAGGCTCTACTGAAGTCTTGCTGCTATTTTATGAGAAGTAAAAACTTCTGACACGATCAGTTTTCATTTGGATTATGCTTTTCTCACAGTTCTTTTTCTGAGTTAAAACTTCTGTACAATCAGCGTTACAACTGATAATGAATGGCTTCTTTGTATTGTTCAAACAATGATTGGTTCAATTCATCGCCGCCATCCATATTTGCGGAATAAAAGATGGGCGGATAATCGATTCCTGCTTGTTTCAATTGTTGGCAAACTTCGACGATAATGGTATTAAGGATCGTAGCGCCAATCACCGTTGAAGTAGGCCCCACTTTTTGATCCATCCCCTTAATCTGACAACCTGCATCACCAATTTCTCCATGATTATCGATTACAAGATCAGCGACTTCAAACAGACGAAGGCCCGAAGAATGGCGGCTAGTGACTGATTGCGAATACGTTTTGTTTGTTAAAGCGATAATTTTGACGCCTTTTTCTTTTGCCGCTAGTGCTAAATCGATTATGACAGGATTACGACCTGAAACTGAGTGTAAAATCAGCACGTCTCCTTCTTTGAACGGCTGGATTTCCGCTAATGCGGTGCCGTAGCCTTCTAGTCGTTCCATTTTGCTAGTAAAGGTGATGGGACTGCGATCCAACATCAGTTCTCGTCCAAAGATCGCATTGATCGTCATCATCCCTCCCGCGCGATAGTACATTTCTTCTGCCAAAATCCCCGCATGACTAGCCCCAAAAATATAAATCGAATGCTTTTCTAGATTTGCTGTAGTCAAGAGACGAATTGCCTCATCGATTGCATGCTGTTCCTTTTTTTCAACGGTTTCTAGTAATGCATGAATTTTATCAACATATTGATACATATTAAATTCCCCCAAATAGACTGCCGAGACCACGACCAATGATTCCCCAAAGTGATAAGTCATTGCCACCAAAGATCAGAATCCAGTTTTGAATCGTTGTGCTGAATAGAACGGCAGATACACCAACTAACAAGACCATCACAAATGATGCGGCAATGGTACCAATGACTGCGCCACGCAAGCCGCCTTGTCCTTCTCCAATAACTGCTGCGCCGCCACATTCAAAGAAACTGGTGATAACTAATGGTACGATCAAGATTCCAAAAACATTCGTCGTATTGACAATGATCACAAGGATCGTTGAGGTGATCATAGCTACGATAAAACCAATAATCACGGCATTCGGACGATAATTGAATAGGATCGGTACATCAAAAGCTGGTTTGGCTCCAGGGACGACTTTTTCAGCAATCCCTTGGAAAGCTGGAATAATTTGGTTGATCAATAGGCGGACCCCATAAAGCATGATCAAGAGTCCTGCGCCAAAGTTCAAGCCTGCTTGAACAGCAAACATGACCAGATTCCCACCTTCTGGGACAAGAACTGGTGCGATAATTCCTACAACAATATTCATCAAAAACATCACCAAGGCACCTGTAATGGAAATCTCACGGAAAAAGGACAGGTTTTCTGGCACTTTTAAATCTTCTGTCGATTTTTCTTTGTTTCCTACTCGTTTTGCCACGAAGCCGGACACCATCGATAAGATCCCTGTAGGATGTCCAATCAAGAACGAATCATCGCCAGTGGCATCCCAAACATATTTCCGCATGATCCAAGGCATAAATGACCAATAACAAGCAGATAAAACAGCTCCTAAAATCAATAATGGAATCCCCGACATTCCACCTTCAACCCCACCAGCAACGATCACAAATGGGAACCACCATAACATATGACCCGTCAAGAAAATCGTCTTAACTGGTGTAAAACGAGCAATCAATAAGTGCAAGATCAATCCAAAAAACATAGCTAACCCAACAGTTCCCCCGTATTCTGCTGTGAAGGTCACATCAGAAAGACCATCGGCTACTTGAACCCCCAACTGTGTCTGAACCGCTGTGTTGATTGGTGCGATCGTTCCCGTCAGCATATTGACCCCTGCGGTCAATGCTACCATCCCAAAGGCTGCTGTCAACGAGCCTTTCACCACTTCGGCAAAAGGTTTTCGTTGCACGATCAACCCGATCATTGCAATCAGTCCGAGCAATACTGGCGGATTCTTTAAAATATGATCTGTGACAAAACTCATGATTATCCCTCTCTTTCAGCTAAAAACTTTTCCATTTGCATTTTGACTTCAGCGACATCCATATATTTTTTGATGGGATAGACAGGTGCTTTGACGGAAGCTTGCAAATCATTCAATAATTCGTGGCTTGTAAAATAAACATCTGCAGGAGTTGCTTTTGCAGTAGACAAATCCGTATTCTCAGCAGTCGCCTTCAGCCCCAGCTCCTTAATCACCTTATCGATCGTCATCTTTAACACCATTGAACTTCCAACACCAAATCCACACACAGCTAAAATTTTCATCTTCTTTTCCTCCTATTGGAATAATTGGCAAATCTGTTCTTTGTCACCATTCAAAATAAGTTGATACTTTTCCTGATCCATAAACACTTCCATGATTTCCTGCAAACTTTCCAAATGACTTTGATTGTCTTTTGCAGCTAAAACAAGGAAAATACGGACCGACTTGCCAGCTAAATCGATTTCGTTTTTAGTCACTAGCAAACTCATCCCTTGATGAAAGACACCTTCCCCCGGACGAGCATGCATCAATGCAAAGTAATCAGCCAATACCATATACGGGCCATTCTCCTCAACGCTATGGATCATATTAGCGACATATTGTTGATCGATGGCTTTTTCATTTAATAGCGGCTGACTCGCCAATTGAACTGCTTCTTGCCAAGTGAGGATTTGATTCGTGGTCTCGATATGATCCTCAGGCAGTAATTTTTTTAAATTGATCATGATTTTACCTCCAACATTTTTGAAATGAACCATTCTTTGTCTTCGATCCCTTGCATGATCAACTTCATGACAGGTTCTACTTCTTGGGCCTCATCTTCTCGTATCATTAGTAACACGATGATATCGACTTTTTGGTTGCCCCAATCAACAGGACGATCCAAAATCAATACAGAAAAGGTCGTTTTTGAAACAAACTCAGGATTGCCATGAGGTATGGCAAAACCGTTATCTAAATAGGTCGACTGCAATGCTTCTCGTTCTAAGACGGAACGCTGAAAGTCCGTACGCTGATTTTCCGACGAAAAGTCATTTTGACTGATCAGAAAATCCAGTGCTTGTTCTTTGGTCTCAAATCGTTCAAAATAAATCTTCGGTGCAATCAACATCCGTGTATCTTGCAGGATTTTCACCTTATCCGCAATCGGTTCATTATCAATAATCAAATCGATATAGTGATTCATGATCCGCTTCATGTCTCGATTGGTCACCATCGGCGAGATGCGGACGACTGGTTTGGAAACATCAGGTAAATCGATCGTGGAAATAATGAAATCGATGGCAGAAATATCCATCTCTTTGAGCTTAGCGACAGAAGCGGTTTCAATACTATCGACATTAGGCAATATTCGACGAATCTTTGCAGAAATAAATGAACTGGTGCCAACACCGTTAGGACAAACAAAGACGATTTTATTCAATTGCCGCATCCGTTCTACTGCAGCTTGAAAGTGAATCGAAACAAACCCGATTTCATCCTCAGATATTCCAATATGGTAGGCCTTTAGAAAGTCGTTCAAAGAGAACCAAACGACCCCATACAACGCCGGATAATGCTGTTTGATCTCATCTAGCAATGGATTGACTACAGTAGTTTGGGCCTCAATGCGTAAAAACAGCTGGTACAAATGAATCGTCAAATCTTCTTCTAAGCGACTATCCTGTGTCAAATCGATCTGGATGCCTTCACTGACTTTCTGAATCAGATTTCTGACTTTCCCTCGAAAAGAGAACGGAATCGATTCGTTCTTCATAAAAAAACGTAAGCCACTACCTACAATGAGATAGGTTAGGTACTGAACTTCTTTCGATGAAAAATGGTAGATTTCTTGTTCTTCAATTTCTTTCAACAATTCATAAATCAACGGATACTTGTCAAATTCCAAAAACAATTTTCCAAATTGGCGCTTCTCTTCTATATCCAGCTGATTTGCCTGGTTCGAGCGCTCGACAATCAGCAAGATCGAAACAACGATGCTTTGGATGTAGCTTTCTGGGATCTCCATTTGCTTTTCGGTGATCGAATGGCGAAAAGCCGCATTTATCTTTTCAAATAATGACACATTTGTCAGAACAGAAAGATTCTCCCCATGCTCCATAGTAAGGAGAATGAATCGCTTCAACATTCGTTGGATTTGTGACTCGCTTCCTTGAAAATAAGTGCCTGAATTATCAAAACGCAACAGTAAATTTTCTTTGACAAACAGTGTTTTTAGATAAGCGATATCCTTGGCGATACTGCTCCTAGAAACATAATACTCATCAGAAAGTTGCTGGTAACTCAAGTGCTCCCCATTGATCAGCCGCTTAAAAATTTGCATGCGTCGGTCTTCGATCAAAGAATAATTGTTTTTCATTTGCTCACCCTCTACCTTTATTCTAGTGATACCTTAACAAATATGAAGACCAATTGTTAGATTAAAAAATGATTAAAAGGTGTGCACACCCTTTCCCTTGATAGCAATATCGGTCGTTTGTTCCGCAAAATCGCTTCAAGCAAGCCAAACTTTTCTCATCTTCCTCGTTTTCTCTTATAATAAATGTAAACAGTCAAATGAGGAGGAAACAAAATGAAATGGCGTGGGGGTAGACAAAGTTCCAATGTGGAAGACCGCTCTGGTCGTTCCGCAGGTTCAGGAGGAAAAATAATGGCCGGCGGTGGTATCGGTACGATTGTTATCGCAGTCCTCTTTTTTCTATTCAGTGGGGGTGATTTAAACTCCGTCACAGATATTTTAGGAGGCGGACAAGCCGCTAATTATCAAACAGAAAATGTGGCTTCAGACGAGTATACAGAGGAAAAAGAATTCTCCGCTGTCGTCTTCGGCCATTTGGAAGATTATTGGAATGGTGTTTTTGAAGCAGAACAGACTACGTATCAAGATCCTAAACTGGTTTTATTTACAGGAAGTGTTCAATCGGCTTGTGGGAATGCAACTTCTCAAGTTGGTCCCTTTTATTGCCCTGCCGATCAAAATGTTTATCTGGATCTCAGCTTTGCAACAGAACTTTCTCAAAAGTATGGGGCCAGCGGAGATTTTGCCATGGCCTATGTCATTGCTCATGAAGTTGGTCATCACGTACAAAACGAACTTGGTATTACACAGCAACTCGATAAGATCCGCCAACAGGTTTCTGAAAAAGAATACAATCAATATAGTGTTCGTTTGGAACTACAAGCGGATTATTTAGCCGGTACATTTGCCAAGTATCTACAAGGAAAAACTTATAACGGCCAACCGATTTTAGAAGCTGGTGATATCGAAGAGGCTATCACAGCTGCTAATGCCATTGGTGATGATACGTTACAAAAGGAATACCAAGGATATGTCGTACCAGATAGTTTTACTCATGGGACTTCAAAACAACGAGTTGAATGGTTCAACCGGGGGTTCAAATATGGTGATTTGGAGCATGGAGACACCTTCAATGAAAAAAACCTTGATTTGGTCTACGGATCGTAACAAAAACGTTCCTTTTTAGTCACTCTTTTTTCACATTTGGGCGGTATAGTTTATTCATACCAACAAACCCTAACTTTTTCATTTTACTCCTTGCCTGCCAGTCCCCGCTGGCAGGCCCTTTTTTTTCATGGTGCTATTTTAGTTTTTTTTTAACCTTTGGCCTGTTTTTTTCTTTAAAACGCTAAGGGTTGATCACAATTTTTTCATATTTTCCGGTTACTATATAAATAACCCAACAAACAACCCAACTTTTTCATTTTTTACTCCTTGTCTGTCAGTCCCCGCTGACAGACTTATTTTTTTTCTTGCCAAAATTCTCAAAATGCGCTAAGGTTATTTATGCGCGGAAGTGGCGGAATGGCAGACGCGCACGCTTCAGGCGCGTGTGAGTATATCTCGTGTGGGTTCAACTCCCATCTTCCGCATTTTGAGCAGATCATCTTGGATGATCTGCTCTTTTTTATGTGTTTCTTTTGTCTAAATAAAGAAAAAAGCTTAAGCTAGAAGTATATCAATAGGAAAAAGACAGGAGGAAATCCAATGAAAGAAGTACCAACAGCGAAAATCAAATTAACTGAGGTCAAAGAACTCTTTGATGCTGGTTATGAAATCTTAGGAGAATTACGGTCTGAGGTGAATGCCCCAGTCGTTAGAGCTAAATTTCTGAATCAAGAAGTGATTGCCATTTATGGAAAAGAAGCAGCAAAAATTTTTTATGATCCACGAAACTTTAAACGTGAAGGAGCAATGCCTAAACTCGTCCGTTCAACTTTATTAGGGGAAGAGGGGGTTCAAACTTTAGACGGGGAACAACATCACCATCGGAAAAACTACTTTATGGACTTGATGACACCTGAGAGAATGACCGATTACCATGATTTGTTGGAACGAAACCTTTCTCATGAACTGGATAAACAATCCGGTACCTTTGAGCTTTTTTCACTCACAAAAAATGTTCTATTCAAAACGATTTGTGAATGGTCAGGAATCAATCTATCACCACTGTCTCAATCAGAGATCAGTGAGTTAGCTGATTATCAAGTTGCTATGTTCAGCGGGACTGTCACCTCCCCTGTCGCCCATTTAAGAGGCGTCGAAGATCGTAAAAAATCTGAGAAATGGGCTCAAGGATTGATTGAAGAAGCTCGTCAACATCCTGTTGCTGGCAAAGAATCATTAGCACTTTATACTTTCGCTACTGCCACTGATCTTGAAGGTAATTTACTGCCGATCGAAGTTGCAGCCGTCGATCTGTTAAATATCATCCGCCCTACGGTTGCTTTAACCGTTTGGATCGCTTTGATGGGACATGCCCTTTTTAGTACAACGACTATCTACCAAGCACTTAAACAAAACTTTTCGGAGTTACAGGATTCATTTATTCAAGAATTACGCCGCTTTTATCCTTTCTTTCCAATGATGCCTGCCATTAGCTTGCAAGATGTTGTCGTCGATGGTTATCTGATCCCTAAGGACAGCTGGGTCGTCCAAGATATTTATGGTACGAATCATGATCCGAGAACCTTTGATCAGCCAGATGACTTCAAAGTGGATCGCTTTGTCGGACGTACACAAGCCATTTCCTATGAGGAAGAATATGAAATGATCGCACAAGGAGGCGGTGATTTCCGCAAAATGCACCGCTGTGCTGGTGAATGGATCACCTTGCATACGTTGCGCGTGTTCAGTGATTTACTGGTCAACCACTATCAGTTTGAAGTTCCTGAACAAGATTGGAAGATTCCAATGAATCACTTTCCAACCTATCCAGAAAGTAAAGTTCTCTTATTTAAAGAAGCTGCAATGACCACAGAAAATGAGTAACTACTGATCGTTGTTATTAAGTGCAGCTCACAAAAACGCAGCCCAAGCAAGCTTAGGGCTGCGTTTTTTGCTTACTTCTCTACAGATGCCGTACGGAAATAAAAATAGGCACCGTATGCGGGAAATTGGATATCTTTGATCGTTGACCTGATCATATAATTTGATGCACTCTGATATAGAGGAACTTGAGCTGCATCTTCTGCTAACAGAATTGATTCTGCTGATTTGTAATCTTCAAATACTTTATCTGGATCATTGGTATCCACGGTACGTGCGTTTTCTGTCAATGCCGTATAGTCCTCGTTGACATATCCACCGTAATTGTAAGAAGAACCTTTTTTATATAAATTGAAATAAGAGTCCAAGTCACTGCTGCCAGCAATCCAACCAGAAATCGACAACTCATATTGACCATCTGCTCGTGATTGATTCAAATTCGTTCGTGGTTGTTTATTGATTGTAATCGTCAAACCAGGCAAATGATCTTGAAGCTGATTTTGCAGATATTCACCGATTTTTTGTCCATGATCATCATCTGTTACCAATAAAGTCAGTTCAATTTTGTCACCGATAGCTGATTGTGCTTGGCTCCATTCTGCTTGTGCTTTGTTACTATCGTATTCATTGTATTTCCCGCTATAAGTGCGAAAATCTTCATTGGTATTCGGATTGGCATAAAGCCCACTGGGAATAAGGCCATTCAATACGCTTGCTCCATCGTTCAACACATCATTCACGAGACTCTCTTTGTCAATCGCCAAAGCGATGGCTTTACGAAGGTGGACATTTGCCAATGGTTTATTTGCCTGTTTATTAAAATCTAAAAAATAGTTGGCAATATCCTTTTGAGTGACTAAGGAGTCATTATTTTGGTACTGTTGCACATAGAGTCCGCTGATTTTTTGCAGATCCAACTCCCCGCTTTCAAACAACTGGATTCCAGTATTCTCCTCTTTGATCGTGGAACCTTTGATTTTATCCAACTTAACTACCGCTTGATCGTAATACTCAGGATTTTTGGCAAGCGTCCATTCTGCACCGGTCTGTTGCCAGTCTTTCAGAATGAAAGGTCCCGTATAGAGCAAGTCTTCACTTGTTTTCCCATATGCCGTCCCTTTTTCTTCAACATAAGACTGTCTTTGAGGCGCTAACCAGCCAATCGACACCACCGATAAAAAAGAAGGTTGCGGCTGTTCCAAATGGACGACAAAGGTCTTTTCATCCGGTGTTTCTAAGCCAATCGTCGCAATGTCTGCTTTCCCTTCGCGAATATCTTGACTGTTGACGACATTGTCTAAAAGATACGCATTTGGCCCCATGGTTTTAGGATCGACCAGTTTCTTCCAAGCATAAGCAAAATCTGCTGCTTGCACTTGCTGCCCATCACTCCATTTGGCTTCTTCCTTTAGTTTAAAGGTATATGTCTTGCCATCTTCACTGATGACTGCTTCCTCCGCCAAACCGGGAACTGGCTGACTCTTTTCATCAAAACGATACAACCCTTCAAAAAGATGCTGGATAACGGTAAACGTAACTTTATCCGTTGTTTGCGTCGTATCTAATGTTGTCAACTCTGCCGGTAAGCTGACTGAAATCTCTTGAACTTCTGGATCTGTCTCCTTTGCGGACGATCCAGTCGTGCTACATCCTGCTAACAAAAATCTTAAAATCCCTACAACAACCAAACCCTTTTTCATTTACTCTCCTCTTTCCTTTTCACTTGCGAGTTGCAAGCTTGATTAAATAAAAAAATCCTCGTCCCTTTGCTGATCATCATTGATCAACAAAGGGACGAAGACTTCGTGTTACCACCCTTTTTCGTGTCATTTTTACAAATAACACCTCATCAGTACGTATGCATACTCGGCAGGATAACGGCTGCGTTCCGTCTAACCAGCGTAAACCAGTTAAAAGACTCTGAGCTCATCTTCACTTAGCGTTCTGTCCCCTTTCTCACCAACCCGGGTTCTCTTTAAACAGTCATCAAAGCTACTCTTCTCATCGATGTCCTATATTCTACTGAATTGATAAAAGTATACTATTCCTCGTTTTTCAAGTCAAACAGTTTTTAGAATTTTCAATCTTTTCAATAATGGCTTCAAGACTTTTTGGAGGGCAAATACTTGCCAGCTTAGTGTTTTTTTTCTAGGATAAAGAAAAGAAACCTTGCTCGAAAGGATGAAATCAATGAAACTTGCTGAAGCATTATTACTACGAAGAGATCTTGAATCCAAACTCACTCTGTTACGAGAAGAGATTGCCAGTAGTGCCGTGATCCAAGAAGGCGATACGTTAGACCGCAGCATCGACGACTTACTGCTGGATTATGAAACAACAAACCAAGAATTTGCCCAGTTGGTCATTGCAATCAATCAGCGAAATGCGGTCGCCAAAATCGGTGGACAAGAAACGATTGCTGCTGCATTAGAGAAACGGGAAGCTTTAAGGCGTTCGCATGCGATGCTAACGGCAACATTGGAAGCAGCCAAGGTTGCTCCACGGATGGGACGTAATGAGATTCGTATGATCCGAACGATCGATACCAAGCAAATCACCGACCGTTTGAATCAAACCGCAAAAGCCTTACGTGAATTAGACGGGCAGATTCAACAAACAAATTGGCTTGTTGATTTATAAAACAGCTGGGTGGGAGTCAAAAGCGAGCACAAAGCAGGTACAGGCTTATATGTACACCAATGGGGTCTGGCAGGGACCAGTTTAATGACTGCTGTTCAGTTACAAGCGTACAACTTATATTTTTCAATTAACGACCACGTGCTGGTTTGACAAGGTGGGTGCCTCTGTTTATCTTTTGTTACGCAAAAGGTAAACAGAGGTTTTTTGTTCAGCAAGACCTCTTTCAAAAGAAAAAGACCCCCTGATCCGTTTCCAACATAGGAAACCAGATCAAGGAATCTTTGATCATTTAGCTAGTTACTTTCTTTTCTGTCTGCGATATACCACTACTACAATGCCTACTAGTAACAAGCCTACTAACATCCAGCTGACTTGATACGTTTCACCGGTTTTTGGCAGTTCGTTTTTCTTCGTCGGTGTTTTTGTATTCTGATTTTTTGCTGGATCAGGAGCTTTTTCTGGCGTGTAGCGGTTAGTAAAGGTTGGCTCGCTACCATAATCTGCTTTCGCTTCCAATGTTCCGTTTTGATCTTTGACATTTACGGTCACTGGAATCTCTGCGTCATCATAAGTGATTGTACTGTCTTGTCCGGCTTTTTCCCGGATCGTATAGTTGTACTCACCGGCTTTGTCGTACGGAATCGCATCGAAGTAAACTTTCCCTGTGCCGTCGTTGGTTTGGCTTTGAATCACTTGTCCCTCTTGATCGACTAATTCAAAGGTGAACTCCCCTGCGACTAGTGAACGGCCAGTCAAAACTTTCTCAGCTTCCAACACTACACTGCCGGCTTTTGGTGTGTAAGTGTTCGTGAAGACGGCGTTGCCTTCATAAGTCGCTGTTGCTTCTAACTGTCCGTCGTTATTTTTCACCTCTACTGTAACATTGGTGATTGAATCATCATAGCTAATCGTAGCGTCATGTCCTTGTACTTCATAAATTTTATATCGATAGGTTCCTTCTTTTTGATAAGTAATCTCATCAAAAAGAATATTATTTGCCTTGTTCGTCTTTTCTTGAAGGATTTTATTTTCTTCATCTGCCAAAACAAAAGTGAATTCCCCGTCTTCGATCTGTCGGCCTTCCAAAGCTTTCGTAGCCGTTAAAGCTAGGCTAGTTTCGATAATTTCCCTTGTATTAGCTAGTTCAAAGACATAATCGACTTCCTCGTTCGAGATCGTAAACGTATATTCTTTTTCATCCCGCTCATATCCATCTGGTGCTTTCGTTTCTTGGATTTTATAATCTCCATATCGTAGCCCATCTAAGTGGTCAAATTCGCTAGTTCCTTGAATCAACTTATTATTTCTGACAACAAGTTCGGAGAAAACAACTTCGTAGTTTCCTTCGGCATTTTTACGACTGAGTTGGAAATGTGCCTCTTTGTTGATCCCAGCTTCCTTATCCCCTTCTCTGTCATATTTATTGATTGTCAACGAGCCATTTGTTCCCGTTGAAGTACCGCTACCGTTGGTAGATTTGACGATTACGTCTTTTGTTACTTGATGGATTTCCGTCTGACTTCCGTAAAGAGACACATCATTTGAAACAACTTCATTATTTCGAATGCCAGGATCAAGTTTCGTTTGATAAACGATGAAGTATGGACTGTCAATGACATCCTCAAAAGCAATACGTAATGTGAATGTTCCATCAATACCATTCGTTGTTACATTTGGATTGTCTTGATTATTGAAAATAACTTTCTCACCTTTTATCCATTGATCTCCGTCTTTGACGGCTTTATACACATCAACAAGGACTTTTCCTGTCTCATCGTACAAGAAAGTCTGTTGATTATAATTGATCGTATCTTCAATCACAGCATTCTTGATCGTTCGACTATCTTGGTTAACCAGCACTTCCCAATCCAACAGTCGATTATTGTCAACATTTTGAGTGCCATTTTTTGTTAACCAGTTTCCTTTTGCGGATTTCTCAACTTGCGCTTCAGCAGTTAAATCCGTTGTACCATCTGTCAAAGAGATCATATTATTGTACTTGTAAACATCTGTAGCTGCTTCGACAGCAATGAAGACAGCAATCGTTTCTGAAGTGTCTTTCAACAGTTCTACTGTCACTTGTTTTGTCACTGGATCATACGTCAAGCGATAATCAGCTGAGCTCAATTCTTCCTTCAGAGATCTTACTTGGTTTCCTGTTCCGGATACGTCAACTGTATAAACTACTGCTTCTTTAAACGTTTGACCATCTTGTAATTGATCGACAATCTTGGTTCCTTCATGAAGTGTCGCTTTATACGTATTAAATAATCCCATCCAATAGATTTGATCACTTGTAGCAACATCTTCTGAAAAGATATTTGGGAAATTACGGTTAAAAGCTGCTTGCAAGTATGCTTTTACATCTCCTCCTTTTGGAATGAAAAGCCCTGCTTTTAGCGCGTTTAAGGTCCAAGTAGTGTCCATCCATGAATTTGCTTGAGCGGCTTCCCTATAAGAGTTACCGTCAATTTCATAATCGACAAAAGCAGAATTACTAAAACGTGTTTTGGCACTTCCTAAAGCGATCTGTGTCGTCATATCAAAAGTCGTTTTGAATCTGACCGTAATTTTGTCTGCTGTCTTTGCATAGTTTCCTTTTAGTTTAATTTGAAAACCAGATTCGTACTCAATTGGATTTTCTCCAGAAGTGGTTTCACGCTGCTTCGATAAATCAAAGTCGCTTGAAGTCAATTCTTTAACTTCTCCTGACTGGCTAGTTGCAGTTAAAACAAGAGAGTCTTCAATCAATTCTAATCCACTAATATTTGTCCCGCTAATTTCTCGATAGCGATCTGTGATGACCATATTTTCCACTTCTACATATTGCTGATTTATCTCAATCTGCCATTGAATCGTTTGATCCTGATAACTTTTTGATGGTGCTGTTTTTGTCACACCAATTTTGCTTGTTGGGTCACTGTTCCCGACCCATTATGAGAAGTTGTCGTATCATCTTTGATAGTTATTTAGTTAGTAATTCTAGTATTCACCAGTACTGGATCAAAGAGTTGTGTCTCATAACGAATCACATATTGTCCAGCATGAGCAAACACAAGTTGAAATTGAACAAGCTGATTATCTTTTTTTATTTCTCCTGCTTCATCAAAGTGCCAATCTGTCACAATACTGTTATCATTTTTGTTTCTGACCACTACAGAATCGGCTACTAAATAATGCAATGCAATTTCTGAAAGTGATCCAGAATACGTTTTATCAGTGAGAATTGAACCGTCTTTGCTAAGATCTAAAGAAACCTCCCAAGAAGCACGACCAGTTGACTGATCATAACCTAAAAATCGCTTATATTCCGCAGATTCATCATAGCTGACTGTTGCTTCAACTGATTTTTCATGGAAATTATCTCCAGTGATTTGAGCAACATTTTTGAAGGAGTTAATCGTTGAATCATTGACAACACTATAAATTTCAATTTTGACTGGCTTATCGATTTTTTGATTGAATGTAAAAGTTCCAGTCGTTGAGTTATAAGTATACAAGTCGCTAGTTCTAACCCAAGCGTCTCCATCATAAAGGTAACCATAAGAATGAGAATATGCCAATCCGCTTGGTAGTTTATCTGTCACAACGACGTTTTCTAGTTCCTTGCTTTCCGTATTATATACGATCTCCCAAACAATTGAGCCACTAGTACTTACTTTCCCACTCTTCGTAATATCGATTTGATAGATTGGTAAAGTAATCAGGATCTCATTGCCATCACGGTCATAAATACCAGTTTCGATGACAACATCTTCTGTGATTGTTGACACTTTCAATTCGGTTTCAAGATTGATTGTCCCACTTCTACCTGATAGATTCTCTGCGTTTTCATTGAAAACAATCTTTAATTCTCCATTTGCATTTAGATAAAAGTCTCCTAATGATCCTCCACCTGAACGCTGTAATGTGCCTGACACCTCATTGTGAACAGCAAAATAGCTTGGTAGCTGATAAATATAATAATCACCGTTTTTGATTTCCTCCTGATCAGATAATGACCAGTCAAAGTGAATCTTAATATTGTCGTTATAATAAGGAGGATTGTTTTGATCAAAAGGTTGATCATTCATATCTGTAATTCGTACATTATCAAATAGTTGAATTCCTCGAGCATTTAAATCTGGATTAACAGCATTTGGAGTGACTGCTTGTTCGGTAGATTCAGTCTCTGAATCCTCCGTGGGTGCACTTGGCTGTATTGTATTTTGATTCAACTCTGAAGTGGACGTTTCAGTCGTAGTAGTAGTGGTCGCTTTTTCCGGTTGACTGTTTGAGGTATCTTCGACTGTTTGACTAGTACTCTCCGCGTTTTCTGAAGTTGTTGTTGATTCTTCCGTTTTTGTGTCTGTCGCAGGTGAATTCGATTGACTCGTTTGACTTTCAACTTCTATATTTGAAACCATTTCAGCTACTGCAATTGCCGGTGTACAAAAAGTCGCACCTAGCAAAACCAACAAGCTCAAATATGCACATAGTTTTTTATTCATAGTGATTCATCCTTTCTAAAAAAACAACTGTTACTTTTTAGAAAAACTTAATTTTTTTACTTTTCTAAAATATAAGTTTTTCTAAAAGAACCAACCAATATAATTATTTATGATGGCACCGTACTGTACGTTCTTCCCTCATTCTTCCGAAGACAGCATAACGATTGATATAGCTAGACCAGAACCTATTTTTCATTCAATAACATACCTTTTTTATAGAAAATCAGAGACAAGTATCAATAAAAAAGCATGTGTTATCTCACCTTTATTTTCCCAAATTTGGCATAAACTAAGTGTTCAAAAAAATCATTTTTCAAATATTTTTGACTATTTGGAAAAACGTGCTACCATCAATACATAACTGATTGGAGGAAAGCTATGTTCAGAGGTTTATTGTCAACTGCTTCACAAATAAAATTGTAGTTGATTGAAAGTTTGTTGCATGACCGTCACTGTTTTATTGCTGATTTGCTGGATGAATTTGACCTGTCTTTGTCGTTGTTCAGAAAGTATGTGACAGAGATCAATCACGATCTGTCCTTTCTTCAAATAAATATAGACAATCATTCCTAAGTGAGTCTGGAATTCCATTCTTTCGCTTCACGATCGGATGTCTATAGTTTTTTCTTGGCTGACTCTTCTGCTTTCAAACTCTTGGAACTTCTGTTTTCATCCCACTTTTCCAGTTATGAGACACTAGCGATTGAATTGAATCTAAGCAAATCCTCAATTATTCGTTTAATTAAAAAAATCAACACGGTCATACGTCCTTTTGATTTTCATATAGAAAAAAAACCTATCCGCATAGCTGGGAATGAAATGACTATTCGCCAGTTTTACATGGTTTTCTTTTTGGAGAAATACCAACATGAGTTTAGAGATGCCAGTAAAAATCAGGAACAAGAATTTTTAAAAGTTGCACAACTTTTGGCTGAAGTTACTCCATTAAAGCTGTATTTTTCTGACATACGAAAAATAGCGTTTATCATTTATGTACATAGTAAACGAGAGAGGCTTTTTGCCACGGAAGTGCAATCGAATAAAATTGAATATTTTCTAGAAAAAATCGATCTCGCTGAATTCTCTCGCTACAAACGATCTTATTTAGAAAAAGTTATGGGTTATCTGACTTCTCATATCACAGCCGACCCAGCTATCTATAAACAAGTAAAAAAAATCTTCTATCGATTGACTAAACAAATTTTTCTTAAATACCATTACACCGAAACAGACTTTCAAGAAAAATTGGATGCTGTTAGTTTCAAATATTTGCTGGAAACGAATTTGAATGTTCCGTATTGTATTTTGAATGATCGCCTGGCCCGTTTTGTTGATAACTGCGATCCTGTCCAGCAAGCAATCAACAAGGATATTGTTCAGCTAGTGACTCATTCTGAATTACCGGCGATTCGCCCTGCTACGATCAACCATTTGATTTATATTTTCCATACTTCTTTTCCACTATTTACAAAACAAATCATTGATCAACATGCAGATTATCATCTCGCCTTGTTCTACGATACCAATAGCGACCATACGGAAATGATCCGAACACAAATCAAACAGTTCGTCCCCTACGACCTGAAAATCACGATTCTCAATCCGTTAGACTCTTTTTCAATCCCTGCCGTCAAAGCAACCTATGATTTGATTATCGGAAATATCGTCCCTCCTTTTCAGAAAGTTCCTTTCAAAGCAACAGACATCTTTATTACACGAAATGAGATTGGCTATATCGCAAACAGTATTCAAGAAAAAGCGATCCAGCAGATTGAGAAACAAAAAGAACCTCTTAGCCCTACTCACTGAAAAAGTGAGTTTCGCTAAAGAGGTTCTTTTTAATTTTGTCGTTCGAGTAATTGTTTGCCTTGAGCACTCTGATAAAACGTTTCAATTAAATGATTTAAATTTGTTTTTGTCTCACTGGCGCCAAAAAGTTCACCGCCAGGTTCTAGCATAAGACCATTGGCTAGACGACCGATCACTACCGGATCAAAGCCAAAGTCGTCAACGATTTTGGCCGTTTGAGACATAGATTCCGGATCATTACCAGCGATTGCCATGGCTTTTCTGGCTGGTGAACCAGCCGGCCGAGCTTCGTCTTGAACATCATGATAACCCATATGGTTGAATGCCTTGATAACTCTGCTTTGGTCAAAATATTTTTGGACCCTTTCTGAAGATGTTTCTTCAACAGTCGAATACGTTTTGCTGGTTCCATCAACTTCCCACCAATAGTTCATTGCATCGATCACAAGTTTACCAGCCAGCTGCTCCTTGGGAAGTGACGGATAGTTGCTTAAAGGGATTGCTAATAAAATGACTGGCATTTCCGTCAGGATGTCTGAGACATTCTTCACCTTTGCACCTGGAGCAAGGATTTCAACAGCTAGAGCATTCTTTTCCGCTGGCTTTCTGCTAGCGATCCAGACCTCATACCCAGCTTCTGCTCCTAATTTTGCTAATGCTAACCCCAACTTGCCGGCTCCTAAGATGCCAATTCTAGATTTTCCCATTATTTCCCACCTGATCTCAATAGTTCTTTGACCCTAGGGATTACTTTTGTACCATAAAGTTCGATAGTCCGCAGACGGTCTTTTTGTAATTGTCCACCGGTTCCATAAACAAGATCAAACCGTTCGACGCCGACTTGCGGCATCGTTCGCGCAATTTTTTGTGCCACAGTCTCAGGACTACCTACATAGTAAGAGCCATGTTCTACTTCAAAATCGAAACGTTCTTTCGACATCTCGGGCCAACCACGGTCTTCTCCGATTTTATCCATACTTTTCTTGATATAGTGCCAACCGATTTCGTACGCTTCCTCATCCGTCTCCGCAATCACCCCATGGGAATGCATCCCTACCGGAAGAATCGGTCTGCCCATTTGCTGCGTTGCTTTTTGATAAAGTTGTACATAGGGGGCAAATCGCGCAGGCTCCCCGCCAATGATGGCTAGCATAACTGGAAAGCCGTAGCGAACAGCACGAATAATCGACTCCGGTGTTCCTCCCACGCCAATATACGTATCCAGTGTTCCTTCGAGTTTTGGATAAACTTCGGCATTCTCCAAAGATTGAGTAAATTTGCCTTTCCAGGTCAGTGGCTCCCCTTTAAGGAGTTCGTAAAACATTGCTACTTTTTCTTCAAATAATTCTTCATAATCTTGCAGATCATAGCCAAACAGTGGAAAAGATTCAGTGAATGACCCTCTTCCTAACATGATCTGCGCACGACCATTTGAAAGGGCATCAACTGTCGCAAATCGTTCATAGACCCGAACTGGATCATCAGAACTTAATACAGTTACTCCCGTTCCTAATTTGATTCTTTTAGTGACCATTGCCAGCGCAGCTAATACTGTATCTGGGCTTGAGATTGCATACTCTTCGCGATGGTGTTCGCCTAATGCGAGGATATCGACACCGACTTCATCGGCCAACTTTCCTTCTGCAATAATATTTCTTAATGATTGGCTGTAACTGATTCGTTGATGGGTCTGGTCATCAAAGGCAAGATCGCCAAAGGTATCTAACCCAAATTCTATTTGTTTATTATTGATTGTCATATCATTTCCCTCTTTTCAAATACTTCCTGCATTCACTATAACAACTTCTTTTTATTAACGCGAAAGATATGCTTACTTTTTGTAAGTCAACTGTTTATGAATTGCTTCAAAAAGAAAAGCGCGTCCTTGCTTCAAACAAGGACGCGCACTTTTTTGTTTTTTTATTAGCCATCAGAGATAGATTCCTTTGCTTCTTAAATTAGCTAAACACTCCTCTAAATACATTGCAGTATGTTCAGGATAAATAGGGACTGATTGCTCAATCGGCTCTAACACCTGATAAGGAGCTGTCTTTTGCCCCCGATAAGTAGGCTCTAACCACGCTGCTGCTGGACGATAGCCGCGACGCTGCATCTCTGCCATGACAAGGAGATGGTATTGGTACAGCTTATATGGAGAATGAGCAAAAACGTAATCGACTGTCGCATGTTTCTTTCCCCAGCCAGCGCCTCTCAGCGCAGCTACTTCCCGATGCTGTCCCAGTAATTGTTGTCTTGGTAATTTAGGCAAAAGTGCTTCATGCCACAATCTCATATCCTCAGTTCCTCTGCTTCGCTTGATTTATGTCTGTAATTTATTGGTTGTCGAGCACGATTTTCCCTACCGCATGGTGTGTTTCACTTAATGCATGGGCATCATAGACACCTTGACGAGTCAATGGGAAAGTTTCGCCAATCACACTTACTAATTTGCCATCAGCCATTAGTTTAGCTAATTCGCTTAACTGTTCTCCATTTGTACGTAACCAAATTGCTTTTGCTTCAATTTGTTTCGTTGCGGCTAATGTTTCATCTTCAATACTCAGTACAGAAATCAAGCGGCCATGCTCTTTTAGAACGGAGAAGCTTTTCTTTTGGATCTCGCCACCCATTGTATCAAAAACTAAATCAATGTCAGTAAGAACTTCTTCGAAATCCGTTGTATGGTAGTCGATCACTTCATCTGCACCTAATTTTTTAACAAGTTCATGATTACGGGGACTTGCCGTCGTGATGACATAGGCGCCGGCATTTT
>Ga0160505_100140_pt1 | contig 54584 bp, 59 predicted proteins | sample DIDeMG_FD_108225 | JGI IMG/M metagenome (GOLD analysis project Ga0160505, IMG submission 108225) | Enriched chicken feces microbial communities from UW Madison campus, WI, USA - DID2874_E49_Stillage MG | ecosystem: Host-associated > Birds > Digestive system > Large intestine > Fecal ... | reverse complement strand
TAGAACCAGTCTTTGGGTGGATGAAGGCTTGTTTGCATTTCACTCGATACCATGTTCGAGGCCTAGAAAAGGTGAAAAAGGAAACGGGTATCCTTATCATGGCACTAAACATGAGAAAGTTAGCCGCAATGAAATGGCTTGGTACCTTGAGTACATAAAAATTGGCTCCCAGAAATCATTAAATGATTTCTGGGAGCCAATTTTTGTTCGATTAAGGACTACGATTTATGTCACAGCCTCTTTTTTTAGTGCATGATAGGCAGATTAATTTTCCTATTTTTTAGAAAAAAATAAATTTGATTGTTTTTATTTAAAACATTCATTTTTTTTAGATAAAATGAATCTCTTTGATTGTTATAGCCTGTGAAAAACGATAGACTAGAAATCAGGATAAGAAGAAAGGTTCGAGGTCATGGAGAAACTGAAACGAGAGATAAATGAGCTAGCTGAATCGAATGCGCGATTAGGTGCATTGATTGATTATTTAGCAAATGAAAAGAAATTAATGGCAAGTAAAGCAAACCACATTTTTATGTTGGATATGCAAGACTATGTGGCGGCATTAGGCCGACTCGCTCCCTCAGATTCGAAAGTATCGGTGACATTGCCAGAAATCAAACAAATCAATCATTTGCTTACTAAACAGTATGAATTAATGAAGCTTATTCGAAGAGACTATGCACGACTTGAAGTTTCAGGGAATCTACCAGAAGATCTGACTTTCGACGAACGGAAGAAGAAACATTTTAGACGGTTGCAAATTATTAATCAATTGCTATTGCAAGACAATATCTTTTTCCAATCTATGCTAGATGACAAAAAAATCAGCGGCAACATTCGAATTGGTGAGAAAAAGAGTTGGCTTCAACGCCTATTTAAACGATAGATACGGCCGGTCCGATATACAAGACGGGTCAGTCAAAATAAAAAGGAGGAGATCGCGTGATCTCCTCCTTTTTGTGCCTCCGCATATTACTTACGTAAAGCGAATGCTATATAATCAATTTCCCTTGCCTGGCACCATTCTTTTGGCGCGCCGCTCAAGATAATAGGGTTACGCGTCAATTCTGCTGTCGTGGCTTTGCCTGTCATAAGATACAAGCGATGAAGCTGAACTTTCCAATCCTCGATCATTTCGATCGTATCATCAATACCATTGCTGATTAGATGATTCAAGATTGTCGCAGAAAGACCAACGGCTTTTGCGCCTAAACACAACGCTTTAAATATGTCATAGGCATCACGAATGCCGCCAGAAGCAAGAATCGTCATATCGCTAATAGCTTGTGCTTCCAAGAGAGAGATAACTGTTGATTGGCCCCAATCGTCTAGATAAGACAATTCTCTCTTTTTTCGACGAGCATTTTCAATTTGTGAAAAGCTTGTCCCTCCGCGTCCTGAAACATCCACGGCGTGAACACCAAGTGCTTGTAACTGTCGGATCGTCTCTTTGCTCATACCAAATCCAACTTCTTTAACGACTACAGGGACAGATAACTTCTGAACGGTCTCATGTATGTTCTGAGACCACTCATGGAAATCTCGGTCTCCTTCAGGCATCACGAGCTCTTGCGGTACATTCAAATGAATCTGCATCCCATCTGCTTGCAGCAGATCCACGATTTTTTGCGCATCCTCACTTGTTCGGCCGGCACCCATGTTGCCCAAAATAAGCCCGTTCGGATTGACTTCGCGAACGACAGTGTAGGAGCCTGCGACAGTTGGATCTTTCAATGCGGCACTAACAGAGCCTGTTGCCATCATCAAGTTTGTTTCACGTGCGATAATTGCTAAATCATGGTTGATTTTCTTTGTTTTCTCACTACCGCCCGTCATGGCATTGATATAAAACGGTGCAGTAAGCTTAAGCCCAAGAATTTCTGTACTTAAATCGATTTCTTCCGGTCGTACAGAGACTAAAGAAGAATGTACCAAGCGAACAGCATCAAAGTCATTTTCTTTTGGCTTTTGGTGAAATGCACGAGCTAAGGAAACATGTTCATCTTTACGATTCATGGCGATCCTCCGTGAAGTGATAGACGTGTAAAGGCAGGGGCGTAATACCGGCTTTTTCCCAAGAACTCATCAGAGGAAGAATGCCAGCACGCTTATCAACAATAACGATACCGCAGTCACCGCCGCCAGCACCCGAAGATTTTGCTGCACCGCCGTACTTTTCAGCGAGATCATTCAATCGTTTCAATTCTTCTGTTTCAATAGATACATTGCTCAAGCTGGTCAATTGATTCAATAGTTGGCGATTTTTCCGAATCATTTTTTGGATCAGAGCAATGTCATTTTGCTTGAACCCTTGGATCATTTGATCCACACAGTCTGTACTGTCGCGTAAAAAATTCTCATAAGAGGTTTTCTTTTCGTCGCGAGATTGATGGACCTGGTCCACTAAATCAGATGTGGATGCCGGACTTCCAGTCCAGCCGATCAATAAGCGTAAATCCTCCGGGACTTTTAAAGGTTCTATTTTTAAATTTGGCCAGTCACTTTCGATCAATGTCGTCATTTTTTCGGATTCCAGTTTATTTAACACCCATTCATGATCAAAAGTGGAAAAAGCCAACCAGCCGCCGTAACAACTTGCGGCAATATCGCCACAAGAACCGTTGCCTTGGACATTTAAGTGAGCCAATGTAGCCAGCTTGAATAGCTCAAGTTGTGAAAGCTGCAAATCGTAAAAAGCATTCAATGCTTTAACAGTAGCTACAGTGACTGCACCACTTGAACCCAACCCATATTTTCGACCATTGGAATTATCCAATTCGCTAGTCACCTTTAAATCGAAGAAGGCGAGTTTTTTCCCTTTTTCTTGAGCGAATTTTTCAGTAAAATGGATCGCCGCTAAAATGTAATGAAATGGATTGTCTCGGATGTCCAGAACCAATTCGTTTTTGCGTCGTGTCCATCGTACAGGAAGGTCGCTATATTGCGCAGATTGAATACTTCCGCTTTTTTTTGCCGGACCGATAGAAACGGAAATAAATTGATCGATCGCTACGATAATCGCGGGATGTCCGGGTTCTACGACAGCGTACTCACCGGCAATATATAATTTTCCTGGTGCGGATACTTCGATCATTTAGGCATCCTCCTTCGATAAGATTTCGATTGCGGGTCCTGCGTGAGCGACCACTAATTGCTTGGCATCAAGATGAGCACTCATAGCGGATAGCAGGGCCGCTTCATTTTTTCGTTCTACTAATAGTTTAACATTTGGACCGGCATCCATTGTGAAATAGCAGGGTAAGCCCCCGTTTCTGATCTGGCGAACAAGGTTCATGACTTTCATACTTTCCGCCGACCAATAAGTAAATGGCGGGGTTGCTGCCAAAGTTGTTCCGTGCATTTTTAAGGCACTGGACTCAGAAACTTCACCGAGTGCGATAAAATCTTTTTCTTTTATAGCTTTTTTTGCTTTGGCTAAATCTTGTGGTACAGTTTGCAACCAGCCATCATAAAAAGCGGAGGTCTCCACAGTACGCTGCATCCCGTCACGACTAGAAACGTCCTTTTGAGCGTCGTTAACCACGACGAAAATCATGCTTAAGTCGTTTTCAAAATCCGAACTGGGAATTTGAACGGCATAAGATGTTTCGTCGGAATCTCCTTTTTGCCATTCTGCAAACCCGCCATAAATACTACGGCAAGCAGATCCAGAACCGCGGCGAGCCAACCGAGACAGCTCTTCAGGAGTCAAATTTAGATTCATGGCCGCACTCGCAGCGCCAGCCAAAGCGGCCAAGCCGCTCGCAGAAGAAGCTAATCCTGCCGCAGTTGGCACAAAATTCTTACTTTTGACGACTGCACGTAGGGAGGAATCTGTTTTTGAACGCACGAAATCAAGAAAGCGACTCACTTTTAAGGTCGCTTTCGAATCTTGCCATTGGTTGTCTAAATAAAATTGGTCTTCTTTTAGTTCTTTAGAAAACGTAACTTCCGTTTCTGTATAAAAAGCGTCCAGTGTTAACGATAAACTATTATTCATCGGAATAATCAATTCCTGATTTTCTTTGCCCCAATATTTGATCAAGGCGATATTCGTATAAGCCCGAGCTTTACCACTATACATGTGCGTACACACCTAACCCTTCGATCCATGTATTTCGGGCGCCTGCATCCAACAGAATACGTTGCAGCCGACGTCCGCTAGTTTCATTTTCGGCTAAAGCAATCATACAGCCGCCGCGTCCGCCGCCAGTTAATTTAGCACCTAATGCTTGGTTTTCTAAAGCCGTTTGAATCAAATGATCTAAGTGGGAATTGCTAGTTCCCAACAAACGTAATAGACCTTGCGCTTGATTCATACAATCCCCTAGAATCTGTGGTCGATTTTTTAAGATCGCCTGTTGCGCCTGAGCAGTCAGTTTCCCTAATGACCGCATTTGTTTATTCGTTTCGTAAGGACGCATTTCCATCAATTTTGCGATGTCCTTGACTGCTTTGCGTGTTTGACCCTTTACACCAGTATCCGCAACGACTAAAAAAGCATCCATATTTAGTTGAAAAGGCCGAAATCCAATGCCTTTTTGATAAAGAATGGGTTCAGTACCACTGATGGTTGTCGCATCAATACCGCTAGGGTTCCCATGAGCAACCGCTTCTGCCTGATTTACGAAATGCAACACTTGTTCTTGAGTTGCAGCTTCCTCCATCCAATCAAAAACGGCGCGGGTGATCGCAACGGCAACCGCTGCGCTAGACCCCATTCCGCGTTCTGCTGGAATAGAGCTGTCGATTTTTAAATAGAACGGTTCTGGAATCTTGAAATGTTTTACTAAGTACCAGAGTAACACCGTTACATTACGCATTGTATTGGGAGCTTTAGAAAGCGGCCCGTGGAAGAAACTAGATTCAATCCATGATTCCAAGTCATTCGCTTGGATGGTTGCTTGGATGCCTGTCCCGGAAAACGGAAAAGCGATGGCTGGCTCTCCATAGACAACCGAATGTTCTCCCATTAATATGATTTTTCCGCTGGCATAACCCGAGCCAATCGATTTCATAAAAAAACCCCTGTTTCGTTTTAGAGTAAGTAGATATTAGAAAATAATTTATTTCTCTTCAATATTCATTTTAATTGAATCGTTCTTATAGCAAAAACAATTTGTTTTCTTTTTATCTTTTGGAAGAAAATACTGTAAGAATCTTTACTTATCAGTAGGTGTCTGTTTTTTGTCTCTTTCCATTTTACTCAGAGTCAGCGGACAAGTAAACGAAAGCGTTGAAAAGTTTTTGAAAATCAACGCTTTTTTAAACATTCTTTAGAAGAAAAAGTGATCAGATTTTTTTGGTTATTTTGTTTGACGACACAAGATATTGGGGGTATATTAGATAAGTTGAAAAATACGCACTATATTTTGTATGAAATGAGCTGGGGGTTTATGAGCGTGATCGTATTAGCAGGAACTATTGGAGCAGGGAAATCAAGTTTGACGGCGATGTTGTCAGAACATTTAGGCAGTCAAGCTTTTTATGAATCAATTGAAGATAATGAGGTATTGCCGTTGTTTTACGCGGATCCAGAACAATATGCCTTTTTATTGCAGATTTATTTTTTGAATAAGCGTTTTGATAGCATCAAAAAGGCGATGCAAGATGACAATAATGTGTTGGATCGTTCCATTTATGAGGATTCCTTATTGTTCCATCTGAATGCAGATCTTGGTCGAGCAACAGAGACAGAAGTAAAGGTCTATGATGAATTATTGGCTAACATGATGCAGGAACTACCATATGCTGCACATAAGAAGCATCCCGATCTGTTAGTTCACATTCGTGTTTCTTTTGAAACGATGATGGAACGTATCCAAAAGCGTGGACGGGAATATGAACAATTGGAATTTGATCCAACTTTGTATGATTACTATAAAGAATTGAATAGTCGTTATGACCAATGGTATGAAGAATATAACGAAAGCCCTAAAATCCAAATTGATGGCGATCGCTTGAATTTTGTTGACGATGCAGTTGCTCGGGACGAAGTGATTCGTTTGATTGATGAAAAAATTTTAGAGGTTCAAGGAGTTTCCGTAGATTAATAAGTTAAAAAAGCTTTGCCAGATTTTTTTCTGGTAAAGCTTTTTTAGTTTTGATTTAATCAAAACTAAGAGAGAGATTTCGTAAATAATAAGGACATACTGAACACTGCGATAAATGAACGACTTGAAATGAATACAATAAGATATTTTTTGTTATACTAAAGTAAGGTTGTTTAGGAGTAAGGAGGTTTCTAATGGATATAAAAAAGACGTTCAATCAGGGGATGTATTCATGGGTCCGCGTAGATAGTACCCAAGCGCATGAAATAAAAAAATTACGAGCTGATTATGCGATCAGTGATGAAATGCTGACGTATGCCTTGGATGATAATGAACGCGCGCGGGTAGAGTATGACCCGTTGGAAAAGGCCTTTTTGTTAATTTTTAATGTGCCGAACCTCTTGAAAAAGGACAATCATTATGAGACTAGTCCCATGGCATTTATTTTAAAGGATCAATACTTTTTTTCTTTTGTGAATGAACGAACTGCGTATGTTGAAAATATCATCGAGAACTTATTGTCGAATGAACCCAATCAAAGCACTGCGAGCTTACTCTTCCACACGCTATTTTTGATTTCTGATTATTATTTTCCATTAGTTGAAGAGGTGGATAGTCAGAGAATTCAGTTGAATAAAAAGCTTCGAGAAAAGACCACCAACAAAAATCTGTTGGCACTTTCTGATTTGGAGATAGGATTGGTTTATCTGGTGACCGCGACTAAGCAGAATGCGGTGCTGCTAGAACAAGTGAAGGCGCAGGCGATTTTTTCTAGCTTCACTGATAAGGAAAAAGAAGAGTTAGATGATGCTTTGATCGAGGCAAGACAAGCGGTAGAAATGACAAGATTGTCTAGTGAGATTTTAGATCAGTTATCTGGCACGTACAATAATCTATTAAACAATAATTTGAATGATACGATGAAAATTTTGACGATTTGGTCATTGTTGTTAACCATCCCGACTATTGTAACAGGGTTCTTTGGGATGAATATGCCGCTTCCTTTTACGCATTCAGAAGCGAGTTGGATCGTTACTGTAGTGATTAGTGTGGCACTCTCAATCTGGTTAATTTTGATTTTATGGCGAAGAATACGTTAAAAGCGAAGCAATCATCGATCGCTTCGCTTTTTTTGTGTTAATAACGAAGAAAGCAGGATTTAACTTAAAGTATAAAGGATTCGATGACTTCAGCTACCGCACTTTGTTCATGATTGGCGTTAGTAGTATGCTGTGCCGCTTCTTTGACTGCGGGTACGGCATTTGCCACAGCGATTCCTAATTCTGCTGCACGAATCATTGCCAGATCATTGGTATTATCACCGATAGCAATGGTTTCATTCATCGGAATAGCTAAGTGTTCCGCCAGTGTCTGTAGCGCAATCCCTTTATTCACACCTTTGGGGTTGAACTCAATGTAGCGGTTAGAAGAATAACTGATCTCTAATGATTCCCGCAGGTCAAGAGGCATTTCTTTTTCTATTTTTTCTAAATAGCTGCGATCTAAATTTTGAAATAAAGCTTTGTAGCAAGTCTGATCTTTTAGAAAACCAAAATCATCATCTAGTCTTTTTTCATGGGGAATCGTTAATAAGTAGGCGTCCTCATCCGGGTTACTGTGATAAACATAGGTTTGATCAAACGTGTAAAGGTGAATTGCCACTTCGTAATTTGATCCAAATTCAAACAAACGAGCAAGTGTTTCAAAATTCATGGGAAAGTCTTTGATAATCGTCGGGCCTTGATTTTCCACGACAACACCGCCGTTGAATCCAATCATGTAATGCGCCGCTTTATTTGCAGCGTCCAATTCTTCTAAAGTTTGTTTGATCGAATAAAATCCGCGACCTGTCGCAGGTGCGAATACAAGGCCGTTTGTCTCTGCTTTTTTTATCGTTTCTCGTGTCTTTTCGGATACATGTCGGCCTTTATCTAATAATGTTTCATCCAAGTCACAAGCAATTAATCGGTACATAGAAGAGCCTCCTTCATTTTTCTTGTCCTCATTATAGCAAAAACCAAGGGAAGGCATTTGGTTTTACAAACTTTCTATAGAAAAACACGCCATGAAAGGGCCGCGTTGTCCGGTTTCATGGCGTATTAGTATAGTGCTTATTTTGGAAAATAAGTCGTAACATATGTATCAACTGCTTTTAAAGCCGCTGCTACATCTTCCGCGGTAACGTTCATGGGCATCTCGTGAATTGTCTCTTCGTCAATGGTTGCTTGTTTGCCTACTTTTAAAAGATCGTCATAAGAAGCGTCTTTTAAATGCAGGTCTTCCAACGTGGTAGGCAATCCGAGTAATTGATATAAGTCGATATATTCATTCAATTCTGCTTCTTCCGCATTTTCTAGCATGAGTTGAGTGAGGGTGCCATAGGCTACTTTTTGGCCGTGGGAAAGCTCATGGATATCGCCGTCTAAGACAGTGAAGCCATTGTGGATGGCGTGTGCAGCGGCCAATCCAGCACTTTCGAAACCAAGGCCGCTTAACAAGGTATTGGCTTCAACGATTTGTTCGAATGCCTCAGTGACCACATGCGCCTTGTTTGCCTCAATTGCTTTGAGCGCATTTTCAAAAAGTACTTCTTCTGCTTTTTCTGCAATCGCCATTCCGGCAGAAGTTTGAGAGCCTCCGGCCATAGTTTTCCCACGCTTTTGTGCGACAGCGCGTGCTTCAATAAAGGTAGCCAAAGCATCAGCGATCCCATCTGCCAATAGTTCAGAAGGTGCATTTACGATGACTTCGGTATCAACCAATACTAGATCAGGGTTTTTATCATAGAAACGATACCCTTCAAAAACGCCCTCTGGCGAATAAATGACGGAAAGCGCAGAGGTAGGAGCATCATTGGAAGCAACCGTCGGTAAAACAGCTAACGGTAATTGAACATCATCGGCGACGGCTTTTCCTGTGTCGATCGCTTTTCCTCCTCCTAAGGCTACGATCACGTCAAGATCTTTTCCTTTTGCATCTTCAGAGATCCGATCAATCTCTTTTTCTGAGGCTTCACCGCCAAAAATTTCTTTGACCGGATGCATCCCGTTCTCTTCCATTGTTTTAAAAAGTTCTTTGCCGGCGATTTCCCAAACTTCTTCGTCGGTAATAAGTAAGGGGGTCTCTCCTAAGGCTTTGATGTACTTTATGCCGTCTTGCAACATGCGTTTGCCTTGAACATAACGAGACGGACTTGCAAAAATTCTTTCCATAGTAATAACCTCCAATAATTGATTATATTCAGTGTTGCACAGAAAGAAATCGATTTCAAAAAATACGCTTAGTTATTTTATTGAACTCAGCCTATTTTGAATAAGAAAAGTACAAAAGAAAGCGCGCAGGAATTATTCCCCACGCGCTTAATTTAAAAGGTAAAGTTATGTAAATATTCTACTGTCCAATATGGGACATGAGAGTTACTTAGAATGAAATTTCCGATTGTAGAATGTCAAACTGGTGCTCATGAGCCAACCGGCTAAAAGTCCGATCAAACTACCAATCACGATTCCTAAAAAACGGAATTGGATTAAACTATAAAGGTATTGTTGTCGAACCAATAACGAAAGCATCAATGCCATCGGCGTAGAAAAGAATTGAGCGATCGCATAGTTGCGTCTAATAAAATATTCAACTGTGACGAACAAGGTGGTGATCACGAGTAAGGTTGCAAAAATGGATAAGTGTAAATTTAACAGTAAAGCAGCAATTGCTAATCCGACTGCAGTTCCGAAAATTCTCTGTACATTTCGATGCGCCATCGCGCGCAGATTATCTGCCTGCAAAATAGAGGCACAGGAAACGACTAGCCAATAAGGATTTCTTAGTTGCAGGCCCACACTCAAATACACAGCAAAAAAGAGTATCCCGCTATACAAAAGACTGTCCATAATAACTGCAGGATCATCATTTATCCGACTTTTTAATGATTGTGAGGCAGTCTCGGCCGGTAGTGGGGATGTTTCTACAAAGTGCAAAAGCAATGCAATGATCAATGCAAACAATACACCGAGAAAAAAGTAGCCACTCATCACGGGGATTTTATGTAAAGGAATCTTTGTGCTAGTACCCATAGCTGTAACCATAATGATAAAGAATGGTCCTGGCTTAGAAATGCCATAAAGACGAAAGAAAAAGCGACCCAAAAAGCCGACAAGAGCGACCACAATAGGTGCTGTCCAGGCTGCATGAGTGGAGAGCATTCCTAAAAAGTTGCTCGAGGTCAAAAAAAGACCAACAATCATCAAGCGAGACATTAATTGTTTTAATGGAAGTCGTTGATAATAGAGAAAAGTAAAAATACCCAAAGAACCAAAACTGGAGATGGCAAGTTGATGGGATAAATACCCGGTGAGTAAAACGCTGATCATACAAAGGCCGGCGCCAATTAAGCGAAACGGGGAATCCTTTGTTTTATTATAATGAATCAATTCTTTAAAAAAAGATTGCTCCATTTCATCACATCCTTCTTCTATAGGCTAGCACAAAAATAAAAGAAAGTTCAATAGAAACTTTCTGAAAACGATTGTTTGTTAAGAAAAAAAGGTTGACATTCCATAGAAGAGATTATATACTTATAAAGTTGAGAAATGAAAGCAGAAGCACCCGCTTCTCGCCTTACGCGAATATCTCGCTGGGCTAGATAGTTAATGACTGATCTTTTCGATGAGTCGACTACGTGCGGGTTCGTAAAGAACTCGTTTTTTTATTTGCTTTTTTTCTCTCAAAAATTTTGGAGGTGAATGACCATAGCAAAGGATATGATGGTTAACGACGGCATTCGTGCACGTGAAGTACGTTTGATCGGACAAGACGGCGAACAATTAGGTGTTAAATCAAAAGTTGAAGCCTTAAAAATTGCTGAACAAGCAAACCTTGATGTAGTCCTAGTAGCTCCTGGTGCGAAACCGCCTGTAGCACGTATTATGGATTATGGGAAGTATCGCTTCGAACAACAGAAAAAAGAACGTGAAGCGCGCAAGAAGCAAAAAGTGATCAACGTTAAAGAAGTTCGTTTGAGCCCAACAATCGACGTGAACGATTTTAATACAAAACTTCGTAATGCACGTAAATTCTTGGAAAAAGGCGACAAAGTGAAAGCTTCGATCCGTTTCAAGGGCCGTGCCATTACCCACAAAGATATTGGTCAAAAAGTTCTTGATCGCTTAGCTGAAGAAACTGCCGATATCGCGACAGTGGAACAAAAAGCGAAGATGGACGGACGTAGCATGTTCTTAGTGCTTGCACCGAAAGAGAAGAAAGACTAGCAATAATTTTGAGGATGCATCTTTGACTCTGGTTAAAGAGTATGCGAAATGAAAAGTAGGAGGAATTTTAGTCATGCCAAAACAAAAAACACATCGCGGTTTAGCAAAACGTGTAAAACGCACCGGTAACGGCGGTTTAAAACGTTTCCGCGCATTTACAAGTCACCGTTTCCACGGTAAAACAAAAAAACAACGTCGTCAATTACGTAAAGCGTCTATGGTATCAAAAGGCGATTACAAACGTATCCGCCAACAATTGGCACGCATGAAATAATTGCGCAACCCGCTTTACAACTTTAAAAATTCAATGATTTATTTATTAGGAGGAATTAAACATGGCACGTGTTAAAGGTGGAACTGTAACTCGTAAACGTCGTAAAAAGACATTAAAACTAGCTAAAGGTTACTACGGTTCTAAACACACTCTATTTAAAACAGCTAAAGAACAAGTAATGAATTCATACAACTACGCATATCGCGATCGTCGTCAAAAGAAACGCGACTTCCGCAAATTGTGGATTGCACGTATTAACGCTGCAGCTCGTATGAACGGCTTGAGCTACTCAAAATTAATGCACGGTCTTAAAGTTGCCGGTATCGAAATCAACCGCAAAATGTTAGCTGATTTAGCAGTTAACGATGCAGCTGCTTTCACTGCACTAGCTGACCAAGCAAAAGATTCATTAAACAAATAATTGTTGCGAAACAATCTTTTAGCCTGCTCTTGTGAGCGGGCTTTTTTTATTGTCTGAATGAAGAGCAAGAGGCACATGTGCGCAAGCATATTAGAAGATACATTGAAACACTTGTGCTATGGTTAATACATAGAATAACTTGAACGGTTATTTCGTTGTACTGTTTCATTTTCTTTGGTCATAAACGAAGTATTAGGAGGGAAATAGCATGAAAACATTGTTTAAATTTATGGTAGCCAGCACATTGGTCGTAGGCGGCGTATTGGTTGCAGGAACTATTTTCACAACGAAGAAGATTGATGAATACGGGGACGATCTGCAAAACTTTTTACATTAATCTTTTTCTATTAATCATTGAACAGTCACGTGCCATTTCATTTGGTGCGTGACTGTTTTTTGTCGTAAACACAATTATTTCAGGGCTTCATGAAATTATCGACCTTAAAAAATGCCAGAAATTCGTATACTTAAGTTATCAGATAAATGAGATGGAGGAATGAATATGAAGTGGTATAAACAATCAACTGAAGAAGTTTTGAATAAACTAGAAGCGAAACCCACGGGATTAAATAAACAAGAACGTAAAGCCCGTTTAGAAAATCATGGACCGAATAAGATGGCAGAAAAGGAGCAGGTCAAACTGTGGCGAAAAATTGGTAAGCATTTTACCGATCTGTTAATGATCGTATTGATCGCCGCTGCTTTGCTGAAATTTGCGACGGGTGAAGTGGTTGAAGGCGGAATTATTTTCTTAGTGGTGATCGTCAATGGATTTGTCGGTTACTGGCAAGAACGCAAAGCAGAAGAGTCTTTAGATGGATTAAAGCAAATGATGGGACAAGAGGCGACCGTTTTGAATGATGGTCAGCCGATAACGGTTGATTCTGAAGCCTTAGTTCAAGGAGATGTCGTCGTTTTAAAGGCCGGGGATATCATCCCTGCTGATTTACGTTTGATCGAGGTTCATGATCTTGCTGTAGAAGAGTCTATCTTGACGGGGGAATCTGAAGCTGTTGAAAAATCGGTGGAAGCAATCTCTCAAGAGGCACAGGCTGGAGATCAGTTGAACATGGCTTTTTCTGGAACGCTCGTACAGACCGGGTCAGCACGTGGTTTAGTGGTCGAGACTGGAGATGCTACTGAAATAGGAAAAATCAATCATGCGCTGCAATCGATCCAAGCACAGACAACACCGTTAGTAAAAAAGATGCATCAATTAAACCAGCAAATCTTTCGCGGCATTTTAGCATTGATCGTTTTCCTGCTATTCTTTACAAGTTTCAGGTACGGGATGGATTGGAGCTTGATGTTCTCGGCAAGTATTGCCTTGATCGTTGCGATGATCCCGGAAGGACTGCCAGCCGTTTTGACCATGATCTTGTCAATGGGCGTGAAAGAAATGGCGGATGAGAATGCCATCATCAAAGCAATGCCAGCAGTAGAAACGTTAGGCTCAATGACTGTCATTTGTTCGGATAAAACAGGAACACTTACAAAAAATGAGATGACTGTACAGGAAGTTGTAACGGACGAGTTGCCTATAGTCAAAGAAATTATGAACAACACGCAAGAATTGAAGACGAAAGACAGTCAGAAAATAGAAGAGATCCATGGGAACCCAACGGAATTAGCATTGCTGAATTATGTAGCAGAAGACGAGCAGCTATTAAAGCCTGTTTTAGGTAAAATTCCTTTCAGCTCAAGCTACAAGTACATGGCAACGATGCATGAAGAGAATGAGGAACGGGTGATTTTTGTTAAAGGTGCCCCAGAAGTTCTATTGGAAAAATCTGCATTGTCCACGGAAGAAAAAGCCAAATGGGAGAAAAGCGGTCTAGATTTAGCTAGTAAAGGTCAAAGGGTCTTGGGATTTGCTTACAAGAAAGTATCCTCTAATGGCGAATTGACGCATGACGCACTAGAAGGATTGTCGTTTGCTGGGTTGGCAGGGATCATTGATCCGCCGAAAGAAAGCGCGATTCGTGCAGTAGCCCAGGCTCAGGAGGCGGGCATCTCAGTGAAAATGATCACTGGCGACCATAAGGCGACCGCACAAGCAATCAGTGAGCAAATTGGCTTGAAGCACACATCCAAAGTACTTGAAGGTTCAGATATTGATGGCCTGACGGATGAAGAGCTAACGGAGGTTGTTGGAAAAGTCGATGTATTCGCTCGGACAACACCGGATCACAAATTGCGTATCGTAACAGCCTTGCAGAAGAAAGAGGAAATTGTGGGGATGACTGGCGATGGGGTCAATGACGCACCCGCTTTGAAGCAAGCAGATATTGGAATCGCTATGGGAATCAAAGGCAGTGAGGTCAGTAAGCAGGCAGCCGATATGGTCTTAGCGGATGACAATTTTTACACGATCGTAAAAGCGGTCAAAGAAGGCCGCAGGATTTTTGATAATCTTCAAAAGACAATTAACTTCTTTTTACCAACTGCATTGGCACAAGGGTTAATCGTAATTTTAGCCTTACTGATGAATCAACCATTGCCATTGACGCCAATCCAGATTTTATGGGTCAACATGGTGACGACCATCACGCTGTCTTACGCATTAGGCTTTGAAAAAGCAAGTGATGACACGATGAAACGTCCGCCAAGAGACACGAAGATGGGGATTCTATCAGGATATAGTTTCTTCAGAATCCTGTATGTGTCCTTGTTGATCATGATCCCAGCGTATTTCTTATCGATGCAGTTCGAGGGAGCGGCACTGCAACAGACGATTCTTTTACAAAGCATCGTTTTGGGACAGGCAGTCTATATGATCAATTGTCGTGAAATGTTTGATCGGGCAATTAATCGTCGTTTCTTCGAAAATAAATTCTTGTTCCTTTCATTAGGAATCCTCTTTGTTCTTCAATTAGGCGTCGTCTTCTTACCAATTGGACAACAATTAATTGGAACGACCGCACTTAGTATGGTCCAACAAGGGATTATTGCTGGAAATGCGTTACTATTATTCTTGGTTGTAGAAATCGAGAAGCGAATCAGCAAAGGGATTTTCCAAAGAAAAGAAAAAGCGGTCAGTCATTACCAAAATGACTAACCGAGTTGCTTATAAATAGGAACGAGAGGTGAGTTCAGTCAATTGGCTGAGCTCATTTTTTGTTGGCATCGTAGAAATATAGAGTACTGGTAATGGCGTAGAATCCAATGGAATATTTGAGAGAATCATATCTCCCGAATGGACTCGCAGACCATCCAGTTGCGAAGGCTCGAGCGGAATCAAATTGATCCGTTTTCCCAAAAGATCATCTAATTCCTGTTGTAGAAACGCTTTCCAGGCAGGTTCTCCTTGAAATACAAAGAAGACGGTCCGCATATGGGGCTGGATCATAAAAATTGCCTGCTGGCTCAATAGAGAGAAAAGGTTGATAAAGTACGTTTGATCCCCGATAGTAGAAAATTGCGGCAGGCTATTAAATAGCAGCGTGCTCTTCTCGCTTAAAATGGTGTATTCTTCATTTCTTTGTACCAACAGTTCCTGGTATTCTAATTGAAATTGTCTCGATAAAGTAGGCGATTCTGCATATTTCAATAACAGCAGTAAGATGTTTGTGGAAAGATTAGTTTGGAGCAGCGATTTCAACGTTAGTTCGTCGGCGATTTCTTGGACGGTTTGCTCCGCTTTCTCACGTAATTCGGAATACTCAGTCTTCAAAACCTCTGAGACCCGATTTCCTAGAAAATTATTGTAGTTCCAGCTTTCTAAAAAGCAGAAAAAAGCAAAAAAGATTTCTTCGTCTCGCAAGTAAACACCTTCTTTTTCGTAAAGCCTCTTTAAAAGCGGACCATAAAGACTAAACAAAGGATCGTTGGCGTCAAAAGCAAAATTATCAATGGGGCATCCGGCTTTGATGCGAATGCTATTGATAAAAAACCAGCAAATTCCAAAAATTTGTTCGGTATCCACCGTAAGCTCTTCCTTGAGGTCTTTGGTCAAAAAGAACAGGTAGTGCTCCTCGTGAATGGAATAATCTTCAAAAAAGTAATTGTTGTGAGTGAAAGGTACCAACAAACGATGATAAAAAATTCGGATCGCACTTTCCTCACCTGTGAGATAGGCACTTGTTGACGTTAAGCGAATCTTGATATTAAATGGCTGCAATTCGCGGTTGATTTTGGTTCGCTGACGTTTGAGTGTTTCATAGGACACACCCGTCTCATCAAGAAATCGCGGAACATTCAATTCTTTGGTGAAAAAAAGGTCTTTGACCAACTGCAGGCTCACGGAATGCGGCAAGAAGGCTTCCCAAATTTCATTAGTCAGGGAATGTTCTTGGGCCGTTAATCGAATGCCGTTGTTATCAGAATCTAATTGCCAATTTTCGGGCAAGTACCCTCGAATAAGCTGGAGATCAGAAAAAATCGTTCGTTCCGTAGTACCGATTTTTTTTGCTAATTCTTTAGCTGTTAACTGTGAATGGTTGAGAAGTTGCTCTAAAAGTAAAATTTGACGATAGATATCTTTTTCAGTGATGATTTTTTTTAACATGGAATACATAGAGGAACCCTCCTTCAAAAATAAGCATACGAAAGAAGGGCGGGGTAGGTCAAGCTGCACCTTATTCGAGTGGGTATATAAAGTAGGGATTTTTTTGGTTGTATGGTAAAGTAGGCTGAAGTTCTGAGTTAAAGTATTATAGAAGAAAGAGAGATCATTATGATCAAAGTTGTGTTTACGTATCGAACCACTAAAAAAGATTTACCTGAGTTAATGGAAAAATTTGCTGAATCAGGCCGCAATCCCAAGTTTCATTCAGAGGTAACCAATCAAAAAATTGAGATGTTTCAACGAACGGATGGAGAAGATGTCTATATCGTGTTAGATATCTATTACAATTCGAGGGAAGAGTTTGAAGAAAGAACGCGTTTTGAAAGAAGTTTGCCCGAATGGAACGCATTATGGTTTGCACCAGACATCAAACATACGGAAGTCAGCGTCGACGTATTTGATGTATTGTAGCCGAAGGATTTACTCGTTTAGAAGAAGGTTCCCTTACTCACAAGAGTTTGGGATTTTTTTTATCATTAAAATAGTCTATACTTCTATAGGTAAGTAAAAATGTTTTATCAGAGAGGATGGACACGATGTTACAACGAAAAATGGGGAACAGCTATTGGGAAACTTCAGCGATTGCTTTAGGGATCATGCGAATGACAGCGCTAACGCCACAAAAAGCGGCAGAGGTTTTAGAGACAGCATTAGAAAGTAAAATCAACTTCATCGATTCAGCAGATATGTATGGCGATGGAAAATCAGAAAAAGTTTTTGGTGCAGCTTTAAAAGAAGCAAAAATTTCTCGTGACAACTTCTTTATTCAATCAAAAGGCGGCATTGTCACAGGCGATGACAAGCGCTATGATTTTTCAAAGCAACATTTACTAGACTCTGTAGATGGCATCTTAGAACGGATGGGTATTGACTACTTAGACAGCTACTTATTGCACCGGCCAGATCCATTGATGGAACCGGAAGAAATCGCAGAGGCCTTTGACATGTTGCAAGCAAACGGAAAAGTACGTCATTTCGGCGTGTCTAACTTTAATCCAGAACAATTTCAGTTGCTGCAATCTCATGTTGATCAAAAATTATTGATCAATCAGCTGCAGTTTTCAATTATGCACACAGGAATGATCGATTATGGTATGCATACGAACATGACCGATACACGTTCCTTCGATCATGATGGTGGCGTACTAGAATTTTCTCGTCGCAAAGGTGTGACGATCCAAGCATGGTCACCATTCCAATATGGTTTCTTCGAAGGCGTCTTCGTGGATAACGAGAAATTCCCAGAATTGAATGAGTTATTAGCGACACTGGCTAAAAAATACGACACGAACAAAAACGCGATCGCGACTGCTTGGATTTTACGTCATCCAGCGAATATGCAAGTGATCCTCGGTACGATGAATCCGACGAGAATCAAGGAAAGCGCAGCGGGCGGCGATGTGACCTTGACGAAACAAGAGTGGTACGATGTGTACTTTGCGGCAGGGAATGATTTGCCGTAATAAGTGATACCTGTTTACTAACCTTCTCAGTGGTAGAACTCTTCTACCGTTGAGGAGGTTTTTTGTTGAAGACAAATAGATAAGCAACAAGCAGATTATTCATCTATATAATAGAAAGCTTTTTACGAAATAACGAGAGACCAATCAAAGAGAGCTTGCTTCTAAAAAGAAGGCTTTGGTCTATCAACTAAAAGAAAAGGAGTCACGCGACAAAGAGAAAGAGCGCTTTTTTAATAAGAATCTCATATTATTTTTGGGTGATTCGATAAAAAAAGATGAATTTGAATTTTTGTATGAAAATAATAACGGTTTTTATTTGAAAATGATTAGAAGGATGGAGGGAGGGGAAAGAGGCTGTTTTTGAACCAGTAAAAACACAACAAAGTAGAAGTTGTGATTGTAATCGTTAACAAAATGATTTTATAGCGATTGGTATACTAGCTTTTAAAGGTATATTAAAAATTATCGAAGCCGTTTTGGGATTTTATTGTGAATATATGAACTTTATAATCTTGCTATTTGTCATTTTAAAATAGTCCTTTTGAAGAGAACCCAAAAACTAAATATTCAATTATTAAATAAAATCAATTAGAAACTTTCTAACTTTTATTATAATTCAAAGAATTGTCAAGTGTTAAAGTTGTAAACGTTATCAATCGCTTATAAACTAAGGGTGTAAGTTACGAAAGCGCAAACAGCAACTCAGCTTTTCGTTTTGCTTGAGTGAAAAAAATAACAAATCGGTTTGCGCAATAACAAGTATGGAGGAGAATCGTTATGAGTTCAAAAGTTCTTGACCAATTTCTAGAAACGAACTTGGAAGATCTAAAAGCAAAAGGATTGTTCAACACTATTGATGTTTTGGAGGGAAGCAATGGTCCAATCATTACTGTCAATGACCAAAAAATGATCAACCTGGCTTCTAACAACTATCTAGGATTTGCTACTCGACCTGAAATGATCGAAGCAGACGTAGAAGCAACAAAACATTACGGAGCAGGCGCAGGCGCTGTTCGAACAATCAATGGAACTTTAGACATTCACCAAAAATTAGAAGAAAAAATCGCTGAATTTAAAGGAACGGAAGCAGCGATCGCGTTCCAATCTGGTTTCAACTGTAACATGGGTGCCATTTCAGCAGTAATGAAAAAAGGGGATGCGATTTTATCAGATGAATTGAATCATGCCTCTATTATTGACGGGTGTCGTTTATCTGGTGCGAAGATCATTCGTGTAAATCATCAAGATATGGAAGATTTAGAAGCGAAAGCAAAGGCTGCGACAGAAAGCGGCGAATACAACAAGGTGATGTATATTACTGACGGTGTCTTCTCAATGGACGGCGACGTAGCAAAAATTCCTGAAATCGTAGAAATTTGCGAAAAATACAATGTCATTACTTATGTGGACGATGCACATGGTACAGGTGTTATGGGTCATGGTCACGGAACAGTAAAACATTTTGATATGCAAGATCATATCGATTTCCAAATGGGAACATTATCAAAAGGGATCGGTGTTGTCGGCGGATATGTGGCTGGTACAAAACAATTGATCACTTGGTTGAAATCGCAAGCACGCCCATTCTTATTCTCTACATCTTTAACGCCTGGTGCTGCTGGTGCTTGTATCAAAGCAATTGATTTAATCGAAGAACATCCAGAATATGTGGATACATTGTGGGAAAATGCCAATTACTTTAAAGACGAATTGAAACGAATCGGTTACGATATCGGTCAATCAGAAACACCAATTACTCCAGTAATCGTCGGTGATGAAAAATTAGCACAAGAGTTCTCTAAGAAATTATTAGAAAACGGTGTTTATGTAAAACCTATCGTATTCCCAACGGTGCCATTAGGAACAGGCCGTGTACGGAACATGCCGAATGCAGGACATACGAAAGAAATGCTAGACGATGCTATCAAAGTATATGAAAAAGTCGGTAAAGAATTAGGAATCATCAAAGAAACAGTCAAATAAAAACCAACTATACGAGAGACAGAGAGGAAGAGACATTCATGAAAAAAGTATTGATCACAGGCGCATTAGGACAAATCGGTTCAGAATTAACAGAAAGATTACGCAAAGATCTAGGTGTTAAAAATGTTATCTCAACAGATATTCGTACTGTTGAAGGCAGCCCAGTTGTTGAAAATGGTCAATTTGAAGAATTAGATGTAACGAACTATGACAGCTTCTTAGATATCGCTAAACGTTATGAAGTGGATACGATCATCCATTTAGCAGCATTATTATCTGCAACTGCTGAAAAACGTCCAGCATTTGCATGGAATTTGAACATGACAGGATTAATGAATGCATTAGAAGTTGCACGTGAAATCGGACCGAAAACAAAATTTTTCGCACCATCTTCCATTGCAGCCTATGGTCCAGACTGCGAACCAGACAACACACCGCAAGATACAGTGATGCACCCTACAACCATGTATGGAGTGACAAAAGTTGCAGGTGAATTATTAGAAAATTACTACCATGATAAGTATGATGTGGACAGCCGTTCGGTTCGCTTCCCAGGCCTGATCTCATACAAAGTGGAACCTGGCGGCGGTACAACAGATTACGCGGTAGATATTTATTATGAAGCATTGAAAAACAAATCATACACGTCCTTCATCGACAAAGGGACTTATATGGATATGATGTACATGGATGACGCGATCGAAGGAATCGTGAAATTGATGAACGCGGATGCAGATCGCTTGGAACACCGCAATTCATTCAACATTACGGCAATGGCATTTGAACCTGAACAAATTGCAGCGTCAATTCGCCGTCGTATTCCTGACTTTGAAATGAAGTATGATGTAGATCCAGTTCGTCAAGGAATCGCTAATTCTTGGCCAAATTCGATTGATGATAGTGATGCTCGTAAAGAATGGGATTTCAGTCCTAATTTTGACTTAGATAAAATGACAGATGAAATGTTAGAACGTTTATCAGCAAAATTTAAGGCTGAAGGTGTAGAAACAAAGATTTCTTTTGATAAAGTCAATTCATAAAATGGCAAGGATTTCTTAATAGAACATGAGGGGGGAATAAGAAAAAAGGAAATGTTTAAAATAACGTTTCCCTTTTTCTTTCTCCATGTTAAAATAATGTCCGAACAAATAAAGAAAGTTATTGAACCCTTGGTATATCGCAATTTTTTGTCTTATTTCTATTGTCTAATAACTTTTACTATTTGTTTTGGATGTCAAGTTAAGAAGTGAACAAACAGTCACTTCGAATTTTAAGGAGGAAAATTTATGGCAGTCGACCAAACAGAAGTCGTTGGTTCGCCAAAAGGTGAATTGAAACGAACGATGACGTTCTTTCCGGCACTTTCAACAGTAATGGGTACTGTAATCGGTGCAGGGGTATTCTTTAAAGCAGCCAGTGTTGCTGCAGTGACAGGCTCCACCAGCTTACACATGTTGTCTTGGTTCTTAGGTGGTTTGATCAGTGTCTGTGCCGGATTGACGGGTGCGGAATTAGCTGCAGCAATCCCAGAAACAGGCGGGATGTTGCGCTACATCGAACGCGCGTATGGAGAATTCTGGAGTTTCTTATTAGGCTGGGCGCAAGTAATTATTTATTTCCCGGCAAATGTAGCCGCTTTGGCAATCATTTTTTCAACACAGTTTATCAACTTGTTCGGTATGAGTCCTTCATTATTAGTGCCGATCGCGATCGTTGCTGCGACTTCGATCATGCTGATCAACTTCTTGGGATCAAAAGCCGGCGGGATGTTCCAATCAATCACGTTAGTTTGTAAGCTTGTTCCTTTGGCATTGATCGTTATTTTCGGATTGATGCGTCAGGGTGATGTAACGGTGAGCTTGTTCCCAGTCACTGCGGGTCCTGCTGTTGGTGGGTTTGCTCCAGCTTTAGGTGCAGGTCTATTAGCTACAATGTTCGCTTATGATGGCTGGATTCATGTTGGGAATATCGCTGGAGAATTGAAAAAACCAGCACGTGACCTTCCTCGTGCCATTGCTGGCGGAATCTTAGGGATCATGGTCGTTTATCTATTGGTTCAGTTTGCTTTCCTACGTACGATGAATATTTCTGACTTAGCTGGAAATGACAATGCAGCGATGCAAGTAGCCAACACGATTTTTGGCGGCATGGGCGGTAAGTTAGTAACGATCGGTATTTTGATCTCTGTTTACGGGACGATCAACGGCTACACCATGACTGGTATGCGTTTGCCGTATACAATGGGTCTTGAAAAACAATTGCCATTCTCTGATAAATTAGTGAAGCTGAATAAAAACCAAGTTCCTTACATTGCAGGGATTTTGGAATTAGTAATCGCTATCGGTATGATGATGATCGGCGGCTTCGATATGCTGACAGATATGTTAGTATTCGTAATCTGGATCTTCTACACGCTCGTATTTATCGCAGTTATCAAATTGAGAAAAACAGAACCAGATTTGGTTCGTCCTTACAAAGTGCCGCTTTACCCAATCATTCCAATTGTTGCGATCATTGGTGGACTCTTCATCTTAGTAATGACGTTGATCAACCAATTCCAATTAGCGATGATCGGTATTTTGATCACAGCATTGGGTATTCCTTTCTATATGTACTTGAAGAAAAAATACAAATAGTAAACGATAAAAAGCACGCTCCCATCATCGGAGCGTGTTTTTTTAAACGTCTTCTTTGGTTGTTTCATAATAGGTCAAAAATAATTCATGCAGCGCAGGGTGCGTTCTCTTCAGATGGACTAGACGATTGGTTTCATAAGACATAAAGCAATGCTGACTTGTGCCTGTAGTGACCAATTTTTCACCATTGTAGACGCGGTATTCGAAGTCTAGGCGCGTGCCGGTATATTTCGTGACGATTGGCTGGATCAAAATTTGATCTCCAAAGCGAACCATTTCTTTATACTCGCAGCTGACACCTAATACAGGGATCATGATGCCATCAGCCTCGATTTTCTCAAAGGGACACTCCATAAAGGTCAGAGCATCCACGCGGGCTTCTTCAAACCAACGGATGTAATTTGAGTGATGAATGATGCCCATCTTATCTGTTTCGTAGTAGAAGGGCTTGCGGAGGTAGCCGGGATATTTTTCCATTAGGTTATTTCCTTTCAACGGCGTATTTTTTCATGTAGTGAGGCAAGGCTTCACTGATTGCAGTGGGAAGAACAACATAGTTTTTTTCAGCTAATGCATCGCCAATCAGACTATGAAGATAAACAGCTGCACCGATCGTATCGGTATTTTTTTCAAATTGTGCTAAAAATCCAGTGATCATACCAGCCAGGGTGTCACCCATACCGCCAGTAGCCATGCCAGGGTTCCCGAGCGGATTCTGATAATAAGCGACCGCTTCGTCATAGATGGTCGTTCGATGACTTTTCAAAACGATTCGCGCCCCTAACAAGGCTTGCTGGGCACGATTATTCTCGTCTGTCTGCTGTACAAACGTTAGTCCGCTCAGCCGCTCCCATTCGGCTTGATGAGGAGTGAAGATGGTGTGGTCAGCAACCTTTAGTTCGAGTTCTTGCTCGCTGAATAGAGTAATAGCGGACCCGTCAATTACTAGCCACTGGTCTTCTTTTTGATTTTTTAAGACATATTTTAAAAGCATTAGTGCTTCCTTGGCTAATCCAAGACCTGGCCCGATCAAGATGACGTCTGCGGTATCTAGGACATCATAGATCGTCTGTGATTCACTGAGATCAACGACCATTGCTTCAGGTAAACGTGTGTGCAACGGTGCGTGATTTTTTTCTGCAGTGATGACTGTTGTGAGACCAGCACCACTCTTGATACAAGCTTCGGCACTCATAATGATCGCGCCGCCATATTGATGATCGCCGCCAATCAACACGGCCCGTCCAAACGTTCCTTTATGAGAAATTTCCGGTCGTTTCGTGATGACTTTATGTAAAATGTTTTCGCTCAATTGAACCATCGAGCCACCTGCCTTCGTTGAATGATTAGTTTCAGTAGGAAGAGTAAAACAAAACTCGCTATGGGTATCATTATAAGGGAAAAAGGAGAAATTTTCCTAGCATTTCTTAAAGAGTTTTCATTTTTATTCTATTGAATAGAATGCTATCATTAGAGTGGTTTAAATTAAAGAATGTCCATTCAACTTTGCCCGTTTTTCTTTACGCTTTGGCGTATTTAAAAAAAGATGACCGGCATTCGAATGGTACTAATTTTTCCTGAAAAATTAATTCTTTAAAACGAATAAGGAGGAATCTTTCAATGACAATCGATTTTAAGAAAGAGGTCGAAGCACGCAAAGACGATCTATTAGCAGATCTATTCACTTTATTGCGTATCAAAAGTGAGCGTGAAGACGACAAAGTAACAAAAGAAGCACCATTCGGACCTGGACCGGTGGAAGCATTGGAAAAAATGCTGGAGATCGCAGAACGCGATGGCTTCACAACAAAAAATGTCGACAACTATGCCGGCCACTTTGATTATGGTGATGGCGATGAAACTTTAGGAATCTTCGGTCACTTAGACGTGGTACCTGCTGGCGACGGTTGGGATTCAGATCCTTACGAACCAGAAATTCGCGATGGCAAATTGTATGCCCGCGGTTCAAGCGATGACAAAGGCCCATCAGTTGCGGCTTACTATGCAGTAAAAATCATCAAAGAATTAGGCTTGCCAATCTCTAAAAAAATCCGTTTTGTCTTTGGTACGGACGAAGAAAGTGGCTGGGGAGATATGGATTACTACTTCGAACATGAAGAAAAACCTGACTTTGGCTTCTCACCAGATGCGTATTTCCCAATCATCAATGGTGAAAAAGGGAATGTAACGATGATCCCTCACTTTGATGGCACAAACGGCACATCCTATGTGTTAGTGAACTTCGAAGCTGGTCTTCGTGAAAACATGGTTCCCGGCAATGCAATGGCAGAAGTGAAAGTTGCCGATGCAGACGCTGCTGAAAAATTAGCGAAAGACTTTGCAGATTATGTAGAAAACAACCCAGTTAGCGGAAAAGCTGAAGTAGCTGGTTCAACAGTCACGCTTCATTTAGACGGAAAAGCAGCGCATGGTGCTTCTCCTCAATTAGGAACAAATGCTGGTACTTTCTTAGCAGTCTTCTTGAACAACTATGATTTCGAAAAAGGGGCAAAAGCCTTCATCGAAAACAGCGCAAACTATATCCATGAAGATGTGTATGGTAAAAAACTAGGCGTTGATTTCAACAATGAAAAAATGGGCGAATTAACCATGAACGCTGGAATCTTCAGCTTCAAAGATGGTCAAGACAACGATAACCATATTACATTGAACTTCCGTTACCCTAAAGGTACGACGAATGACGAAATCAAAGCAAAATTAGAAGAATTATTCGGTTCAGACGTGAAAGTGACAGAAGGCGCGCACCACATGCTGCCTCATTATGTCCCAGCGGATGATCCATTGGTAGCTACTTTGCTAGATACGTTTGAAGAACATACAGGTATTAAAGGGGAAGAAAAAGTTATCGGCGGCGGAACATTCGGTCGTTTACTAGAACGCGGTGTTGCTTACGGCGCTCAATTCCCAGGTTTCGAAGATACAATGCACCAAGCAAATGAGTACATGTCAGTTGAAGACATTTTGAATTCTGCAGTCATTTATGCAGATGCCATCTATCGTTTGGTAAAATAGATTTTTAGAAAAGCCACTTGCAATGAAAAATTGTAAGTGGCTTTTTTGTATGCCGCCTCTTGATTGGCAGAATAGCCGCAGGTATTGTATGATTTTTGAGAGGGATTCATTCATGAAGAGAAGGAGTGTAAAAATGACGCGAAAACCATTAATTATTAGTACTGATCCTGGGATCGATGATGCAGTAGCGATTGCACTGGCGTTATTTAGCGACGAGTTGGAGATCAAATTGATTTGTCCTATTTTCGGAAATGTCAGTCTGGCACATACAAAAGCCAATACAGAGAAATTACTGACCTTATATAAGAAAGCACCGAAAGTTGTAGTAGGAAGTGATCGGCCGCTTTTAAGAGAAGCGATCGATGCTAGTGAGATCCATGGCGAATCTGGCATGGACGGCTATAACTTTCCGCCTACTACTGTTTTTGCAGACGATTCTCTTACCGCAGTGGCGGCGATGCATGAGGTCGTCCAGCAAGAGGAAAAAACGACGTTAGTGGGTATTGGCCCATTGACAGATATTGCGTTGTTCCTTCATCTTTATCCGGAAGATTTAGCGAAGATCGAACGCATCGTCGTCATGGGCGGCAGTTTGGGTCGTGGGAATTATGGCGTTTTGTCAGAATTTAACTTTGCGGCAGACCCTGAAGCGGCCAAAATCGTTTTCAATAGCGGTGTGCCCATTCAAGTTGCGCCGCTGGAAGTAGGCGATCAAGCAAAAATTTTACCGGAGATCACAAATAAGGTGAGAAGCTTCGGGGAGATTGGGGAAATGGTTTACCAGTTATTTACGAAATACCGCAGCGGCAGTTACCAAGAGGGGCTAAATATGTATGATGCTCTTGCCATCGCTTTGATTGTAAGACCAGACATGTTTGAACTTACTTCTACAAGGATTGATATCGAGACTGTACCATCATTGACGTATGGCGCGTCATTGATTGATCTGGAAGGGTATCTCCAGTTGCCAGCCAATGCAGAAGTTGCGGTAAGTGTAGAGCCAAAGCAGTTTGAGGAGTGGTTTGTCGATACTTTTGCAAAAATAAAGGAATCTTCGTCGCGTTAAGCAGATAATTGTCAATTTTTGAAAATATCACGTAGGGTTGTATTTAGGAAGTGAAGATGCCAGTTCCATATTCTAACTTTTTCTGACTGCCAGTTCACGCTGTGAAAGTGGAAAATCATTGGAATGATTGACGGAATAAAAATCGAAGGAAATTATCCTAGGAAAATTAAATCTAACGTGTGAAAGAGGAGAGACGATGAACGAACCGAACTTGATCGACCCAAGAAGAATGTTTCATGAGAATCCATTTAAGAAACAAGACCAAGATACTCCTGCACTACAAGACGATATGGCACCTAAACCAGACTGTGGCGAAGACAGCTACGTCGGAAGCAAGAAATTAGAAAATCGACGCGTATTGATCACCGGAGGGGACTCTGGGATTGGACGTGCGGCTGCGATCGCCTATGCGCGAGAAGGCGCTGATGTTGCGATCCATTATTTCCCTGGAGAAGATAAAGACGCGAAAGAAGTGGCTGAATATATTGAAAAAGCTGGGAGAAAATCCCTGTTGCTGCCGTATGATCTGCGTGAAGATCATGCACCAAAAGAAATGGTAGAAAAAACGGTGGCAGCATTCGGCGGTCTAGATACACTTGTATTAAATGCCGCGCAACAAATTTCACGAGAATCTATTGAAGAATTGCCTGTTCAGCAAGTGGAGGATACGTTCAAAGTAAACATTGTCTCAATGTTTGCGATCGTGCAAGAAGCCTTGCCACATTTACCAGCAGGAAGCAGCATCCTTACAACAACCTCTGTTCAAGCATTCAATCCAAGCGATCATTTGATGGATTATGCGTCAACCAAAGCAGCGATCGCGAATTTCACGGTCAGTTTAGCCAGTCAGCTAGCGAAAAAAGGCATTCGGGTAAACGGTGTGGCTCCTGGCCCGATCTGGACGCCGTTGCAGTTGGACCACGGACAACCAAAAGAGGCCTTGCCTGAATTTGGTCAAGACTCATTATTAGAGCGTGCGGGACAGCCTGCAGAATTAGCGCCAGTGTATGTTTTCCTAGCATCAAATGATGCCAGTTACGTTACCTCTCAAATTTACGGAGTGACCGGCGGGGAACCAATCAATCTTTAGAAGAAAGCAAAAGCGTATGCCAGGATTACGGCATACGCTTTTTTAGTCATTGATGATACGATCGATACTTAAAACAGCCCCTGTTTTAGCATCTGCTTTGAATTCGTAAGCGACTAACTGATCATCCTCGGATCGAGTGATCCCACCTGAGAGAACATCCATCGTAATCGCAAATTTTTGAAGATGCTCCGTATCGAAAGAGATCCAAGAACCTTCGATCGGTCCTTCTTTTAAAAAGTCTGCTTTGATTTGGTCTAAGATTTTGTCTGGAGACATTTTTTGATTTTTTTTGTAATAGTGATTTGCGGCAATTCCAGCAGCTAAGCCAATGGATGACCCTACCGCGAGACCTTGCGCGAATTTTTTTGCTTTTTCCATGGTACAGTGTAACCTCCTTGCTTTCTCGTGATAGATCATGAAATTTCTATGTCTATGTTAGGATCAGACATCCTTAATCCCTGTCTGTTCCTTGTCTACGCTCTATTCTACCATTGTTGCAAAGCAAATTGAAAAATATATGCCATTCTTACAGACAAAATAATCGAAAGGCTGAGTGAGAGAGCTGTAAAACTATCCGACCATCGAAAGGCTGTCTTGAAGTAAGCTTCTTTCTCAAAAAGAATGAAACGTGTATAATTGGAGGTAGTAAAAGAAAAGGTCGTGACGAAATGATTATCCCTAAAAGTATCGAAGAACTAGCTGGTTATGCAGAAAAAGGGAAGAATGTTTTCTTCTTTACTGCGGATTGGTGCGGCGATTGTAATTTTATCAAACCACAAATGCCGGAGATCGAATCCATGTTTCCACAATTTCAATTTATTCAAGTGGATCGGGACGAGTACATTGATGTGGCAGCCGAGTGGAGTATCTTTGGGATTCCTAGTTTTGTCGTAGTCAATGACGGAGAAGAATTGGGTCGATTGGTCAATAAAAATCGTAAAACAAAGGATGAAATCGCTGGCTTCTTGCAACGAGTGGAAGGGTAGGAGATTGTCATGTTCACACAATCATATCAAAATATTTTAGTTGGGATCGATGGCAGCGATCAAGCCACAGAGGCTTTCAAAAAAGCGTTGGCCGTTGCTAAACGAAACCAAGGAACGGTCTATGTAGCGAATGTGATCGATCATCAAATCTATACATTTATGAGCTATTCGCCTTTAAATGAGAATATTATGGATCAATTGGCTGCGGATGCAAAAGAATTGATCAATCAATGTAAAGCGATCGGCAAGGACTTCGGCTATACGAAGATCGAAGGGATCATTGCATATGGTTCTGCCAAAGAAGCAATGGCTAAAACATTGCCGGAAAAATACAACATTGATTTAGTGATGGTTGGGCAATCGGGGTTGAATGCTGTAGAACGCTTCATGACCGGCAGTGTAGCCAGCTACGTGATCAAAGAAGCCTCTTGCGATGTCTTGATCGTTCATCCAAGTGCCGAATAAAAGCTGGTCTAACCAGCTTTTTATTTGGAGAAAAAGAATCGAACGCCTATGAGAGGAACGTGACAGTCTCAAATTTCTCAACAAATACGTTCTAATTTTTGCTTTAGTGTTCATAAAGCTAGTTCACAACTTTAGAAATGAAAAAACTCTCATGCAAAAGTCCCACTAGATTTGTTAAGATACGAGAGGACTATGACTGGAGGTATAAACGTGATTTTTGCGTATAATAAAGAAAATGTTGGCGACACATTAATGGTGATCGTCAAAAATGACGAAAATAAAGAAAACATTGCGGAGCGTAAAGAGAATGTCGCACGCATCCAAACAAAAGAAGGAACAACCGTTGCTTGGAATTTTTTCAATGTTTCAGACTACTTAATGATCCATGGAAATGGTCAGGTGGCGCTAACAGAAAAAGACATTGACGTGTTGAATGAACAATTGAAACGTGCCGGCTTTGAAGAGCGCTTAGCAGCAGACCTTTCTCCAAAATTTGTGGTGGGCTATGTGAAGACTTGCGTGGACCATCCAGATTCAGACCATCTGCATATCACGGAAACAGAGGTCGATGGCGGTGAAACCTTGCAGATCGTTTGCGGTGCTTCAAATATTGAAACGGGACAAAAAGTCGTTGTCGCAAAACCAGGCGCGATGATGCCAGACGGGCAAATGATTTGGCCAGGGAACCTACGCGGCGTAGACAGCTTTGGGATGATTTGTTCAGCCAAAGAATTACACCTGCCAAACGCACCTGAGAAAAAAGGCATTCTCGTTTTAGACGACGATGCTAAAACAGGGGAACTGTTCGAAATAGGGAAATAAAAAACAAATTTGGCGGATAATTTCTCCTCTGAATAGGCTGTCAGCGAATGATTCTTCAGAGAATTCTTGTGGAATCTAACAGTCGAAAATCGCGATCACTTATATAGATCAAAACAAGAACCGATAAAGCATTTCATTGATTCGACTTTTTAGCATAGGTGGGGTGAAGGACATCTTCAAGTTTTACTCGGCGTTATCCAACGAGCAGGATAATCTGTTCCCTGAACCGAAAAAGTTCGCTAAGCTGCATTTTGTTTAAGAATATGCGAGCATCAACATGGCAATAAGAAGCAGGGCATCCTGGATGTTTTGATTATTTAACCGACCATAAAAAAATGTGGTGGTCTTTAACGATGACATGATTGATTTGGTGGTGTTTGATAAGAGCTGGACTATTATCGCAATAGGTAGTGCGGTGGACGAATTAAAGGGACTGGCGGATTATGTAACGGATCTAACTGTCGATGACGGAATCTATAAAGCGTGCAAGAAATTAAGCTGGATTTGATCTTAATACATATTTTTGAATACACTTCGCCGAAAACTGAAGAGGGATTTCATTTATTAATCATTCCCCTTTTTTTGTTGTTTCAAAAGCAATTCAAAGAAGCCTAATTCGAGTTTATGAAAAAAAAAACGGATACTATGCGATATGTGGAATCTACGCTATACTGCAACTCTTGAAACGAAGCTGAAGGTGTTGAACGATTATACGAAATCGAAGGAACATGGCGCTAAAATTAGGATTGAATTTAAAGTTGGTTTAGCTTCATTACAAAATGGACAGTAGAGTGATCGTTTACGTGCACGACAAGATCAACTCAATCATAGAAGACGGGAAGTAATCTATGATTTTGAATTTAGCAACATCCCAATGAGAGGTGATTGGGCATGTCGAACAGAATATTTTTAGCCTCATAATGGCAATGGGTAACATCAATTGGATTAGAAATAAATAGAAGCTGCGGATAATTTCTGCAGCTTCTTTGTGCGTCTATTTAAGGATTAATTCTTCATAAATGAATGAGAAGAGGATGCTATTCTGCCACATCTTTATTATGTCGAAAACAAGGAAAATGTAGAGGTATGTACGTTGATTTATAAATTTAATAAACAAGTAATCCTCAATTTTTACTAATCGCTATTATCTGCTTAAATACTCTAATTATATCATTTCGTTTATCTATAGAATTCAAATCATGAATTATTCTACTGATATCATTATCTTCCTTTTTGAAGGCAAAGAAAGAAGGATAGTCAATCTTGAATGCTTTAATAATTTTATCAAGTGTCTCAATTTTTATATTCTCAATTTGTCCCCGTTCAATTTTTCCTAAGTAGGATAGATCTAGTCCAGCTAACTCAGCCAAAGTTTCCTGAGTCAATCCATTTTGTAAACGCAACTCTTTTATTCTTGCTGCTACTTTTGCGCTAAGCATCGGTCCCACAACCTTTCATTAGTTAAAGATTAAAGGTTTGTCAGTCGTTTTATTAGGTCTTTAATATCCTAAAATTTTTATTTTTTTACTAAATATAGGTTTTAAAAAACCTATTCATGTGGTATATTATTTTTGTAGTAATTGAGATATGTCTCTACTAGGTTTCTTTGTATATAAGGAAATGTGGATAGAGTAGTTAATTTACAAATTTGATAGTGATTGATTACTAAAAAATATGAATTTTTGAGAGGGAGATAACTGATGGAAGAACATTCGATTAATTACGAAAACTTAAATTGTTTGGCTCTTATTAGGTTTGGCCACCGGATAGGACACGGCTGGTATCGAATATTAGTAAATGCTGAAAAGGAACTTAGCAAATTTGGTGTATCGATTGAACGAGTGGAGAAAAAGCAAGGTATTCTTATTCTCACCGCCGACTTAAAGCCAAATGAATGTCTTTCTCAGGTTCAAAATATCTTATACGAATCAGAACTTGCTAGTGAAATGACTTGTGAATGGTGTGGTAATTACTCGGTTTCGCAAATAGCTATTGATAAAGAACTTTTTACAATCTGCGAAAGTTGCGAAGAAAAATGTGAAAGTTTGGAAGGTGTTGAGAAACGTTTACGAATAAATAATAGTCATAACCTTGAACAGATTATTGGACGAATGAACCGTGAAATTAAAAGATTAGAACATCAAGTTGAGTATTTCAAAATGGGCTGCACCCATTACAAGAAGAGAAGTGAAGAATTATCTAAGAAATTGGAAGGGGATCCTAGCGAAAATCATAAAAAAAGGATTCGTGTTGTGACTTCAAAAGAAAAAAACATTTAATAAGGGGAATTATGATGGAAAAGAGACGGGATATAAAGAAGCGAAAGATTATTGAAAATATAAAAGACTTTGGAAAAAAATATGGAAAGATGTTGATCTCAAGTGCCACTGTAATTGGAGGTTTTTTTATATTAAATGGACAAGATATGCAAGCATCCGAAACTGATGGTAAATGGGAAGCACGATCAATTGATCAAATCAAAAAAGATGTTGAAGGGAAAAAAGAATATACTATTGTCTGGGGAGACACGTTAAGCGGTATTTCATTGGCAACGAACGTTGCCATGGACAAATTAGCTTCGTTGAATGGCATTGGAAATTACAATTTGATTTATGCAGGAAACAAGTTGGTGTTTGAAGGTAACGTAGTGACTGTTCAAAATCAAAATGGTGTCATAACGGATCAACAATCTATTACTGAAGCGGATAAGGTAGTACCTAATCAACCAATTGGTGAATCTGTCAGTCAGCCTTCACAGGTTACAGATGCTGCTTCAGGTACACAGAATCCATCTACTGTTGAATCGGCTGATACTGGTGCATCTAAACCATCTGGTACTGAAAATAGTAAGGGGAATGGATCAACAAACAATGAAAATTCGTCTAATGGAACCCCTAATGATGGAGAGGGAACAAATGTCACTCCAATACCAGACCCAACGCCTGCTCCGATACCAACACCAACACCAACACCAACACCAAAACCAGAACCGCAAGTTCAATATACCGTGTGGTATTACGTCTCCGAGGGGGATGACCAATCGACAAATATTGAAAAGGGAGCGCGTTTGTTTTCAACAGAAGCAGAAGCAACTACCTTTATTGAAGGGTACGCAGACAATTTATTGATGCAAGGAATTACAGGAAGCTATGGCGTAATGTCCTGGGAGTAGACGCGCTCATTAACTGTTCATAAGAAGTACTATATTAAAAAAATAGATAGTTTAGACTGTGGATGCCATTCATTTTTTGAATGGTACCCACAGTTTTTCTCTAGTTGATTTATGAAAGATCTAATCAGTAGAAAAGAATTTATTACTTAATGTGAACTAAATGAACTACCTAAATAAATAGAGAAAAATTATTTTTATTGGTTTTTCAAAGTATTACTAAGAGAATAGGATTAGTTAAGATTGCTTATTTCTACTGCCTTATTCTTACGATTATTTTCTTCAATTTGATTGAATAAAAAAACAATAAAAAACCGAGGATAGTGGATAAATTTGATGTAATTAATGATGGTTTGTTCTACCCTATCAAGAATTGAGTTTAAATAGATCAGCAAATTAATTGTCATGTTCTCAGAATTTTGTGAAAAAAATAGTGTCTAAGGGTAGATGAAACATCCTTCATAAAAGAGGATATTATGTACTGAAAGGAAGCTGTAAATCAATAGAAGCATTGATTGTTTTTGCATTTATGTGTATCTTTTATATTAATATAAAAGATACAAAAGAGGGTGGATGGTATGAGGAATGATAACGCGGACGAGAAGAAGGAAAGTACTTATGACTTGTTGCTGAAATTAACTAAAAAAAATGGACCAGGATTTATGATATATGCTGGAAGTGATGAGGAGTTTCATAGTCTTTTATTTTCATGGATAGACGTGGCAGAAGGCTTGAAAAAAGAAAATAGGAAGTTAAGAAAGATTCACCTCCAAAATAAAAAAACATATAAAGAAAGAATTGAAAAACTCGAGAGGGAATGTAATGAAGAAAAAGAGAGAGCAGATAGACTAGAAAATGAACTCGAAAGAGTGAAAGGAAAATTGAAAAAAAGAAGTGAAGAGGAAATAGCGTTTTATAATAGAGCGTTAGATTTAGAGGATCAGCTAAATAGAAAAAAGAAAATTCTCGATTTAAAAGAATATGATAGTGATCAAAAAATTGCGAACTCTGCTCAAGTGTATAATAAAAAGATTAGTAATTTAAAAAGTGAGATACTCGTTCAAAAGAAGAAGATTAGGGAGTTAGAAACTATAAAACCATTTTTTCACCAAAAGAAAAGAACGGGGGAAGGGCTGAATCCAGAAGATAAAAAAAATACCCTTGATAGTAAGAGGCGTGGTGGCTGTCAATTGACCGATAAGCAAATTGAACGGTTATTGCTTATCTATAAAGAAAAGGAACGTGTTCCGATAACTGAAGCAATAAGCAAGTTAGCAATTACACGCAGAACCTATTACAGAGTGATCAATCTAAATTACAAATACGAAGAAACCAGGGATAGAATTAGAAAGATTGCGTTTGATCTCGGTGTAGTTTTACCTGAAAAAGGGAAATAATCTGTGTCGGTGCGTTGGATAAATCAAAGGGAATTACTAAGAAAAGCTACGGAGAAGTTCCGCAGCTTTTTTCGTCATATCAATTAATAATAAAAAAATCAAAAGATTTTCATTCAGGATTTTAAGCAAGGTATCTCGAAGTCTAATGAACTTAGATTTCCGAAATTGATTGAAGAATGTAAAAAAAACGGATGAGGTATTTCATGTATTTGCTTAGGAAGAATAAGTATTTTCTAATAAGCAACTAGATAGTCTGAACATTGGATTATTTTTTTTGCGTATTTGACAAAAAAATAGTTAGAGTTGTTAATGCTATGATGAACAACCCTAATTTTTATGTTGGTATAGGTGTCTCTATGAATCATTATCACTATATTTTTTCGTATTTTTTGAAAAAAATATAGTTTTCGTTAGAATACAATTATGTGATTTATATCACTCCTTGTAAAAATAGTAGCAGAATCAGGGAACTTGGGGAAGTTTCTCTGGGGGAAATTCTGCTACTCTACTATTTATTTTAACAGTTATTAAAAGTAAGTAAAGTGGATAGATGTCAATAAAGTAGACACAAAAATAGCAGATACTTATAGATGAGCAAAATAATTTTCCTCCATTTCATTGGGTGTAAGCATATCTAATGTGCCATGAGGCCGTTGTGTATTATAAAAGCCTTCGATGTATTCAAAACACGAAAGTTGTACCTTTTGAATAGAAGAAAATGTTCTTCTTTTGGGCTCTTCTTTCTTCATATATTTAAAAAATGGTTCTGTTGCAAACTTTTAAAACGAACAATTTCACCAGAATTTCGTGTCTTCATTTAAACAGGGATACTCAGTAAAATCTTGATTTCTAAACAGACTGAAAAGCCGAAAAGAGTGCCTTCTTTTCGGCTTTTTTTGTAGACTCCTCGAATTGCTTCCATACCTTTTATCGTGGTTGAGGCCGTTCGCAAACTGCGATAAAATTTATTCCGACGTTTGATTGGTCGGTGATCTTGCTCAATCAAATTATTGAGATATTTGACGGTTCGATGTTCGGTTTTCATGTATAGACTGTTTTTCTGTAATTTTTTAAACGCGCTGCTAATAGAGGGCGCTTTGTCTGTTACTAGAACCTTTGGTTCGCCGAACTGTTTCCGTAATCGTTTTAGGAACGCATACGCTGCTTGTGTATCGCGTTTCTTACGCAGCCAAATATCTAAGGTTAAACCGTCTGCATCGATGGCACGATACAAATAATGCCATTTCCCTTTTATTTTGATATAAGTTTCATCCATTTTCCACGAATAGAAGGACTGTCTATTTTTCCTTTTCCAAATTTCATACAGGATTTTGCCATATTCTTGTACCCAACGATAAATCGTGGTGTGACAAACATGGATTCCACGATCATAAAGTATTTCTTGAACATCTCGATAGCTGAGATTATAGCGAAGATAGTAGCCGACGGCTACTATAATTACGTCTTTTTGAAATTGTTTACCCTTAAAATGATTCATCTTCGTTTCCTCCAGCATTTTTTCAACCAGTGTACCCTAAATTCAGACTATCGGAAAACTTTGCAACAGAACCTTACTAAGCATTCTATTTTTTGCAGCTGAATCGTTATTTCGTCTATTGACAAAAATCTCGGAGTTGGTCAGCCAACATTTTCAAGGAAATGTAACAACTACAATGAAGGATTCTAAGAAACCGTTGAAGGAAACTCAAATTTCAGATAAAAGAAAAAGCAACTTAAAAAAAGTGTGTAAAAATCCAATCCAAACCATTAATAACAAGCTAACTACTATTCGAAAACGTGTGAAGCTTATGTACCAGTCGATTTTTCATCTCTGAGACAAATTTTCTCTATCAAAAGAAAATTGTTTTTTACAGGTTCCTTAGAAACGATGACCCGAGAAAAAGCGCAATATTTTGTTTCTATTCTAAATTGTGACGTGCAACATGCCGTCACCAAAAAGACAGATATTTTTGTCGTCGGTGTTCACCATCAGACTAGTTTTGAGACGAACACTCTTTCTAAAAAAGAAGCCTTAGCACAAAATACCAATTAGAAGGATGCCCTATTTCTGTCCTATCTGAAAAAGAGTTTTTTTCACTCGCAGTCGAACAGTTGGAAAAAGTTAGAAATAATTTGTATTAGAAAGGGAATTTGTCAAATGCAATATGGTTACGCTAGGGTCTCTACCCTTTTTAAAAGCACCAACGAGCAGCTGCAGCAGTTACTCGAATTCGGCGTGTTAAAGAAAAATATTTATTCAAATAAGTTTACTGGTACGAAAGTAATTGCCCAGCATTAACTACCATGCTAGACAAATTGCGTTCAGGTGATATGATTGTTGTTACAAAGTTAGATCGATTTGCTAGAAATACTCGTGAAGCGTTGGAAATTATTGAACCTCTGCTTGACGACGATATTACAATTAAAGTGCTTAATCTAGGAACGATCGAAAATACCCCTATGGGACGCATGATCGTTCGTACGCTTTTGAGCGTAGCTGAAATGGAACGTGATATGATCGTTGAGCGCACACAAGAAGGCTTCAGATGACACTAAAAGACGATCAATAGTAGAAGACTACTAACTCTAACGGAAGCGCCTATCGCACCTAGAGGGAAAAATGGAGGCATACAAATGGAAATGAAAATCGGTGATTCCTTTAGCGGGAACGACTGTCACGGTGAATTAGTAAGTGGCGAAATCTCAAAGATAATGACTAACTCTTTCATTGTTATTAATGGTGCTAAAAGCTTTGTTGTAAAAAAGAACGAGTTAACAGAAATAAATAAAACTTTCCCTACTTCTGACAATAAAAAATACTAAAATCATTATTAGTTAACCAAACGAAAATAGAAGCCATGAACGTAACACGAACTGATTGAGTTGTATTCAGATGGAAATATTACCTATTCGTATAAAATTTTTTTGAGAAATTAATTAAATTAAATTCAAAAAAATCCAGAAGGAGCTTTTCTCTTTCTGGATTTTTTTATTCATTATATTTATTTGTTTCAAAATGGTATGAAATTTATTTTAGATTCTTCTAGTATATTTAACTATTTCTTTCAAGCCATGTTGATGCGAATCTATTAAAAATATCAGAAGCAGCGGAAGAATATACATTCGGATTCTTGGCAATGACTAACGAACGATAATAATGTTCATTAATTGGACGTATAGCGACATTTACATGATTAGGTATGCTGTTCAAGAAAAACTTTGAGAAAATACTGATACCAAATCCAGCCTCAATGAGTTTCAAAGCTACAAGTTCGTCAAAAATTTCGAACGTATATTGTGGTTCTAGACCAAGTGAATGAATAAAGTTACCAATTTCAAAATCAAATCTTTCGCCGGATAGTATATAAGTCTCATCAACTATACGATTTATAGAAATATTTGGTTCTGTAACCAGCGGATGATCACATGGTAATACGACTACAAACTCATCCTGTAAAAATACTTGATAAGAAAATTCGTCCATACCAAACATTGATGTAAATGCAATGTCGATTTCATTGGAACGTAATTTTTCGCAAATTTCTTGTTGATTTCCTGTGAATATTTCAAATTTTATTTTCGGATATTTTGATGTAAATTCTTTTAATATATCGGGTAGATACGTCATTGCAAAACTAATAAAACTACCAATACGAACAGTTCCAATCTCTGTTTGGGTCATAGCATCGGACAGTTGTTTCAACTGGAGATTTTCTTGATGAATAACTTCAAGTGACTTTATTATGGGTTTTGCGTTAGGCATAAGTTTTACTCCTGAGTTCGTACGTTTAAATATTGGAAAGCCCATATCATTTTCAAATGATTTAATTGTTTGACTTATAGCAGATTGGCTGTAGTTTAAATTTTTTGCAGCTTGAGAAATATTGCTCGTTTTGACTACTTCAAGTATTACATCGTATTTATCCATTTTGACCTCCAAAAGAATAAGTAGTATGAATTAAAAAATTATCATCTTTTTCCAATGTTATGTCAAGTATAGGTATCAGAAATATTAATACCCAAAATTAAAAATGCTAATATTACTTCTTTGAATTGTGAAGTCTAGAACAAAATAATTTGATATTAGTAAAAATGATATCCGTTAATACTTATTGTCAGTTTATTTAGGTAAATCCTATAGATAGAATGATCTTGTAAATAAATTGAGTATTGGAAGGATGGGTTACCATGCGAGTAATTAGTGAGAATCAAGTCAAAAGTTTTCTAAGTATGAGAAATGTTATCGATGTTGTGAAAAAATTATATATAGAATCTACTGAAGGTAAAATATATGCTGGAAATAGAATATACATGCCTATTCGAGGAGAAGAAAGTGTAGGGCAATGGTTAGTAGCAAACTCCCTTAGTCAGCCATTTTTTGGTTCAAAATTTTCATCAGTATTTCCAAATAATGTGACTGTTGGATTACCGAGTACAATTTCAAAAATTAGTCTTTATTCAGCAAAAACAGGAGAACTGCAATCTTTAATTGATGCGAATTATTTAACTGCGATTAAGACCGGCGCGAGTGCTGCTGTGGCAACTGATTTAATGGCTAGGAAAAATGCATCTGTTTTATCAATTATCGGTACTGGATTACAAGCATATTCTCAAGTACTAGCTATTCAAGAAGTAAGAGAGTTAGAAAAGGTATACGTTTATGATGTCGTTCCAGAACGAATAAATAAATTTATCTCTTTATTAGAAAATGAGAAAAATCATAATTATGAAATTATTGCTGCTACGTCGGGAGATGAATGTGCTGAACAAGCAGATATTATTTGTACATGTACCACAGCCAAATTACCAGTTTTTTCAGGAAATAGACTTAAGCCTGGTACTCATGTAAATGCCATAGGATCATTTACGCCGTTCATGCAAGAAATTGATGAAGATACCGTTCTTAGGGCAACTAAGATTTTGACTGAACATGTTGATGGGTTGTGGGAAGCTGCTGGGGATATTTTGATTCCATTTAATAGTGGAAAAGTTACCAAAGATGATGTGACAGGATCTATTGGAGATGCTTTAACGAAAAAAGTTTCTGCAAGAGATAATGATAAAGAAATTACCTTATACGAGAGTGTGGGATCCGGTGTATTAGATATTGGTTTGTCGATCTATGTCTATCAAAGTCTTGATAAAGAGGCAAAGGATAAATAACTATGAAAACAAATATGAGCTATAAAAGTGCCCCTTTAATGTCTATCCACAAAAAAGTATTTCTTTGTATGCTTCTAGGACAAATGGCTTGTTCTTATGCGCTAGGTATCGCGGGTACTGCATTGGCACAAGCTTCTGGACCTTTGGGACTAAATAGTTTTTGGATGGGGTTAATAGGTGCAGGAACGTTGATTGGTTTAATGGGTAGTATTGTCGTTGGAAATTTAGCAGATCATATTGGAAGACGGATACTCTTCAATTTAGACATGATTCTATTTACGATTATTTCTCTTGCTCAATTTTTTGTTGTTGGCCCAGTAAGCTTGTTTATATTAAGAATTGCATTGGGTTTGATGATCGCAGTGGATTATACGGTAGGTAGCGCATTGTTAACGGAATGGTTACCGGATAAACTAGCTGCCAAATTCCAAAGTTATCTAATTATTTTTTGGAGTATTGGTTTTGTTGCTTCTTATTTTGTCGGAAGTACTATGAATAATCTAGGTAGTGGAACATGGAAATGGATATTTATGTCATCAGCCCTGTTTGGTATTGTAGCTGCAATAGTAAGAATGGTTCTCAATATTCCAGAATCACCGGAATGGTTGACTACTATTGGTAAAAAGAAAGAAGCTTTAAGTTTGATTCATAAACAGCTGGGATCAGAATATAATTTACCGATTGTTGAAAATGAAGAATCTGAGAAAGTAAGTTGGTCAGAGTTATTTGATAAGAATAATAGAATAAATACTTTAGTAGGTAGTATTTTTTACGGCTGTCAAGTATTTCCTTATTTTGGTGTCAGTATATTTATCCCAATATTGGTAGAAAATATGAATATGGGTAATGGTACTGCATCCGGTACTATTTACAATATTTTTGTTGTAGTTGGCGCGATTGTTGGTGTGATTCTTTTTGATCGAATTTCAAGAAGAGCGTTCTTAATGTCAACCTTTTACGTACCAGCTGTTGCAGTTATAGGTATGATTATTTTTCAAAAGGCTCCTATCGGTATTACGATTATATTCTTTTCAATCTTTGCTCTAGGAATGGCTGCTTCAGTTGTTGCAGAAAATCCCTATCCACCCGAATTATTTTCAGCAAGATTAAGAGCTTCAGGTGTAGGTGTTGTGATTGCGATAAGTCGTATTGGTGCAGCTTTGGGAACTTTCCTTTTGCCGATAATCGTAGATCGGTTTAGTGCTTATACAGCACTAGGTGTCTGTGCAGCTGTTCTGATATTCGGCGGTCTATTTTGTCAAAAATACGCCCCTGAAACATCTAACAAGTAAGAGATCAAATTAGTCGAAAGGAGAACATAATGCCTCATATTGCTATTCAAATGTATCCAGGTAGAGACAAAGTAACTAAAGCTAAAATTGCAAAAAGAATGCAAACTGCTCTGGCTGAAGAAATGGGCGCAGATAAAAAATATTTTTCAGTTTCTATTGAAGATGTTGCTTCAGAGGACTGGAAGACCACAGTTGAAGACAAGATTGACCCGGACAAATTATTTATTTCATCAAATTTTTAATAATAAGGAGCGAAAAAAATGACATTTAAACGAATGATTAATTGTGTAGAGACGCATGACGGTGAACCAATGCGCGTTGTAACTGGAGGGGTAGGGCATATTCCAGGTGATAGTGTTTACGAAATGATGGAGAATTTGAAGAAAACTGACGATGGTTTACGCAAATTTCTACTTAGAGAGCCACGGGGATATCCCCCTCTTTGTTGCAACATTTTAGTACCGCCCAAGCATCCTGATGCAGCGGCAGGTTTTATTATCATGGAGCAAGTGGAGTATCCTATGATGTCCGGAGGAAATACGATTTCAGTCGCAACAGCATTATTGGAAACAGGAATTATTCCTATGCAGGAGCCGTACACTGAATTCAATTTAGAAGCCCCCGCGGGATTGATCGGGATCAAAGCTAAATGCGAAAATGGAAAAGCAACAGAAGTCACATTTAAAAATGTTCCGGCATTTGCTGTTCATACAGACACAGTTATTGATGTACCACATATTGGTCACGGTGTAGAAAAAGTAACCGTCGATGTTGCTTGGGGAGGAATGTTCTATGTCATGGCAGATATTCGTCAATTTCCTTGGGTACAATTAGAACCTGACGAAGGCCGTGAAATTACACGTATTTCTTCGTTGATTTTAAAGGCAGCACAAGATCAACTAGAAGTCTCTCATCCTGACTATCCGGGAGTTGGAATTACTATTTCTCAATTATTTGGGCAAACGGACGATCCAAATGCAGATATCAGAAATGCGGTAACAGTAGCAAGCGGTGAAGTAGATTTTGATAATCGATCTACTTGGATTGGTGCGCTTGATCGGTGTCCTTGTGGTACAGGAACTTGTGCTCGTATGGCGGCAATGTATGCTAAAGGTGAATTAAAACTAAATGAAGCCTTCAGACACCAAGGACTTTTAGGCGTAGTTTATAAGGGTGAATTGGTCGAGGAAACAACAATTGGTGAATACAAAGCTATTGTACCAACTATTACTGGTTGTTCATGGATTTATGGATTTAACAACCTTGTTTTAGATTCGACTGATCCATTTACAGAAGGATTCACAATTGGAGATATTTGGGCATAATATATAAGAAAAAGATTACTTATCTTAATTGCTCAGATAAGCAAATAAAAAGCATCTAGTGCACAGAAGATTAAAAGCTTTGTGCACTATTTTTTTTTAAAATCGGTGCAAGAATATTCATGATTAATAGAATATTACTTTAAATAATTAAACTATTTTCTTCGATTGCTATTGGCGATAAATAATACGTTGAGTAAACTAGAATTTTACAAAGGGTTTAAAAGTTTAAAAATTCGGTTGAACTCTAAAGATTAAACAAAATGTGAATGTAACACAATCTGATTGAGTTACATTCGCTAAAATGACTCTATCCCTTGCGGCTCTAAGGAAAGCGCGTTTTTTCTTCGGCCACAATTTGTTGCGTTCGTTTTGAACGCAACAGAATGACTTATAGAGTGTGTTTTTGTTACATTGATTTTTATTAGAACTAAGTTTATACAACGTCAAATGAGCAAAGTAATTTTAATCCGTAATAAAAAAATAAATAATCAGGTAAGTTATACTAAATTAATAAAGAGGTCTGTAATCTGGGCTATCCTGCTTGATCGTATGCTGAGACAAGAAGTTGTTTTTCAGGATTGAACTTTGAAACAGAACCGCATCTGCTAATGCTGCTCCCATTTTGATAATGGAATATTGGTTGTAATAATCGTCGAATTTTTTCATATCTTCTGGGGAGCAACTGAAAAAAGAGAGTTGCGCCAACCTCTGAAAACAGAACCCTTAGTATGCCTTCAGAAAAAATAAATGAATAGCCGGAGACATTCTACGGACAAGAATCCCAAATAAGGGAGAAGAGCCAAAGGGAACGACTAAAAAATGGTGGTGCTCTCGGAAGTAGCTGAAAGGACACAGAGAGTAAAAGTAATACGATTGAAGATAACAAGTTTCGCGTTTAACAACTAACACTACTTTTTACAAAGAAGGAAAGGAGAAGAATGGTTCTTTCAAATAATTTAAAAAAGGGAATAAGGCAGACTAATTAAATTTCACGAAAGTGCCCATGTTGAAGCTAGATAGGTGGGTACCCTGGGTTACGATACATTATGTGCACCAAGAAATTAAATAACAATAATTAATAATTTTTTACAGGTGTTCTAACGATTCAACTAGACTTATAAATTCTTTGTATTCAATAGACTTCACCATTACTAACGGGTATGGAAGCTGCGAATTAAAGAAATTATTCTTTTGGTCTGTTACATAATAAATTTCTTTATCTAAAGAAATAGCTATCCCTAATTCGAAAAATGTTGTAGGATCAATAGCACCATTGATGTAAACCAGAGAGCTATTCTTAATAGCTTCAATAGTTTTACCTATAGAGTTATTCATACCTGTAATAATAGAACAATCTCCAGAAAAACCAATACCGATAGTGTTTTCACTTTCACCAAATAAATGAGAACTATTACTTTTTATAGGATTCGTTGAAATTTGATAAATATAGTTCTTTTTCATTTCATTAATCATAAATATCACCAAAGAGCTTTTTAACTAATAGTACCATACCAAGTAATTATAGATAATTTATTTTGTCTTGAATAGACGTAAGATGCATTCCTAATACAAAGAATATATTTTCTAATTTTTATTATGGTAACTTAATCGTTATATAGCTAGTTAGTTTAGAGGTTTTTGATGTAAAATAATTAAATGGAAGCAAGTGTTATAAATTTTTAAAATGCACTATATTTAATTCGGATAATATTACCTACAGTAATTAATATCATAACTGATACTAAACTAAAGAGAACTGGAGAAGAATATGGCTGAAAATAATTTGGAACATCAAAGTATGCAACTATTAGAGATAAAGGGAGAGGGTACGGAACAACTGATTCAAAAATTATCTCAAAATTATCTTAGTACAGGAAGATATACGAAAAACCAAATGAGTATTTCTCCAAGAGTCATGTCAAGCTTAATTACAACTAGTGGAATAGGGCTTACTGCTATTTCTACAAATCTTTCTTCAAAATTATTTATGGCAACAGCAAATCCAGAGTTACTCATGAAACTTTCTGGTGGAGGAGTAAGCTCTGCGGTTATGGATGGAGGACGTATTGTTGGTCAATCTGGTTTTATACCTGTGGCAGCTTCGCTACCTATAGTAGCACCGATCATTGCTATGCAGGCAATGAATACACTAGTTATTATGGAACAATTCAAGGTCGTCAATAAAAAATTAGATGTTATTCAAAAAGAAATGGATCAAATTTTATTACGTCAAGAAATCACAAATATAGCTGATTTATCTTCTGCTATTGATGTAGTAGATGAATTATATACTCAGTATTCAATAATTGGTTATTTCTCCCAAGATATGATTATTCGTTTGGCTTTAGTAGAAAGAGACGCTGGAAAATTAAAAACTCGTTATGAAATTCTTGACAGCATTAGTGAGAGTACAGCTTCTGCATATAAAAATAGTGATGCTTATTTTACTCTTCTTTCTAGCTTATTGTTTTTACGTATTAAATATTTGAGATTGTGCCTGGATACCCAAGAAAATCCAGAATTCATTAAGTATTCTACAGAAAACTTTCAAGGGATATTAGAACACACATTATTTGTTTATGGAAGTTTCCGTAATCGTAGTAAAGCTATATTAAAAAAATTAAATGATTCAGAAGAAAATTCCATTAATAAGAATCCTATAAGTAAACTAACTAAATTCAAAATGAATGACACTAAGATAGAGACTATTAAGGAAGAATATATTTCAATGCTAGAAATTGAAAATAGAATAACTGAAGATTTTGGCTCTGTCATACACGAAATGAAAAAGCTTCAAGAAATAAATACTAAAAAAAAGTCAGAAGCCAACTTGTTATACTGGCAAGACACAACCGGAGTACATTGTATTGCAACCGATGAAAATGTATTGGCGTTAAAATGATTTGTGTTTATCAACTTTTTGAGAAAGAAGGAGAATCATGGCAGAAGCAAAGTTTGAGGCCGCATTAATCAAAAAACTAGAAGCGGAAGGCTGGACGTATCGTAAAGATTTATCCAATGTAAGCATTCAAAAACTAGAAAATCATTGGCGTGAAGTGCTAAATGAAAACAATGCCTATAAGTTAAACGGTAAACCGTTATCAGATATTGAGTTTGGCTTAATTAAGCAAGAGTTACAGCGGATTCATACACCCTATTATTTCAGATTTTACTAATGTGGTTGAAGAAGCTATTCATTCTCAAAAAGAAGCTGAGAGAGCTATTGCAGAAAAGCAGAAATCTTTAGCTTCAATGTTAATAACGTCAGGATTTAATTTTGATGGGTACAAAATCAGAAAATATTCAGGTTATATTTCTGGTGATGCAGCTGTTCAAGTATCTCGCGGTCAAGAAGGAATTTTTGCGTCCCCTACAAATGTAGGAGATGCCTTAATGGCTAATCTTTCAAATATTAGGAGAGAGGCATTATCTGAATTAAAAGAAGCTGCTTATGCACTAGGTTGTAATGCCGTCATAGGTGTTGATTTTGATTATCTTACTTTAGATCCTGAAACAGTTAATGCAAGAGGCGGCACATTATACATGCCATATGTATTCGGAGTAACGGCTAATGGCAATGCTGTTATTATTGAAGAACAATAGAAAGTTAGAATAAGCGTTAATCAACTTCACTAAGAGAAGTAAGCCTTTAAAAGCTTTTAACAGCCCAATTTTATTAGTCAATCTGGAAAACAGATAAATTCTCTAATTAGATCCATAATTGAATAGTTCTACCGTTAATACAGTGGATAAATAGCACATTTTCAAGTTCTAGAGGAGAAGTATAGTGGGTCACGATAAAATGCAAAAAACCAACATTTTATTGCGGCTCTTGACAATATGTACCATGTGCGCCAATTGATCTAGTAAGTTCAGCACTCGAGGAAACGATAAAACGATACAGGTTCATTTTTGCAGATATGGATAATAACGGTGAAGAAACGTAGAAGAGACGAAGAAGAGACTCAAGAAAGCATCATTTGACTGGTACAAAAAGGTTATTGCAACTACTGGGGAAGATTTATCGTATTAATTCTTAAATATTTAGTAGAAACGGATTGCTCTTATTTTGTAAAACAAATAAGAGCAATCCGTTTCTCTTTTAAAAGAGAAATTTAGAAAACAGACTTCAAAAGAATTTTCTATTGAAAAAAACATTTCCTACTGTATGAAATTGAATTTCTAATCATATTTTCAATATGTTTAGGAAACTTCAAGAACCATCTTGAAACGAGATGTGATATCCAAATGTAGAATAAAGTGATAAATTACATATATAAGGAAGCGCTTCCTGGAAGGGAGAAAAATCATGCATGAAATAAGCAAGCGTCAGCATAAATTATTGAGATTGCTTTTGGAACAAAAAGATTTCTTACCGGTAAATTTTTTCTCCAAGATTTTATCTATCTCCGATCGTACCTTGTATAAAGACATTGATAAATTGAACACGGCATTAAAAAAAAGGAAAATTGAAATCGTAAAACGACAAGGTAAAGGTATTTATCTACGCAAATCTGATTTGTCGAGTGATGAAATATTAAAAATTTTTGGTGAAGCCTCAACTCATATGGATTTAAATCACCTTCCACTCGAACGACAAATTAAAGTGGCGCAATATTTATTATTGAAAAACAAAAAAGTATCTTACCAACTATTATCTGATGAGTTTCTCGTTAGCAAATCCTCGATTTCAAATGATTTAGATCAAATAAATACTGTTATTGAAGGAAGTTTGGCTACGATTCGTTCCGAAAATAACGGGACAAAGGTAATCGGAAATGAGTCTGAGATACAAAAAGCAATTAAACAATATGCTTACTTTATCATTGATAAATCAGACTTAACCAATAGTTTTAGAGTACAATTTCCCAGCGTTTTATTCAGCTTTTTACCTAGTGACATTATCAAAAAGGTTTCTGGGCTTCTGCAAACAAATGATCACTTTGATATCGATAAATTATCTGATGATCATTTTCAATCGTTAGTACTGTCAATCAGTATATTTGTTCTTCGCTTGGAGAAGGGTTTTCATATTGAACAACAGGACAATTTCCTATTTGAAAATGTTGAAACGCTCAAAACTTTCTTCTTAGCAAATGAATTAGTAGAAAATCTTGAACTGGATAACAGTATCAAGCTTGATTCAAACGATTTCGAATACCTCAATCGACAATTAATCGCTCATGGCTTCGAACCTCGTTTGAGAGATTTAGCAATTCAGAAGGAATACGATGCTGTGGTAAGAAAGATGATTCAGGAGATGAGTGATTCAATTCAGGTTGACTTAACCAAAGATGAAAAACTATACATGAACATCCTTTATCACTTAGTATCCATGATATATCGTTCTAAATTGAACGTTCCTCTCAGTAATCCGCTTTTGGAGGAAATAAAGCGAGAGTATTCTGTATTATACAGTACAACTTGGCTTATATTGGCTGGAATGGAAAAAAAATTAGATATTCGCTTAACCGATGACGAGGTCGCGTTCATGATGATTCATTTTCAAGGGGCAATTGATCGGTTATCAGCAAATCGTAAGATATTAATTGTTTGTCCTACTGGAATCGGAACATCAGAGCTGATTGCCAATCGTTTAAAAAGGGTATTCTCTCCGCAGGATATAGTTGAAGTTGTCTCATTACGAACACTCTATAAAAGAGATTTGAATAAAATTGATCTGGTGATCTCTTCAGTACAATTAGAAAAAATTGATGTTCCTGTAACTTATGTATCCCCATTAATGAGTAAACAAGATCTAAAAAAAGTTTCCGCGACTTATCTAGATTTATTTTATGAGGAAAAAGTAAACGATCAACCATTTAAGCATCTAGGAAAAATAATCGATTCAAATTTGATTTTTTTGAACGAAACAGTTGCTACTAAAGAACAATGCATCAAAAGGATTACTCAAAAGCTTTTGCAAAATGATAACGTTACAGAGTCGTTCGAACAGGCAATTTGGGATAGGGAGAAGTTAGGGGTGACAGATCTTCCAACTGGCGCGGCGATTCCACATCCTTCGCCATCAACAGTTAAGGAAAGTAAGTTAGTAATTATGACATTAGTAAAACCAATACGATGGAATTTTCGAATGATCAACACTGTTTTAATGATCTGTATTGCGGAAAAAGATTTAAAGAACATTAAGGGAATATTGTCAGAAATCTATCGGATCGTTGAAACGAAGAAAAATATCGATCGTTTTATCTTTAGTAAAGATGAAGAAGAAATAGTGGAAGTATTAGGAGGTCATACAATTGATTGATGAAAGTTTAATCGTTTTGGATTCGGCATTAACAAATAAGAAATCTATTATTCATTATTTATCAGAAAAGGCAAAAAAGCTAGGCTATTTAAAAAATAGCGCAAATTATATTGAAGCTGTAAATAAAAGAGAAGAAGAATTTTCTACAGCGATCGGCTATGACGTGAGTATCCCTCATGGGAAATCAAAAGAAGTGATTAATCCTTTTATCTGTTTTCTTAGAACAAATCAACCGATTGAATGGGATACAAATGGTAATCCAGTTGAATTGGTGTTTATGTTAGGAGTTCCAGAAGAGAACAAAACGACTTTTCATTTGAAAGTACTCGCTGAAATCAGCAAAAAGCTATTAGATGAAGGATTTAGAAATGATTTATTAACTGGAAGCAAAGAGTCAATTTTGGCTTCACTATATCAAATAGAGAAAAACATAGGAGGAATTTAATATGAAAATCGTTGGAGTATCGGCATGTCCCACAGGAGTAGCTCACACATACATGGCTCAAGAAGCATTAGAAAAAGAAGGGAAAAAGAGAGGACATGAAATCAAAATTGAAACTCAAGGCAGTATCGGGATCGAGAATGAAGTTACCGAGGAAGAAGCTGAAGAAGCAGATGTAATCATTTTGGCGGTATCTGTCTTTATTGAGAATGAAGAACGTTTTGAAGATAAATTAGTTTTAAATGCTGATGTTAATGATGCCATTTCATATCCTGCGAAAGTATTAGATGCGGCTGAGAAGTTGGTAAATGGGTAAAAATAAAGGAGGATAAAATGAATATCAAAGGTACTTTAAAGGAAATTCAAAAATCATTTTTAAGTGGGGTCTCTTTTATGATGCCTGCAGTAGTTGCTGGTGGTATTATGTTGGCCATCTCACTTGCTACTGGAGAAAAAAGCGATACAGGAGTAGTTGTTACTAATGAATTAATGCAGAACATTAATCTATTAGGTAAAGCCGCTTTTGCAATGATGATCCCTATTTTGGGTGGCTATATCGCATATTCAATTGCGGGTAAGCCTGGTTTAGCACCAGGAATGATTCTAGGCTTTCTTGCTAATAATCCTGTTACTGTAAATGACGTGGAAGTAAAGTCAGGATTTTTAGGGGCTATGCTTCTAGGTGTTGCTGCGGGATATTTGGTCAAGTGGATGAAGAAATGGAAAGTTAGTAAAACGATTAAAACCATTCTACCGATTCTTATCATACCAACCATTTCGGTTTTTATTCTAGGTTTGATTTACATTTATATCATTGCCACTCCATTGGCATTTTTAATGAACGGATTAACTAGTATTATGAGCAGTCTCAATGGTAGCAGCGCGATTTTATTGGCAGTATTTATTGGGTTGTTCGGAGAAATAGATATGGGGGGACCAATCACCAAATCAGTTTCGATGTTTACCCTAGCACTTATGAATGAAGGTGTTTATGAACCTAATGGTATGTTTAGAATCGCCGTAGCTATTCCACCTATTGGGATCTTCTTAGCGACATTATTCTTTAAAAAGAAATTTACTGAAGGTGATCGGGATGCGGCGGTTGCTGCTGGAATCATGGGGTGTATTGGAATTACTGAAGGAGCTATTCCCTTTGTAGTTAGTGATATGAAACGAATCTTGCCTTCAACAATGATTGGGACAGCAGTAGGATGTGTAATTGGGGCGATTGGAAATGTGAAATGCTATGTACCTCATGGTGGATTTGTTGTATTACCGGTGGTTGACAATAAATTATGGTTTATTGCTGCAATTGTAATCGGCTCATTGGTGACAGCGTTAATACTTGGCTTTTTAAAGCCGACTTTAGAAGAAACACCAGCAAAAAAGAAAAATAAGACTCAAATGGTGGATTTAACAAAGGAGAAAGCCTAATGAAACTAGAAATAAATGATTTCATCGAAAATAATAAGGTAATTGCAATTTGTCGTGGGACTTATGGAGAGAAGCTTATTAACTTGGTGAAGGCACTGAATGATGGCGGAGTAAAGCTTGTAGAAGTTACTTTTGATCAAGGAGATCCTGAATGTTTGACTAAGACTCCAGAGGCCATTACCTCGCTAGTTAGGGAGTTTGGAAATGAAATTAAAATTGGAGCTGGTACTGTTCTGTCCATTGAACAAGTTGAAGCCGCTCACCAAGCAGGAGCAGAATATATTATCTCACCAAATACGAACTCAAAAGTTATCAAACGAACAAAAGAATTAGAAATGGTCTCGATGCCTGGGGCGCTAACGCCAAGCGAGATAATCTCAGCGAATGAAGCTGGTGCAGATTATGTTAAGGTGTTTCCTGTCAGAGCTTTAGGGATAGGATATATCAAGGATATTCTTGGACCAATTAATCATATTAAACTAGTCGCAACAGCAGGAGTCACACCTGATAACTTGCAAGACTATCTTAATCTAGGGTTTAGCGGTGCGGGCATTAGCGGTTATTTAACAGATAAACGTTTGATTGATACAGGTGATTTTGCCACGATTACCAAACATGCTTTGGAAATGACGAGTATTGTAAGAGAAAATAATGTCTTAAACTAGCTCTATCAATGTAAGAAAATGACGTCATTAAAAAATGAATGCTGAAAGAAAATTACGGAAAGAGGTTAATAATGAAATTTTTCTTAGATACGGCAAATGTGGAAGAAATCAAACGAATTAACGAACTTGGATTAGTTGATGGTGTAACGACCAATCCAACAATTATCGCTAAAGAAGGTAAAGATTTTGAGGAAGTAATTAAGGAAATCTGCAGCTTTGTTGATGGTCCTGTAAGCGCTGAAGTCACTAGTTCTCAAGCAGAAGAAATGATTGTTGAAGCAGAAGGAATATCTAAATGGGCGGACAATGTTGTTGTTAAAATTCCAATGACAGAACAGGGATTGAAAGCAGTAAACAATCTATCTGAAAAAGGCATCAAAACCAATGTAACGTTAATTTTTACCGTAGCTCAAGGTTTGATGGCCGCAAAAGCAGGAGCTACCTATATTAGCCCGTTCTTAGGGAGACTTGATGATATTGGTACTGACAGTGTAGCTTTAATTAAAAACTTAAGAACAGTACTAGACAATTATGGATACAAAGCAGAAATTATTTCCGCGAGTGTTCGAGGACTTGAACATGTGGAGAAAATGGCTGAACTAGGTGCAGATATCGCGACAATTCCTGGTAACCTATTCCCAAAATTATGGAGTCATCCATTAACTGATAAGGGTATCAAGCAGTTTGAAGAAGATTGGGCAGTATTCTCCAATAGGTAATTATAGATTTCTGTGAGTTATATAGTCATTCTTAAGTAAGAACAAATTGAAGTAACTATGGAGATGATTATAATGAAAGATCAAAAGAAACCAATCGTCATCATGAACTGGTCTATGAGGCAGAACCACATTAAAGAAGCAAAAGCATTTGCCAAGCAGATCAGTGAGCATAAAAACTCTGATATTGATGTTGTCATTTTGCCCTCAATGGGAACAATGTATCCAGTGTATGAAGCATTAAGGAATTCTACAGTACAGTTAGGTACCCAAAACATTGCTCCAATAGAAGTTGGTGAGTTGAGTGGTGAGTTTTCAATTGAATCACTTATCGATATGAAAGGTACTTTTGTTGAGTTAGGACATTGGGAACGTAGGAAGTTCTTTAATGAAACAGATAGTGTTATTAATAAAAAAGTTAAACTAGCACTCAAAAAAGATGTAAATGCAATTTTGTGTGTTGGCGAGTTTGAAAAGAAAGATGCAGATAATGTCATTGACGTGTTGAAATATCCAAATTATGAAATGGAGTTGGAACATGAACTTTTCTTACGTATTTTCAATGGATTGTATTGTGTCGACGAAAAAGATCTAGATAAGGTCGTTATTGCATATACTCCAGCGTGGGCAGTCGGGAAAAATAAGGCGGCTGGAGCACCTCATATTAAAATGGCGACATCATTAATTAGAAAAGCGCTCGCAAGAGTTTTTGGAGAAAAAGCAAGTGAGAAAGTTCGTGTAATATACGGCGGCTCTGTCAGCCCAGAGAATAGTATTACAATGATTAAAATAGCAGATCTTGATGGTGTCTTATTAGGCAGATTCGGCAGTGATTCAAGTCGTTTACAGCAAATCATTGATGTTACTAGGGACTTGAGGATCGAACTAGACAATAAAAAAAGAAGGCTGTGACATAAGTTGTAGTCCTTAGCCGAACAAAAATGGGTTTCTAGAAATCAGTAAATGGGGCCTGTAATAGTTCAGTTGAGAGTGTAATATAAACCGTGTAAGTAACCATTAATCCTAGGCAGGTGGTTGCTTCACGGTTTTTCTTTTTCTAAAATAAGATCAAGAGGTGATTACATGATGGCTAGAAAGAAAAGAAATCCTAATGCTGAGAAGTTAGCTGAATCCATTCTGAATGCGTATCAACCTGAATCTGTCGATGACATGCAAGATGCTTTGAAAGATGTGTTTGGTCCCCTATTTAAAAAAATACTTCAAGGAGAGCTGAATAATCATTTAGGGTATGATGCTCATTCTAAAGAGACCAAGAAACACGATAATCGTCGAAATGGCTATGGAAATAAGACGCTTAAAACGAGCTTTGGTGAAGTGGAGATTGATGTTCCTAGAGACCGTGAGGCTTCCTTTGAACCAGAATTAATTCCTAAGAGAAAACGAGATGTCTCTGACATCGAAGGAAAGGTTCTTTCCATGTACGCACGTGGAATGAGTCAACGCGATATTACCGCAACAGTCGAAGATATTTATGGCTTTGATATTTCCCATGAAATGATTTCAGATATCACTGACGCTGTACTTCCTGAATTGGAAGACTGGCAGGCTCGACCATTAGCTAAGTGCTATGCTTTCCTATTCGTCGATTGTATGTATGTCACTCTACGCGAAAACTATGAAGCGAAAGAATATGCAGTATACACCATTCTTGGCTATGATCTCAAAGGAAATAAGGAGATTTTAGGGTTATGGTTACATCAAACGGAATCTAAAAATCGCTGGATGCAAGTATTCGATGAATTGAAAGCACGTGGTGTAGAAGATATCTTTTTCATTTCGATGGATGGTGTTTCTGGTCTTGAAGAAGGTGCGAAAGCCATCTTCCCAGCAGTAATCGTTCAACGATGTATTGTTCACCTTGTTCGAAACGCATTGCGTTATATTCCAAGCAAAGACTACAAGGAAGTCTGTAAAGATATGAAAAAATTCTACAGCGCTTCTTCACTCAACGCAGCGCACGCTGCCTTCGACAGCTTTCAAAATCGATGGTCACAGTATTCGGGTGCCGTCGATGTATGGAAACGAAACTTATCACATGTCGAACAATTATTTGATTACGGTAGCGCCATTCGAAAAATCATGTACACAACGAATGCGGTTGAAAGTATCCACGCCATCTTCAGAAAAGTCACAAAAAAAGGGGCATTCCCCAATGAGAATGCACTCCTAAAATTACTCTATTTACGTACGAAAGAATTACACACGAAGTGGACCGGCGGTCGAATCCAAAACTGGGCTATGGTGCTTAATCAGTTAATGATCAATGAGACATTCTCCTCTAGAATTGAAAAGTATGCAATATACCTTCCGTAACACCGTTAGGTTTATTTAACTGTGCTTCCAATCAAAATTTAGCTGATGCCAAAAATGGCCCAAAGAATTTTGGTTGTCAAAAAACTTAATTAATTAACTTCCACAGTTTAGTTGACAAACCCTTTGCGGTCATAATCTGTTTTATTCTAATTGATAGTGATCAATGTCCTTTTTTCTTTTGAAGCTTTTTATACTGCTTCATTTGAAATCTTAGATTCTGATCCGCTTTTTTATTTGCCTTTGATGTTGATCTCCG
>Ga0160505_100139_pt1 | contig 54739 bp, 35 predicted proteins | sample DIDeMG_FD_108225 | JGI IMG/M metagenome (GOLD analysis project Ga0160505, IMG submission 108225) | Enriched chicken feces microbial communities from UW Madison campus, WI, USA - DID2874_E49_Stillage MG | ecosystem: Host-associated > Birds > Digestive system > Large intestine > Fecal ... | reverse complement strand
CATGGAACTACTTGGGTTTGTTGACGATAGCAAGTCGCTAATGGCTCTTGCTCACACTTCACGTGTTCTCTACGCCTATCTCTATGACGAGGACTTATGGAAACTGCATTATACGGGGAAGGTTCAAAGATTGGAGAAGCAGGGACAAAGTGCTCCACCATTAACGTGGCGAGGCTCGTGGCGTCTCAGTGTGCTTGGAATTCCTTCCAAGTATCTGGCTAACTTGCAACTTCCCGGAAATTTGCTCTGTTCGGACGTTCTCTATCGTCCTTTCCAGTGCTCTCAGGTCGAATACGATAAATTGTTTCATGACTTGATAGAAGACGAGGAAGGCTACAAGAATGCATGCTTAAAGAGTATAGAACATCTGGAGACTTTGCCAGATATGCCCAATGGCCATATTCCTCGACTTTCAGAGACTGACCTCTCACAATCTGAGTTCGATTCTAGATGGAATAAAGAACCATTCATTTTGGTCAACTCCGATGAGTCTCGATGGCCGCGTTGGGACTTAAGCTCTCTTTTGAAGCGTTTTTCAGATGTGAAATTCCGTCAGGAGGCCGTTCAATGGCCATTGTCGCTCTATTCTGAGTATTTGGCCCAGAACTGCGACGAAAGTCCACTTTATCTCTTTGACTGCGGCAGTGAAGCCATGAAAACACTTCGCAAAGAGTACAAGGTACCTGATCTTTTCCAGCAAGACCTTTTCAAGTTATTCCAAGATTGTAGGCCCGACCATGCATGGCTTATTATCGGATCTAAACGGTCTGGATCCACCTTCCATAAAGACCCCAATTACACGTCCGCATGGAATGCAGCTCTTAGTGGAAGAAAGTTGTGGGTGATGTTTCCACCAGGAGTGACGCCTCCAGGAGTTTCCACCGATCTGGAGGAAAGTGAAGTGACATCTCCTGTAGGAATCGCTGAATGGGTTCTCTCCGGTTTCTACAACGAAGCTACAGGGGTTCCCGAAGCACAGATCGGAATCACTTTCCCTGGTGAATGTATGTACGTGCCCAGTGGATGGTGGCACATGGTGATCAATCTTGACGACAGCGTGGCACTCACCCAGAATTTCGTTCCCGAGGTTAAATTGGCCAATGCCCTTCACTTCCTCAAGAACAAGCGCACTCAACTTTCTGGGTTCCGTCCTTTGGAGGTTAGACAGAAATTGCAGGAAATTTTAGAAAGCTTCCAAGACACCAATGATGACGACATGACGAAGATCCGAGCATATGCTAAGAAGTTTGACGAATTGAACTTACAAGAGTTTTTGCAGACTGAAGATTGTGGAGAAATCATGGCCTCACAGCTTCCAGCAATGCCGGTTTTTGAACTCTTCAGGAAGTTGTTGATTTTGGGAGGAAAGCAAGAGGAATTGGCAAAGGCACTGGAAGAGTTGGCGAAGATCGAAAAGCTGGAGCATGCTAAGGTGACAGGAAAGAGTGAAGCTTGGTCGAAGCTTACAGAGGAGAGCAGTTTCAGTTTTGGGTTTGGGGGCGACTTTGAATAGGTACTATGAGTTAATCGGACATTGAACAAGTAAACGGAGTATAAATTAAATGGTATAGTTCATAAGACAAAGAAGAGAGTGATTTTAATCTTTCTTCTTTGATCGAGTGTTCGTCATAAGTTTAAAGCAAATATGACTATTTCTATCAATTTTTGGTGTATGTTCAAAAAGAAAATAGTTTATGGAATTGTGCACTGAACTGTCATTTCTTCAATTTTCTATGGATTCACTCTTATAGACCGTATCCACGAGTTCCCATGAAATAAAATGCTTCCAATCAACTCTGAAATCACAACGTAAAACCAAAACCTAGACCTTCTATTACTTTCTCTTCGTCTAACCACTGAGTCTCACTACAATTTACCACATCCAATTGGGTCTAAGTATCAACCTCGCCAGCCTAAATCTACCCCATAATCTACATCCACATACGATTATTGAATGCACCCACATAATTTATACCTGTCAAACCTATATAGCCCACAGAATCCATTTATAATCTTCTATTCAGCTCTCTAGATGATCCCTTAACTTCCGGATGTCTTTCACTTCATATAACATCACTCCATTTCCCCCACAGTGACTAATCTCCTGCACTAATATGAATCATTCCACCCAAATGAACTCCATTCTAAAACGTCTTCTTCCTAGACTAACCAGACAAATGTCCACCGAAAAACCAATTATCTTTGCTCCACCCACCTACCAGTATGAGAAGGGCCACTTGAACGAAATTGACGTCAACCCTAGCCCCATCGAGCAGTTTCATCGGTGGTTTGATGATGCTAGATCCACCCTCTCCAAAGACCTGGACATTATTCCTGAAAGCACCACGTTTTCCACCGCCAGAATGCCCAGTGGCCGTGTTTCTTCACGTGTGGTATTGTTGAAGGAGTTGGACACTCATGGCTTTGTTGTGTATTCTAACTGGGACGAATCCAAGAAGGCTAAAGACTTTGACACCAACAAGTTCGCTTGCCTTAACTTCTTCTGGCCCCATATTCAGAGACAAGTGCGTGTAGAGGGTGTAATGGAAAAGGTCAACCGCGAGACCTCGGAGAGATACTTCCGGACCAGACCCAGAGGCTCCAAGATTGGAGCATGGGCATCTCCACAGTCGCAGGTGATTCAATCGAGAAACCAGTTGGATGAGCTTTACAAGAAGTTCGAGGAGAAGTTCAAGGACTTAGCAGACGAGGACATTCCATGTCCTGAGTACTGGGGAGGTGTCCGTATTGTGCCATTGGAGGTTGAATTTTGGCAGGGAGGAATGAGTAGGTTGCACGATAGACTTACCTATACGAGAGAGGAGTTGGAAGGCGATTGGACGGTTGTGCGGATCTCCCCATAGAATCTCTTCATAAAATATTTCCATAGAATCTTTCCACAGAATATAGAGGAGCTTATGTATGTTAATATTAGGATTGGTGAAAGTTAAAGGTCTAGACAGATAATATGGGAATGATTGTTGGGATGAACAGGGTATTTCTTGACTATTATTGATTAATAGGAGTCTAGCCAGCTGTATTTCAACCCAAGTTGCATGTCATCGCTAACAGTGTAGCTAACAATAGATTTAGGGGCACTGGAATCGGGAACATTCGGTAGTTTACCTACAAGTGAATAATGCATATACGACGACCACGTACAATCGGCGTATACCTTATCAAATTCATCTTGAACAGCTCAGAATAGTTTCCATGATATTTGGGATATTGGCAATTTCATGACATGCACCATTTCAAATTGGTACTTGGATAGAAATAATCGAGGTGGAAAGAATCCCTTAATAACAATCACTTGACTAATATTCATACGCAGTTCTGAGTAAATAGAAATAATAAGTTTACAAGAGCGTTTAATTAATTCTGACTAAACGACCAGGGCAACTGATAAACGATTGCTTCCTCGAAAAGGACAATGCACTAACCCTTCCATGGGAAATTACAATTCAATTACTAATTCAGTTCCCCAATTACTTGCCCAATTCCATTACTCAATTGTTCAATGCCTACTCTATACCCACATAGCTCTGTGTAATCCTATTCAAATTACTCTCTACTTCAATCTAGCCACAGTCTTAGCAAAGTACTCACCTTGAGTGTAAGCAATCTTCTTCTCCAAGTCAGTGGGCTGTCTAGATCCGTCTGCACCAGCAAAAGTACCTGCTCCCCATGGAGATGAGCCGTGAACCTCATCTAAGTTGGTCAAAAGTGGGAAAGCCACTCCGTAGCCCAATGGGACAAAAATGATACCATGGTGAGTCAATGTTGACAAAGTGTTGATCACTGTGGTCTCCTGACCTCCACCTGGGGTGCCAGTAGACACAAAAACGGAAGCAAGCTTGCCCTGCAAGGCTCCCTTGGCCCACAAACCTCCAGTGGCATCCCAGAAGGCTTTCCATTGGGCAGGGAAGTTACCGTATCTGGTTGGAACACCAAAGACGAAACTATCATACTCCTCCAATGTCTGATTTGTAGCAATTGGGTAGTCTGGCTTTGGAGGAGCGTGCAACTTTGCCAAAATGTCATCCAGCAAAGTCTCTGGAACCTGAAAGATCTGTGCAGATCCTCCCGCAGCTTCAATACCTTCCTTGACCGACTCGGCCAAAGTGGCAATGTGGTGATACAACGAGTAGATGATGATTGCGGTTTTAGCCATTTCGTAATTGATAATTATCTGGTAGCTGAGGAGCAAACTATAGGCCACAATGTCCCCTTTTATAGTCCAAATGGTTAAACGTAGGGGCTCACATGCGCATGGGGTAACGCACATTATGCAGCGAATGCCAGACGACGCCAGCCATACTTCACACTTCGGATCAACTGGAAGGGTGGTGGGCAGGACCATAGTGAACAATACCCAAACCATCGGGCGACATTGTGGTGGCAGCCAATTGGCTAGATGCAGCCACCAATTTGTTTAGGGATGGCACTGAGTGCTCCGACGTGCACATGACCGGTATGTTAGTAAAGATTACATAACGTTTATGTGGAGATAGTGTAGATCACCCTCTACTATTAATCCACAGTTAGTCAAGGATAGTCAGTCCACACTTTGCAGTGAAGGACATTTAATCTATAATTATCGGTTACAAGTAATCCACAACTGGCAATGAGGGTCCTCAATTAGTCAAATATTTGTAATTCTATCAAAAGTTCAGTTTATTCAGCCAACTATTGATAGTTCTAATCATAATCATCGCTCGTTGCGATAACAATCACTATCGTCGTTATCAATTTCATAAATATGTTTACTATTTCCAGTATCACCTCGAACTCATGGATCCTATCATCGCTATCATGAATGCAATCTCTAATACTATAATCAATGCAATCACTAATACTCTCACCACTACAGTCAATTAGAGTGTCTTTCCATTTTATTCTCTATTGATTCTATCGGTTGCAGACTTGCTGCCTATACCAGACACTTAAAACTTCTGGATGGTCTCGTAGAAAGACTTACCCTGGATCTCAGCGATCTCCAACTCCAAGGCAGATGGCTGTCTAGAACCATCTGGACCAGCGAAAGAGCCGGCACCGTATGGAGAAGAACCGTGAACCTCGTCCAACTTGGTGATCTGACCGAAAGCCTTGGCGTAACCCAATGGAACGTAGATGATACCGTGGTGAACCAACACAGACAAAGCGTTGACAATGGTGGTCTCCTGTCCTCCACCTGGGGTACCGGTGGAAACAAAGAAGCCAGCAGCCTTACCGTGCAAAGCACCAGAAGCCCACAAACCACCGGTGGAGTCCCAGAAAGCCTTCCACTGGGCTGGGTAGTTACCGAATCTGGTTGGAACACCGAACAAGAAAGCGTCGTAACCGGTCAAAGTGTCCAAGGTAGCGATTGGGTAGTTTGGCTTGGCTGGAGCGTGCAACTGCTGCAAAACCTCAGCAGACAAGGTCTCTGGAACCTGGTAGATGTCAGCGACACCACCAGCAGACTCGACACCGGCCTTGACGGACTCAGCCAAGGTGGCGACGTGGTGGTACAAAGAGTAAATGATGATAGCAACCTTTGGAGCCATTGTGATTGTTTGTTGTTGATGGAGGAAAAAAAAAATACTCTGGGTTGACGGGTCCTTTATAAGTGGGGCAGTGACAAATTTCGGTGGTATTCTGCGATCTGCGAAGCCTGCATAAGCCTTAGTAACCATTTACTAAATTGTGCAAGTGAACACCAAAATGAGGCCAAATCTCTCCACTGTTTTGCAGGTAGACGCGATTCTCCGACACACAGATCGATAATCATTTGTCATTCCGGCAGAATGACTGGTAATTTACTAATGCCTTATAAATTGAACGCATTACCCAGTCAATGTGGGAAATATTTATCAGCGATTATAAATATTGCGCCGTGACAAAATCCTCACTATATTTGTCATATCTTTCCGCGTTGCGTGTTTGTCATCCGTTTGTTTTTTCGTTCATATAACCCTTTGACATTCCCCCCTGTCCCGACGAGTTCCGACTTAATTTCAATCGGCATTAAATAATGAAAGTGGCTATCATCTATTACTCCACCTACGGCCATATCACCACCTTGGCTGAGGCCATTAAGGCTGGTGTTGAGAAGTCTGGCAAGGCTTCCCAAGTTGACATCTTCCAGGTGCCTGAGACTTTGTCTACTGAAGTTTTGCAATTGTTGCATGCTCCACCAAAGGCTAAATATCCTGTCGCTACCTTGGACACTTTGACCACCTACGACGCTTTCGTGTTTGGTTACCCAACCAGATTCGGTACTTTACCTGCCCAGTTTGTTGACTTCTTGGGAACTACTGGTGGCTTGTGGGCTTCTGGTGCCTTGTACGGTAAGCCAGTTTCTCTTTTCACATCGGTCAGCTCCCCAGGTGGTGCCCAGGAGACTCCATTCAGAAACTTCTTTTCCTACATTGCCCACCACGGTTTGGTTTACATCCCATTGGGTTACGCTAAGGCTTTTGCCGAGCTTACAGACATGTCGGAAGTTCACGGTGGTACCCCATATGGTGCTGTGACTTTCGCAGGTGCTGACGGTTCCAGACTCCCTTCAGACTTGGAGAAGAAGATCGCCAACATCCAAGGTGAGAGTTTCGCTGAGAGTGCCACTAGATTCGTTGCATCTTCTGAGAAGCCAGCAGCCAAGTCTGATAAGAAGACTGAAACTAAGAAGGCCGCTACCCCTGCACCTGCCACAGAGAAGAGAGCAGAACAATCGAAGGCTGCTGCTGCTCCTCAGAAGGAGGATTCTGGATGTGGTGTCAAGTGTGTAATTGTCTAAAAGTTACTTAATTTAATAGATAATAATTTGTATCGAGTTTGGTAGATAGTCGATTTTGTGGGGGTTTCGGGTATGAATGAAGAGAGAAGCGGAATTTTATACATGCCATATGAAATGCAGATCGTGAAATCGTGTCTCGCGGAATACTTCTAAAAGACCCGTACACCATTGATTCCAATATGATTGACAACAGAATTGTTATTCTTTGATTCCATGTCTGTTGGAATATATAGCACCCGTACATCCCTAGGATTGGAAAGTTCCATCAAATTTGAGAGCAACATAATTCCTTCTCGGTGTTCGGTGCAGGTAAAGTGCCTAAGTCCGGCGCATGCGCCTTGCCTATTTGGGATGCAACATGTGCCTCACGTGAATCGCATACCATCGTCCGTTACCTGAAGCATGTGCGCGCAAGCACGACTGCTTATGTTCAACATAACGGCCAAGTGTTTGATATGCATACGGAGTTGAACTTGTAAAGGTTTCTAGTAAACCCCGCTACTTTTGCCTAAGGAACCACGAAAAGCGGCACACACATACACACAATAACACGCAGTCAATCATGTACTTTTGCGATGTTATGAGGATCTTCCTGTAGCAAATTTCTAGTCGTGCCATCAATTTGTGTGGCATCTCGCAGGAACGGGTCGGAACATATCTAAGTGTTTTCTTTCCGGTTTTTGTTCCTGAGTAAGACTGAAGAGAATCAACTCGTTTAATTAGTGGTTAATGCGATCGCCATTCGCTTGCTCTTAGAGATTGGATGTTTTGCAACTTTTTTGATATTATGCACGTATGAATCTTATTCTTTGATTGACGTCGGAGCCGAATCACCGCAAAATGTGTTTCACTTTTATTAAGACATTTCCTAGTGATCATCAGACTCCTCATTAACAGATGCATCATATCATTCATGCGTGCGCATTTACCGGCATGCATACCTCCTGCTTCTTACAGCATGGAAACATTACATCGCTACCAACCCAGCCGCTCTCCATCACGATACTGTACAAGCATCTTTCTTGATGTCAATGGAACGGCTGGATAAAGCAACTGCCAACATGGAGGAATCACTCCATTGTAAAGACCTATTGATCTTGCAAGTCATGCAATGCGATTGGTCTATGCAAATGCAATAGACGCATGCAGAGGCAGTCCAGCATATGATTGCATAACCTTTAATTTTTTACGTCTTTGAATCATCTTATGTCCTATTACCTAAATCAAACAGAAAAAAAAATATAGGGGAAAAAAGAAAATAAAACGATAATGCTCCAAAAAAAAAAAAAGAGGCTTTGAACATGTATCGGTTAAACTTGCTTTCAGTTGGCAAGGTCAGAGACTCTGGGAAATTTTCATGGTAGTCTAAAAGCCTGTAAATCTTGTAGAGTGTCCTTTCTCGAACCATTAGGATTTATGCCTTCAGCTTCCAAGGGAAGGCATGGATGACGCTGTATTAGTATAATTCAGTGGCAAATTCAAATCGATACATACCGTGGACGAAAAGACTCATCAAAGTTGTCCTATCTCTTTAATTTAATGCCGGTCCATGTCCTGAAGTCAAACGTTAATTCCTAGTAAATCTCCAAATTTCTGGTTCTGTCCATCACAACTGGCTCCGGTTGGGTGCGCCAAAATACCAAAGTATAGTGGGTATTAGATAAATCCAGTCTATAGGGATTCTCCTGGCAATTTCCAGTCTGACTCTTGTTGACACCACCATCCAGGTACTTGCAACCCTTGAGTATGGCCGTTCAATGAAAAGAGTAATCGGCCCGCCTATCAGCTTTCGGCAAGGAGAATCCTTTATTTTGAAACAAAACGAAAGCGTCAGAAAGCAAAAAATGATAACCTGGCGAATGCAAAATAGGTGAAAAACGGTACACTGTGAAATGAATGGCTAGAGTGCATTTCCAGGACCACGTTTTCAGGTTACGGCTTCCAAAATTGAAAACCGTATTGCCATGTGGTTTTGCTTCTTCATTAGAGGAGAAAGGCGATTTTCGTCAAGTTTTCCAGACAAGTTTCGACGTGGACGAGCCGGAATTTTGATTCAAGATTATTAGAAAATTCATAACTTTCCTTGGTGACCTGTCTCAAAATTCTGATCCATGGAGCGTGAATTATCCTTCTATAAGAAGTTCAATCCTCTGTTGAATACTTATCCATCAAACCTGACAATGCACACCCTAACTTCCCTTCCGTTACCTCATGTCCATTTCAAATCAACAATTTTGACCGTACCGTCATCAATCCGTTTTCTTAGGGAGGTAGAGGTTTTTCTTAGAAACCAAGAGCTGTTAAAAAACCGATCAGGGTCTTTCTATTATGTGGCCCTTGGCGATGCCAGAGTTGGTTGGACAAGGTTGGTGTAGGTCGAATCATGTGATATCCAAAACCAATGGCGAAAATCGGAGATATGACTGAAAGTCTAGAATGACGCGCATGAGAATGACCGGAACATTAAATAAGAGCCATACTTACGTAACGAGCAACTAAATGAACGAGTCAATTGGTGATGAAGTAACAACAAGAAATGTCAAGACGTGTGATTGAACACCCGTACCTCCGAGACCAAAATGCTATATAGGATTAGACCAGAGATGATCCAGCTATACTCTTAATGATCGGGAGAGACAAAAAATGATGGGAAATCTATATTATGTAATTAAACTGCATTTAAAGGTGATTGACTGTGGTGTAGAACACAAAACTCTGAGCTAAAGTATAATCTTCAGAGTGTGTGAGAAGTAGTGAAACTTATAGCATTGAACCTCCACAAAATAAACCTAAGCTGAGCCCGATCATGGTGACCCTACACTATCTTTGGCCGGGGAAACTCTTTGATGTAATCAATTCCTCCCACACACTGGGGTACTGTCATTTGGTTGGACCCAATCTGCTTGTGGATCTTGATTCCCATGTTCACGGTCTTCTGCACGCTATCATGCTCAAGTATCAAACCCCTTTTGCCACTCGACTTGATGAACGTGTCTAGTTTAGAATAGACATCACCCTCCGCAAGTGTCGTATCCGACACATACCGCCAATCCGTGGTGTCGTAGTCCCACAAGACTGCTTGCATGCCAAACTGACGGAGGATGGATCGGATTCGGTTGTCGATTCCTCCGTATGGCGGACGGAACCACTTGGGAAGATGACCGTATGTGGCATTCATGGCCCAGATGGACCATTCAATTTGTGCCACCACCTCCTCATTGGAAAGCGACGGAAGAAACTTGTGCGACCACGTATGGCAGCCCATGATATGGCCCTGAGAAGCTGTTTCGATATAAACCTGGGGGTAGCGTACCACGTTGACGCCAATGGTAAAAAACGTAGACTTGGACTTCAATTGGCCCACGAGCTCAGGAGTATATGGCGAGGGTCCATCGTCAAACGTCTGACTAAGCACCGGACAAGTGTAGGCATCGTCAGCAGCCACGCAATTAAAGCAGTCAAAGGAGCACACGTGTTGATTCTTGAGTTCCGGGGCACATTGGCCCTGCTGGTGGATCCATCTGTTCAGATCCAGAGGCACCTGATCAAAATTGATAAAATCTAGTTTAATATAGGGAGGATCCATTCCTGGCCATTCTTTGAGGCCTGTGAAGTCTGTGAGCCATTGGGGAAAGGGAAGAGAGGGCAGACATTGGATGGGAGCCACAGAGGGCGTAAAGAAGTCGAAATTTAAGAGGACATTGAGGGCGGAGGCTGTTGAGAGGAGATTTAGAGCAGAAAGATGGTATTTCATGATGAGGTAGTGGGACAAATTGGGTGCAGAATGAGATAATCACAAAGTCGCATCAAGATGTGGGGTTGAAGTTGGAGATAAAAAAAAGAAGTGAGAAAAAAAAACAATGAGGAGAATATCAAAAAAAAATTTTAAAAGGTAAAAGAATTAGGAAAGACATAATTAACAGAAGTTGATTAAGAAATTTCAAAGAAATTAAAGAAATAGAAAGTTAGTCAATGAAATATAGAACCTCACACTTTCAGTTGAAAAAACCTACATGGATCGAAGTGACAAGTTAAAGATGTCAAATCTGGTTAGACAATGGAATGCTGCTAGTACTATATCATACGGAAGTCGGAAAAAATATCCAGAATGGCATTTTTTCGAAGAGAAATCATACATGTATCTACTCCTACAGCCATGGCTACAAATTGTTCCATTCCGATATCTATACTTGCCATGATATATTTAGGCTGCTCTCAAATGAGCAAAAATCAAAACCAATAATCCAGTCCTTCCAACGCCAGTTATACCTTAATTATCATCAATGTGACCCAAAATTTCTCCCACATCCAACGTCACTCACTAACTTTCTCTTAAACGATCTCATTACAATTCATACGAATGTCTGTATGATTTTTTCTCAAAACAGCCATCTGTCTTTCGAGCCGGTACTCCATCTTCTTCTGCTCACTGGCCATGATACTTGCAATCTGCAAATTGTTCAATTGGGAAAAATCCTCGTGGTGTTCTTCATCAACATCCACCACCCACAGATCATCCAATGGCCCAATTTCATGGAGTCTGGACATCTGTCGGATGTACCGTAACACCGCCGCCTCCTGCCGCCGCTCCATGATATCAATGGTTTCTTCTCTAGTTAGGGTGCCTAAACAATTTGTATCTTGCATTTTGATGACAAAAGCGGTGGAGCAAGCTCTGGTTATATATATTGCACCCATTGGGAGCTCACCTGCACATCAAGATAAGCTAATGGAATTTTAATAAGTGGGGAGAGGAACTATCGGAAGTGGTGACTTTTTTTTCGCTTTTCTCATATAACTTTTTTCAATTTTTAGAGAATAAGATGCGGAGTTCAAATTTCAAGAGCAATTTTGCGGCATTCGTGTAAATTTTCTCTATAATCTTCAAGTTTTTTACTGGCTTTGAGGGAATTTGGGCCAGTGTGGCGGAGGTCTAGGCTCACACCGGACTTTCCGTGATCTGGGACTATTGTTAGACGGAGGACCATGTGGATAAACTCCGAAAGCTAGTGGCAAATAGGAGAGATTATCGTAATTTCTGGGCCGTTATTAGATTGAGTGATCAGGTTGGCATTAGTGTTTGTTGAGATTCAGATGTTGGGTAATTGGAAAGAATTGTCAAGCTCATTCAATTAATTAATTGGATGAGATCGGATTAATTCAAGATAAGATGGTTCAATGTGACGTCAATGCGGTATTTTAGCATCAAAGTGAAAACCTTGTGGTTATCGAAATGTGTCAAGGTTACATTACCCCGACTTGAAAAAAAAAAAAAACTCTTATCACCGTCACTAAATGTAATTCATGAGCTAATATAAAACAGCCAGAGGTGGGGTCGAGGTATTTTTATTGGAAGAATGTTGCATTGAAGGCAAATATTGAAGGCTACAATAATGATTCATTAGTGGATAATAGTATACATTGATAGTATACATTGTATTCATTGATAGTATACATTGTGTTCATTGATAGTATACATTGATAGTATACAACCATGTCATTGATTGATATCCTGAATTGATAGTTTATTGCTCATCCTCATTCTCCTTGATCTTCATTAAGTATTCATTGATCTAGATGTCTCACGGCCTACGGCCCCTACTCAAATTACCTCGGATTCTAAATTACTACTTCCCAAACATTCATGCAATCTTCTTCTCTGCCTCCCCAGACAAACGTGCACTCAACTCGATCTGCTCCTTAACTGCTCTCGTCAAAAACTCAATCATGATGATATCCTGGTTGTGATCCTGGAAATGCTTTCTCAATGCGTCCAAGTCGGACAAAATCGTAGGCTTGTTCAACAAGGTATTGCTCAAGGTTCTCAATAAGTCAATATCGGCATCCAGTGTGGAAATATGGTTGATGTGGTCCAACAAGTAGTCGATGTTGCGGGTTACAGCACCAATCTCGTGTGAAAGAGTCAGCAACTGGTCAGCCTCGAGGTCAACCACATTGTTCTTGGACGAAGGAGTCTCGGCGATTTTGTTCAACATGAACTTTTCTGTCACTGTGCTCGAGACAACCTGGTGTGGGATAGGAGAGAAAATGTACGAGTTGGTGTTGGCGGTGGTCTTCCAGCCAATCTTCTGGAGACTGGCAGACTTACCAATGGCTGCGCCAATGTATGCAACCAACTTGGGGAACTCAATCTTGTCTCCGTTCAAGTACTGAACATTCAAGTAAATGGCAGGATATGGGTATGCTCTGTCAGCACCTTTTGAGTAGAAGTCGTGAATCAACCCCGTAGACCCATCAATGTGGGCAGCAGAGTCAAACCATCCCAAAACATACTCTTTGGCATGAGCTTTCTTGTACAACTGGTACAAGGTTTTGTGTGTGTGTTCCTCGATGGAGATGGAGTCTCCGGTCTCCTGGCAAGGCACAGGGTAAGCGTCTCTGATTTCGACATTGGCACCGTCGTCTGATCTGACACCAAGCAAGGTTCCAATGATTCTCTTGTTCTCGTCGAGAGCCTGCTTGGACACGATTTCCAAGATGGCGAAGAGCGCGGAATGGTGAATTTTCACGCCGACTGGGCTGGCGTTGGACGGAGCAGCAGGTGCGGTCACGTTAGGACGCACCAAGTGCATGTAGGTGTCAGACATTTGGAGGTGGTGACTTATTTAACGTTTGTCTGTGAAGAGTTTTTTTTTTTTCATGAGTAGGTTTGGCTACACGCACACTCAATGATCACGTGACGCGATGTCAAAGGAGGATTTGGATGGTTTTAACAAGACGGTAATAAGTAAAGAGCATGGGTTAATTTTTTAATTCTACAATTGAAATTGTGATAGAAATTTGAAATTGTGTGATTTCTTGGGAATTTTGCATTTTTCTATTTTGAGGTCGTGTATGTTGACATTGTGCATATTCCGTATAGTATGGGACCAAGTCTGCTATGGTTCTTCAACTTGTGGAACCAATGGGATAAAATAAATACACGTGAGCAATTCTTGAAAGAACATGAACTTGTGAAAAATTAGAAACCATCGTTGACCTGGTTGATTGAAAGGTTCGAAATTTTGGCAGATGTTCTTGATATTGAGACTATAAGTGAACGTTCTTACATCGCTTATTCAGTTAGAAGGTTCCCTTGGTGCAAAATTTTTGTTCGTCACGAAATGTAAATCTCTCTGTACTGAGTGAAATGTTCCCCATGAGGTCTTGGAGGTATCGGCTCTTTTGACATAAGTCTGCTTTCTGAGGAGCAAAAACGTGTGAAAGACTTTCTGATGACTGATGCGAGTTTAGAATGTGAAGTTAAACGAGATTACATTTGTGACAATCAAATTTGCTTTTCTTACATATCAGTAAAACTTTTAATAGGTGTCATTGAAGAAATAAAAACTATTTATTTATTGGTATGTTTCTGCAATTTCATATAGTGCAATGCAGCTGAACTCAGATAGTGGAGTTGTCAATATAGATAGAGATCAACGATGTGAATTTCTCTGAAATATTCAAAAATTTAACTCAATTTTTTAATGGAAGCAGTGTAGATCATTTAGTATCAATTTATTTTCAGATTGGAAACTGTGAGCAAGATTGTTGGTGTAAATTCAAGAAGTCATTAAGTGAGGTGGATGCAAGACTTGAAGTCGAAGCCTACGACAATTCAGAAATACACCAAATAATAATTTCAGTGAAATTAACGATCAACAAAAGGAGTCGAGTTCTCAGTTTGAATTTAAAATCATGGTTATATACCAAAATTATCCATCTTCAAGTTTCTATCACGAAATTTCCAATCCAGTAGTCCTGCACTCCGAGCTTCTTCTACAACATCAACACCCATCTTTCTTCATATGTCCCAAAACACCGTCAAAGGACAGAACTCGGAAAGTTCCGAAGAGTTTCATAACACATGGCTCTTTTCAGAGGAATCTTTCCTCTCGAAATGCCCGTCCAGAAAACAGATGACCCTCCAGCAGGACCTAAAGGTCAGAGAGCTGATTTATGACTTTCTTCTCAAACTAGGGTCCAAGCTCAAGCTCGATGGCCGCACCATCCTCGCAGCAACAATTTATATCAATCGTTTTTACATGCGGACACCCATCACCACATCCAAGTACTTTGTCGCCTGTGCAGCCATCTCTATCAGCTGCAAGCTACATGACACATACAGACCATCAGACAAGATCGCCCTCACAGCTTGCATGCTAAAAAACCCTGGAAAACAGATTGACCAGCATAGTAGTGTGTTCTGGCAGTGGCGGGATCAGCTTCTTTACCGAGAAGAACTCATGTTAAAGCTTCTCAACTTCGAATTGAATGTGGAGCTTCCGTACGATTTCTGCGAGGAGTTGATGGCCGGAAAGGATGAAACTTCGGAAAATGGATTCTACTCGAAGCTTCCAGACATTTTGAAAAACGCCGTGTCAAAAGTAGAGTTGGCCAGCTCTCTTCCTGTGCTCGTAGCATTTGAATCGCGAACACTCTTTGGAACAATGCTTGTGCTAACAGTGTTCGAAGCTCAGTCAAAGTTCGACACTCTCGACTCGCTTTTCTTGCCTAAGGAGTACTTGGAGACGCAATTGCAGGTATCCGTGAATGAATGCTACTTGTGCTACAAGTACCTCATGAGACTTCGAAGTGCGTGCGAGGATCCCAAGTTACCTAGTCATAAACCGTTTGTTACCAAGATTGGCAAAATCTCCAAGGAGGACTTTTATAGAATTGCGGATGGCGCAGATAAAGCTGTTCGTTCTATCGTGAGCGATGAAGAGACCCAAGAGGGCGAGGTTCTTGACTTACTTGATGATATATAGACTGACGACGGATGCTGTGTATAATAGATTTGATTTTAATCATTAGTCTCGGAAACTTCGTCAATGACTTCGTGCTCATTGCTTACCTCGTCATTTTCTTCTACCAGTTCATTTTCTTCAACTTTGTTTCCCTCTGTTTCATCCTTTTTTTCCTCTCCATCATTTCCCTCTATTTCGTCCATTTTCTCAGCTTCACCTTTTTCACCAACTTCATTGGATTCAATCACATCAGCTTCCTTAGCCTCTGTTGGGTCTTCTGAATCCAGTTTCGTTGAACTTTCCCCCGCATCCTTCATTTCAACGTCTTGAACGTCTTCAACAATTCCATTCTCATCATTCTTCTCGTTAATTTCCTTATCATCTTCACTCTTTTCGTTATTATCTATCTCTTTGATCTCTTCTCCCTCAACCACATCACCAACTCTGGCACTTGGCATAACATCAATATCTGCTACCTCTTTCAATACAGAAACCACGGGTTTTTCTTCTCCGCTCAACCCCAAGGGACTTGGCAATCTTCCATTCGTTGCTGCCTCCTCTTTGGCCTTTTCGAGACTCTCTCGAATCTTTTCAATCTCCTCTGGGTGTTTTTCTGCATACTCAAAGTACTGCTCCACATTATCGTCAAGTAAAGCCTCAGAGTACTTCACATTATAGGGTAGTGACTCCTTTAGTACTTGGGAAGGCTGTAACGTAGTTCCGGCGTCGTCATCTTCGGCATCTTGGATATGAAGCACCACATAATCGTTCTTGTTGTTGTTGTAGAGATGATTTTGAAGAAACTCGAAACTGTCTTCGCCATTCTTTGAGGGCGGATGGAACTTCTTGTTCTTATGAACAGAGAGTACGGTGTCCAGGATGCATGTGTTGGCAAACTTGAGATTATGGCCCAATTTCAAGTCCTTCTCTGTTAGGTATGCTAACCACGAAAGCCTGTCATTGCTAGTGATTTCGTCGTCGTCAAGATCATCAACTATTCGATCCACCTGTGTATGCTCATCGCCGTGCTTGAATTGATTGTAGTATTCCTGTTTTTCTCTCAACCTACGCTTTTTTCTCTCCTGGTCTGTTTCCGCAGAAATATCAATCTTTCTCTTTTCCACCAAGTTGTGAATGAGTGTTGTGGGTACTTCACACAACTGCTTACTAAGTCGGAAACTATCGCTGTACTTTAGCCAACGAACAAATGATTCTAGCGACTTGGTGTTGTATTCCGCAGGTGGTTCCACGGCACTGTCTCGAGGATCCAAAATGCTCTCGAAAGACAGAGGTTTTATGAGCTGCACGTCTAGTAGAGCTTGTACCAAGTCTTGTGGAAGTATTTCGTTGGTGCAATTGGCACGAGAGAGGGAGAACTTTTTGGCACTAGCAAGAATCAGTTCGAGATGCTTGACGTATAGTTCGGTGACAGTATTCAACACCAGCGGCTTGCACTTGTCAAAGCCAGACGCCTTGAGGATCTGCGTCATGGATATTCGAAGTAACGCAAAATAGAACGATTCCTCCATAATGAATGGTAGAATAGTATAATGAAGGTGAAGTTGATGTTGTTGACTTGAGTTTGTGTGCCGGACAAGTGTTGAAAGTGGATATTGGAGGTATGCATTGACAAGGTGATGACTGGGAAGGAAGAAACTTATAATGCTTTAAATTGGCCCAAAAATATTTTTTGCCATTGGATATACTGCTTTTAATTTCTCTGTCTTTTTTTTTCGTTATTTTGTGCCAATTTCAGTGTCTATCATTATCTGCTTATATTCTTGTCTCGAACATCAAAACTTTTATTACCTTCAACTTCATTGTATTCCCATTACATCCTCCTCTAATCCTTCTCTACATCTTCCTCTACTTTCGCCTCTACTTTCTCCTCTTTCTGACTATGCCTGTGTATTCCAAGCTATTTTCTTGACTCAATGTCCGGACCCAGCCAATTCTCCTATAAACCCTGCTGCAATCTTTCACTGATCTTCTTCGATGCAAACGACAAGGCATTGAACAAACCTTTCTCGGAAATATCAATGTGCAAGTCGTTAGGAAGAGATGAACTCGATGGTGGGTTGGTAACTCTACTCACGATGATAGCAGTGTCGATCTCCAAAACCACTCCGTCGTCAATGGCTTCATCAAAACACAAACAGACCATATCGTACTTTTCCAACACCGTCGATTTGTCCAAGGAATTGTCTAACAAAATGGTGAGAGCCTCGTTGATGTTGCTGGTCAAAGAATAGAGCATGGACTCGTTCTCGTTGATGGCTCCCACAATCACCAAAGTCACATCGTTAGTCTGCTTGTAAGTGATCAAGTGGTTGTCGTATAAGATCACATCTTGGTTTAACTTATTTATCTTGGAGTAGATGGCCTTTTCAAATGCCTCCTGCTGCTGAGTGGTTTTGTATACCTGGCTGTCATCCTGAGTACGGTAATACTTGGCATATAATCTTTTGCCTTCGTTGCCCAAAACCAACGCTGCCGAGATGGTGTATAATGATAAGTTCAACGACATTTTGGTTGGAGTTGTATATTCTCCAATTCTCAACATGTTGATACCGTGTTATGCTAATATACAGGATAGTTCGGATGATATTAATTTATGGTCGTTGGCGTTGGGGAGGATTTCTAGGTGAAATATATTTGAATAATTCTTATAGTTAATTTGATATGATAATGATAATTAAGGTCATTTTCACCGTCTCCAGGAATAAAATAAAGAGTTTTGAAAGCGTTGCATTTATTGTATGCACCTATAGAATAGTAATTGAACAAGTCTATGTACAAGAATCTATTGAACAGTTTCTAAATACTTATGAAAACATACAGTTTAAGAAGAGACATAGCTTTCTTTTTGTCTCTCATCTTCTCTCAACCCCTCTTCCAACTTCTACACTTTTATACACATTCATTTTCTTTATTACGTTTTACAATACTTCAGATGCTATGCACCAACGAGTTTGAATACAAACTCCAAAATGCTCTTATGCATAGGGTTCTTGGCCAAGAAGTCTTCTCCGACGCCAAAAGTCGAGAAGCTTCCCTTCTGTTGCTGTGCCATGGTTCTAAATCCGTAGACAAAATTGACTACTAGTCCAACAATCAAGCCGAAGGCAACAATCAAAGGTCCCACGACGTTATCCAAATGCTTGTCGGACCTCTCCATGATAATGTTTCTTCTCTTCATGAAGATATAGTAACCCCAGAGACCCGAAAACAATGTCAAGCCAAAGTACACGTATGCCAACAACGTGGCCAATTCGTACGAGTTGGCCTTGTTGGTTGACGAGTAGATGATGAAAGTCAACGTGGAGAGCAAAGTGGTCACATGCAACCACCTGTTGAATGTACGCTCGTTGGCCAACCACACCTTTGGTTCAATCCTCAATGGGCCAGCGTTCTTGATGTAAGATTCTGGCTTAGCAACACCAATAGGTAAGTCGATCTCTTCTTCCTCGGAATCGACATCGAGCAACTTGGAAAAGGTATTTGGAAGTTTCATTAACTTGGCCAATGGGTTTCTTCTTATCTCTTCCTCCTCCTCGTCGTAGTCTTCATCAGAAGACTGGTCCAAATCTCCTCCCGAAACAGGTGCTTCCTCCACAATAGCCTCCGGCACAGCGCTCAAGCCATTCTTAGCGTCCAAGTCCGAATCAACCAGTCTTGAAGGCTCAAAGCTATTCAAAATCGATCCTGAAAACGACTTGGATCTTGCCGAGTAGTCAGTGGTAGTGGTGGAGTTGCTCAACATAGACTTGAACTTCTTCAAGTTCTCCTCGTCGTTCTGCAACTTGGCTAACTTTTCCTTGGTATCAATGTAGGCTTGCTGGGGATCAACCTTCAAATCAGACTCCAATTCATTGAACCAGAATGGAATATTGTCCAATTTATCGTCCTCCAAGAAAAGTGAGGCAACACCGTGAATGAACTTGGAGAAGTTAGGAATCTCCTTCACCAAGTGCGAGTGGACCAAATCGTCAATCCAGAGCGACTTCTTACCCTTCTTTTTGGTTTTCACCTTGATCTCCAACTCGGCGTAGGGAAACTTGACAAACTCTCCCTTTCTCAACAACGACAATGGCTGCTGCACCTTGGAGTCAATGTCGGTACGGTGCCATTTGGATGGATCTCTAATTGGTCTCTGGTCATCGAACGAGTCTTCTCTAATGAAGAAAATATCCGAGTCAATCACCACACGAACCTTATCATCGCCAGGAATCTGGAATGCAGTTCTTTTGTAGGTGGTCCTGAGACATGGCTGCACGTGGTTATCCTTGATATACTTGGAGAAAGACTCAATGTGCTTCTTAGCCTCATCAATGGCGTCAGCGGACTCGCCCTTCTTAGCCAACTTGCGCAAGTACTTCTCCTCATCGAACTTGCCATTAATGAATTGGTCCAAATACTTCTCCTTCAAGGCAAACTTTTCATCGATATCGTAGGTTTCGGAACTTTTCTCAAACGATTTTTTCTCCAAGTAGATCTTCGGCTTGTTGTACAACTTACCTACCCACTTGATTCTCAACGTGGAAGCATTGGCACTCTTGACCAACTTGTTGTTGTACAAGTCGAAATTCTCATTGTCGAAGTACAAGCAGTTGATGGTTGGATCGTTCTTCGAGAAGTTGCCAAACTCGTCCAAGTCATCATCGTCATCATCATCGTCATCGTCGTTATTGTAGGCACTTTCACCAGCGGAATTATACACCAAAACGGGAAGGTGACGCAAGATGGTTGCCTTCACCTCCATCAAATTGTCTGGGTGAACCCAGAACTTGAAGGACTGGTACTCATTGGCAGCGGAGTCATCGTTGAACGAACTCAATTTCGACAAGGACTGGTCCACATCGTAGTTATCACGCAAAAATTGGAACAATGCCGAAATTTTGAACAAGAGAGGTGAGTAGTCCTCAGAATGGAAAGGTAAAGACTTCAATCTCACATTCAACAAAGGCTTCACCGAGTAATCAGGGTGCAAGCGGTCATGTTTCTTGACAATCTTGATGAATCCAGTATAGTTCAACCGCTGGAAATGGTTGAGCTCCTGAGCCAAGTTCAACACCAGCTCCAACTTGTTGGAAAACGATTGGACATCGAAGTTGGCAGTGGGAGACTCAGTGGTGGCCTGCAACTCATTCAAGTACTCGTTGAGCTCATCATACTTGTCAGATTGGAAGGAATAAACCTTCTCCAAGTCAGAATCCAATGCACTGACAAAGTTCTGCTCGTCTTTTTCTGTCCAGGCATTCTGCAAGATCACACCTTCTTTCAAAAGCTTCTTGAGCTTAATGTAGTTAATGTAGTGATCTTTCCAAGGCGGATAGATCTCCAGTTCGAGCTTGTTTGCGAAGAGCATTTTCTGAGTGCCAGACGAAGAAGCAGTTTCTTCAGCGGACATGTCAGGCAAAAAAATTTAGGGTGTTTTTCAGGCCGAAGCTGGCTTAATCAATTGAACAAATGCAGGTGAGAAGGTAATAAATGTATGCGTCCTGCAGATAGTAGACGATACTTCCAACTGGTGGACAAATGATAAGCAGTTCGCCACGTGGTGGAGGTTTAGGTTTTTTGAGATTGGAATGTAAAAACAAGTAAGATATTCATAGATGAGTCGAATTTGGTAAAGATGTACGGGTCTTTGTTATAATTCAAAGAAAAAAAGTATTCATCAAAATTGATGTACAATGTCCTACAATTCGTCGTCCAATTCTATGTTAGTAGAAGTCTTGACGGGGCGTGGGAAATAATAAGACACATTAATAGATGCGAGTGTCTTATTACCTGCAGGTTCTAAGTGTAAAAAAGGGAAGTTATGAAGAAAGAAATCAAAGGAGGATGTCAAGGGTAGGAATTGATCTCTCGGGGAAAAACACAGGGGTAACTTCATGAAGGCAATGAACAACGATTGCCCGGTTATGTTTTCGCTTATCTTGATTTGAACCCCTGCTGCTAGCATCTTGTTGTGCAGGCCAGCCCTAATACACTGGGTATTTTGAATATATTAGGGGGAAATTAAAGTTCGGATGTAGGAAGTGAATCATGTAGGATTGGAATCCACGGCAATATGGAAAGGTGGGAAAATGAGAAGTGGAAAAATGAGAAGATGCATGATGAGAAGAAGTATGATGAGTGTGGAATTAGTGATTTTCTGGAGTTTCAATTGTATTTGCTAGTGCCAATGTTGTATTTTCTGATGTCTCTGTTAAATATTGTTTGTTGTGATATTTGTGGGTTTCTCTGTGATTATTTTTCTGTGATGATGATTTCTGAGATATTTCTGTCGAACTCCCGTTTTTTTCGTTGTTTAAATTATCACCAGAGTAGTATTATTTCCCTAGTCTCATTCTCTTAAAATATTCCCATTTTGTGAATTGGTTTCTTGAGGATAATAGCTCCAACTCGGAAATGGTTGCAACTAAATTCCTGTTTCATCTTACAACCAGGAACAAATATTAGATGATATTATGGTACCTTTCAGAAGCGCTCGGTAATCACATACTTCAAATTCATGCAAGGAGTCCGACTGTTGGTGTATAGACAATACTATTTGTAGGCTGCACGTTTCGACCTCTAAAGAATCCCCAATGCATGTCTCCCCAGTTCTCTATTAGACTGCTCAATTTTGCTTGTATAAGCAATTTTAAGAGACAAGCATTCAGGAACTGCCAGAATACTCTTACGACCCCCGAAAACATATAAAGTAATACCTGGTAATGAAGGAGTTTGAAGGTTTTGCTTAACTACTTTTCTTCTATTTCTCCCGGCATTCTCTATAAAATTCGACAAGAAGGAATAGTATCCCCATAGTGAGAATTACTTGCCTGGTAAATCTTCTACATAGTCACGCCATTAACTCCACATTTCAAAATTCACCCCATTATTTCGCTATCAGGGAAATGATAGTATCTCCAACAGAACTTTTTTCTATTTTGCGTTTGGAGTAAAATCCAAAATTACATATTATTGCAACCATTTCTGCACCCAAGTACACATCCGTACACCAACACCATATATTTAGCATTTCTAATCAACCATCAAAATACCTACAATCACCATGATTCGTCTAAACCCAGTTATCCATCCAGATACAAAAAACAAACGGTTTAAGTTTGAAGGCTTCTTACGCAAAGAATTCAACTTCGGCTTGGATCCTGACAGGCCCATCTGTCAATACTACAGACCAAACCAACCGGACTCATGTCCCAATGGTCCATTTTGCCCCAACAAGCATGTTCCCGCAATGTACAACAACAAAATCGTGTGCAAGCATTGGTTAAGAGGACTCTGTAAGAAAAATGACCACTGTGAGTTCTTGCACGAGTACAATCTTCGAAAAATGCCCGAATGTCTCTTTTATTCCAAGAATGGGTATTGTACCCAGACTCCCGAGTGTTTATACTTACATATTGACCCACAGCAGAAAATCCCTGAGTGTCGTCAGTATGAAATGGGGTTCTGCCCTGAGGGTCCTAGCTGCCCTAACAGACACATCAGAAAGATCATGTGTCCATTATATTTGTCAGGTTTCTGCCCCAAAGGGTATGAATGCGATTATAGTCATCCAAAGTTCGACAATCTTCCACCCAAACTACGTGTGGAACATAAGAGACTAGTGAAGGGAGAAACTAGGATGTTGGAGAAGATCTCCTACGATCAGCCAATCACCGAGGTCAGGAATCCATAGCATTAATAGCATTAGTATTTTGAATATAGTTAAAAATGATACGTAATATTTTTCTATTTCCTATTACACTTTTTAAATTGTAGACCCCCATAAAAGTTTTGCGGATTGTAGTCCCCCAATTAAGGGTTCTTTTGAGAAGTAGATTATCATGATGAACTATGTAATCCCCCTCTCTATGCTGGTCTAGATCCTGAACCGCCTTATCTGTTTCCGTTCGAGCGGTGTCAACACCCAGTTGATTCCTGCTTCGTCGTCTTCAGTACCCTTGTATGAACTAAGTTCATACTCCTCATTGTCCATACCAACGAGCAACACCAATTGCGTCACTCTCACGAACTTCTCCCTTAACTCGTAGTCGTCTTCACAAACCTCGTTGATCACGTACGAAAGGTCTTTGTCGAGTTTGAGTGCTCCCAACTCATTAACCCTGAACTTCTTCAACACAAACAAAAGCTTCTTCTCCACCAAACTGGCAATATTCACCACCAAGAGTCGAAGGAGTTTTTCGTAGACCAAGGTTTTGTGGAAGGTTTGTCTGTATGGCTGGATGATAGCATCCCACGACTGCTTGAACTTCAAAATCGTCGACGGGTCATTTAGCACTGCCGAAGAGTATATAACATAGTTGGTTTCACTAGTTTCAGGGAACAACTCGAATACCATGGACGACACTTTCGTTTTTAAAGACTGGTTGTAGAGATTCAAAAGCGAATGCTTGATCATACTTGAAGTTGCACTGACAAACGGCTCAAGAAGCTCGGCATTAATAATATGCGAAATCTTTTCCTCGTCAATTCCAAATGGGAAATTGTTTCGAAGATATGTTGGGTTCCTTTTGGTCAAGTTGTTGATGATCTGCTCAAAGAATTCCTGTCCGCTAGCAACTGTGTTCAAGTATATGACGAACTTGAGCAACTTAGGGTTGTTTGGAACCAAGCCAGCGTTTGCTCCCGACACCATGGCCGAGCCTGTTCCTACAACATTCCCAAGAGCACTCGATGCGCCTTTAAAGAAACTTCCGACAGATTCGGGTGCTGGAGTGCCTGCTCGAGACACAGATGGACTGCCAGATCCGCTGAGCACTCCGTTCTGGGAAGGTACCCTCAAAGTAAGCATAGTGTTGTAGCGAGGTTGGTTTTCTTGTAAGGCTTTCTCAATGAAGCCGTTCAAGAGATCGTTTTGGATTACTTTGAAGCACTCAGTCACAAACCTCTTGACTGTAGTCGGTTGTGATGAGTCTAACACGTTTCTCAATGTGTTGTTGAAGACCAAAGTGATATCCTCAATTACAGAAGACACAGGTGCTTGCTCGGGAGATTTGGATTCCTTCGCCAGGATCAAGTATGGTTCCAAGGAGGGCATTTCCTCGATTGTTATAGCTTTCTCCAAGGAGCGGCGGAAGTAGAAAGTGTACAATACCTCGAAGGCAGGGAGGTACTTGGTTTGAATTTTTTTGTTGAAGTTGGAGTTGGCAAGAAGCGCAGGAAGCTTCAAACCTTCATCCTTCGAGCCTTCTGGCTTGGGTGGATTGAAGTACTTGGTCACAACAAACTTGCAATAGAGTGACCAATGACGCAAAATAGCCGAGAACTCATGAATCAAGTCGCCCACCTCCACGATGGAAACCAAGTCATTGTCGACTACATCTGTATATGATTCTTCCAGCTCGTAGGCGAGTTTTTGTTTTAACTCACGGAAAGTGTGGAGCTTGATGTCTTGCATAACCTTTTCGATTCTGTTCGTGTCATAGAAGGTATCACAGATCAAGCCGATCTGAGAGTCGATCTCTCTCTGGATCTTCAGCACCACGTAAACTATAGCATTAGGATACGATTCTCCATAATGCTTATTAATCAATGGTGTATGCTGCGACAACATCATAGATACGCTCTCAAAGAGACTTGTAGTGACAGAAGCGTAGACACCAGGCTTTCCAGCGTTTTCGCCCTGAGATACAGAGTTGATGAGTGTTCTAGAGGTGTCAGTGATAATTGAACAAATGAACTTCGAGTAGCAATTCAATCCCACTTCTTCCTGGTCGATGAGGGGGAAAAGCTGAAAGTATTTGGATATTTCAGGAACCGATCTCTGCTTTGCTGCGTCGTTGAAAAGCACCTGGAACTCCTCTTTAAGCTCTCCAATCCATTTTTCTATGGTGGGAGTTGGCAATTCCGGAATATCCGAGGACGGAATCACCACCGATGCAAAGCGGCCATTAACTAAGTTAGGAGCAAGCTTGTGGCGAATGGTGTGGATGCCCAGAGCCGCCAATTCCCAGTCTTTTTTGTCGATAGCATACTGAATCTGATTGATTGTGTTCTTCAATGTCTGTACGTCAGTGACAAACAGTAAAGTTTTGTCAACATTTCCAATCTCCTGGTCTAGTGTCTTTATTTTCGACGTGAGGAGGTGGCCCAAGTCATTGGCAGAAGTGAACACCTGGGTCAAGTCACTCAGGTTTGCGATGGCACCGGACAACTTTGCACGGCTCAATTCCACGGCAGAAATCTGCTGGGTATGCTTTTTGGAGGCCACGGTAACAAAATGTGCGAGCTCCGAGTCGAGAACTCGCGTGCTCTGGTCGATTTGGTCCATCAACTTGGACAAGTCTGCCGTAGAGGATGCCGACTCGAACTTTTGTAGAATGGCATCATATTGTGCGTCCAAGGCCAGCAGCGAGAGGTTTTGGAAGAGTGACGCCGTTGACAGCCGATGGCGAATGTTTTTCTCTACCATTGTGTTTGAAAGCTAGAAATGGAAATGAAGGTTGATCTTTAGTTGTCCAGTTGGAGTGCAGGACGAAAGTTCTTGGATGAGCTTTATCAGGAGCAAATGGGGAAATAGAAACTGATTGATTTTGGGAAGAGAACAGAAGGAATAAAATTATGATGCTTTTTTATTCATTTATTTATTTTTGACAATAATAGTGGTATAGAGTACTTACATTCGACAATGAAATGTGGTTGCACTGAGTGCGTCACTTTATGCTTCTATACCAAGTAATAGAATGTAGTGGTAAGCTTGATCTTTAATTTTTATAATATTTCATAGTGCTTGCTCGAATTAATCTAGCCGGATCAAATTTGGTAACGCTCACAAATACTTTTTTCTATTCCTAACTCCTTCGCTGGTCTTACTCTTCCTTGTCCCACTGGTCCTTCTAGTCTGGTCCTACAAATGCTGATCTCAATATTCAATTTCACTAAAGAGTACAATCAAAAACATATTCTATGCCAAAGCTCCCATAGGATCATAGAAAGGAAGAACAACATACTCCTTCTTCTTCCACAAGTCATAGGTGTTCTTGTCCACATACTTCTTGCTGGTAACAATCTGGAATACATACTGATCAAACCATGCGTCAGTCATCACAAAGTAACCCTTGTCTCCGACATCATCGCCCCAGGAATTTTCAATCTTCCATCTGATTGGGACTCCAGTGGCGGGATCCAAATGCACACCGGTTATCACCATAGCGTGGGTCATGGCAGATGAACCAGTTTGCAATCTCTCGGTTTTGGAGATGTTCATTTGCGTGTTAAAGGCAAGATTGTAGTCGTAGGCGTTGGTGTCCAAAATACCTGTAATCCCGTCGTAGAACTTGCCAACATCTGAACCGAAGAAAATTGGCTCGTTATTCTTCAACATGGCAATGGCAGCCTTCTTGATCACTGGTAAGTCTAAGTTGACATACTCAATAGGCTTTCCGCCATACACGTTGTTCAATCTGTCCACGGTGTATAACTTGTTGTAGTCATTTCTTGGGTCGTTGAGCAACGAGAACCTCTTGCTGACATCATATTTGACATGGCTCTTGTAAAAATCAGCAGGAGAGGTATTGAAAAACTGGTACTTGCCATCCTTATCCTTGAATTCCCATGTGAATGAGTCCTCTGGCTTAGGAGGAGTTCCTAAGGACAAAGCAATCACATTGTAGATCTCCTTGTTCATAGCATTCTTCACCCGGTAGATCTCAGCCTTGGAAGTACCGGAATTGACCAATTTCCGCAACACCAAAGCATACTCACGCAACTTGTTGGTCAAGAAATAGTTCAATTTAGACGTAGACACGGCCTGCGCGTTGTCAGGAAATACCTCATTGGGTACCACTCCATACTTCTCGATGACATTAACAATCATGTCCCATTGACCTCCGTCACTGACGGAACCAGAGAAGAGGAACTGCAACAATCTGGAGTCCAAAGGCTCGTCGGCAGTATCAATGATGTTTTCCAAGAAAAAGTTGGCCTTCTCCAATTTATCGTAAAAAAACAAGTAGCTCTGAGACAACTGGAACTTAGTAGGATCCAAGTTATAGTTTTTGATAACATGGCTTCTCAAGACGTTACAGGTTGCGAAGATCCAGCATCTTCCGGAAGATTTCTGGTTATTCAAAAATGAAGGCGATCCCACGGTGTCTACCTCCACGTTGAAGAAGTAGCGATCTGTCAAAGATAATGTGGTACCACTGGTGGCTACAATCTTAGAGATATCGTTGTTGGCCAAAGCATTCTGGACCAATCTGTTCTTGGGGTCTGCCAACAACTTTGACTCCCATGTGGAGAGGTTTTCGACGGTGATAGGATTGGCGGCAGACTCGTCCAGGTCAATATCCAAGGTGGTGACCAAGTGAGACAAATCGGTGATCTTTTCGTTAAGATCTGAGTCTGCAATTGACTGGGAGTCGCTGATTGGCTGGGCGATGTGTTCTTTAGAGGTGTTAGATCCCATTGTGGTGGCAAAAAGATAGTTACCTGAGAGAAATTGGGATTATATAGCCTTCAGGATAGGAGTGGCTCCGAGTGGCTCTGAATGGCTCTAAATGGCTGTTATCTGTCCTGCATGAGCCACAGATAAGGAGCTATGGGGAATGGAGAAAATGACGAATTGTAAGGAGAAGAGGAAAATTAAGGAGAAATTTAATAGATTAGGACAATAAGAAAGTGAAGTAGGACTATTTCTATTTGAAAGTTTAGTTGGATTTTGTAAGGATTCTGGGTTTATCTGGTAGCTGGAGATTTGGTCCCTTTAACTCCACAATTGACACATGCGAGCTAGTCCTGTATTGTATGACTAGTGGTTAACGATGGTGGTTATAAGGATGTTACGCAAGAGCAGAATTGTTTCTCTGTTGTAATTGGTCATTTTTCCGAGTTCTCATCACTTCACATTTCTAAACTCTTATCATTCCAATTTTCTAAACTCTCATCATACAACCTTATTAACCTGTTATCCTTTGTCCGTCATTCCCTCAGTCTATCTCAAAACTTGTACTCAATGCTTCTATTCCTATTTAATGCATCACTTCGCCATCTTACTTAACTCGGACCTCTCCTTCTTGAATCTTGACGATCTGTCAGTGATTCTAGGCTTCTTCACTTTACCCTTTGCAGACTTCAAGCCCTTAATACCGGCGATTCTCTGGCCCTTGGTGGCTCTCGAACCCTCAGCAACAAGTTTTCCGGCAGTGCTTCTGTCAGCACGTCCCAACAACGCCTTGGCACGGCCCAACTTCGTCTTTTGCTCGTCTGTCAATCTGGCCTTGCTGGGCTTTGCCTTCTTGACGTTTTCCACGTGGTTGGGTGAAAGAACAGATGGTTTGGCATTGGCTTTGGCACGCAGAATCCGAAGTTTTCTGCCCTTCTTCTTCTTATCGTCACTGACTGGTTCCATGACCTTATCGTTTAACATCAATGCCTTGTTGACCGAAAGCGTGTCCTTGAACTGAACAAGGGCAAAACCTTTCCCGAGGTTTGTCTTGGAGTCTCTAACAATTCTCACTGACTCCACGTCATCATCCACCTTAGCGTTAAAGTATCTCCACAAAGCCTCCTCGCGCTCTTCAAAGTCCAAATTACCCACAAAGATCGTTCTCTTGTTGTCTTTTGGAGCTGGGTGGGCCACATGGTCCACTCTGATGTGGTGGTGGTCGAAAACAGTAGCATTTAGTCTTGCAGCAGCCTTGGTGGAGGGTTCTTTCTCCTTAAAAACGACATATGCGTTCACGGTATCTCTGTTGTCATGCAAGGATCTCTTGACGAAAGCCACTTTTCTGGGAACTGCTTCGTCAAATGCAATGGACCGGAATCTGATGGATTGCACTTTTCCCACGTTAGAAAAGAGCTTCTTGAAAAGTTTGTATGTCAGCTTGGATTTGATGACGTTATTGGACACATTTCCGACGAAAACCGTGCGCTCGGCCTTCTGGAGCTCCTCTTCCTTCAAATCCACAGACTTGGCTTTGGATTCCTTCTTGGATTTAGGTTTTTCCTCCTTGTCAGAGTCACTGTCACTGTCAGAGTCCTTGGACTCCTCGGAACCTTCCTGAGTTTCCTCAGACTCTTTGGTTTCCTTCTTCAGTTTCTTCTCCTTCTTCTCCTTCTTCTCCTTCTTCTCCTTCTTATCTTCACTTAAGATCTTGGAAAAGTACTGAGACTCCAAGTCCTCGTTATCATCCTCTTTCTTTTTCTTTCTAGACTTCTCTTCCTCAACCTCGACGACCTTGTTGGCCTCATCGCTCTCCTCCACATCTTCTTCCTCGCTGGACTCACTAGAAGATTCAGGTCTGGCAGGAACCTCAACCAAAGTTCTAGCCTTCAAGTCTTGTCTACCAACAGGACCGGCAGAGGACTTTAACACAGAAGCCACATCCTCATCTATCTTGGCGCTTCCAAACAAAGAGCTGAAAGCAGACATTGGTGGATAATTACTATGGTGAAGGGCATCTCATCACGAATTTTTTGTGTGGTGGTGTACGGGTGTGAACTTGGGGATATTTAGCCCCAAAGATGGGATGGACTTTTCGATATTGAACTTTGATAGAATTTTATGGTATTTTAAATTTTTTTTTTGTGACGTCAGATCATGCGCATTGGATTCTTATATTGATTCTTCATGCTCATATTCTCATTTTCCGCTTATTTTTGGACTTTCAGTTTTAGCCCAGGTGAGCCAGAGTGAACATGGCCATAGTGAGCAAATCCAATTTAGACCACCACTGATCCGCGTCTCTGAAATTAACAAAAAAGCGAAAGAGAAAAGAAAGGAATCAGTTATGGAATTGTTCTGTCCGAATTCACGTCAGAAACCGCCAAATAATTCAAATCTTTCAAGCTTCACATCAATCCATTGACCTCCAGTTTCCACATCTGGTCACTCCTGCACCTGGTATCCAATCTTCAACTATGCTGGTGCACGGGTGTATCTTATGTCCCCCAAACTCAACTTGTACTATAACCAGAAGCACTTTTCCTTCCACCATCAAAACAATATTTTCCGATTTCGCCACTGCAGAACACATCCACATTCCTGCCTATACATTTGACAACGCCATCTATTCATCGCCTCCACACTAACTCACAAAATTGCAGTTTGTTCTCCGCGTGCTAGAATGAGCGATACAGATGGACCAATAGTCGCTGAAACCAAACATTCCAACGGCGGAAACGAAACCAGAGAACGCCTGACACTGCCCCAAGTAGAAACAACCCAAACGAAGGATTCCCCTTTGACCGACATCGGCACGCTGCCCCCACCTTTTGATCTTCCACCGTTGGACGAGAAAAGGTCTGGATCCAAGGACTCATACGAGAGCTCAGAACTCAGCGATTTAGGAGACGACGAGCTGGAGGCTGAGACAGACAAGATGGATTTTTTGGATGACGACGCCAATGCATCTGCCGGCGACAAGGTCTCGGACTTACACGCACTTTCTGACCTCACGGAATTGGCCCGATTGCAGGAGGTCGACTCCGATGACTCGGACGACGACTACGTTGGCAAGTTCAAGAACTCCGTATCGCCTCCACGTCTCAACAACGGCGATGTCGACCTCAATTCTGCGTTGAAACGTGAGCATGAAGGAGACGAGAACACCGAGTCCAAGAAACAAAAGAGACTATCTCCTGATGCTGCTACTCCAGATGTGAGCGTCAAAGAGGAAAAAGAAGAGGACCATCAGGAAGAGACGGAGCAGATTGAGGAAGAAATCAATAAGGATGACGATGAGAAGTCAGATGTACACGATGAAGATAACGATAAAGATGCTGATCAATTGGATAATAATGGTGTTGAATCTCACGAGGGCAACTCCGAAGATGAAGAAGAAATTGATGCAGAGCCAGCTGAAAGCGCTGACATCAAAGTCTTGGAAAAGGCCCAGGTGGTCGCTAAGACCGGCCTGGCAGTGGAAGCTGCACAAGTTGCTGAAGAAATCGAGAAGGATGAGGCCCCCAGCAAAAATAACGAAGCCGATTCCGATCACTCTGGTATGGAATCTTTGGGAACGGATGGGGACGACAATGCAGAAGATGACGAGGCAGACGTTGAGGACGTGGTAAAACAGGAAGAGCTCGACGAACAGAACGAACAGGAAGAAGCTGAAGCTGCAGATGCAGCAGCAGAAGATCTAGCCACTAGGGGCGAAGAGGAGGAGGATCTTGATGTGGATTTGGACGAGCACCGCAAGTTGGCTGTTGAGGAGCTTATTTCCATTGAGAAGGACTTTGCATTCCTCCGGGACAAGTTATTCCATGACAAGCTCGGCCTTCTAGAACATGAGTTGCAACTCTGTTTAGATGGGTCTCATCCAGAACTACTCCAGATATACTACAAGGTGAATGAGTTCTACCAGGATAATATCAAGTTGGCCAACTCAACACTCAATTATAGCTTGAAGTGCATCAATAACGAGACAGTGGCAACGCGAACCGCCATCCATCAGGACTTCTTGCGAAACGTGATGGATATGAAAAATGACATGGTGGCCAAGACGACGTCTCTGTGGTATAAGGTTAACAGAGAGCGAAATTATGTGGATCTGGTGGTTCCAGAATGCAACTTCACAGCTATTCCAACCATTACAGAAGACAAGGCAACATTTGGAGTCGCAGGCGGAGATGTATACCAGGAAGGTGCTAGCATAAACAAGAAGGTTCTCAAGCAAAATATGCTAATAGAGTTAGTGCAGCAGCGCAACAGTTTTAACGAGCAGCTTGGTATCCTCAATGGACTCGCAGAGTTCCATGGTATCCCCAGTGCAGTGAGCACGGAGTTGATGGAGTCTGGCGACTACCCTGCTAGAGAGCTTTTGCTTCGCAAGGCTACGTCGGAGGAGATCAACGACGATCTCCAGGCGATGGGCATATTCTAGCCAAGTTCAAAATTTGCCGTGGGGCTACGCGGCAGCATTTCTTTCATCACTGTATTTTAATTCACCTTTTAGATGGACATCATCATTCCTAAATTATCAAGACTTCGTGGAGGCTGGGCATGCACCCGTACACCATCGAACACAGCAGTCGCAGTATAGACAACTCAAGAGACAAGTAACATATAGCACCGGTAAAAACATGGTGGAGGTTTCGCTTACAGTCGGAAAGCTAGACGCTTCATTAGCGCTCTTATTGACCAAAGATCACCACCTCATTGAATTCCCCACAATCTTGTTACCCAATGGAGTAAAGTCCGGCTCGATTGTCAAGATCAGATGTGACCGAGACTTGAAGACAGAAGCCGAGGAGGCACAGCAGTTCCAGAAGATCCAAGATCAAATTCTCTCAACTTTCGGCAAGAATTTACCGCAGAATCCCGTCTTAAAGATTAAGAATGTCACGCAGACCTCATGTGTGTTGGAATGGGACAAGTTAGATTTGGGCACTGCTTCATTGAAGAATTTGGTGCTTTTCAAGGACGGAAGGAAGCTTGGGTCGATCCCTCAACCGTTAACTAACACCACTTCGAAGTTGTCTGGATTACCTATTGACAAGACGTTCAAATTCCAATTGCAGTTGGACACTACCGCGGGCGTTTACTCCTCTGAGACCATTGAGGTGAGAACACACAAAATGACAGATTTGTCGGGTATTACCGTGTGTTTGGGGGATATCGCAGCTAATGAGCACTTCACTATCGACGATATTCAGGCCACATTGCAGAATATGGGTGCACATTACCCAGCAGATACGAAGTTGAAGGTGGACACGACACATTACATCACCACCAGAGAAAACAAGCAGAATCCTGAGTTTTTAAAGGCCAATGAGATGAATATCCCTATCATTCGTCCAGAATGGTTGAAGGCTTGTGAAAGGGAAAGACGTATAGTGGGAGTCAGAGAATTCTATGTTAAGGACTGCGCTTTGCCAGATATCTTTGCCCGTAACTACTGGCAGAAGGCGCCATCCAAGGAGCCAAAAGAGACCAAGGAGGATGTGCAGGCGCCTACAGAGGCCGAAAGTGTTGAAGAGGTTAGAAAGGATGGAGAGACACCTGACGATGTGAAAATCGAATCTGTGCCGGTTGAACTGGCCAAGGAGACAGTGGTAGAGACGCCAGCTGAGGAAGAGCCAGCAAAGGATGATGATGGTGTAAAGGATTCAGAAGTGTCAGAACAGCCTGTTTCTGAGAAACCGGCCGATGTTCCTCAAACTACGGAACCAGTAAAGGAAACTGAGGAGGCCGCAAAGGATTCAGAAGCTTCTGATACTGCTCAGGTTCCTGAGATTGAAGTTCCACAAGTTGGAGACCCTGCAGTTACCGAGTCCGAAGCCACGACCGCTGCTGAAGTCGCAGAAACAGAGCCGGAAGTTGTGATTCCCGTATCAAAAGAAGAAACACCACAACCAACCAAGATTCCAGAGAGTGAAGAAGCAAAGGATGTGGTTCCAGATGAAGAAGCAGACACGGAATTCGACCTTGGCTCCACGCCTGCTGCAGCTGTTGCTGCTGCCCCCACTGTCACAGATGCGCAACAAATTGACGCAGCTCCAGAGTCCGACACTGACGATGCTAGAATTGTGGAAGCCACAGCCTCGACCGAGTTTGATGAAGTCGACATTAGTGCACCTCCGGTGGAAGAAAGTGTCGAGGAGAAGGCCGAGGAAGCGGCACTTCCAAGTGAAGATACCGAGGAATCTCCAAGTGAGGATTTGGAGGAGACCGCTAATGAGCAGGTTGATATCGAGGCAGCTGAGGCCGTAGAATCTGGGGAAAAGTATTAGCGTCCAATACACTTAGTAGAAGTTTGTCAGGAAGAAAAGAGCTAGGACACTACAGAGAATACCATAGGTAGTTAGGAAGGTTGATGCGAAGCCAATTGAAACCTTGCGCCAATTGAAACATTGCAACTCCACTACAAAGAACATATCTAAATCTGCATTGCTATTACTCTCCAAAAAGACGTCTCACCTTCTTCAAAATAGAGTCCTTCTCAGGGTCATATGGATGGTCCTTAGATGGAATCTCCAAAATGGCTGGGAACGCATTAGTGTATGACTCCACTTTGTATCTAATCAAATCAGCCACGTGCTGGTTAATCAACAAAATTGCAATGTCGTCTCTCTCCGACGTGAAGTTGTCGAACGCCTCCTCGACCTGCTCCACGGTGGTCTTGCCTGGAACAACAGTAAGAAAGTTGGACTCTTTGCCTGGCTCGTTGGACACCTGGCCCACACCAGCCAACAACAAGCCTGTGACAGAGTCTTCGTCGGCGATAACTGCAAGCAAGGAGCGCTTGGCCATTGCTTCGTTGCCGCTCATGTTTGGTAGTTGAAGGGTTTAATGGAAATGGTGGATTTCGCTATCAATTGCCTGGTCGTGTGTGGACCACGCAGATTGCCGGATACCTGATATGAGAGTTGGAAGATATGGTAGATGGAAAGAAAATAATAGGGATTGAATCTGGGTGCATTTATTTGAATTTCAAGATAATTTTGGAACTTCTGAATTTCATGACTATTGAATAAAAGTTTTTATTTTGATTGGCTAGTTATCTTAGGCAATATTACTCTGGGTTGATCATGTATTGTGTAGTTCCTCGTTAATTTCCTATGAGTACTGTAAATGAGCCCAGTACTGAGAAACACTAGATAAATCAAAAATAAAAAACAACTAAAGAATTTATATCATTGTCAATGTCTACAAAGATTCCATACCTTGTATGCTCTTTTTAATGTAAATCGTGTTTTATCTTCAGTATCTACCTTCTCTTCCCTCCTATGTCTGTTGCACACGTGACTTTTTCACAGCCATAATTCGCTTCTAACTATTAAATACCCCAACTAACAACCCAATGTCTCTCTTGCAAGCCGTTGAAAGATCGCTTCCCAGATCATTCAGATCTCTTCATACGTCGCTGGTGGCTCTTGCCGGTCACTCAAAGTGGCAGAACATCCGCCATGATAAAGCCAAAAATGACGCCAAAAAGTCTAAAGAAGCCTATGCAATGGCTACAAGAATCACCACTAGTGTCAAGACAGGTGGTGTTGAAGGTAATGCACAGCTTTTAACGTTAATGGAGAAGGCCAAAAAGTTGAATGTGACCAAAAAAATCATCGAAAATGCCATCAAAAGAGGTACAGGCGAGCTCTCCAACGATGGAGCCCAGACTTCCGAGGTCACCTACGAGTTCATGGGCCCTGGTGGCGTGGCATTCATTGTGGAGGCCAACACAGACAACAAAAACCGTACGGTTGGGTTGGTCAAGCATGCCATGTCCAAGTTCAGTGCATCCATGAGTCCATGTCAGTACATGTTTCAACGTAAAGGAGAGATTATTTTCGCTCCACTCACAGAGACCGAGGAACTCGACGACGTGTTGGAGGTGGCCATTGACATTGGGGCTGAAGATGTCGAGGATTTCAAGGATGTGGAAGAGGAATATAATGGCGAAAAGCTCTTTCGTATCATCACTGATCCATCTGAGTTGAACTTGGTATCGAATAACTTGTCTGCCAAGGGATACAAGTTGAGGGACTCCAAGACGGTGTTTATTGCCGATGCAGACACTGAGGTTGACTATCCTGAGGATCAAGAGAAGTCATTGAGTAAGTGTTTGGAGCTTCTTGACGAGATCAGTGAAGTGACAAACTATTATTCCAACATCCGCGATTAGAGAAAGTACCAGGTGAATGAAATAGATAGAAAGGAGAAAGGAAGAAAGGAAGAGATAAAAAAAAAAACAGATGAAAGAATGAAAATGAGAATTTATTCTCCGTCTACATGTACATAATACACATCTATCAGAATAGGCCCCCAGGCCTCATGCATTTAACTATCCAAACTGAATATGCTTCGAGACTAACAAATATGGCTCCTTACTTGGACTCCTCATCCTCCTTAGCAGCCTTGTTCAACACGTTATCCAAGTTGGACAAGTCTGGGTTCTTCCACAATCTCAATTGCTTGTCGTAAGCAAAGTGTCTGTAGGTGAAGTAACCCAACGAGACAAGGGCAACACCGACGGCACCGAACAATGGGTACATTTCCACAGGGACGGCGCTCTTGCCGGTGTTTTTCTTAGCGGCGTTCATCAAGACACGGGAGGCAATCATTTTGGGGTGTTGAAAGGAATTTTTTTTTGGATGGTTGTTGAAGTGATCGTATCATAAGTAGTGCGAAGTTAAGAGAAAGCTGGTTGGCTGGTGACCGAGTCACGTGATCACGATGACTAGTGGAGCAATTTGGAATGAAAGTGTATGAATTGGTAGTTTTCGGAATTCTTAAGGGTTGGCGGTGGATACTGTAAGAAAATTGAAGATTATAGCTCACTTTTGTTTTCGATCTCTCGGTTTCTTGTGATCTCTTAGTGTAGATGTATTTGGGGTAGAATGCGAGGCTGACAGGGTGTGGGTGCAGACTACAGTGTCTAATAAGTGGATGAGTAAAGGAAAGCAATGACTATATGAATATATGAAGATTGAAAAATGTATATAAGTAACTACGACAATCACCAACGAATGTTTTATCCCAACATCGAACTTCCTCCTTGTTCACTGCCAATTATCTACATCTCATTACAATACACCTGATACCAAGCATTACAACTCACTCGCTGTTGACATCGTCATCTATATTACATGCAATTCTAGTTTAGTTCACCAATCGGCAATGGCAGCCTTCAACGTATCATAGCAGACCCAACTTACCGCCATCGATGGAACAATCTTGTATAAGTTCGCTGTCAAGCCTTTGTATGCACCGAAGAAGCCCTCGTTTTTGAAAATAGTCATCAATGCATGTGTGACCGATCCATATTGGAACCCAAGCTCTCCACCTGCCATGCTGGCCACCTGGTAGCGCTTTCGAAGCAAATCGAGGGGATAGATCAATACTCCTCCAACAAAACTGCTGAAAGCACCAGCACTCAACTTCCAGAGAGGATTACTGAAGTCATATTGAGTTGACGCGTTCATGGAGTCACGCAAGTACTCATACAACGCAAAATTGATTGCCACATACGGTGCCACGCCCATGGTTGTAGGCACGATACCTTTGTAAAGCGCAAAGAATCCTCCTTCGTTCTGGTACACGTCACGAAGCGTATCCCAAACCCCTGGAGCTTTGATAAGCTTCGCCCTGTTCAATTTCGACAACGATGCCGTTTGCACAGTAATCCTGGCTCTCACCAAATCAAGTGGATAAGTGGCAGCTACGGAACAGATGCCTCCTACAGAACCAGCCACAAGACGGTCAACTTCGGTTAAAGTTCTCTGACCCTCAGGCTTCATACTAAGCAAAAACAACTTGACTTCTTCAAAAACAGCAAATTGCACGGCGCTGTAAGGTACAATTCTTATGCAGTTAAGGGTATTTCCACGGAACCAGCCCCTCCAGCCCTCATCCTTGTACATTTTCCATATGGTGGGAAACATGCCCCGATAAGCCTTCTGAGCCTCTGCTCCCTGGAGCTGTAGCAAGATCTTGGCTCTTTCAAATGGTGATACTATCGTTCTGGACACTGCACCGGCGATGCCTCCAGCTATTAGAGAGGCATTGGAGTCTAGTTTGATGAACTGCTTGATGGCATCGTAAGTCTGACTTTGCTGTAGCAGATGTACCTCCATGTCCATGGCGTAGTTGATGTAGACAAATTACACTCCTCCAGGCATTGATTTGGATCCAAAGTCCATTTTTTTTCTCCTCGCACAGGTCCGGGGTTACTGCAGGGACAAAAATGAATGGATAAGAGGAAGAGCAACACAGGAAATGAGAGAAAGGGGAATGGGTCAGGGAGAGAGGGGATATATGAGATGAAATGAAAATAGTCAAGTTCTCTTGATTTTCATTTTGAGGGAATTCAGAGGTGTTTATATAGTTTTTGGTTGAAGTTATTTGACAGGAGTGCAGGTGATTCGGCGATCGGACTGGGGTTCCACAGTTGAGGTCGGAACGAGGGAAAGGAATGAGAATTGGCTAAAGCAGAATATTTGTATTGGAATTGTACTAAAGAAAGCCAGTTTATGAAAAATTGAAGTGTATTGGGAAAAATTGAAAATCGCAATGGACCAGTAACTTGTCAGAAATGGGTATTCCACCTTGAATGTAATGAATGTATTACTTCAAAGTATTATATGTTGGAGTTTTATTCCGATTTCTGAATTCTGGCTCATGAAATAACAGATTATCCAATAAAGGCGCCTGCTGTGAACTATCTGTCCCTTTTATCCCATTATACAAACTTTTGTAGATCTCACTTAATCGTTCGGACTTGCACATAAACTCTTGCAGTGTCTCTTCTACTTGGCTGCGAATTATACCCTTTATTCTATAAACCTAGTAGCCAGACAAGATCTTCTCAATGCCAGCAACCAAGATGTCTGCGTGTTTCTCTTCAAACACAAGTGTAGGTCTCAATCTGACAGAGTCCTCAGCACAGCCTCCGATGTTGATACCCACCGACTTCATGTCATTCAAGAACTTGTTTCTCAACTCTGGCTTCTTGAACGACCAAGCAATGAAGGTGGCACGGTTCTTGCCTCTCAAGTCCGTGATCAACTCGCTGTACTTGCCAAACAAGGTTTCCAACTTGCCATACAAGTAGTCTCCCACCTGCGAAGCACGCTCAGCCAAGTTGTGCTTGACAACTTCCTGGCCAATGGCTCCAGCCAAAATCATTCTGGCTGGGTCACCGCACCAGGTGTTGAATTGACGGTATGCCACGTTAGGAATGATCTCTGGGTCGTGGAAGTAGTATCCGGCAGACTGGAACTTCTTGGAGAAAGTCACCATGTCTGGTGCTGGAGTGATGTTGAAATGCTCGTGGGCCCAGAACTTACCAGTAGCTCCAACACCCGTCTGCACCTCGTCGATGATCAAAAGCGAACCATACTTCAAAGTAAGGTCTCTCAATCCCTGGAAGAAGGCATTAGAGGCGTGGTTGTCTCCACCTTCGGACTGAATAGGTTCAATCAAGATGGCGGCAATAGGAACATTCCAGTTCTTCAAGAGATCCTCCACAATAGCCAAGCATCTCTCATCCTCCTTCTTGTTGGACTCTTCGTTAGCCTCCAATGGGTAAGCATACGAAGGGAATTGAGCCTTTGGCCACTTGAAAGATGGCAAGTCCAACTTGTGAATAGGCTTGGAGCAGGTGGTGGAAGCAGAAGCAAACAATCTACCGTGGAAAGCACGCTCAAAGGACAAAATGGCCAATTCTGGCGACCCTGGAGCCTGGTTCTTCATAACAGACTCGTTCTCAGCCTCAGAGAACGTGGAAGCATATCCTCTCTTCTTGGCCTGGTACCACATGAAAGCAGCCTTGAAGGCCAACTCGTTGGCATCAGCACCAGACAATCCAGACCAGATCTTGTCCTGGCCCTTTGGAGCAACCTTCAACAACTCGGAAATGATCTCCTCGGTGTCCTTGCCTGGGAAGTTACCCAAAGCGGGACGGTCAATGATGGCTCTGGTCATCTTATCAGACTTGGCAACCTCAACCAAGGCTGGGTTGTTGTAACCCAATGGGATAGAGGCGATCTGGGCATAGACGTCCAAGTATGCGTTTCCGTCCACATCAACAATGTAGTTACCGGAAGACTTTTCGTAGTCAGCGACAAAGTACACTGGTCTGGCGTCAAAAACCTTATCCAAAGAAGCAACTGCGTCTTTGGACTTTGGGCCTGGGAAGGCAGTGACCAACTTTGGCTCGGTTGGCTCGTCTGGGAAGTATTTCTCGCAAACAGACATGATGATGGAGAAAAAAGAAAGTCGATGAACAAGCGGCAGAATGACGATGAATTTATAGTGGAAGGAATGCGCCAATGGTTGATACCCGATTTGGATGGCATTAGCGGATTTTGGCGCTAGCGGGACTAGTATTGCTAGCGGGTGATGTGCAGATAATAGCCCAAGAGTGCATACAAGCAATGGCGGCTAGTTCCTAAAATGGAACAGTCATTGGTAAACCGGTAGTTCCAATGACCACGAATAGTGGTGAATAATTAATGGAATAAGTGAGAGGGATGACTCATTGTTGGTGATGTGTGAGCAAGGATTTAGGAGGATAAAAAGCGATAGATGAGATGGAGATGGATGAGATGGAAATGGAAATTGTATGCGAAGTAAGAGGCAGGTGCGATAGTGAAATCCGGGGAAGTTGAGATGAGTTGAAGAGGAGAATGAGCATATAAGTACGAAAGTTCATTAAGTGAAGCATCGACAAGAATTTTCGATTTTAAACAAAGTGAGCAGTGGTGGCATTGGTGAGGGTACGGAAGAAGACATTGGAGAAGATATGGGAGAAATAGTATTAAACTGGAGGATGGAAGTTGGGCATTAAAACTTGGAATCTGAGACATTCACTATCAAGAAGCTCTGTGGTTCATAAGATCTGAGGTGGATATTTTTGGAATTGTGGAAGTTAACATGGATTTCACGCTTGAAGACCCAAAGAATCTTAAGGAAAGGCACCATACGCTATTCTTAAGGTGTGCAACGGCTTGTATATCTGTTTCTGCAAACTTATCCCTTCTTATGTCATTGATGTTGCGTTTATTTCTTGTTTTATCGCATTGCTACCAGAAATATTGATCAAAGTGCTTTGTGAGCGACTCAAGGTCAATCACTAAGTCATGAAGACTTGAAGTCATGACTACTCGCAGTTGCATTGCATCCAGCGAGATAAATCTCCGTTTTCAACGGCAATTTCCCTCACTTTATCTATGATACTCAACCGAAACGGCACAAACCTAGTCAACAATTCACGAACTGGCCAAATGTCGCCTTGACTCATTGTGTGAAGATTATACATCCATTGGGCTCATATAGCTTGCTCTACTTGTTTGAAACCTTGTATTAGATTGACTTGGTGAATAAGAGCAATTAAATGTAGATGAGGTCTACGAGTTGAAAACGAACAATGAACTATACTTAGAGTTGAAGTTGCGAAATGTGGAGATGAATTTGATTCCAAGCTCTGTGCTATTCAGTTTAACAATATCAGGAACAAAGACAAGACAAGAACCATGACTATTGAGGATATGGCACCAGATGAGATACCTAAGAAAAAACCGAGAAGATAAGAGCATTTGGAGATGATACCTGTTCAACTAGGAAATAAAGTAATTTGACCAATGATCCAACTTTTTTGGATTGCATTTCATTGTGACGGTAGTTTTTGAGGCATACAACTGAAAGGATGGAGAGAGATATATCTGGGATCCTGTCCTCTTTCTATTCCAATACCTTTCTGAAGAATCACATCTGCGTCCATATTTTCTTCTTGTGCTAGATGCATCATGCGTGTACATTGAACTCAAGAAATATTCGAGTATTCAAACTTATTTGATTGCAACACTGACATTAAAATCCCGAATATCAACTTATTTGATTGCAGCACTGACTTTATAGTTCCGGATATAAGAAAGCAGAAAAGTAAAGAGAGAAACAACCAAGGCTGGAACCCAATTGACTTGTATGTCTGCATCAGAGGTTCTGGGCAAGTGTCAATCAGTGCTTCTACTCATCTCTAAGATTGTGTATGATCATCTCCAATTGTTTAAGCCTAGTAATTGTCTAAAGATCCTGGCTTCTTGTAAGTGTTGCTATTTCTAGGTCTGATGATTCCAATTTTCCAGTGTTCCTTCTCAGGATGTTGGGTTGCCTTAAACGTTCAAGCAGATAATAGCAATAAGGATCAAAAGGGGATATTAGTAAGCTGATATTCTTTTTTTTTCTTTTAGCGAATTCAGCAAGTACTCTGTAATGTTGTTGGTTTCTAAACATTCTCCAAAGCGAAGCCGTTGAGTTAGCCAACTGGCCAATATCCATAAATTAAATGCTTCTTGCAATTCAACTTGAACACTTTGGAAAGAATAAAAATCCCTTGTCATTGAATGTAAATTTGAAATCTCTAGAATTAGATAAACCATATACTGGGGATTTTCTGAACATCTCTTATTACATAGCATATGAAGTGGCCGCACTATCGACTAATCATGCTGGCCAAAGCACCACCTCTGAGGTAAAATTCTGAAGTTACAAGCTTTGAGGTACGCTCCCTGGGGTTTTTATCTGCTTTAACTCTGACGATATTCTCCTTTAGAATATTGCGACACCATAGTGTTCCTCATTATTACCTAAACGGGAACATATCCAATACTCAAGAAGAAACTATAGAAAACAAAAATCTTGCAATTTATAAACAAAACGAACAAGAGAAAATAATTATTTTTCAATTCATACTAATTTAACCCCAATGAAACTAGCCCTGCCAACTTAACATCTCCATCGCTCCTATACTCCAGCCTCATCGCATCAATGCAGGCTCCACTAAAAACAAACATACCATCTCTTCATTGCCATGTCTGACCAACCATATTCCGAAAACGGAACCCCAGCGCCTGAGCTGCTCAATGAAAACGATAAATACTCACACGAAGATGGTCTCGAAGAGGAAATCCAGAGAGCTATCGCTCAGCATGACTTGGCACAACAACTTCATCGGGATGGATCTAACTCGCCAGAACGAAGTGAAGAAAACGACAAGTCTGAAGTTAAGGAGGAATACAGCAATACAGATGTTTCTGTAGCCGCCGAACCTACTATCAGCGATAAGGAATCGCGCACGGATGGCAACATTGACCAGAACATTAATAGTAATATTGATGGTAGCATCGATCGAGAAATCGATGACAATCTCAACAGACACATCGATCAGGACTTGGAAAATATCGACAGAAACATTGATACCAGCATTAGCAACATCGACCATAATCTCGGGAATATGGGAACAATGGAGAATATGGAAAATGACAACATAGATGCTAATCTCAATCGCAATGTCACCAATGTCGATAGCAACATCGATAGTAACATCGACAATAACATCGACAGTAACATCGACAGTAACATTGACAGTAGCATTGACAACAACATCATTCATGGCGGAATGGATCTCGATGATGAGAAACTGCAGCTTCTGATGATCGCCAACGAGTTGAAAAGAGCAACTTCTCAGTCGGAACACCAGGATAACCACAACGGACAAAATAAAGAGATTCAAGGCCAACCACAGACGTCAGACTCGTCACATCCAGGATACATTCCTCCAGATTCCGAGCTTCTAGCGACCAACACCGCTTTGGCAGCATACAATGCGCTTTCATCTCAGGTTCCTCCCGTTGCCCTGTTGACCAATGTCCATTTGGCTGCAGTTCCGTTGCCAATTGTTGCACCTGACTACTTCCCAGCACGTATTCAGCTTCTTGTCAACACCTTGCCGGTGCTAGACAATCTCTCTACGCAGTTGCTTCGAGTCTTCGCAACTGGTCCATATCAGAAGATCATAGATTTAGCATCTACGCCTGAAACCCCGGCAGGCGCAGCATTCCGAGACTTGACGTCTCTCTTCGAGTTCACCAAGCGATTGTACTCGGAAGAAGACCCATTTTTGACTGTTGAGCACTTGGCTCCCGGAATGTGGAAAGAAGGAGAAAAAACTCCCAGCATGTTCCGCAGTAGAGAGCAGACTATTGAGTCTACTCTTCGAAAAGTCAACTTGGCCACATTCCTTGCAGCCACTCTCGGTACCATCGAGGTGGGTTTTTTCTACTTGAACGAGTCTTTCCTCGATGTTTTTTGCCCAGCCAATAACCTCGACCCTACAAACTCTATGTCCAACATGAGCTCAACAAATATGAATCTTCAGAGTGGTGCCAATACTGTGGTTGGTGATAAAGTTGGTAAGCTTCTCAAGCCTCAAGCGCTGATTTTCATTGACTTGAAGACTCAAGCATATATTTCCGCAGTTGAAGCTGGTGAAAGATCCAGAGAAGAAATTTTGGAAGATATCTTGCCCAGTAACTTGGAGCAATTACTTCTTGAGCGTCGTGGGGTCAAGACTCTTTCACCCACCGAAGCCGACTTTGTGTCTAGATGCCAATCAAGAAAGGAAACATTGTTCAACTATCCAGAGGGGTCCAGTCTCAGTGAAGAGTACGAATGGTTTGAATTCTTGAAGGACCTCTTTGAGTACGTCTCGAAGAACATGGGGTTCCTAATTTGGGGCAAGAAGACCAAGGTCGGGGTTAAAGCTGAACGCACAGTTTCAACTCCCACAACCAGTTACACTCCACACAGCGATGAGACGCTTACAACTGCAGAGACTACAGAAACCAGCAACAACCAGGAAATCAATGATATCACTTCAGCCCTACTTCCTAGTGAGATCCAAGAGCAGCAGATTCATATTCGAATCAACCCTCGCATGCAAGGCAAGGTGACCAACCGGAGACCTTGGACAAGGGAGGAAGAGAAGGCTTTACGTCATGCACTCGAGCTAAAGGGCACACAGTGGTCTACGATTTTGGAGCTTTTTGGCCAAGGTGGTCGGATCAATGAGCTGTTAAAGAATAGAACGCAAGTTCAACTTAAAGATAAGGCCCGTAACTGGAAGATGTTCTTCCTTAAGCTGGGGCTTCCTGTGCCTGCGTACTTACAAAAAGTTACTGGAGATCTTGAAAGAGACGATAAGGTGAGAGCGAAGAATGCTCGCAACCGAAAGACGGCAGCAGCACCTGTTCCAGCAGTCAACAAGAAGGATGATGGCGAAGACCGCAAGAGAAGACGTGTAAGTTGATGAGCGATAAGGCAGAAGAAAAGAAAACAATGCGGGGAGGGGAGTACCGAAGAATTAAGTCTTCTGAGGATCTGGACAAAGAAGAGATTAAAACCCCGTTCAGTTGAACAAGGATGAAACATACCGGTTATTTCATATTGATCAATCAGACAGTACTCAAGAATTAATGTCGATTCGCAACTATCGGACTCGGAAAGAAATTTCGAGAAACCCAAATTCCGGATGAACAAAAACGGATAGTAGACAATGTCGCCCCCTCTCAAAGATAACAGAAAGAGTGGCATGAGACTCAGTGCATGTCTATTTTCTAGTGTTTCATTACTTTGGGATCTGCAACGTTTCCTGCGCCGAACCCCGAAGGGTCCCACTCCCTCACCCTTCCACAAGACTATGGTGGGCCAGGAAAATGCAGGAGCGCTGCCATTGTGCCCACATCCTCCTTTGCAAATCTTATCCGGTCTCTTTTGCCCCTTTGCAGCCCTCATCGTCAATTCTCACCTCCTCTTCCCATCGGTGATGTTCCATGGCATCAATGAAGACCTTCTGCTTGTAGACAGGTTGGCTGCTGCGCGCCAAACAGCACAGATACTCTATGCCGAGGTGCAGAAAACGAATAACTTGATTCAAGACTCGACTCTACAACAGGCCAGTACGCTGGTGGCTGCCATCCCGCCACGAGGATACATGCGCCAATTCAACACGCTTAGTGGTCACCGTGACAAAATCGCCGGAATCAAATGGGCCTCAGACTCAATTAAGCTTCTCTCTGCCTGCCAGGATGGGTTCATGATCATATGGGACTCCGTCACGGGCATGAAGCTCCAAGCCATAGAATTGGAAAACTCGTGGGTGCTTCTGTGTGCATATTCGCCATCTGGTCGCTTTGTGGCTCTGGCAGGCTTGGACAACCGCTGCACAGTGTATAAGGTCAACATAGATCCACCAGAATCAACTCCTCCTGGATCCATAGAACTCTCCGACAGACCAAGGTTGGGACGTAAGATAGCTCGACCTCATGCCGCCTACGTTTCTTCTTGCGAGTTTGTTGCTGATTCGCAAGTGCTCACCGCACTGGGAGATATGACCATAGCACTTTGGGACATGGCGAAAGACGCGAAGACCCGAGATTTCTTAGACCACACAAGCGATGTGTTGCTGTTGCTGGTTGTTCCAAATCTTCTCATGCTGACCCAAACTTTTTTGTCGTCCGGTGCCGATGGATACGTCAAGGTGTGGGACGTACGGGCCAAAAATGCTCAGAAATCGTGCCAAGTATCCAAAACTGACGTCAACTCCGTCACACAGCTTCCCGACGGATACTCTTTTGTCACAGGCTCTGACGACGGCTTTTGTAAGTTGTACGACTTGCGCTCAGACTGCGAATTGGCGACATATAGCTTGCTGAACCACTACGAGCCACAGTCAGCCGTTACAGAGTCTCCAACATCTCGAAATAGCATGTGGTCTCGATTCCACACTCCTGGCGTTGTATCCGTCGAGTTGAGCCATTCAGGACGAATACTCTACGCTTGTTATGCTGACTACGGATGTGTGGCATGGGATACATTAAAAAATGACATAGTCGAGGTTCTTGGTGTCGGAAACGGCAGCCACACGGGCCGAATCTCGCAAGTATCAGTGTCTCCAGATGGTCAGGGATTAGCTACTGCCTCGTGGGATTCAACTATCAAGGTATGGTCGACATAGGAATGGTAAGCATCAAGGAACGATTTTGAATTGAGGGAAGACAGGATTCTTGGTGAAAACTATTTACACTTTAAGTGAAATGTGAATCTAATCAATCATATTTCAATAGGCAATGACTCCATAACAATTGCCCACAGTACTCAGCTCAGCGATAGTCCTTTGGACCCATTGAGATGCTCTCGAGCTTGGAAATCTACACTATTCGGTGTATCATATTTTTGTGTCGGCCAATTTCGTTATCTTACAATCTTGAATCTCCGTCATCAACATAATCTCCTACTTGCCTATTATACACTCTACAATAAATATCCAGTCAATCTTGATTTTCAATCTTCATAGCTACTAAGCGTCACCTGTGTGCTTCTTCACATATTCCCACAAGCTCTTCAACAACAGCTCCGGAAGCGTGTACAAGTCCATAGTGAACTCACCGTTGTCCACGTCATTCTTGATGTTCATGTCGTTGGTTCTATTGTCAGTGACCATCTGCACAATAACAATCAAGTCATCCTCGCTGAGCTTTGTCAAACCATTGGCGAGCTTCTCTAAATCAATGCTGCCCTTGACTGCGTTACCGTTGGCGGCCTTCAATTTTTTCAGTTTAGCAGCTCTATCCTGCTCGATTTTACGCTTAGCATCACCTTCGGAAGGAACAGATCCAGTCTCCAACAAAAGCTTGTTCAACTGGGCGTTCTTCAATGGAATCAGAATTGGGTGGTCCACAACGTACTTTTCCTGCAAGAAGTTCAAGTCATGGTTAAACTTGCGTTCACCCAGCTTGCCTGGCAATCCAATCAAGTGAACAGTAATGGGGATGTCGAATTCACCCCATCCCTGCTCTTCTACTCTGAAGGGCAGCTGCTTGATGGCTCTTATTGGGTTTGCAAATGTTGGATGCAAAGTGTAGGTGACCTTATCTAGGATGTTGGCTGGAACCTCCTCGTCCTGGTCATTTAGCATGGATATCTCGATGGCCCACAGACGCATGGGGTAGTTTTCCACGGCGGGGACATCCTTCAAGATGTGCTGGGTAGTTGTGATTCTGATGGTTCTTTTAACCTAATGTTAGTAATGAATGGGAAGAGAGGAGAAAAGGACAAACTGAAAAAAAAGGGAGAAAGCACGGTCCAATGAAGCGAATCTGAAAGAACCTATATCCAAGAAAGTTATGATATTAATGATTCATTCAAATCCTGTAATTTTTTCGTTCTTTAGTAGTCCATAGTATGCGGTTTTGGTCTGTTGAAAAACAGTGAAATGACAATAGCATACGCAAAACTTTGCTGACTTCGACGAAATAACGCCAGACAATTACATACCTCCGACATGGCAAACGATTCAGTTGATTGGATGTCAAATGCTCAACAGTAGATGGTGGTCCGCCCACTTTTGTTTCGTTTTTTTGGTGAGCGACCAGTCTGCACGCTCACCAGAACACCACAAGTAGTGGAGAAAGGAGTAGGGCTAGATGGAGTGCAAGAGTTGGAGGAGATGATGCATTGTTAAAGGATTGAGCAGAAAGAGATGTTGTTTCAGCCATCGAGGTTTCGCCAACTTCAATTTGGCCCTTGTATGCTGTTGTAGCTTCGGGTTCTGGTGATCTGGAGAAATGTGACTGTGGGAAGGAGTATGAGATGGATGATTCTGGAGATGAAAATGAGAAAGTAGATAGATTCATGGTGGTTGGCAGATTCAAATGAGATATAATGTAGGCAGAAGCCCTCACATGGATAGACTTGTGGGATTTGTAGGTGTAGGTGACCCGTGGAGCATGCTGAGAAAGACGATAGAGGGCGAAGGAGACTTGAGAAGCTTGAGAGACTCGAGAGATTGAAGAAATGTGTGAAATTGGCTTGATTTGGGAGGCCAGTGAGATTTTAGGGATTCGAGGGTGTTTAGAATTAAAAAACGGTTTGGATTTGGTTGTTGTGAGATGAATCTGATTTTGGTGACCTTTGCTGGAACTTGATAAGCTGGTTGATTCATAGGAGAATGGATAGGAATGGGGGACTATCTCAAGGGAAAAGTACCTTGCTGTGGACAGATGAGATGGAAGTTGCTTTAAAATCTCCATTTTAGTGTCAACTCTGTCAGTTGGGGTTGTTAGTAGGTAATCTAGGCTTAGAGCAGCTGACTTAGTTACATCAGCCGTTTCAGTCATGGTAGCATCACTAAGGTCAGTACAACTATTCATACTCCCAGAGGTTACACATTCTGTTGCCATTTCTAGCCCTGTGCCAGCTATCACTATGGGAGATATCTCTGTAATCTGTGACCAAATAACATGTGCTCCAGAAACCTCTCCAACTTCTGTTACCTCTCCAACGGATATTTCCTTTCCGACTCGTTTTATCTGTCCATCCCCTATTCCCTCTTCAGCATCATCCAACACTTCTATCTCTACTCCCTCCGATTCCCCACTTGTTCTTACATATGTCACACTGGCCTCGTTGTCTGGATACAACGGCCCATGTGCTTCTCCACAATTTGTACCGCTATCGGTAGTCACGAACGTCTCCGAGATTACCGACGGTGCGGCCCGTGCAGAGGGCCTCCACATGGTTTCCACACCATCTAGACCATCTGGTTCCTTTGTGCTAGTATCGCCTTCATGAGGTGTCCAGGTGCTACTCGGCACTTTAGGGTCCAGCGAGTGAGATGGGTAAAACACCCCAACACTTTCAGTGGACATATTAGCCGCCCAGGGAATAAATTGCGTTAGTGTGGTTGTCACGGTCACGTAAAAAATATCACCGGCTACTGGTGCTACAAACAATAAAATCCAGTGCATGTGGAAGATAAGAATGACAACCACAAAATGGTTGCGAACCAGGCCTTGACGAGATGGTAGTGGAATTAATGACTATGTACAAGTATGCTCAAAGCTTCGATTTGCTGTCCCAATCGGGAATACCACGTTTAAGTCCAGATATCTCTAAATCTTGGCCGCCAGTTGGGCAAATGATATGTTCAGTATCATATCTATCATGAAATGATCCAAAATGGAAATGCCCCTAAAAGTTGAAAGTACTTTAGAAGTCACTCACTTCTGGAAAATATCCTTGTAGAGCTGAGGAATCTTGGACTTGATCACCGAAGGTGCTGCTCCCCATGTATTTGCCAATTCATCGGTAATCTGTTTGAAAATTGCTCCAACATGCATCGACGAGTCCTTGGCCTTCAAATCAGTCAAAAAGTCCACGATCTTCTTGGTGATCTCCTCGTCACTGGCTACAGGTAAACTCAAGACGTACTTGCGAATGATATCGCTTTCCTGAGTCTCTACCTCAGCCAAATCGGTTCTGTTCTGCTGTTGGTATTCATTGGCAGACACAATACGCTGCTTGATCATCTTGTTGAGCACTTTGCTCAACTCAAACTCAGATTGCTCACCTCCATCGATCTCATTATTTTTAATGGTAGACAAAATGGCTCTGATGGTGTTTTTCTCGGTATTCTGCTTGGCTTTCATGGCCAGCTTCAAGTCCACCTTGATGGAGTTTAGAAGAGCAGTGTAGGCGGGCGTAGCCTGGCGTCTGACAATGGAAAAGAACATATCGAAGTTAATTTGAGACACTTAACTTGTAAATAAGCTCGGGACAACTGAACCTGAGATAAATTAACACTAAAGCAAAGTGAGAACACAGTAGACTAGACTCTCAACACTTTGACAATAGCTGACGATGGGAGGACATATGCAGGGGACCAAATTTGAAGATTTAAGATGGTGACGATATGTCAACCCACAGGTAGCGAGATTATATCACTGACGCGTCTGAATTCTAGAGTAGCATGGTTAGAAGCTTTAAATGAAGTGCATTTTAGTATTTTTTTTTTTCCTTCCTGGTTAGTTTTCCATTTACGCCAACGCCTCAAATTCTTCTTCTTAACTGCATCACGTGATGTGTTAAGCCTGAAGTGGGCTGAATAATCCCCAATACGGCAACCTCAACCTTCTATATGCATGTAGTCTACTGATAACGTCTATAATTTAGACGGTGGCCCCTGCGTCTAGACGTGCAATTTATATCAGAATATTTGCGTGTTTGCTGGTGGAGTCGCATGAATGGGGAAAAAAAGAATAGCGAAAAGAAAGAAAAGATAAAATAGTCTACAATCGCAATACCCAAAGAAGCCAAAATGGACATGGGTAGACGGCAAGCGATGTTCTGTGTGGGTCTCGATTTGCAATTTCCGAAATTCAAAGGGAAAAAAAAACCCTTCTCCACATTTCCCCAAACTTCTATGTGCGTCTCTCACTCTTCCCCCATTAAGTCTTTCAAATTCAGTTTTTCTCGTCCCAACTCTGGCACCTTGTAACCACGACAAAAAACCAAAATTCTAAAGCCCGCAAGCGGAATTGGAAAAGTAATCATGATTCCCACCAAAACTCCATAACCATCCGGTCATGTATCCCCCCGTTCCATATCCACACTAAACTCATAGCCGATGCACGTCGCCTTGTTATCAGCTTCTCCTGCATTGGTGCGTGATTTTTCTGGCTTTAATTTGCTACTCTGTACCAAGGACAATATATAGCTGGATGACTTCCCTTGGAATCCGGCCTTAATACCCCCCGAATGAGCGCATTGGACTTTGTGGTGCCGACCCACCATGCCAAGCTGAAGCTGACTCTTCTGCTCACCAAAGAGTTGGCGGTGGCCAGCCCTTGTATAGCCAAAAGTCTGGCTACCTCTTATGCTCAAGCCAAGCTCCCAAATTCTGCGGTTCGCAAGGCCTCTGGAAGCACTTTAGTTGATGATGATTATATTTGTACTGAGTACAAGTCGCTAAGTGTGGAGGATTTGACGTCTGACGATGAGAGCGTGGTTACTCCTCCACACAAAGGGTCCTTGAACCTGAAGTTGTTGGCATTCAACAAGACTTTGAGCCATTTTGCAAACACAAACATCTATGTGATTTCATCCCCGCTGCAGTTGACCTATTTGCTTAATTTGCACAGTCTGGCCCGAAATGCCATGCCACTGTCCCTGGAGATGTTTCCCTACTTGCATGGACTCTCCTCTATGAACCAAAGAGTGTACTTTCACCCCAAGTTTGACCCGCAAACAGACTTGGATCTCTTGTCCGGTGAACCAGCCACGCTACCGGCTCGTTTTGGCTACGACACGGATGTCAAGGTGCCTGACCTGGCATTTCACTTGATGACAGTCAACTCTTTGGAATGTGAAAGACCGAAGCTCATAAATTCTGTTTCCGTTGACGATCTACTTACGTTCAAACTGTCATATGTCCATAATCCAAAATGTGAGGACTTTGACTACAAGGCGTTCGAAAAGTTCGACACCATTTATCAGATCCTGGACTACTCGGAGTCTCGTGAACTCATGAACAGAAACTATGAGCTGCAGATCAAGTTAATGGCTCCGTTGTCGCATTTCGTCGTCTACAATAATACCATGAACTTCTTTGCTAACTCGGAGGCTGCTCGTGCCATCCAACACTTGATGGGGCCACACTCTAACAGAGCAGTGTATGTGGTGGATTTTGACGTCAACCGTTGGCTGCAGATGGGCGAGTACTTAGATTCCAAGTCCAACTGCCATATTCTAGACCAGAAGTTCTCTGCGGACATGGGGCCACTCAATGAGCGACTCTCATTCTTGGAGCAGAATCTTATATGGCTGCTCAACGGAGTGAAGGAGCTCTTTCCTCGCTTCTACATCGGAAATGTCTACAACTTCAAGCAGATAGTGTCGTCCAATCAACGTCTGTCACATTATGACTTCAAGTTGCACATATACTGCCACGAGAACGCCAAGTTCCCATCGCTTGGTGCCATTAATGAAATGTTCAACAAGATTGAGTCTGAGGGCTTGGAAGAGCCTATTTACATAGAATTTCCAGACTCCATCATTAAGCTGGGCGTGAAGACCATTTCACAAAGAGAAACTCTCAGCTACATTAATGTGATGAAGCTCATCAACTTGGTGGTCAACAAGTTCAAGAAGAAGGTGTTCGCATACTCGTTTGATGGTTTCACTGGAATCACACTCCTTTCCCTCAGTATGGGCTTGTTCTGGGGACCAGACTCCATTGAAGACGTGGTGTGTAACGTCTTTCGCAAGTCCTCCTTCAAGTTTTACTTCTTGCAAGGTGACTACAACTTTATAAAGAACTTTGAGGTGTATATCCAGTGGGTCAAGAGGCAGGCTGTGAAGGATTTTCATCTCATCGTAGAGTTGCCGTTGTCTAAAATCAACGATAACTACAGGCCATACACGAAGCAGATTGATTGGTTCAAGGAAGGTGCAGACATGAACTTCCCTTCCCAAATGTATGAGAATCTATACTTGGGATCTGCTGAGCATGCGTCATCCACCACGGTTTTGAACGCTTTAAAGATCACCAAAATTGTCTCCATTGATGAGAAACCCGCATGGTTTAAGTACTTGAAGTGTACCTTCGAACATGAGGTTACGCTGTCAACCACGGGTCCTGTCGTCAAACCCATCTACGTCTTCAACAATGGAACGGCACAAGTTTACGAGATCGTGATTAATTCTGCTGTGGAAAGCAAATTGTTTGAGGCTGGCGCCTCCATCCCAGAAGTGAAGTCCATCATCTACATCCACAATGTCCGTGACGACGGAAAGGACTCACTTCTTCCTCTTTTGGTCAACTGTCCAGAGTCAATCCAGCGCAGGTTCCTCGTGGACCCTAGAGACAATGTGCGTGCACTCATTCACTGCAGAATTGGCGTGTCCCGTTCTGCGTCGTTGGTGATTGCTTCAGTCATGAAGTACTTTGGAATGGATGTGGTGGAGAGTTACATGTTTGTTCGTGTTCGAAGATTCAATGTGATCATCCAGCCCAACCTCCGCATTTTCTATGAGTTATTCTTGTTTGATGAGATGCTCCGTAAACGGAGGTTTGGCTCTGACTACAAGAAGAAACATTGTTGGTGGGTTGTCTGCGAGCAGATCTTCCGGTTGAACCAACAATACATGCAATAGAAAAGTACTTGTTTGATCTTCCATTTTTTTTATTTCTGTTTGTCATTCCTTTTATTTATCTGTATCTTACTTTCTCCAATTTTCAATTCTTTTTATACGGTTTGGTTGCGATTAATACATTAACATAGTCTATATTTTAGTCATTTTCTCTCCCAAATGGTATATTCATACTCGTAATCGTTTTCCTTGATGACCCCTTCGCTAAAATCAACGTCAGCAAATTTTTTGAGCTCGGAGACTTCTTTTTTCTCCCACTTGGACAAATCCCAATCCAAGAAAGTATCAAGAATGGGCTTGGTCTCGTCATCTCCAACGTACTTCACATTAGTCACAAGCAACTTGTCAACACGACCATCTTGAATCATAGAGTTATATACTTGGGCCCCTCCAATAATGAATATCTTGCCAATTTCCTGTTTTTCGTGTTTGAATCCGGCCCTTTCGAATGTCTCCATGACCTTGTCTAAACTATTGAAGTACAAGACACCATTCTCAGTGACATTGGTGTAGGAATTCGAAAGCACCACGTTGATACGGTTAGGTAGCGGTCTGAACCTGGGAGGAATCGATTCCCACGTTCTTCTGCCCATAATCACCGCGTTGATACTTCCTTCTGGAGCGTGAGAGGTGACATCCTTGAAATACTTAATTTCTTGTTTTAATCTCCAGGGAAGTTTTCCCTTGGCGCCGATTCCTAAGTCGGGTTGTAATGCTGCTACTATGAGCGAGATAAGAGGTCGAGTTGATTTGGTCATTGCGGTAGAAGTTGAGAGAGGTATGTTCTTGAGGTGTCACAATCTACGCGGTGGAGGTTTTAGATGCAGAACATCAACAACAACAAGCATAGTCAGCCAGAAACACGAGTGGCAATTAGTAATACAGTACAAACACAGGGGCCTCCTCTGATTCCCAGCATCAGCCAAAGCTGCTGAGGCCCCGTGGGGAAGAAAACAGTAATGTACATGGGAAAATCAT
>Ga0160505_100138_pt1 | contig 54948 bp, 34 predicted proteins | sample DIDeMG_FD_108225 | JGI IMG/M metagenome (GOLD analysis project Ga0160505, IMG submission 108225) | Enriched chicken feces microbial communities from UW Madison campus, WI, USA - DID2874_E49_Stillage MG | ecosystem: Host-associated > Birds > Digestive system > Large intestine > Fecal ... | reverse complement strand
CTGTTGCAGATATCTGTTTTTGACCTGCAGTGTTGATGTCGTATGGCTTAATAGGTGGGTCAGTCTCACCATGACAATTCCGCAATACAATATGACAGATCCACCTCTGAAATAGTAAATTAATACCTTAAAGATTCAAAGTTAATATTCTCACAGTAATTCCCATTTAGCTGTTAATTTTCATCAGCATACCATCGTACCTTCTTCCCCACCATTATCCTATCAGTAGTGGTGTGCACACGGAAGCCACCATATCTGATAAACCACACTTCATGAGCTCAGCTACAGTGGAAATGTCCGATTCAGGCCTTCTCGGCCAAGACCGGAAGGCTATGGAGCTCTTTGAATTGGCTATGGAAAAGGAACTGCACGGCCTCATGTCTGACGCCGTCAGATATTACAGAGAAGCATTCAAGATCAACGAAAGCATTGACAGACTCTACAGACAGCAGCATGTAAAAGAAGAACTGAAAAAGAAGCCGGTAAGGAAAATTGATGAGGAGAAGATGAAGAAAATCCGAGTTGATGAGCTCCTCGAATCTTTTGCTGACGTGGAGGCCACCGCTCCAGACCCCAATAATCCAGAACATTACGACGAAGCACATATGGCCATCAAGTTTGCTGGGATGGGATTAGATGGAGAAGATGTGATTGCAGACGTAAAGCCTGTTCTGCCACTCATGCTACTTCCCAATGAAGTTTGGACTCATATCCTAGATATTGCGTTGACTACGGAACCTCAGCTGTGGTTCAGGTTTGGCATGACATGCAAGAGAAATGCATATTTAGCATTTGCCTCCTCCATTCTCTGGAGACGATTGTGTTACTTGGTATATCCTAACCAGAACTATGAGGAGAATGTGGGGGTGACTACTGATGAGCTTCCAGTGCCCAAAGATCCGCTAAAGGTACTTCCACACTATGGAAATTCCTGGAAACGCATGGTTTGTGAGCGGCCATTCATTAAATTTTTGGGATGTTACATTAGTGTGGTTAACTACTACAGTGAGGGTGCAAGGCCTGAGTTTTCACTGAGCTGGACGAATCCCGTGAAAACAAACACTTATTACAGGTATATCCGATTTTATCCTAATGGAAAGTGTGTGATGGCCCTCACTACTCTCGAACCAACCCAGGTGATCAGTCAATTGCTGAAAGAAAACACCTTTAAATGTATCCTCTCTCAGGCGGATCTACGGGATCCTAGTCATATCGTGCCAGCCAAAGAGCTGCATAAAATTTACCACGGAACTTGGTCTATTTCCATTGACTCTATGGTTAGCATTCGAGTGGATCAAGGTTCTGTTCCCTATTACACGTTCCACTACTTCTTTAAGGTTCTGCTGATGGGAATAGGCAAGCATGCCAAACTCAAATGGGATAGATACTATGCGTTACGGAAACGAATGTCAGAAGACGATGAACGGGAGGGCGAGCAGGTGGACTTTTCATTGAAGAACGAGAAGCCGTTTAAGTTTCTGAGGGTCCGATCCTATGAATTAGACAACTAAGGAGATTATGACATACATAGCAGGTCATTAGAGAGTTCAAAGTTTAAACAAAACATGACATGGGTTTAGAGAATTTTATTAGTTCACATATATAAAAGTTTGGTTGGAAATTTAACTGGCAATTCACATTCGAAAAAGTTAGCCTCCTTGTCCTTGGTAATCATCGATTGATGAACCTTGGACAACACAGAGAAGCTCAGTATTTCACATACAACAATACCCCTATTTCACTTTTACAAACCTCCAAATACTCTCTTTCTTCCAATTTCAATATCATACACTTTACACTCTCATTATATTTGGTTTCACGTTTTGTTAACCTCTTCATTGCCAGACCTCATTCCATCGCATATTTATCTACAACAGACCACCACGCGTAAAACTTCACCAAAAACTCACCAAATTATTCCAAAATCTCCCAAATCACTACGCAAGCCATAAAAAAACCAATACCATTATCAAATTCTTCGAAATTCTTCCCAATTCTCCAATGGTCCATCCCTCCTCCACGCGTAACTCGTCGTCTCCCGGCGTAAATAACAGCACTAGTAAATTGCCAACTCTCTGCAGGGCCTGAAAATTTTGCCAGGAAAAACCCACCTTAAACCTACCCTTAACGTCAAGCCGCCAATCTCCCAGCCTAAATGTCGAGATTTTTCGCCTCCGGCTACAACTCCGACTCTTCGTCGGAAGAAGAAGACCTTTTGAGCACTTCCGAAGAGGAGTTGATATCCTCGTCGGAAGAATTCTCCACAGACAGTGAGTTTGACAATGATTCTGATGAGTCGAGCAGTGATGATGACGACTCCGACTATGATGCCAGAGGTCCTTCGTACTTCTTGAAGAAAGACTTTTTGAAGTCTGGTAAAGATGACCTGGACCTGGACTCCGACAACGAGGGCCGTAAAGTTGTCAAATCAGCCAAGGACAAATTGTTGGACGACATGAGAGAGTCTGTCGACTCCATTTACAACTCCAAGAACTTGGAGAACTGGGGCAGCGTGCTTACCGAGTCCGACCGTTTGGGCCGTTTGTTGGTGAGAGCCAACCAGCAGAATGTAGGTGTACCAAACTTCTACTATAAAATGTTGGGACAGTTGGAAGATGCCATTGCAGAGACTTCCAACGACAAGGACAAGAAGAAGTTGCCTGCTGACCAGAACCGTGCGTTCAACACCATGAAGCAGAGAATGAAGAAGCTCAGCAAGGAGTTTGCTGTGTACTTGGACTTGTACAGAGAGAAGCCAGAAGCTTTTGATACCGAGGAACCTTTGGACTTGGCCGTTGAGAGACCCGAGTCATCAGCCGTGGTTGGTACTGTCAGTGGTACCGCCAGAGTGGTGAGCCCAATCTTTGTGACTTTGAAACAAGTGGCTGAGACCAGAGGTAAGAAGAATATCGATAAGTTCGAGCAGTTGAGCATTTTGGAGAAGTTATTGGAGGAGGCCCTGGAGAAGGGCAGCATCTTCGAGCTCATTTGCGTGTATCAAATGTTGCTCAGTGTGCGTTTTGACGCCGCCTCCAACCAGACCTACATGCCTATTGACTTGTGGACCAACAGTGAAAAGGATATCAACAGCTTCTTGACCTTGTTGGAAAAGAATGCCAAGACGTACCAGGTGAGTGAAAAGGGCACTGCCACCGACGACTTGGACATAGAGCCTACTGCCAATGCTGATGGCGTCAAGGTCATCTTGGGCTCCGTCTCTGCTATTGTCGAGAGATTGGACGACGAGTTCACCAGATACTTGCAGAACACCGACCCACACTCCATCGAGTACATTGAGAGATTGAAGGACGAATCCAACCTTTACAAGTTGATTGTCCGTGCACAGGTTTACGTGGAATCCACCACCGGTTCTGGCGAGCATTTGGCCAGAGTTGTTCTCAGAAGATTGGACCACGTTTACTATAAGCCAGACCAATTGATTAAGGTCAACGAGGAGAAGGCTTGGCAGAACTCTTGGGCCGGCATTAGTCTCGAGCAGTCCACGCTAGTTACCAAGGGCGAGGAGCCAGCTAAGGTCATCAACGCCATGTACGAGTTCTTGTCCAAGCAGGAGTCTTCCATCTACGGAAAACACGCTTTGTTGGCTTCTACCTACTATTACGCTGTCAACAACAGATATGCCGAGGCCAGAGAGTTGTTCTTGGAATCTCAGATATATAACCAGATTGCCCTGGCTGACTCTTCCGTTCAAGTTTTGTACAACAGAGCATTGGTTCAGTTGGGTTTGAGTGCATTCAGAGCCGGCGAGATCGAGGAGTCACACCAGATTTTGAATGAGATCGCAAACTCTCAAAGACTCAAGGAGTTGTTGGGTCAAGGTTTCAACCTGAAGTACCCTAGTCAAGCAACCAGTGCCGAGAAGCAGAAGTTGTTGCCATTCCACATGCACATCAACTTGGAGTTGTTGGAGTGTGTTTTCATGACCGCCTCGTTGTTGATCGAGATCCCAGCATTGGCTGCTGCCTCCAACTCGTCCAAGGACTCCAAGCGTAAAGCCAGCATCAAGTCGTTCAAGAGCAAGTTGGAGTTCCACGACAGACAATACTTCACAGGTCCTCCAGAGAGCATCAAGGACCACTTGATCTATGCATCGAGGTACTTGCAGAAGGGTAACTGGGCCAAGTCCTACGAATTGTTGCTGTCGATCAAGATTTGGAAGTTGTTCCCAGACAACGATTCATTGTTGCTGATGTTGAAGCACCAGTTGCAAGTGGAAGGCTTGAGAACATACATTTTCACTTACAAAACCATTTTCACCAAGTTGTCAGTGGAGAAATTGGCCGAGATGTTCCAGCTCGACTTTGCCAGTGTCACTGACATCGTTGAAAAGATGCTTTCATCAGGTGACATTCAAGGTTCGATCGAGGACAAGTTCATCAACTTTGCCACTGACGAACCACAGAGATCTAAGTTGCAGGAGTTGGCCATCATCATGAACGAGAAGGTCGGCTTGTTGAACGAGAAGAACGAGAAGACCGCCGCCAATGGCCACGGAAGAAAGCAGGCTATTCAGCAGCAGCAGCAGCAGCAGAAGGAGCAGAAGGAGCAGAAGGAGATCTTGCAGGAGGAGAACAACAGGTTCAGATACGCCAACGTCAACACCAACAACGACGAGTTCCAGGTGACTGCTTAGATTGTAACATAGGGTTATCCATTACGTGCATATCGGCATGGGCCGTCGTGGTTGGCGACTCTTGTCTTAATAAACTACGTTGAAGAAGAGTGTAGGAGAAGGCTGGAGAAAGTAGGCTGAAGGAGATTGAAAGGAATGGAGCAAGAATACTAAGGATTGAACGAATTGAAAGAAGACTTGAATTTATATAAATCGAATAATTGAAAAAATTGAAAAAATCGTTAAACTTGTAGGTATTCCAGATAAAAAAATGGTCACCATCTACTCTGCACACCTCATCACAATTTCCACCATACACCCATTCTCGATTACACCTACTACAAATATGCTGGAGAAGAGAGAGAAACCAATCAAGACATCTGCTCTATGTCAGCTATGTCATGGGCGTAAAGCCGTGATGAAAAGACCCAAGAACCTCCACAAACTCTGCAAAGAATGCTTCTTCCTAGTGTTCGAGACTGAGATCCACAATACCATCATCTCAGCGGAGCTCTTCCATCCAGGAGAGAGAGTAGCCATAGGAGCTTCGGGTGGAAAGGATTCCACGGTGTTGGCTTCGATACTCAAGACCTTGAATGAAAGGTACAACTACGGCCTAGACTTGGTTCTTCTATCTATTGATGAAGGCATCAAAGGTTACCGAGATGACTCACTTGCCACCGTCAAGAGGAATCAGAAGCAATATGAAATGGACTTAGAGATTGTGTCGTACAAGGAGTTATACGACTGGCTGATGGACGAGATTGTGTCTTGTGCTGGAATCAGAAGTAGTTGCACGTACTGTGGAGTCTTGAGAAGACAAGCACTTGATCGTGGAGCTGCTAGGCTTGGAATACACCATGTTGTAACAGGCCACAATGCAGATGATATGGCAGAAACTGTTCTCATGAATTTACTTCGAGGAGACACTGCCAGACTCGAGAATTCATGTACTATTCTTACGCAGAGTTCTGGATCGCCTATCAAGAGATCCAAGCCATTCAAGTACATGTACCAAAAAGAGATTGTACTCTATGCACATTATAAGAAGCTAGACTACTTCAGCACAGAATGTACGTACGCCCCGGAGGCATTTCGAGGCACGGCTCGTGAATTGCTCAAGTCATTGGGAGCCATTCGACCATCTTGCATTATGGATATCATCTATTCAGGTGAACATTTGGTTTTGGCGAAAAGGAAGAAGAGAACTCCCAAGTACAAAAATCCTAGAAAGGGCGAGTTGCTCGACAAGAATAGGGAACAGGAGATCAATGGAGACGGTACAGTTTCGCTTGCAAAAAGCGGGAACACATGTGAGAAGTGTGGGTACATCACGTCGAATAAGATTTGTAAGGCATGTATTCTTCTAGCAGGGCTTGAGATGAATCGGGCAAAGGTGAGTGTGGAGAGTGGAGGAGATGGACCGGCGAAGTTAACCAAGACGTTAGAACAGTTGAGCTTTTAAATTAGAATTGAAGGTAGAAGAAAGGAAGGGATTAGAGTAGATTATTGATGACGTCCAATACATTGAAGGTAGATTTAATTAGGATATTTTGAAATGTTCGAAATCTAATGATCTGTCTTTTATAATCTCCAACCGGCGTTGGTTGAGCTAGATGGATGCTACTTCTATAGTATTCAAGGTGTCATTTCAATGTCACCTTTTGTAAATGTTTTTGTTCTGCTAGAGCCTCAACTTTCGAATCTTTTCTAGTTCCATCAAAATTCGATATCCCAGGGTAAAAAAAATTTGGAATTGACTATCAGAATCTACATGCCCACAGCAGACCATCGAAAATGAACCTTGACTATAATTAACATAGACCACAATTAATTTGAAGCTATAAGTAAACTCAAAGACCTATATTTTGTCATTCTCTACTTTTCTGTAATCTGCTTTCCCTTTCCATTTACCAACCGGACTCCAATACCACTTCAACTTCTACTAACAACTTTTATTGAAAACGTTTAAACACTTTTCTTATAAACGTGAACCGCACCGGCCTGGTGACTGGGGAATACCAACGCCTCAGCCAAAACCGTGTTCTCCTTTCTTGAGACTCCAAACACAATGATCTCCGCAATATCCTCAGGTGTCAAAGGTTCTGTTCCCTCATACACCTTATCGGCAGCGGCCTTGTCGCCATGGAAACGCACCACACTGAACTCGGTCTCTACAGCACCAGGATCTACCTCCAACACACGGACTCTCGTAGAAATCAACTCCTTGCGCAATGCATGCGAGAAGGACTTGACTGCTGCTTTAGACGCACAATAGACACTTCCTCCCGGGTATGGCTCTCTTCCAGCAATGGAGCCGATGTTGACGATAGAGCCCGAGTTTCTGGCTTTCATACCTGGCAAAACTGCTTGGGTCACGTTGATCAATCCCAAAACATTTGTCTGCAACATTCCACTGATATCATCTAAGGAAATGTCGCCCACAACGTCCTTACCCAATGCCTTTCCAGCATTATTGATCAACACGTCAATGTCAGCAAATTCCGCAGGCAATGCGGAAATGAACGGCTTGATGGTAGCAGTATCACTGACATCGAGCTTGGCCGTATGAACACGAATGGCAGCATAAGTGGAGCTCAATTCTTTGGCCAATTCCGTCAACCGAGACTCTCTTCTAGCTGTAAGCACCAAACGAATGTTTCCATTCGCAGCCGAGGCAAATTCTCTTGCGGTAGCGGCACCAATTCCCGAAGAAGCGCCTGTAATCAACACGATTTTGTTGGCTAAACGTTCAGCAGCTTTGGATCCGAATGACATAATGTGGCTGGTAATGGGTGGTATTACCTGGCAGTGGCTGGATGTGACTAATAGAGATTATCGGTGTACATGCAGGCAGATATTGATCAATACAGTACCACTGTGGAGAGAAATTGTGAACTATTCCCAGTGATCTGATTCATGTCAGGTGACCAGACCAACAGTTCGGAACTACCTGAAAAAAAAAGGGAGAGTAAGAGAGAGAAAGCACTTATGAGTTTTCGCAAGTGGCATATTTTATACAAGAGTGGAGACCGGGGAGATCGGGGAGATAGGGAAAAGTATGGAGAATGTGTGAATGTGGAAACGGGGAAATAAGATGTGGAGTTGTGTAAAGCTTGTGTAGAGAATTGTATAGGATAATATAGGGAGATGGTATAGGATAGTATAGGGAGATTGCATAGAAATGAAGATTGTATGGAAATACATTGAAGCTTGCATGAAGAATGTGAGAGATAAGAGTGTGGGGATTATGGATAAGAGAGGTGGGCCTGCCCGTTTAGACATGTAAATGGCACCATGAAAGCCAAAATGGATATTTGTGCATCAAGATGATCAACGTGCTTAAATTATCCTTAAAGTTACGTAGGATTACTGAATATTTGACGTAGGACTAGAAAATAATGTGTGGACTGATATGAAGATCCGTGGGAAACTACGATAATCGAATGAGGATGGAAAAAATATTTGAGACATCGATACGGAGAGACAAGAAACGGTCCGGTCGGGAATTGAAAGAGGAGATTTATGGGGAGAGGTCGTAATGAAAAGTTTGGATATTATTTGGATATTATTCAGATACTATTTGGATGCATAGATTTAGTGCCAGTTTACAAAAGAGTAATTGTAGTACTTACCAATTCATGCTTTCTTCAATTATTCCTTCCTCGTAATCACTTCTCTCTCAATTATTTCTTGATCTTTCCACTTTACTTCAAACTACAAGTTATTATCAACTTAAATCAAGCGTTGAAGATATATAAATCTATAGAAATGCGAAGAATTGAATCAAATTCAAGCTGAAAGAAAACCGTGGGAATTTGCGCTTTGGCTCCCTATTGTACAGGTCCACCTCCTCAGATGTGAAAGCTGTCACTATTAGTTGAATGAGGTGGGAATGGCAGTCGGCATTGCCGACATGAAGTCCGAATTGAGCGACGAACTCGAGTTCGAACGCAGGTTGGCCAACGAGCCTGCTGCTGAGGACTCAGCTGAGGTGGAAGCTCCGTTGAAACAGTAGGTTTGCAACAACGTAGCATATGAGGTTGAGTTGAACTTGGAGTCCTGGAAACTGGCCACAGGCTTAACGTTGGGGGCACCAGATCCCAAAGCTAAGGGTGACCGAGTCTCGCGCACGGCTCCAGTGGACTTACCTGAGAGGTCCACTTTAGAGTCGATGTGCTTGGCCCGGAACGATTGCGAGTAGCGTGGCTTCAACGCTGGCAGTGATGCAGATGTATGCAATGCAGGCCTCGAAGAAACGGAGCCTGGAATGGACTGGGTGGACTGGGAAGACAAGCCAGAAGGTCTAGCAGTGTCACCCTTCGATACCAGAATGAGCTTGCTAATGAGTTCATCGTAGTTGTATGGTGGAGCAGATTTCTTCTCCAACGACACGGATGGGATCGTGTTGGATACCTGCTTTGGCATAGGCAGGAAAGTAGGAGTTTTGTAGGAGAACGAGTCCTGGACAGTAAAAGTGTCTGGCTTCTGAGGCACGTAGGATGACAACACCACGTTATAATTGCGGCTGCTGTTGTTATCCCAGTGGGTCTGGCCGTTCACGTCGTATTTGATGCAAAACTGGGCGCTAAGTGCGCTGGGGAGGTGTGCAAGTGGCACGACAAATTTGAACTGGTCAAAGTTGACCGAAGTGAAAGACTTCATGTATTGCGGGTTGTTGAAGATCAAGGTGCTCTGCCAGTTGTTCAAGGTGAGCTTCACCGATACTGATTTTTCGAAAGCCAAGTTTTGGCACATCACCAAGAGCACAATCAGCTTCTTGTCCGAGCCGAGTGACATCTGTTGAAGGTAGACAGGCGAACTCAGTCTGTCATAAATGTTTTTGGGTGCAGCAAAGTTCAGGGAACTGATCTTGTATAGCTTATCGCGGGTGTACTCGCGGAATGTGTCGGAGTCCTCAGAATCCGAGTCTGAGTTTTCGTCGAAGCCCAAGTCGGTAAAGTTACGGTGAGACGAGAAATAATCATCAAGATCAAAGTCGTGGAATTTTGGAGATCCGGTTGGGGTGTTTTGAAGCGACACTGTGGATGGGGAGTCTCTACCGTCAAACATCTTCACCTTCTCGAGGCGAGATGCAAAACGCACCAGCTTAGGCGAGAGGCTCAGCGTAGAGTACAGTTTGGTGAGGCTGGGCAACTTCAATGATGACTTCAATTTTTTCAATCCAGGGGCCTCAGAGCCGGCTCTGGGCGAGTTGGAAAGGTCGGACTTAGTGTCCTTTTTATTATCAGAAGGGATGGATGCAGAGCCAGGGACAAGAAATTCAGGAACTGGCTTAACTTCAACTGGTTGTTGTTTAATTTCAGTCAGTTGCTTGACACCAGTCAGATGCTTAGAGACATCCGTCATTCCCGAATTTGTACGGGTTTCGGGCCACAGGCGAGGGGCAGCGTCAAGGCCAGTGATGCGCAAGTCGGTGGCTGACTTGGAATAAGTGTAAGCGCCCGTGTAGAGATGGGCTGGAACAGGTAAAGGTTTTGTGTCTGATTGAGTCACCAAAGGCGATACAGGGGCAGACACAGATGCAACCAGATCATGGGACAGACTTGAAGAAGATGGCAAGTCGGACGTCAAGTCAGACTTGAAATAGTCGTTAACAGCAAGCGTCAAAGTTGACATCAGGAGTTAAAGAACTATGAAAAAATTAGCACCAGGCTACAGTAATTAAGGGAAAAAAACAAGAAAACGCTAATCAGGAGCAGCACCATTTATAATAAGTGCGCAGTAAAAAAATTAGCAAATCTTGCATTTTGTTGAGCAGGAAAAAGAAAAATTTCTCCATGCGGAGAGGACGCATTTCCTGCAGCTCCTATGCAATTCTTGCATAGGGACCCTGGGGGCATCCTAAGATGGTGCTAGGGGTCGCCAACTGAAGGCAAAGAAGTAAGGGGCAACGGTGATGTAGCGCCACTAGTGGGTTGACGTTGATGCTCCGGGATACGGTAGAATTCGGAAAAAGCTTAGTTTCTTTTTCTTTTTTTTCTGGGGTTGCTTCATCTCATTCCGGCAAACTTTTTTTATGATTTTCAAGCGTCTTCACCACTCTGCCACTCCTTAATAGGTTTCCTAGGTATATGCAGTACCATCCACGATTATTAAGCATTGGTACTGAATATCTGCAGGATGGAACACACCACCCCTCCCGACTCGCGTCGCTGGCGTCCTGATAAGGGAGACTCACCAGGTGCGTCAGGAAAGAAGCGAAATTTGTTCCTTCTAGAGTCATGGCTCAGACATCCAGCCTCAACGAGTCATCTCCATGTGTAGGTACCTACCTCTATACCCCTGTAGGTATATCGGCTAGTAGATAGCTAGTGTGGTTTGCAACGTCATGCATGTGGCTAATTTCTGCCATTAGCACATTCGGACTCGGACTGTTGGATGGGCTCTTTTTTGCTAGTATTGGTGGAAATGTGATTAACCATACATGAACTATATACAGGAAACCATCTCCCACTATATTGTTTTGGGGATAATGGGGTACGGATCTGGGGATGGAATGATCGGCTCATTTGAGGCTAATGCGTAGGAGGCTGGTGAGGTGCCCGTGGGTACTGAGTCCATAAGTCACTGCTGGCAATCTTCCCTTTCTGTTCCTCTTTTCTTTATTTATCTGGCGTTTTTCTGATGTGGAAGTGGGGCATTTTTTTTTTGTTAGAATCTCCCCCACTCCATGGGGGTTGCTAACCTTATTCTGTGTTTACACCGCCTTAGTCGCACATTTTTTCTTCTTCTAACCTCGCCTAAATATTCCATTTCACGTGACCACGGCGATTGTGCAGGAGATTCGCCAGTTCTGCAAGTGATTCATGGCCTCTGCAGGCGATGATTCCATCCATTTTAGCCATCCAACATTTAAACCCGCCTTAATACTTACCATATTTGTAGGCTACGTGATGTCATCTTAGTACATTTTTCACATACTCTGCAGCTTTCTCTTTTCTTTTGGTCCGGCTCCCCTTATTTTGCATTTGGTCCAAATGATCTGCATTAGGTAACTCTATTAACCAAAAATAGGATTCTACTTAGCTGCATCTTCCTTCAACGTCACAATTCTGTTCAAAATGACGTTCTCACCCTCACTATCCTTGTCCACGCAGAAATATCCGATTCTCAACGCTTGGAATCTCACGGTCTCTGCACCCTTCTTCTCTTTGATGTTGAACTCTGAACCCTCGACTCCAATATTCAATGGCGATCTCTTTTGGATGTCATCGAATCCGGCACTCTCAATAATTGAGCCCTTGACAACCTCCAATGAGTCCTCGTTGATGTCGCTCAAGAATCCATCCACATGTGCACTTGGGTTCTCGCTGTGGAATAATTGGTTGTAGATTCTCACCTCTTTCACTTGCTTGACATTCTTCTCCCCCACCCACTGGATGTACGTCTTAGGTTTCTTCTTAATATCCTTGTCGTAGTTGACAATGATCTTGGTGATGTTTCCGCTGGCCTCACGGATCACTTCCTTAACAGAGACATTGAATGGAACCTTCATCAATCCAACTGGCTGTCCTGGAGCCAAACGGAAGTACTCCTTGTCAACTTCATCTCTGTAATCGGATCTGTCGATGTAGAATCTTTTGGAGAATGTCAATTTTCTAACGCCAAACTTCTCATCTGAACCTGGCTTGTATGACATTTCCACCACCTCTTCGAAGTCGTCATCGACATTGTCAATCTCACACAAAACTGGCTCCAACAACACCATCAAACGTGGCGTGGTAACGTCCAAGTACTGCCTCACAGCAGACTCGAATCTAACGACCTGGATGTTGGTGGTGGATGTGGTGACACCCAATGTGTTGATGAATGACAAAATAGCTCCTGGAGGAACTCCACGACGCTTGATGGACTCCAAAGTGTACAATCTGGGATCATCCCAGCCACGGACGTAGCCCTCGTTCACCAACTTGGCAATTTTACGCTTAGACATGATAGTTCCGGTGATGTTGAGACGACCATACTCTCTCTGAGCTGGTCTGTATACATGCAAGGCATCACACAACCATTCGTACGACTCTCTACTCAAACGGAACTCTGTGGTACACAATGAGTGTGAGATGTTCTCGAAAGAATCAACCAAACAGTGGGTGAAATCATAGGTTGGATAGATCTTCCACTTGTCTCCCGTTCTATGATGAGGAGCATTCAACACTCTGTAGGCAACCAAGTCCCACATCTGAGGCGAAGGAGAGGTGATATCTTGCTTCATTCTCAACGTGGCTTCTCCTGGCTTGTATCCGCCATCTCTCATGCTTCTGAACTGGGTCAAGTTGTCCTCAACACTTCTGTCTCTGTGTGGACATGCAAATCTCTCTCCTCCGAGAGTTCCATCGGCCTTCATACCTCTCTGTGCCTTGACCTCTTCGGCAGTACAGTGACAGACATACGCCTTGCCCACCTCAATCAACTTCTCTGCCAATTCATACAAGCGGTCGAAATAGTCGGAAGAGTAGGTAATTTTCCATGGACCAAAGCCCAACCACTCCACCATGCTCTTAATGGAGTTGAAATACACCTCCTCCTCCGCTTCGGGATTGGTGTCGTCGTAACGCAAGTAGCAGTGACCGTCATGGAACTTGGCGTACCCGAAGTTCACCATGATAGCCTTGGAATGACCAATGTGCAAGAATCCATTGGGTTCAGGAGGAAATCTAGTGAATACTTTACCCTTTGTGAAGGCCAAATGCTCCTTCATCAACTCAGGATAGGCCTGAGGGTTTTCGCCAGGCTTGTGCAAATCTCCCAAGAATCCTTCCGAAAACATGGATCTCTCAGGTTCAGGTGTAGCAGCCACCTTGGCACCAGCAGCAGGTTTGGCGTCTTTCTTCTTCTTCTCCTTCTTGACAACATCACGTTCATCCTTTGGACCAAAAATTTCCAAGGCAAGCTCGTCAATAACTGGCTTGAATAACGAGGGGGCTGCCCATTTCAAACTTGGAAGTTTCTTGGTTTCTCCCAAAAGTGCTGGCACTCCAGCATAACGCTTAGCCTCCACGGTTTCTCTATGTGCATCAATGTACTTTGAGATTTCTGCCTTAATATCGTCGCGGCTCAATTCAATACCGACACCAGCACTGGCGTCCATACCTTCAGCGGTACTGGAGGCTCCATTCTCCACGATGTACTTCATAGCTTCCGTTACCTGCAAGTTGGTCTTCAAGCGTCCGTCAAGAATGGCAGCTGTTGCTAATGAACGGCCCTCAATTGGTTCGTCACCGGCGTTTTTACTCTCCACGGCCAAAGCATGTAACAAAGTCAATTTCTTGTCATCCACCTCTGATGACTCAGTGATATTTCCTTCAGCCAAAATAGCCACAAAGCTTGAGGAAACTTTCTTGTTTTTGGCAATCTCTGCAGCTTTCTTATCGGCCAAGCCGATCTTGCTGAAGAGGGCCACGAGTTGTTCTTCGCTAGACATTAGTAATTGTCACGATGGGGAGTTTGATTATTGTATGCAAGTTTTTTGGATGGGGTGGTAGTGATAAGGACACGACCATCATCACATCGCCGACCTGAGTTCTAGACGATAAAAACCTACACATCTTTGTGTCTAAGTTACCTTACTCAAAAAAATGAAAATGCAATTTGAAAAAAAATAAGAATAGCATTTAACCATAATGCGTAAAGTTTTTGCAGCTGCTGCACTCGGCTGTGCACGAGCCTTCATTACATCAAACAACTTGCGTGTTGTATGTGAAAGAATAAAATTCTCTCGTGTATCGGCATAAGGCGCATTTCTGCATATAAAATACCTTGTAAGGTGCCCTGCTTTAAGATTAGAGGCTATACTCAACTCGATCCGCCCAACATAATTCCTGACGTGCTTGAAACCTGAATTGTGGGGTTGGATCAGCGAATATCCGACTTGGGAAGACGTGCAAGATGAGGAGCAGTAAATCAATCCCGATGCATGCAGGCCACCCCACTTCGAGGTTGCATTTTGCTTCATCCATTGTTGATGTCGGGTTTGCTTCAGCTTTTGACACATTTGTGACGCGTCAATTCCGCATATGGAAATATCCAATTTCATTTCTTTGCCTATGTACTCTCTATAATTAAATTTATCGTCACTAGTAATTGTAAAATCTCCTCTTTGGATCCAAACTGTCCTTGTAAAGAAGCCTCTTCAGTTTCAATTCAGAAAATTCAAGAACTTAAACACAACATTGGCAAAATCCCTTGGATTGTCCAAGTATAAATGATGACCAGCATTCTTGAGTATACTGAAACTGGCAAGTTTCCCCTCACCCTGCTTCTTCGACAACAGATTGATCTCCTGGGTCATTTCAAGCCCTGCCTCCTCATTCATCCAGTCTTTGTCACCGTAAATCCACAAGGTGGGAAGTCCCATTTTGACAAACTTCTCAGGGCATCTATCTAGCAAGGGCAACCGGGCCAATGCTCCAAACTGAAGCACTCTGGTAATTGCGTACTCGCCTGATCCATATCCGTTGAACACCCGATAAAAGTAATCATGGATATTCTGGAAATGCTCCGGATTTGAATAATATATATGTGAGAACCGGTGAGTGGTCCATCTAGAGATCCATTTGGATCTTGCAGGGCCAGCACGACGAATGACGGCGAATGGCAGGGCATTTTTGTTCCAGAGCCACTTGACTAATTTGGTGCCGTTCAGTTCTGCCTTCTGTGGCATAACAAACTTCTTGTTATCTTCACTACCATTGCCGTGAACAATGGCCTCCTGGTCGGCATCTAATTCCTGAGAAATGGAAACCTCTGGATTCATAGCGTTCTCACGGTTGAACTCTGCCGTGGAGACCTGTGCACTCAGAGGAGGCGAATTGGCAAGTAAAGAGCCTTGGTGACGCTCAACACCCACCGGACTTACAAGGATCAACTTGTCGATCATGCGCTGAGAAACTCCTGTGGCTGCACTGACCAAGTTCTGGTTGTACTTAAGTGCATACGCACAGCTGAGATACCCTCCAAATGAGTGGCCAATGAGGACGAAACGCTCAATGCCACGGCGCTTACGCCACTCCTCAATGGAGTCAATGAACCAGTCTTCGATTTGGTAGATGTCGTCCTTTGTGTTGTTTGTAAAGCTTGGGAATTTTGGCCGCGAAGAAAGTCCAAACCCCAAAAGGTCAATAGCATGGATCCGGATACCCTTGACAGCGGAAATCAGGTCGAAATTCTCTACGAAAAGACCCAAAGAAGCCGCATATCCATGAACCAACACCACATCACGCACCTGATCCTTGGATACTGCGTCGGGTTTTTCGGTGTTTTCAATGAACAACTCATGGATGTAGTTTCCATTTCCGATGTCTGTGTCGATGATCTGCGCATTGCGCTTGCCGTCACTTTTGGGGAAAAATGGCAAGATGGAAAGAAGCCGAGCCTCGACTTGGGAGTCCAGGTAGTCGCTGCTGAACAAATGCTTGTACCAGTCCGAGAAGGATGATTTCCATTCGTAGACAGGCACCTTGCGTCCATCTTGAAATTCGTTAACCTTCTGACGCTTGGAACCCTGCGAAGATGCACTAGACTCAATAGTGTCTGCACTAGACATGTCGTATGTGGATGTGTGATAAGTTTGGGAAGATGTTAGTGGTTGCGAAATGCGTGAAGATAAAGCATTGGTGACAGCAAGCCCACGTGATGCGGTGATAGGCCGAAACAGGTAAATCCGTAGAAGCAGAGTTGCCACTGTCGCGGCTTGATCGGTTGCAGCGTAGATGCCGGGAGCCGCAATGCGGAATAGCATGGAGATAAGCGATGAGGCGCAAGTGAAAAACTTTGAAACTGAAAGTGTCAAAGCTAGTAGGGGATGGCCAGAGCTCAATGCGAGATGCGAGTGAAGGTGATGATGCACGGAGAATGCAAGTGAGATGTGAGGAGGATGTTAGGAGGATGCGAGCGAATGACGCGAAGTCGATTGCAAAGATGGATTGGAGTGCAGCAACAGAAAGAGCAAAAAAAAAATAAACGTTCGAAGATTCCGAAGAATATTTAGGAGATAATTCTTGCAACCATGGATGTGGCCTGCGTTATATGCTTGAAGTAGGTGGCGAGTAGTTTGGTCACGTGAGTAGAACCACCTAACGTTGGACAGATCTGGAGAGGTCTGCAGGTGATGAAGTGAGGTTGCAAGTAAAGATCAAGGTTTCTGATGTAGGTACCATTGGAGAGGGGAGCTAGGAATCGATTGACAAGGTGGGTCAGTCAGACTCAGAGTAGCCATTTAATTAGCAAGGTAAGAGAATCCTTGGTGAGTTCTATGTTGAAGGTGAGTTAGCTGATGTTTGTTGGGTATATGGTGTTGGGGCTATACGAGAAGAATAAGAACCCAACCAGAGAACTGCCCCGATGTTTGGGGATTCGTGACTTCGAGAGTATATAAAATTGTACAAGCTAGATTTCTACTGGAGTTCAATTGAAGACCTATATGATGTCTCCTGAGAGCCTTGCTTTAAGTAGTAGGTGGCCCTCAATAAGTAGGAGCCTTATGATGAAGTAAATAATATCTGAGCTCACGATTCTATAAATCTAGCGAGATATCACGGTCTCAAGATTAATTTATTTGACTAGCACAAGATTTGTAAACTCGAATCTAGGAATCCAGCTCCATTATCGCATCAGATGTAGATGTATCTATCTAAGCCTGCAAAGATGTTACATGGCTGAGAAATTCAACAGAATTGGCGGGTCAACAACGGTGGAGAAACGGATACTTATGATAGAATGGGCCAGAAAATACATACATTCACAGGAGACAATTATGTACTTATTTATCCATAGGAAGTTGGAACCTCCTTTTCATTCCTTTTCATTCCTTTTCTTTCCTGGAAGTTTGGTTTATATGGCAGCTCCTGTTCCTTCAGATTGAACACATATAGTGGAGAACCGTCTAAGCCCTAAGTCCCAAGTACAAATGGAAACCAGAATGGTCAGTGATGGCAGAAACTACTATGAGCAATTGGTAATTAGGTCCCATCTTTCTCTGAATGGGCCCTGTTCCAAGAGGCGATCACGGAAATGTGAATCTTCGCCCACTTGAAAAGAATGCTCTCAACACCTAGCAAGGACCAGTAAGAAGAGCATCTTTCTAAAGGAGATGAACCCATAGTCAGTGGGGTAATAAATTGTATTGTTAGTTGATTGAAGCCAGGACTCCCTAGGTCGTTCTTCCAGAAAGAGTATGAAATATTTAGAAACAAGTAATCTACGATCTGCTTACAGTCGGATAGTATGAAATAGCCTTTATGTCCCGCATCTCCACACAATTTGCCCTTGGCTCTTGTATAAATTTAGAAATGACGTGATATCGAGAAATGGTGCTGGCCATTTCAAAATGGGGAACACTCATACCTAGCTGCCGCTTATTGATTGTTCGTTGGGTGTACATTTTCGCAACCTGATAAGCTTAACAGATGTTGGTATTACCAGGTTTGCAAGTGTTTTATCTCTAGAAGGAGAAGAGCCATAAAAACTGTGACGATCAGTGAATGTGTGCTTACATGCAACACAAACTTCTGTTTCCATATACTTTTGTATTGGTATTGACCTATCACTGAGTCAATCTCGAACCTCTTGGATGTAAGAATCGAACAAAGGAGAGTTGCGAACTGTAACTCGGGAAGGACAACTTTACAGAATCATAAATTTGTTAATTGTTTAGCACAGTAAACAATAGGAAGCTTAGTATTTGCCGAAAGATCTTTTCCTGTTAAGAATCGGCTTACTTGGCTGCTAAGTTAATGCACAGGAGTATAATCGAGGTTGAGGTTCGTGAGTGTATATAATCCAACAGATCGCATACACAACTATAACTGGTGATATAAATCCTCACGTGAAACTCCACGTGAATTCGTTACTCACGTGCAGAATACGTCTCAGCACGACCTTTTCTTCGCATCCGTCCCAGGACGTGTACTGCCCAATTCACTCACTATGCTCACTCGTTTTTTCAAAAATTTTTCTTTTACCAATCTTTTCTCTATCATACTTACAATCAAAAATGGTATGTTTTAAAAAGTTTTCATGTTGGCATATTACGTCCAACTGATACTCCTGCTATCCAACCTGTCACTCCAGACCTCACATTTCACGTTTGATTCCGTCCATATTCCTGGTACCATTTGGTGAAACATTTGGTGGATGAGATTTTTGATCTTTCACCCATGAAAATCACATATATCACTTTATTCTAGCTCATTACGACTAGTAAAACACTTCGTTATTACTGGAATCGTACTATTTTAAGGGTCAGATAAGCTAATGGAGTCAAATGATGAACACCTACTAACATCCAGGACACTAAGACTCCAGTTACTCTTGCTAAGGTTATCAAGGTTTTGGGCAGAACCGGCTCTAGAGGTGGTGTCACCCAGGTCAGAGTTGAGTTCTTGGAGGACTCCACCAGAACCATTGTCAGAAACGTCAAGGGTCCAGTCAGAGAGAACGACATCTTGTGCTTGATGGAGTCTGAGCGTGAGGCTAGAAGATTGCGTTAAGCTCCCTCTCATATCTGTACTACTAGTGTTGTGTGGTTTTGGCTACACTACCAGTGTTATTAGGTCATTAATATAACATTATCGTTAATATAGCGTAGAAAGCAGTCACAGTAGATCACGTGCGAGTTTTCATTAACATACAGGATCAATATAGTATTCTTTTAGGGCTTGCGAAAACGTATATGCAGGCGCACTTTGATGAGCACTCTAAATGAGGCTATAGATTCAACGAAATGATAAAAACTCAAATCAAAACGAGTTTATAACTAGTAGGTTGCCATTTTTAATTATTTATCAATTTTGTAGAACTAATTTCGATCAGGGCTTGGATTACAAATTGTGTGTGCAATTGTATGAATCAATCAAAATGCAAAATAAAACCAAGTGTACAAAAATGATATTCAGGTATAAAAAACCATTGTTATGTTCATGAGTGAATCAAAATTTGCTATACTGAGCCACAACTACACAATTACTGCACGCCATATGTTCTATTGACGATGTATGTGTAATATAACGCATATGCACCGTAAACCTAGGATTTACATACAAATGTACCCCTGCATCAGTAGAACTTCGTTTTGCAGAAAGTGCAGTACAAAGGAAGAATACTATTACGCATGAGTGATTGTTATTCCTATATCCACTGAATGTGTGACTCGGCAATCCTTCACTCTCACTACAAGCCCATCAAATCTACTCCATCCTTTTTCAATCAGTAAACTTTATCACTTACTATAGGTATTCTATTGAAAACGCGATAATTCATTCCGGACCGTCTAAAACGTAGACCAAGTCCACAAGCGGCCACCAGGGTTGACCAACTCATCCTCGTTCTTAGAGAAGGAGACTCCCTTGTCCAAACCAGAAGCTGCCAAAACCTGCAAGTAGTAAAGGAGCTTTGAAGGATCGAAACCCTCAGCCCAAACTTGCTTAGCGTCAGCCAAAACCTTATCCAATGGGACAAACTTCTCAGTGAACTTGATGTCGTGAGTTTCCTCGTATCTCTTCACAATATCACGCACACTAACTTCTCCAGCCTGAATCCTCACCTTATCTGGAAGCTCTGAAGTAGGCTTTGAGATAATGGAAGCAATTGAATTGGCAATATCGGTAAGACTGTTGTATGCCAACTTGGTATCTGGCGAACCAAAGTAAGTCACGGTCTTGGTCTTGACATCTGCTCCAAGATGGCCAACCTCTTCATACAACCAGTAGTCCTGGGCAAAGAAAGCAGTGTAAATGTCTACCAGCTTGACACCGAACTTTCTCACATTGTCGGAGTGTTCGCTCTTGAGACGCATAAATCCAGGCAATACCTCGCCAGCCTTCTCCAATTCAACACCAAACTGTGTAGGAATAAAGATCTTAGGCTTAACTTGCTTGACAATACCCTCAATACCGGCGAACAACTCGGGCCCTGGGTGGACCAACTCCACAATGGCATCCACTCCCTTCAATTCCTTGGCCAAGGCGTCTTGACCAGAAATGTAGTCACCGGTGATGTACTTGACATACTCATCGGAAGAGTACTTGGAAGCATCACGAGTGACAGCCAAAACTGGGAATTGGAACTTGTCAGCGAACACTGGGCTCTTGATAGCTTCCAATGTAGGCTTACCCAAGGTACCATTGAGGCCGAAAATAGCAACTGAGACTTTAGACATATTTGAAGAGGATTGAGAAGTGTGTTAAAATGTAATTATAATGATGAGAAAGCATAGGGCGAATTCTTCAGCTTTATATGGTTGCAAACAAGTGATCCTCGGCATCTACTGAGTAATGCTCGGTAGCGCAGGAAGTGGTTTGTAAGCAATTTAAAGTTTGTAAGCAAATCCGAGTGGGACCAACACACGCGGGTGTGTTATAATATCCGTGTGTGTAAGCAACTTCACATTGAATGTGGGTAAGCACAAGAATGTTAAGGTGTGTGGTCGGGATGTGGAGGCTGGGAGAAGGGCCAACTAAGAATTGTGGGCCCTGATGGTTTGGTGTAGGGTATGGTGGATTTCGCGGTATGGTTGCAAAGGTGTAGAGGAACGAGCAAAGTGATAAGATAGTACTCGGGGAACCTATACCGATAAAATGGCAAAATACCTATATCGGAAACAAGCCTATTCTGGAGAACACTTCAATAATGCAAATAGGGGAAGAAGCTTTGAAGGCAAATTACCAATCATTGTTATTATCGTCGGAGAAGTGGTGTGCATTCAGACATTAGATGGATGAATTTAGAGTGGCCCGAAAGTGAACAAATAAGCTCTGGTGAAGAGTTAAAGATCCAGTAAGAACTTCTAGATCCCTTCAATAAACTATGTCGTTGAAGGCTCATATCAAAGTATATTCACTGTTCAATGATTCAAATTATTGAATCCTACATGGTTGGGGCATTCATCAATGGGTTGTACACAAGGAGGACGAGAGATAAGAAAACCTAGACATACAATTTGGATGGCAAGGCAACCCAAAGGTAAAACAGCAAAACAAGTGGCCGTATTTACTGATATCATGACATCCATTGTATTTTTGGTGTAGAAGTTTGTCTAGTATATTAGGAGGTCCTGTGCGCTCTGTAATGTACTCAACACTGTCAATTAATTCACCACCGATTGATACTTTCAATTCCAAACCTAAATCGAAAGGAAAAGACGTTTGTTCAGATGCTTTTAATTATATCCGCTCAACAATTTCAATCGATGCCTATACTTCATCGATTAGGGCTTCCACTATAAGATGTTTGTCAAGCTCTCAAAGATCTCCAAGCCTGCAATTATTTGAAACACCAGGAAGTAATGGCAATGCCACGGGCCATGAACAAGATTATTACTAGCGTCTAAACGTATAACGTCCTAGAGTGTATCTCTGAAACATTTATTCGACAGTAGTAAATACCCCCCTACTTTTGTGAATTAAGAAAAATATGTGACTTTACCAACCCACAATACTATCAGCAGAATACGGAGCAAAACCAATATTATTTTTTCCATCCTGAAAATATATTGCTGTCTTGTGAATCAATTTTTGAAGCCATTCTAGCTGGTCATTTCGCATCACCTGGCTTCGAACGGTTGGCTCATCCAAATTTCCTCCCAAAAGAGGCCCATGGATTGGAGAGTACAGAACTTTGCAAGTCGATTCGGAAATATCCACTCGACATCCATACTGTTGCCTATAATGGTACTCTATGTTGAAACTTTCAATCTTGACATTTGCAAACTTCATGAGAGTCCGTCGATCGACCCAGGTATCGATTCTAACATGGAGAGACTCATCGCAAATATTGTCAGGGATCAAAAAGAATTCGGTAAGACGACCCAATTTTGACTGGTTTTCATAGCGGCAGGTTTTCATTCCCATTTGGTGATCTGGATAGTTCACTGGTTTAGTAACTTCTCGGACTATCAAGTCAGCCATTTCGTTTGGACTGGCGGTGGCAGTGAGCAGGATCTTGAAGTCCTTATTGTTGAACGAGAATGACAAGTCTTCTCGAATGCAAAGTTTCCAAGTGCGGTGCATAATGAGGTATTGCTCATAGTTAATTGCATACTTCATACAACCAGTATCTCTGGATACCTGCAACAGGCGGATGCTTTTTGGATTGGATAAAACTCTATAGAAAGCCTGGTAATTGGGCGGTTGGGTTATTCCACTAGACATAGAGAAATGTGTCGTAGGAAAATTGGGGAACTGAGGTGCAAATGTAACACCCATAATTTGCTTGTTGATCAATTAGAAATCGACTTCCATTTATGTTTAAGTATCTGCTTGGGAACCAGGTTGGAAGTCAGCTCATAGGAAATTAGCGAATATTCGAATATTCGAATTTCAAGCAAATGTGTGATTCACGGCACCCACCACTTAATCCAATACACAGATAGTCATATTCGCATGAAAATAGCTTGCATAAACGAACTTCTATGACTACTGTATGATGATCCTTTTCTAAAATCGCTTAACGAATCTACGTATTGTTTACGCACTTTCAGGAACTATGCATAACCGTGCATATTCTCGTCACAACCTAAGCAAGCAATCGCCAAAATACTCTTGATGAATAATACTATCTATGAATGAATTTTCCTTGAATGTTTTTTTTTTTTAATCAGGAACCTTGGCACGAAATAGACACCTGAGTCACTTATTTCTGCATGGACTTCGTATTGAACGGGATTAACAGGTTTGTGACACTGGTTGTGTGACCAAAACGCAACCTGCGTAGGTTCTAATCAAACCGTTGCTTATCATGATCTTAATTAATCGGAGTCGTACTGTGCTTCCATTAGTGGAATCAGGCAAATCCTCGTCGGTGTCATGGATTTCTCCGACGATAATCACATCTCTATGATTCAGGAGGATCTCCGAGAGATCTGAATGACAATTGCTTGTCAAAAAAAGATAGAATCAGTGGTCAAACGTTCATCGAAAACTCAAGCATCAAAACACCGCATCTAAAAAGCCGTTAAGACTACGACTCATCAGAATGACTCTTAATACGTTTAGACCAATCCCCGAAGTTCATTTTCCACAAGATGCATCTTATCAGGCCGCGGTCATTCCGTCGGCACCTTGACTATGCCGCGGTACTCCCGAAGACTATCAATGCGGCATTTTGCCAATGCACAACTCTTCTATCAAGTCGGGGTCATTCCAGCTTGCGATCGCTACTGAGGCGCCTCCTTCCTGTTTGGTCAGTGCTTGCTGGTTTATCTGGTGTTTCGAAGACATGAATAGAGAAAGGGAGAGAAAGGGGGAGGATTTGGAGAAATTAGCAGTGATTGAGGTATTGGGAGGATAAACATACCAAAAAGACCACTACACCTTGGACCTTGAGGAAAGAACTAGAAAAGTGTAGACAATTGAGCTTTTTGACAATAGATGAATTGTCAGATTTAAAAAACAAGCTTCATTCATGACAAAGAGCCCATCAAATGATACAAGACCATAGAATCAATGTATATTTATACTCAAAAGATCCAGCTATGCCAATGGATGTGTTCTCCACCATTGAATACATCCATGAATTTGTGAAAGGAAGGACGTCTCAATACAACCAGAAAATCCTAACATGCGATTGACATCCAAAAACATCATCGCAATAATCAAATTCAGAGCTTTTTCTCTCTATTTAATGCCATTTTATCCTCCACTTTCATTATCCCATACATGTTAAACCCTTACACCAATAATTAACATTCCACCCCCACCATCCACTCTTTTGATAGCACACCCGTACATCCTTGAAATATCAACGGTTCAAACAATTTCGGATTATTGACACCAACCCATACAAATATGTCGGACTTAGAGGATGATTTGTTGGCTCTTGCAGGAGGAGACTCTGGGTCTGAGGCCGAGATGCTGGATGTGCCGTTGAAGCGCACCAGACCCGACGAATCTGGTCGGAAAAGAGCAAAAACTGCCAGCGACGAAGATGAAGAAGACGCCGGGGACGATGACGACGAAGAGGAGGAAGCAGACGAGGATTTTGCAGAATCAAACGACGTAGACATGGATGTTGATGATGAAGATGACGATGAGCAGGAGGAAGAGCTCAAGAACCCATATCCTTTGGAAGGTAAGTACAAGGACGAGGAAGACCGTCAATTGTTGCTTGACATGGACGAAATCGAAAGAGAACAGACTCTTTTCGAGCGTTCGCAGGAGATGGATAGGTACAACGAAAAGGCATATTTGCAGCAAAGATTGAAGCAGCAGAAACTACAAAATGTCGAGAAGAAAACTAGATCCAGCAGCAGAAAAACAGTGGCCACGGGCGCCAAGTCATCCAAGCTGGATAAGTTGAGCGAGTTGAGAAAGCAGAGAGAGCAGAAGAGCCGTCGAAGCGCTGCTGCTGACGATTATGAGGATGAAGAGGAAGAAGAAGAAGATGAGGACGAGGAAGAGGAACAGGACGACTTTGATGAAGGTTATGGTGACGACAACGAGGTCGTTTGGGGTAGCGGTAAGTCCCGGTTCAAGTCGCGGAGCCTAGAGAGAGCCACATGTAGTGACATCAACAAGGTTCGTGTTGGAAGAAGCTTTTTGAGTAAGTACCTTTACTACCGCAAATTTGAGGATGTGATTGTCAAGACTTTCGGTAAGATCAATGTGGGCGTTGACAGAAGAACCAGACGGCCCATGTATCGAGTTGTGCAGATCGAAGAAGCCATCAATAGACCCCAGAAGCAGTACAAACTTGGCGACACGAAAACTGATCTCTACTTGCTTGTCAGCCAGAACAAGAATCAGACAAAAGAGTTTCCAATATCTGTATTCAGTGACGGAGATATTTTGCCGGATGAATTCGATAGATATGTGCAAGAATTGGCAAAAACAAACGAAGACCTTCCTTACGCGGATGATGTCAACGACAAGGCACAACAGCTCCACGAATTGATGAACAGCGGTCTCTCCAATCAGGATATTGACGAGATGGTTTCGAAAAAGAAACAAATGCTGAGCGGAATCCGCTCATACGACGCCGTGTACCAGAAGTCCAGAGTCAAGGACGAATTGAAAGTTGCCAAACAAGAGGGAGATGTGGCTCGGATCAAGGAATTGACCAACAGATTGCACAAATTGGAAGGCATTCTTCACAAGGACAATGAGCGGTCATCACATAGTTCGTTGAACGATATGTCGAAGGTGAACGAAAGAAATAGAAAGCTTAACCAAACTAACATCAGGAAGGCTGAGTTGAAGTCTTCACATTTGAAGAAGTCAACAGAAGCTGATGATGGAGATCCATTTTCGAGATTGAAGACCACCACCAGAATCTACTACGAGGAGTTGATTAACGAGGAAAACAAGAAGGCATTGCAGGATGCTCAGGCTAACTACGATAATATGATTGCCGAAAAGAACGAGCAGGAAGCCAAGATCGCCTCATCGACCTACAGAGTGTTGGGTAACTTCGATAAGCTTATTGCGCTGGTGGATGTGGACTACGTGCCGGTATTGTAATGATGCTCCAATGTATAATTAACCCAAATGTATGTACAAGAAATTTAACAAATGCCCAGTCTAATATAACTCCTTCATAATCTGGAGACGGAGCTCGTATCTCTCCTTTTCCTTATCATAGTCCTCCTCGATGTATTGGAGTGCTTTCTCATCGTAGTAGATTGAATTCTCGTAGTCGTAGTAAATCTCATTGGGGGCCAACTCCAGGTAGAATGACTGGATGGATTCGCAAGACGAAACACTCTCAACATCAGAGTTATACAAATTGAGTGGGTTCTCCAACATATAAGAGTCTTCCAGGCTCAAGGGCATACTGGTAAAATAAACCGAAGCATCCATCTTGACTGGGGCATCAACCATCTTCTGTTCAGCAGCAACAGGCTGAATAGACTTCTTGGCCATCTCCGAACGGTTTTCTGGAGATCTTGACCGGTGGAGCAGCAATTTGGAAGTTATGCGAGACAAGAAGTTGGGTCTTACTACATCGCAAGACTTCTTTGGATGTTGTGAGTTTTGTACCTCACATGGTAGGTCAAAGCTCACACTACCATCTTCGGTATTTTGGTAGTAAACTTGGTTAAGTATAGAGTCGTATTTTGTTTGCCACATTGAAATTGTTAACTGATGATGGACTCAACAAGATGTTGCCATTCGGTGAGCTATATACCACTTGAGAACCACGGAGCCGTTTGTAAGCCACGGAGATTCGGAGACATCGCGACGGAAGTCATAGCATCCGAAAATGACCACGGAGCCGGTGAATTGTCTTGTCTGCAGTACGAAATGACATAGTGAGGTTCCGGTGAGCAAATACATCCGTAAGGAGCCGTAGTTCCGTATTCCAGAAAGCGGAAAATTCGTTGATTTTAGCGGGCTTTAGAAGAAAGTACGGGTGTAATATCAAAACTTGGTAGTCTTGAGCGGTTCAAAAGTCCGGGAGAGAATGCTAGTAATTGAAGAAAGAAAATGGATTTAAAGACGGCGGCAACAGACGCGGCTATAAAGAATGTTAATAAGCGATGAAAAATGTACGGGTGTATTATAGAAGCATGACAAATCGATTTAACGCCGCATTGCTTAGGAACAATTTTACTAGATGGACTGTATATAGATAGTTAGTCCCTGCATCAACAGAAAACCGAATAACGATAAAAATGTACCACCTGATTAACGATCACGTGGTTATTGATCATGTGATATTTCTCACATGATCTCCACTCTAGTGCACTCCTTGCCCAACTACCCAACTTCTTTACTCACTACTACTATTCATCATGGTTTCTGCCGAGTTCACCGCTAAAGTATGTTAATTGCACCTTTAAAGATGTTAATAGACCCACTAACCTACAGGCTGACACTGTTTCCAACTTGTCTAAGCGTCCATCCGACGACGAATTGTTGCAATTGTACGGATTGTACAAGCAAGCCACTGTTGGCGACAACGACACCGCTAAGCCTGGAGTGTTTGACTTGAAGGGCAAGTACAAGTGGCAAGCATGGGAGGATTTGAAGGGTACCACTCAGGAGGAGGCTGAGCAGAAGTACATTGCTTTGGCCACCGAGTTGATTGAGAAGTACAATTAGTTAGGAATGTATGAGAATACACCACGAGAAGATGATGTGAACTCCAGTATATGAGTAGATTGTGAGTAGAATATAGATGCATTATCACTAAATCATAAGCAAAATGGAATTGGCTTATTTGGAGTTCGTGTATTGGGTCTTTTGGATAATGTTGCTGTTGATGTTCATCACCAGGTGTCCATATGAATATGCGTACTGAGATTGCAAGAGAGAAAGTAATTGGAGACATTAAGCTAAACGAGATGAATACACTTAAAAAGATACATAGATTGGCTAAGTACGATTCTTCTTTTTTTGTATAAACGAAGAATTAATCTATACTTTGGAGGTATAATTCGTGGTGGCTGTTAAATGTTGCAATGTGTCCCTTAGTAGATTTGACTCAATGATCTAGCCAATTTATCAATCCAAAAGACGAAACAAATTAGAATTTATCAATCGAACATAATTGAACGGAATTGATTGACCAATTATCCCATTCCATTCTAAACTTCTCCTCTACCTACTCTCGTTTAGACTTCACCTGTTCTAACATTCTCATCACTCGCCATCCACAATCCACCATCATGAATAGCGGAATCACCAAATAAGGAACATAAAGAGCAAATAAATTCCATGTCTCCTCCACACTGAGCCCGTGCGCTTCGCCCTTATCGAGAACATACACCAAACACACCAAAGTTGTCAAGAACGCATTGAAGCCATATACCGTCATCACAACATAGATTTTGGAGCTATTGCGGGCTAAGGCTAGTGGAGCAACAAAGAAGATGGGCAATTGCACCAATATCTCGAACCAGCCAAACGTCTGGAGCCAGAGAGCAGGCTTTTCGAGAAGAAAGTCTTTGTTCATGTGCACATGGAAGTTGAACACAAGTTGTTGGACCCAGTACCTACTTTCCTGTGGGATTACAAGGCATGAGTCCACGAGGAGTGTGATAGGGATATGGACTAAAAAGTACCAGTAATAAAATGTGTCTCTTTTGTTCATTGTGGAGAAGACTGTATGAGTTGGAGGTGAGGTCAGTGTTATGTAGACAGGTAGCCATGAGATACGAAGTTTGACGAGGATTGGCTGGGATCAAAACAAAAAAAAAAAAGAAGAGGAAAAAAGAGGAAATAGCATAAATCAGTTCTTAAAGAGCTGAATAGGTGATTGCAGAATAATTTCTGCAATTAATTTTTGATATCAAGTATTTAGATAGATGGTAATTAAATGGAAATCGAAAGAGAATTTAGGTGAGAAATGGACGAAAGGAAATCTATTAGAATGATACTTATATATGAAGAGGATGATGAATCATTTATACCCCTCAAAGTTAATAACTTAATGGGTTACAGATTCAAGCACTGACGTCCCTCTAATCTCGAGAGTTATTGAGTTCGTCATATCTCCACATAGGGTCACATCTCCAAATAAGGTCGTACTCCAACGATAAGGTGGTCATGAAAGCATTAATGACACCACTTGAAATGCCACAAGGAAATAGATATCGCCTTTATCCAGCCAATAGCAACGCTCTACATAGTCATTTACTTAGTAAACATAAAAATTTATTCCTAACCATTTGTATTTATGGCGTCCAGCACCATACCCAAAAATTTGATAAATAACATCCCAACTGTTAAACTGCCTCATCTCCTTCGCAGATGACTGGCAAAAGAAGGTCGTAGATGTAACGTGCACAAGAAAAGGAGTGCTCTTGAACACTGTCGGAGACGTTCTGACCTCCGTACTGGAAACAATACTTGCACTTGCACTGGCAGTAAGAACGACCAAAGAGTTCAGCAAACCGCTTAGCAGTCCTGAAAAGACAAGAAGTCGTTTGTACACCATCCGCTGCGGGTACAACTACACATTTTGCCCAGTAAATGGAGAAATCAGCATACTGTTTGAAGTTGCTCATGTGAGCACTCCAAACCAACCGAATATCCAAAGTGGGAACTCTCTGGTCATGTCCACCCTTGGACATCAACTCAAAGAAGTTCTTATATCTGATGATAGCTTCGTTCAAGCCCTTTTCCAAGCCGCCATGGAAGAGCCAGTTCAGGCTTTCAACCAACAGGGGTACCGAGTTGTGCAAAGCATGCGAAACCCAGTCGCCAGAAAGCTTAACACAATGAGGACCCACAGTAAGATGGACTAATGGCAGAGCGTTAAAAAACCCACTAGCAATGGTGAAAAGAGAGCCGGGTCCCGTGGATTCTTTCAAGTTCAGAAACTGGGGCAGCTCAGCAATCTTTTGTTTCTTGTTCCAGTCCGCCTTTGTCTGCAAGTGGGTCAAGCTAAAATGAGTAACAAAGGTATCGCCGCTAGCAAATCTCATATGTGGGCTCACAAACTGAGCTAACAGAACGGTGCCCAATTGGTTACCAGTGACAGGCGAAAAAACCGGATAAAAAATCGATGCGGGATTCAAGGGTAAAGGAATGTCGTAGTCGAGATCAAATCCAAAGCTGCGGACGATGGATGTGAAATTGTAAACACCCAAAGCATCTGGAGCGTAGGCAAACAGCTGATTGTCGATGCAATCACCAATACGGTCCAATGGAAACGGAACATCCAAGAATTGGATAAAACCATTGTGAGCAAAAGAAGCGTAGCATGCTGCGGGAGATTGCAAAAGCGAATGCCACACCCACAAAACATCGAGGGGAGGCATAACGTGAAGCACAAGACGAGAGTCCAAATGTGCTTGCAATGCAGATGAGAAAATAATAAAGCGGCGGAACGCATAGGTGACGAAACTTGGCCATTCCAAGGAATCAACGCTAGTGAGAAGGATTGACAAAGATTTCCAGAACTTCATCAAAGCAACAAGCTGATGAGGCAGCGGTACAGCAGGCATAACTGAATGGACCTTGAAGAGCAGTTCGAGTGGTCTGCCGTTAGAGATTGCAACGAAATCACGCAGCTGCATTGGGTGATGCATCGTTGATTGAGAGTTTGATGATTGGGTGCAAAATGTCAGAGGTGAAAAATGTGGAAAAGCTAAACCCTGAATTTGGAAAACAAGGTCGGTAAGGAGTGAAGTGAACTTCACTTATGGAGGCAGATCAGTCCCTACTTATATAGCCCGAGATAAGTAGGTTTGCCCAATAACCACCGCAAATGGGCTTATCCATTAGCTCCACTTTAGCGATAGTTAGTGCCTGCAATCGAGCGTCATGTTCAGACATTATACCGGAGGCTCGGCTATAGGCGGCTGACGTTGCCGAAGCCACCTTTTTGGAGTAAATTTGATGACTGTTAACCGCAAGTGTCGCCGAACCAGGAAGACTGATAACGACTCGCCGTGGCTCTGCATGGAAACAGCGGCGCAGGCCTGATGACTCTCTATTTTGAAGTGCCATGCGGCTGCACGCAGGGCTGGCCAGGGGCATGACTCGTCGCAAGCAGGACGCACAGATTCAACCACCAAGCTTGGTCACTCCAAGCCTCGATTTCCTGTGCAATGGAAGGAGTGAAACCAAAAGTTGAAACACAATGCTAATCTGAATATGTCTGGTTAAGAGTGCCCAATTTAAATGGGACATCCCCAGTTCCTGCGCAATGGGGGGTTTGTGATCACGAAAACGTATAACAAAATTAAACCCCATTTGATCACATCTGGCTAAAGTATCTAACCAATGAGATCACTTCAAAAATATGCACGTAATGTTTTCTCTCCAAATAGTAGACATAAATCGTACCGCAAATTCTTCCGAATCTCGGGAACATCAGTGACCCAATTTCAATAACCATAATAAAAGTGGTGGTGGTCTGTAGGTGAGACAACCCACCTTTCTTTCTCGGTTTAATGGATATGCAATTCGTAGTTGAACGGCTGACCATCTAGATTTGCCCACGTGTTTCTCTAGCAGCCATAGGTTCTGATCAATACCCGTTTAGTGACCCCCATAAACACACTCATACTGCAGGTAATTACAGTATTTCAATACAGTCCGCGATGTCAATCATCTGCGATGCCTACTGGTTTTCTCCAATCATCAAAGCAATAGAACGCTCCCAAAGCAATGTTGCAATTTCTCACTTCACGTTTGTTTCGTAAGCCGTCTCCTCCAATCAAGTCTACTCCAGTCAAACGGAAGTTGCAGACAGCCATCTACAAACCTCTCGTATGGATTGACTGCGAGATGACTGGTCTTGACGTGTCCCAGGATCATATCATTGAGATCTGTTGCATGATCACAGACGGCAACTTAAATTTAATTGACGAGGTCGGTTATGAGAGCACGGTGTTCGTGCCTAAAAGGGTCTTGGACAATATGAACGAATGGTGCGTTAACCAACACGGAAAATCCGGCCTTACTGCAAAGGTTTTAGCTAACCCTCAGCAGACGTTGGCCAAGGTCCAGGAAGAGTTACTTGAGTACATCCAGTCGTACATTCCTGATCCCCGGACCTCGCTCTTGGCTGGTAACTCCGTCCACATGGACAAATTTTTCATGATGAAAGAGTTCCCCAAGGTCATTGACCATTTGCACTACCGTTTGGTGGATGTCTCTTCTATTATGGAGGTCGGCTACCGTCATAACCCTGCTCTCATGAAGTTGTTCCCAAAGAAGCAGGGCAGTCACACTGCCAAGTCTGACATTTTAGAGAGCATCAACCAATTAAGATGGTACAGAGATCACTACTTGCGTAGCGATGTGCCAGATGGTTTGAAGCTTCCTGCTGATAGTAAGGCTCCTCGGGCCGATGAGTCGGAAGCCAAGCAACCACCAGCCAAGAAGCAGAAAAAGTCGCAAAATGTCTCAAGTGTCTCAGGTGTAGACAATGTTAGCTCGTATTCGCAAGTCGCTGAGAGTGTGTCCTCGCACAAGGTCACGGTCGCTGAAACAGTGGCAGAGACCATCACCGTCGGTGAGGACGGAATTACTGTGGTTGAGAAAATTAAAATTACGGAATCCAGCTAGTGTCTCCACTAACTGGATATACCAATTTTATATTTATTCGTACACAATCGTTCACAATGGTTGTTCCCCTTCAATTACTCGTCGGGGTCAGACTCCACCGCCACGTCATTGGCCACATACTTGGCAATAACATTCGCAATCATCGTGCTATCAACAGGCTTTTCGAGAACATCGTGGAACACCCCCAGTTCGAGGGCCTCTTTTGCAAATCCAGTGATTGCAATCACTGGTGTGCTGCTATTTACACCGCTAGTGTTTTGAATCAATTTCACCGCATCAATTGCTTCTATCTTGGGTAATCTTAACGCAGTAAATATCAAATCAAAGCGTACCTGACTCGTGGCACGCCTAATCAAACTATCTCCGTCACTGACTGCCACAACAATGCATCGGTTTTTCTCCAAGAGCTTGGCAACCGTGTGACGTACTATGGGGATGGGTTCACAGTACAACACATCCAAGTCAAAGGACTCACTTTTAGTAGAACTCAGAACAGACATGGGTATAGATGTACTTCCCGAGCTGTTAGTATGAAGCAAGCTTCCTCTTCTCTTGTGTCTCATCAATGCAGTCGAATACTCTTCATTGTCTGAGCTTGGAGGTGATTGAATCTGCTCACTGAAACTCTTGTGAAGAACTTGTCTACTCAAGGAAGGAGCAATTAATCGCGGCCTTCCTTCAGTTCCCAAATCGAATGATCCCCTCTTCGAAAGCGTCTTTTCCTTGCTTGAGGGAGTCGAAGCGTTGGCCACTGGAGAGACAGGACGCTTGAATGGACTACCAGGATTCACAACAGTAGATGAAATAGACAGACCTCGAGACTTCGTGTAACCAATGGGGATGCTTTCCGATGATGAAGAAGAAAAACTGCCCCGGTGCTCCAAATGTTCAGACTTCAACCTATTAATTACATCCTTATTGGCCTTTTCCAACACATTCAAGTTTCGGAAATGGAACGACCCAAACTCGCTTGCATCAGCCAACTTGCTTCCTCTGCGTTCACGTTTCATCACTGTTGGAGTTGATGGCAATGACAAATTCTGAGTAGGGACATTGTTTCCAAAGTAGCTCTGCGTGGGTTCCTCTTTGGCAGATTGAGGTACAATGATTTCCTCATCAGAGTCGTCTTTCGGGAATTGTGAGATATCAGCACCTCTTGAATCAAAATAATCTGTGGACTCTGGATCGTCCACCATTGGAATGAACGAATCAGGAGCCTCATAATAAAGAGTATTCCAGTTGATGTCCTTAAAATATGGATGGCTCATGATTTCCTTAGCCCCTCCATAACCTAACCTATCTTCAAAATTTACTGTTAGAAGACCTTTAATCAAATCCTTGGCTTCAGGAGGACATATCTCGAGCTCTTCTTTCTCACTGAGTGGAGGCCAGTCAATCTCGCCCTTGAGAATGTTCTTGAATACCTTTTCCGGGGTGTCTGCGTGGAAAGGAGGATATCCGAACAAGAATTCGAACAAAATGCAACCAATTGACCACCAGTCAGAATATTCTCCTTGGACAGCTCCTGAGATGGTCTCAGGAGCCAAATAATCGGGTGTGCCAACAAACTTATTGGTTTCAGTATCCTCATTTGGATCATATAAAACAAAGTTATCCGCTTCTGTCATTGGCGAGTTCATGGAACAATCATCATCAACGATTGCGAATGATGATTCCGAGGAAGTTCTAGGTAAAGATGGATGAAAACTAGGGGACTCGCTGCTGTTGGACTCAGATCTAGTATTCTTGGCAGTCCGTAATAGCGACCCTGACCGCTTCTTAATGGGAATACTAGACAGAGGAGATGAATCATAGGACGAAATAGAACCCAGATAACCGTGCGAAGTCTGACGGAACTGGTCCGCAGCAGGTGATAGCGAAAATGGAGTCACCGACAGCATTCGCTTGTGATGATAAGAAATAAGCTCCGGTGAATCCAAAGGTCCACTCGATCCCAAGACCAAAGGACTCTGTGCGTTATGAACGCTTTTTCTGAATAGTTCAATAGCATTTTCTGAGGTACTGCTCTTCCGGTGTCGACTTGTCTGTCGTCCAACAACTCCAACTTTTGAAAGACCGAAATCCGTCAATTTCAAGTGCCCAGCACTATCAATCAACAAGTTGTCTGGTTTCAAATCCCTGTGGATAATTCCACGGGAATGGAGATCCTCGACACCCACTATAACTTCTGCGATGTATCTTTTTGCCCATTTGTCACCCAAAGTTCCTAGCATTTTCACAAGGGTGGCACAATCGCCACCATTCAAGTACTCCATCACTAAGTAAAGATAATCCTTGGATTGAAAACTGCTGTAGAGTTGGGCAACATAAGGAGAGTCCGTTTGTCTCATCATTACAGCTCTCTCGGATCTGACATTAAGAACCTGGTTCTTAGCAATCATATCTCTCTTTCGTAAGCACTTGATGGCAACATAATCTCCTGTTATTCTCCTTTTTGCTAAGAACACGGAGCCAAATGCACCCTTACTGATTGCTTTTATGATTTCATAATCTTTGATACCACCGGTGGTAGACTTCTCCTTTGGTGTTTGAGACACAAGTAATGGAGACAACGGAGGCTTCATTGCAGTGAATGAACTCCTGTTTGGCACAGTTGGTGTAATTACAGGGCTCTGGCATGATGCCATCATTGCATTTGCATTCTGAGCCGTCATGGGTGGTAATGAAAGATTGGTAGCAGAACCCTCTCTCTTCACGGAAGTAGGAGTCAATACCGTGGGACTCAACAGGTCATTCGATTCATAGACAGGAGGATTGGCAGGAGAACCTAAAGGTGGCAGTTCGAGACGATTCTGATTCTTGACATTTCTTTGTAACGTTGAAAAACTTTGCTTTTCCACGTAAGGAGCAGGCGAAAGATGCCTTCTTGGAGAGGAAAATGAAGATCCTCGAGAATCCGACTTCTTTGAGAGATCCAAGTCATTCATTGAGTCTGCGACATCTTTTAAACGAGGATAAGACGAGTTCGGAGATAAAGACGACCCCAGTCGATTAAATTCTGCAGTACGCAATAGATCCCGTGGTGTGACCGATTGGATTGGAGATCGCCTATCCAAATCTTTATAAAGGCTATCATCAAGAACTTTGGAAGTTGGACTTCGGATTCGAGAGGGTTGCGGAGAGATCAATTTGCCTTGCTGAGCAAGCGGCAGGCTTATAGGTATCATAGAAGGAGGCGAGATCATCGACTGTGGAAGAAGTGGATCGGAACTTCTTGCACTTTGGTTCGAGCTCCTATCCACCGAAGAATTAGACCTTGATCTCAAGTTGGAAAATCCACCTCTGAGTTTGCGGTCTGCGTTGTTATCCATCTCAATTGTCTTCTCTCTGAGCCTGGCGACTGTTTCCTTAACAGATTGCAAAACATAATCATCCACCTCTTTCTTAATTTTGTCAGAATATTTGAGAATGGAGAGTAGTCGAGTAAGTATATCAACCTTATCTGTAACTAATTTCTGGCTGTCCTGGACCATTGCCCGGATTGCTGGATCAGAAGTTTCGAGTGGCCGCCAATTCATGACCAAATGGATAGCTCGCTCAGAATTAGGTGAGAACTGCAATTCTTCATTTTCATCCTGCTTATCTGCGGGGTTTATCAATAGGGCCTCGTCCAAAAATTCCAACAAACGATGGAGTATACCAAAGGGAAATTTCTTCGAGTTACGTATCGACAGTAATGAAGACATACTTTTTCCCATACTCGAATTCCCTCTAGGAGCATTCGTTGCTTCCGTGCTCATCGTCGGCAATGCAATTCCTTTGTATTCATTAAGACTTGGATATGAAGCCGTTGATGAAGAAGAAAGCGAGCTTGTACTGGATAATGGTGACGAAGATCCACTGGTGCTTTCAAATTGCTGACTCCAAAGATTCTCTGATATACGAACGATTAGATCGCGCTGGTCAGCAATCATGTCGTGACATAGTTGAAGTTCTTCCTCCACTTTATGCTCAAGCAAACACATTTCACTGTGCTTTTCTATGAACCAAGCGGGAAAACTTGTCTCGCAAATTCTACACAAGATAGTCTTCGGTTCAGGAACCGAACCTTCATCAATGATGCCCGCCTCTCTCAAATTTAATAGATAACCTTCAAATATTTCAGAGCCAAACCCTAGTAGATCAACTAGTGGGAGCGGAATGGTCAATTCTAAATCAATTCTCACAAATGGACGAATTGTCCAGATTGAATGAGTAGGTAGTCTCGTTTGGGGATCATGAATCATGATTCCCTGTGCTTCAAGCTCAATGACGTCTCCATTGTTGGAGACTTGAGAGCTGATTGAGGACAGCGTTTCATTAAGAGGCTCCAGAGCTGAATACTCCAAGGTATCGTAGCGCAGCGGGACAGGCATTCCAACATCGAGCTCGGTGTCAGCCAATGAAGGATTGGGAGAATGACGGCCAGAGGAGTCGCTCAAATCATCACAAATAACATCATTGGTGGCAGTGACGAATTTGATTTTATATGATGCATCGTCTTGGACCATTTGTGCCACAGCGTCATTGAAAACATGTAAGTCGGCATCCGTTGAGCCTATGAGAATGTTGGAGATTGGCTTATTCAAAATTTTCTTGATGGATGTACCTACGAGCGACTCCCAGTTCTTGCTAACATATCGGAGATTGCAATCCATGTCCAACTCGATCACCACAGTGGGGTTATTACTGGAAGCCTGGCGTAGGTCGAGCTGGTCACTAATTGAAGGGTTGACGGGAGTGTTGGTTTGCTCAAGAAGAGCAGGAATCTCACAAGGAGAGACAGAGCGTTCAAGCTCACGTATTTGGGCGTCCAGGATGGTAAACCCGGGGTTGTGGAACATGTCTGGGTGGGGGAGGTGGTTGTTCTCCATTGCGGAGTAAGATGATTGGAAGATACAGAAAAAGGGGAGCCCTTTACTGAACCAGACCGCAGATAAGGATGGACAGACAATAAAGACGGAAACCCCGACTAACCGCAGCAGTATGATTTGGCGGCAAATTCACTGAGATGAGAAATGGCACTTACGAATTTCGGTGGTAAGAAAGTGGGATTGAATCAACAATCCTGGAGGATTCTGTATGCATTCCAGACCTGCCAACCATGCAGAGTGAGCCAGTGTTATCATGCATTGGGGAATGCTGCAATAAACTGCAAGCGGTGCCAAGCACGAAAATACGACAAGTGCTGGCGAATAAGAGGGGTGTGAGGTGGAAAGTATTTAAGGAGGCCCAAATCCAGTGGTCATAATTGCTCGCGAATGCTCTGGATATATAAGTTGTAGTTACCGGTATGGGAGGTGCGAACTTTGAAATGGAGAATATGCGTTGTGCGACTTGGGACAATGTACCTGTACGAACGGCGTGCTAAGTTTAGGGAACGAAGGTGTTCCGAGAAAGAATGAAGGTGGTTCCGAAGGAGAGTAAAAACTTCTGGAAAACACGTTCTGGAAAAAGCACAAACGAGATTGAGACAGTTGCGCAGTAAGGATAAACTGGTTGGTAGCTGAAAAGCGCTGTAATAGAGATATCGGAGATAATGGTCGCCATCCACTGAGTCAGAAGGATGTAGTGGATCAAATGTTCAAAGTTGAAAAAAAAAGAAAAGACAAATTGGCAAGGCTTAGAAAATATCATCAGAAACTCTGCATTATAGATTTTCAGATATTCTCGGAGCTGACGGTGAAAAGAAAAAAGACCAGGAAAACTGGAGTACCATACAATACCGTCACACTAATTGACTACAGATCGTTCAAAGAGAAAGAAAAAAAAAAAAAAGGAAACGAGCCTGAGGAAGTAAGAAGCTGCTAAAAAAATACATTAGGAATGGTCTTGTGTGACTTCTCGTTGAAGGATCCGAAACGATTGCCATTGTTTGATATTCACAAGTATGGGCAAGTATGGGCAAGTAAGGGCAAGTAAGGGCAAGTATGGGCAAGCACTGGTAGACTCTTGAATGTATTGGCAAGCATTGGTAAAAATTAACGACACTTGTCAAGCATTGACATTCAATCACGATCCCTAGTCATTTCTCTATTACACAATTAATTCACACAATGACAATTTGCTTGCAGAATGACTCATAGTACTTAACGACTATGCCTCCAAATGCAATTGTCTAACTGCTACTCTGACACAACCTATGACGAGTCTACCAAAGTGTCCCTCCTTGACTACATCCTACTCTCCTTTGACCATCTGAACCAATGGTACCACCCCTCACCAATCACATACCTCCTCAGCACTCTCTCATAAGTACCTTCATTTCAACATATTGTTGCAATGCCTATTAATATACATGAATCAACCACAAGAATTAAACGTGTCTCGCCGGACACCCATTAGCTGGAGAACCGAGTTGGATCGGTCCCCCAGTGTCGTAACGTCGTTAAAAGTTGGATTTTAATCGATGCTAATGCTTTTCGCCTAGTTCGTGAACGTGAAGCTCGAACCGCCTAGAGAACGCTTCTTGATCGACTCAAGCAAGTTGCAGTTCTTCTCTTCGTTCTTCTGCAAAATCAACTGCTTGAGACACTTGTTCTCCATTTCCAACAGCTTCATCTTCTTCTCGAGGGTAGCCAACTTCTCCTGCAAGTCCCGAGCCTGCTGCTCCATCTGCTTCTCCTTCAACTTCTTCTTGATTCTGAACCGCGCGCTAGCAGCCGTGTTTCTCTTTCTCTTGATCTCCCCCAATTCTGCTTGCTTGACTTCGGTGACTTCTGGAGTGCCAGCAGCAAAGTCCTGGAACTCGGTCTTCTCAACATAAAGGCTTGGCTCCATGATTTCCTGCTTGACTTGAGGAACAACATTTTGTTGTTGCTGTTGTTGCTGGATCTCCGAGTTATGTTGCTGCTGCTTGGTTTCTGGAGCAAAGTCACTCAGGAACACATCCAAGTCAAAAAACTCCGACTGAGAGAACAAATCCAAATCATTGGTGTTCTCTTCTGGTGAGACGTTGGCGTCAAAGTCGAAGTTCAAGTTGGCCAAGTAGTCTGTGGCCTGAAAGTTCATGGTGTGACAAAGAAGTGTGGATCCAAAAGATGTGGTGGACTTGTGTGATTTGTAAGTAAAAATTTTTGCGCCGAAACCGGGGCTGCCCGCTTTCGGTAAGGAAATCCCCTAATAATTAGTCATCCTTTTGGGTATGGCACGACTTCGTGGCCCTTCTTCCTGTTTGTAGTAGCTCATAATTCCGTTAGTGCGCTACTGCGAGGTCAAATTTGGGGTTTTTTCTGGCAGATTACCAAATTTTCCGGTACCTAGATTGGAACGGGCTCGAATGAAGGCTCTCTTCCGGTACAGTTACTTAGCTCTGATTTGCGCAGGGGACTTTATTGCCTACAAAAGCAATGCTAGTCGTCGTTCTGAAATGAAACTTATCCTTTGTCTCTTCTAGTTTATCCGATGCATTCTGGATGCTAAAGTGCCATATAACTTTGTCGAGTTCTGATTTTTTTCTTCTTTTCGATTTTTTCGTTTTCCCTGACTTCCGTCCCTGTCCCATATAACCCTTTGTATCTTTTTAGTTGCTGTAGCCAGTCTAATGGTTGAGAGTGTCAACCAACAGCTTCAAAACGAGAGATTCTCCACTGTCTTTCTTGCTGTTGGACTCCTCATCTATGCGTCCGTCCTGGTAGTGTCTTGGAACTACATGTTCGCGAAGATTATCATTGTGCAGCCGGTACACAGGCGATTCATGATATGATGACTGCCGTTCCATGAACCCTCCAGGGGCAATGTGGTTGTGAAGTTTGTTGCCCTGGTGGCTTGTAGTGATTGGTGAAATTTGCGTCATGCGCTGATTGCCGTTGCCTGTTCCATGTGGTGCACCTTCTTCTCCAGTTGCACTGTTGGAGTTGTTGCTGTTTACTCCATGGCCACTGCTATTCCCGGCCAGTCCATTTCTTCCATGGCTTCTCCCCAGGTTGGACCCTCTGGAACCTTTGCCTTTTTGGTGCTGTGGCACATATGGGATTCCATTTACAGCACACATCCAGATTCTTGTCTTGTAGATGCGGAATAACTCGCGAACAAGATCACGGAAGTCAATCCGCTTTGATGTAGAGTAGTAGAAAATGAGCTTCCGCCGATCGAACTGGTACTCAGCGTCAATTAGCTTGATCTGCATCAAGTCCGTCGACGTCATAGTGCTGGAGCTGTCGCCAGAGCTCAACATATTGGTGGTAGATGCAATCTTGGCCAAACACAACCGGCAGGCTTTCTCCTCATCTTGGTTCTTGTTAAGAATTTGCAAAATCTCGTTCGGTTGTGCCAAAGAAACAACGGACTTTGGGAAATGCAAAGTCGGAGGTGGATTTGCACCGTGGTGGCCGTGATGTCCACCTGTTTGAAGTGACCTCACCGAGATGTCATTCACATTAGAATTCTCACTTAGAGCAGCCTGCTGCTCCAAAAATTGTAAAAGCTTCAAAAGTCTAGCCTCATCAATGGAAATATTCATTTTAACCACTTTTCCCAAATCCCGACCGCGGTCTGCTTCTACTATCACTAAGTCACCAACTTTCACCAGCTTGAGTTCTTCCAGACTTTCAGCGATGTAGAATACATCAATACGACCAGCTTTGAATCCCACGAGTACCAACTGATAATTCCGCAACAGCGTTTCTACTGGAAACTTGGGAAGTTGGTACAGCTCCCCTAAGTATTTCTCCTCATCAAAGAAACGTTGTTCCAAATATTCCTTGGTTACCTTGACTCTTTCATGTGGATCTTCCGAAAAATATTGATAAACGGCTGAAAAAGCATCGGACTCTTCATGGCTCTCTGGTTGCTGTGGAGCCATATGGGGAGATTTGGTTGCAGGTTGATTTGGCTGATATGCCGGGATTGAACCCTGGTTGAGTTTCTGACTTCTAATTCCGAAATCATCGTTGTAGGAGTGCCGTCTAAAGGTTGCTGTGTACATAGTTTGGGGTGGTGAAGAATTCAAATTGACCCCATGCATGAAATTTGAACGTGAGCCGGGAGCAACATTGGAAACCGATAAGGGGGTGGCAGCAGACATTCTTCTTTGTCCATTGCCAGAATACATCCCCATGGGCATTCCATGCGCTTCCTGTGCTTCCTGAGCAAATGAATTACGCCAGGGAGACTCGTTCCACAAATTCGGAATATTCGTAGGAGGTACAAATCCTCTGCCCTGATCCAGTGCTGAGAAGTAATTCAAGCCGGGCTCCATCAGAGATAAGTTGAATTCCCCAGATCCCAGCCGGGTGTGTTCTGAGCGGAGCATATTGTTTTGCATTCTTTGGGTGGGACTCCATTGCGAAGTTGGACTGGAACTCATACCACCAATATTCATATTTGGTCCGTTCAAATACTCTTGGTTTGGTTGTTGCATCATGTAGTCTCGATTTGCAATAGGAACATTGGACATGTGGCCAGCCATGTCATTTCGTCTGAAAGAAGCAGCATTCTCAGGTACCATGTTAAGATCCACAGGGGGATTACGGTCCGAAGGTGGAACAGGGGCCCATATGCTTGATTCGTACAACGAAAGACGGCGCCTGGAGAGTGGGTCATCGGTGGTATAGTTGTTCTGGAGGGATTTTTCAGGTGGAAACAGACCAAACATAATAATATATGAAAATTGGATGTTGCAATTTGGCAGGATCAAATCAGAATTATTGATGTGCTGGAAGCTTATAATGCTTTATATCTTTCAACTTTGGATGTGTAAAAATGATAAAGATTCAAATTTCCCAGCGATAATAAATAGGAAAATAAGGTGCCACTTTGAAACGAGTGTAGGATAAAATGATGTGACCCTCACCTGCATGAGCGCATGAGCAGCATATCCCCAGGTCCAGGATTATCATTCGACATATGGGGCAAGATCACAAGAGGTGTAGTGCGGGAGGGGAGAGGCGGAGGAGCTACCAATTAAGGGTTTGTGGTCAGACAATTCAGGAAGCAACATATCCACCAATCATCCTTGAGCTTTCCATGTTGGAGGCTAGTGCGGGTTAACCTTGAGGGGTTCGGGTCGATCGCTTTATTCGTTTCGTGCATGATCTTACTCCAAGTAATTGCTGCTCGAGGTGTTATGCAGGGTCTTAACCAGACATACGACACATATCTGCAGGCTCATGCAGTGATACTACATGTAACCAACAAGGGGAGATTCTAGTCGTTAACAGTTGGAACGTCGTTGAGGCCACTTAACAGACAAGCAGACGCTGAGGCCCGTTGAGGCATGGCAATAAGCACACTTGCAGAGTTTTCTGACAACGCTTGTTATTCCTTCTAGAAAGCTTGCTTTATTCACTTAATTGCCTAGTCGGCCAGAGAGTAGGTTGGAGTGGCCCAGTCTATTAGATACCAATGGCCAGACTCCAAAGTTTATATTGTGTACTTCAACTGTTTCTTTTTTTTCTTTTGTTCGCTCAATCCTCGATATTCCTTTGTATTTTCAGTTCCCCATAATTGCTCTTTAATTTTTCCAATGTAAATCTCAACAACCCTCTATTTCCTCAGTTTCCTGTTTTCAATTAGGCAACTTGGCTTGTTTTTTATTCTTGTTCCTTCCCTTTAGAATTCTTCCTTTTGTCGCGCACAATTTTCCTTTCTCCCTTTCACCAGAAAACCGTCATGTCCCGGAACTTTCTTTTTCCACCACTTTCCTTTTTCATTTCTCCAATGGCAATCTTGCTTGTTCACTTCCTCGTCCGCTCTGGCTACTTGATAATTGCCTAATTTCTGCCATTGTAATGTTGAGGCCTTACACTTCCTTGCTTAGAATAGTCCGTGGTACATTTCTACAAATTAAAGATTGGCAGGTATTTGAGAAAATACGCCATCATTTGGGGGGGAGAGACTATTTATGGTTTCGCGCTTAATTGCTGCGTATTTGCAGCTTTCTACCGCCGCTCCAAGAATGCGCTTATTCTTAGTAGCTACCAGAACATCTTTCTGGATGATGCGATCTATTCTCTTTCGATAGTAAATCATCTTTTTTAATGCAACCTAATGAATGTCTTTGCAGAATCTGATTGTTGAACTTCGAAGAAGCTTAGTGTCGAGCGGAATATCTTGATTTGATGGGCGAGACTTCAACCTCCAGAGTAGTAAGCCATTCTATCCAAAAGGAAGACAACAAACATGAAAATAATTAAGGTTGACTATCATTAAATTTGGAATGGATGCTCGTCCGGTAGTATCTGAGACTTCGTGATGCATGTATTGTCACTGCCAAAAGGTTGGGACAATTATCATCACCAAACGGAATAGTCCTTCAATCTTTGCCAAAAAAAAATAACAACGATAGTAGGTATTCATTCATCAAACGCACTATTCATCTCCTTTTAATGTCCTCCAAAGATTGTCAAGCGATGTTTTTCTTGTTTGCTATTCTCCATTGCCTGGTTGTTGTACTTCTCTTCAAACTCACCGCGTCTACATCAATATTTTACATCATTTCAAACGTTGTTAAAACACAATTACTCGGCGAACTAAACTACTTCTGCTTCCATCACTGGTACTGTTGCTGGTTGGGCATGTTGCCATTGGGCATGTTACCAAAATACTGGTACGGGTCGTTATACCCGCCAGCCTGTGGCATGGGCAATCCCCCTTGGGGATGTCCCTGGCCCTGGTAAGGCATCCCGTGTGGCAAGTGAGCAGGAGGCAATTGTTGCTGCTGTTGTTGCTGATGCGCGGCTGTGGCAGCCTGGTGTTGGTGCTGAGGAACCTGTGCGTGTGGCACCTGCTGTTGCTGTTGTGGAGGTGCTGGGCTCTGGTCAGGCAGCTCCTGCGAGTTGCCATCACTCTGGTCTCCCTGGTCATCTCCCAAACCTTCCTCTGGTGCATTCAAGCACGCCTGGATTAAGTTCTTACCCTCAGACTTGGTCACCAATGGTTGCAACTTGGGCGTGGTGAAAGTGTACACAAGTCCAGTTTCACTAACAACTAACAACAAAACCTGAGTACCTGTCAACACAGACAACTCGTACGCCTTCTTCATAATACCTGCTTTTCTTTTCGAGAACGTAATATGTCTTCTAGACTTGTCTTGGATGAACTTAATCTCGATTTTTCTACGCTCCTTCTGTTGTTTACCCCCTGAAGGCTCGTCGTCGTCATCGTCGTCTGCTCCCACTCCGCTGACAGATCCCCTGTTAAATTGGGTGCCTGGGGCGCCAATCACTTCGTCATTCCCTTCCAACTTGGATGGATTCGTCACTTCAGACATGGCTAAACGTGTTAATAAAATTCTGCGTTGGTCCGCCGCCAGTACTCACAACAACACTGCTACCCCGCGGGATTAAAACTGCCATTGCTTGTTGGTTATTGCGTCCCTTGTCCACGAACTCGTTGGCTTCACGTAAGACACGACGAATATCAGTGCATCGTCCCTATTAGGAAGGTTGGCGTACCGAATTGGGTAACTGTCTCAAAAAAAACATCACCAACAAAGACGAAATAACCACCACGACATCTGGTCAATCCAACTGCCAAGACATTTGAATAATGTTTACCCAGTGGGAGATTGGGATTCAGTTCAAAATTAGAAGTCTATACATACTCGTTTGTGGTATTGTGAATGGCTTATCTTCTATACTATCAAAACAAGTTGGGGAAGGTTGAGAATTTAACTGTTTTTGGTGTTTTTGTGTGGTGCACGCTACTGTGCCGTGATTTACGCGTATCGGGACCGAAATTACCACCGTTTTTACTCAGTTACCCCCCATGCCACACATCATATTGCAGATGCATACACGAGTTGCATGTATTGGTGACTTACTGCCAGAATGCGGCGGAACTTAGCTTGCTGTAAACAAACATTCCTTATGTCTCTCGGTGAGGTGAATTCTAGGAGACAGTACCTTTTGACATATGTCAAAATTGAGACTCCGAGATTTTGTGTCAAACCTCCTCGCAGTATTTCGTCCTAATCCAGTAATTTGATTCTTGACTTAGTCATCTTCGGGCCTGATAGCAGCTAAACCTTCTTATGCAACTGTTCCCGCAATGTCTGTGTCATTACTTGCACTTTCAACACTCTCAACCGGATCTGAGACTTCTTCGATGTCATTGTTTATGACTATCGGGTCCTCTTCTAATCTGAGGGTTGAGCCGTTGCCTTTCTGTTTCTCAGCTTCATCTCCTTCTTCTACTGCTCCTTCGTAGTTTCCATCAGCCTCTCCGGTCGTTTCGACTTTATCTTCATTCTTGATCTCTGGTGCTGGCGTCTCCTCGGGAGTTGGTACCACCAAATCTTCCAAAGTGAGTGAACAAGCAGTCAATGGCATAAGTTTGAGGATCTTATCGATTTCACCTCTCGCTACGCGGTAGGGAAAATTCTCCTGGGGCTTGTGAGCTGTCAATAATAGCACACGGAAAAGTCTAGATTTCGAGAACGCCACTTTAGGAACTTCACCCAGTTTGATGAGCTTCTCGACCTCTCGGAGCTCTGTTAATAACGTCTTCTCGTTCATTTCGACTTCATCAAGTAGCACAGGCGCTATTGTGCGATACTTACTTAGCAATTGTTTGTTGTAAAAGGTTAATGTGCTTGAGAGTTCTTTAGCCCTAGGGAACTCCGCCGAAAATTCTTTTTGCTGGTTTTCGTCGTCGAAAATGTAATCACCTGTTTCGAAGTCGAAGTCTTCTTCTCCGACACCCCAGTCAGAGTCATATTCAGGCTCAGAATCCATCGATGATTCATCCAACTCTCTCTCAAATTCTTCATAGTCAGCATATCCAGGATCATCGTCATCTGAAGTAGGCTTCTCCTTCGATTTGGCTGCTTTGGATTTTGTTGCTTTACTAGATGCTTTTGATTTGGCTGTGGCTTTCGACTTCGAAGTTGACTTTGCAGCCTTTGACTTAGCAGAAGCTTTCGAGGTTTTTGAATTTACCCCGCTCTTCTTTGGTTTCTTCTTCATAGAGATCTTGAGCTTTAATTTCTTTCTGGGAGGCTCATCTATGTCATCCTCGTCGACTTCGTCCTCTTCATTTTCATCCTCCATTTCCTCATCTTCTTCAAAGATATCTTCTGTCGTGTCTGGCACCTCTGGTGGTGGCCCCGCCGAGCCCCATCGGTTGAACTCAGCCATTTCCGGTGGATCTTGTGCCAACTTGTATGCATCGATCAACGTATCATGCTTTTTGGCGTTGGCTCGTTTGTCCAAGAACGTCTTGATTTCCTCCAGACTTAGTAGCTTCAAGTCGGCCGATTTAATCCAGATATATGTATCATCACTAAAAAAGCGCACAGGCACCACAATCACAGGTTGTTTCTGCTTCTTAGCTTGCTTAACAGACTTGGGTCTCATACTTTTTATGTTCTCGGGTAAAATCTCATATGCCAAAACCATTGCCGGCCATGCGCGGTACCCCTTTACTTTTGCTAAAACTATAGTCGTTGGAAGAAGTCCGAGCTGTTCTTGGAGCGTGTCAGGATCATCAGAATATTCGATAGATTTCAATGTTGGTTTGGATGGTGATTTCGACTTAGCAATTTCTTCGTTGGTCACGTCGGGCTTTTGCTGGTCATCAGCTTTCGGTTCCACGCCATTTTCAAAGTCATCTAGTGGGGATTCAGGGGCATCAGCATCTTTAAGCGATTTCTCCAGTGTCTCTTGGTCAGACATTATATACTTCGGACAATATTGTTGAATTTCGCGTTATAGAGACCTGGTCGTTGTGTGCAGCTCTAAAGGAACAAGAAATCATAGATAATACAGCCAACCTCCCATCAAGGAACGGAATAAAGATGATGAAAAAGCAATGGATTGGACAACGTGATGGAATTGAAGAGTTTGAAAAACTACATGAAATATGCCCGTTCATTTTCTATTGTCTACACTTGATCTATTCCACAATTTTGCAGCCTACCTCTCCTCAGTCCGCCTTCATTCCAAATCCACAAAAACAACATCACTTCCAGTGGAAGCAAAAAGATCATCTCCACTCCAACACACGGAGGCAACCAACCCTTCCCCGATTGTAATATCAGTTCGCAGCTCGTGTTTCCCATCATATTGAAACACATACACCACGCCGTTCTCACCTCCACATGCCACATCCACGCCTTTTGAAGTGGATACAACGTCACATTTGATTCGGTGGCTGAAACTTTCACCGGTATCAAATGAAAACTTATAGTCCGACTCATACGAATCGACGCAACACACTCTTCCCGATTCAGTGGAGGCCACCACTCCTGATGTGGAGCCATAAGCCATCTTCAAATCCAAGATAGCATCCTTTCTCCACAATTGCCATGTTTCTTTCTTCTGGTTGCGGAGGTCCACCTTGTGTATGTCCCCGTCTGCTCCTCCACAGTACACGACCGATCCATCCACTACGAGGCCGTATAAGTTGTCGAGAGCTACTTTCTTTGACAAAATCGGAGACGAATGGTGGCTGCGGACATCAAATAGGCTCAACTCACATGCATTTCCGGCAACTGCTACCAAATTTGGTGTTACAAAGTCCGCACAGTTGGCAACATCCGTGGTTGCAAAGTGTCGGACTCTGCTGCGAGAAACCACATCCCAGAGCGACGCAGACGAGCCACTGGTGGCTAGAATGTTATTACCTGCAGCACATAGCGACGATACTGGAGAATGCGAGCATTTTCCTAGTGAAACAGATGAGGTCGGCTTATAGAGTGGAAACTTAGGCTTATCTAAACCCTGGATCTCCAGAGTGTGACTTCGCCCAAAACCACCCAACTTTGCTGCATCAATATCGAACTGACGAATATGTAAGCACGAGTCTGCATCGCCTGTAGCAACAAATCGAGGAGAGATCGCCACCAATGCGGTGACCATTTCACTCGTCATGTCTCGAAGGTCGTCTGGTGATGCTTTGCTGTCTGCAGGGATAAGGTGGCTGATAGGTGGGCCAAGGTGACAAGGGAGCACGGGCAGGCTAATCGGGGGGAAGTTAAGAATATGCAACGGATCCGAATTATCCATTTTGGCGCCTTATCAAGATTTCTAAGACTTGTGCTTTTCAAGTTCTTGGCCCGGGGCAATGCTCTTGATAGTATTAAACTTTCAGATACAGGGACCACTGAGGAAGTAAACATAGGCGCCACAGGATAGTGAAAAAATAATAACCCCAAATATATGCGGACGATCTATAAGAGATCTACAGTAGTAGAGCCAGCCTCATGAAGGGGTGATAAATGCTTGGATTGGAATCGGAAACGTGGGAATAATTTGAGATGGAAATTTGGCAGCAATTTGAGAAGACATTGAGTCCAGATTTAAGAAGCAGGAATTAGAAATGAAATTGAAGAATGCATGTCGGACAAAACTGTGCCAGTTCAGAAGGACAAAGATACAATTTATGCCAATCGGAATATCCCGTTGGTGGCCCAATATTCGTTTCTCCTATCTTCACTAACGTGGATTTTTCCGTTGGTGCAGTTGGTGAGGTGGTGCAGCTGGGTTGGGTTCCATTTCGCCCCGGAACATCCCATTTCGGCCCTGCTGGCGCCAATTTGTTCGATCCCGCACCGTTCCATGCAGCGTTGGCCATGGGGTGCAGGTTCACTCTCCCCAACCCACTAATCCTCCCTTTGTTGAAAAGTTACGGACAACCTCACCATTGAGTCCCTTTGATCAATTGACTCGGATAAAAACATGTAAATCAATCATAGTGCCCTCCGGTGTTTCCAGCCTACCCGACACTCCGAAAATGTACAGCTAGGGATGTTATCAGCGAACTCCTTGTCCCGTCGCACTAAATTTATTGCCTGATGGCCATGCGTCAGGGCCAATACAGGAAATTTGGGGCCAGGGTGGAGCCGGGGATAGTTAATTATTCCGCAAGCAGCACTTCTGGAATCCATTAGCTTTTTTGTCTTAACTTCTTTTCTTCTTTTCCAATTCATCGCTGCTATCATAATGGGAGACTACTTGACACCCTCGGAGTTGCCTCATCCTAAATTGAAGAGAACCAACACCGGTTTCACACCCAACCAGATCATTGCCTATGACGCTCAGATTCCTGAGTCTGCTAAGAGCATTTGGAGCAAGTACTCCAAGTTGAAGAAGTTGGAGAACTTGTCGGAGCCGGGTCTGGCCACTATTGATAAAGATGATTTCGAGAAGAACTTTGTCAACCATGTGGAATTCTCTTTGGCTAGAAACATGTACAATTGCGACAACTTGGCTGCCTACCAGGCTGCTTCGGACTCTATTAGAGACGCCCTTTTGCTTGACTGGGCCAACACTCAGCAGAAACAGACCATCCACGACGGAAAGCGTGTTTACTACTTGTCGTTGGAGTTTTTGATGGGTAGAGCCATGGATAACGCATTGATCAACTTGGACTCGCGTGATGCTGCCAAGCTGGCCTTGACCGACTTGGGTTTCAACTTGGAGGACGTGTTGGAGCAGGAACCTGACGCAGGTTTAGGTAATGGAGGTTTGGGTAGATTGGCTGCGTGCTTTGTCGACTCCTTATCTTCTAAGAACTACTCCGGTTGGGGTTACGGTTTGAACTACCAGTACGGTATCTTCAAGCAGCTTATTATTGATGGTTACCAGGTTGAAACTCCAGACTACTGGTTGAAGTTCTCCAATCCTTGGGAGATTGACCGTCACGAGATCCAGATCCCTGTTGATTTCTACGGTTGGGTCGAAGTTGAAGTGGACCCAAACACCGGTGTAGGCAAGAAGGTCTGGAAGGGTGGTGAGAGAGTTTTGGCTGTCGCTTCTGACTTCCCAATTCCTGGTTTCAACACCTCTAACACAAACAACTTGAGATTGTGGAACGCCAAGCCAACCAACGAGTTTGACTTCAACAAGTTCAATTCTGGTGACTACAACTCGTCTGTGGCTGCTCAGCAGCGTGCCGAGTCCATCACTGCTGTGTTGTACCCTAATGACAACTTCTACAGCGGTAAGGAATTGCGTTTGAAACAGCAATACTTCTGGGTGGCTGCCTCCTTGCACGATATTGTTCGTAGATACAAGAAGAACCACCGTGATGATTGGTCCAAGTTCACTGACAAGGTTGCTATCCAATTGAACGACACCCACCCAACTTTGGCTGTGGTTGAGTTACAAAGAATTTTGGTTGACTTGGAGGGCCTTGCTTGGGACGATGCTTGGGATATCGTCACCAACACCTTCGCCTACACCAACCACACTGTCATGAGTGAAGCTTTGGAGAAGTGGCCTGTGCAGTTGATGGAGAACTTGTTGCCAAGACACTTGGAAATCATCTACGACATTAACTACTACTTCTTGAAGAAGGTGGAGCGTTTGTTCCCTGACGACAGAGAGTTGTTGGGCAAGGTGTCTATCATCGAGGAGAATGGTGTCAAGTCTGTTAGAATGGCTTACTTGGCTATTGTGGGTTCTCACAAGGTCAATGGTGTTGCTGAGTTGCATTCTGAGTTGATCAAAACCACCATCTTCAAGGACTTTGTTAAAGTGTTTGGCCCTGATAAGTTTACCAACGTCACCAATGGTGTCACTCCAAGAAGATGGTTGAAGCAGGCTAACCCGGAGTTGGCTGCCTTGATCGCTGAGGCCTTGAATGATCCAGAGTATGAGTACTTGACCAACTTGGGCCGTTTGAAGGAGTTGGAGAAGTTTGTTGACGACGACAAGTTTTTGACTCGTTGGGACAACATCAAATTCAACAACAAGAGAAGATTGGCTGCCTTGATCAAGTCTGAGACTGACATCGACGTTGACCCTAATGTGATGTTCGACGTGCAAGTCAAGCGTATTCACGAGTACAAGAGACAACAGTTGAACATCTTTGCTGTCATCTACAGATACTTGCGTATCAAGGAGTTGCAGGCTGAGGGTGTTTCCATTGAAGACATCAAGTTGAAGCACTACATCTCAAAGGCTTCTATCTTTGGTGGTAAGGCTGCCCCAGGATACTACATGGCTAAGACCATTATCCACTTGATCAACTCTGTTGGTAGTGTTGTTAACAACGATACTGAAATCGACAACTTGTTGAAGGTGGTGTTCGTTCCAGACTATAATGTGTCCAAGGCTGAAATTATCTGTCCAGGTTCCGATTTATCTAACCATATCTCCACCGCTGGTACTGAGGCTTCTGGTACTTCCAACATGAAGTTTGCATTGAACGGTGGTTTGATTATCGGTACTGTGGATGGTGCTAATGTAGAGATTACTAGAGAAATCGGTGAGGAGAATATTTTCTTGTTCGGTAACTTGGCTGAGTCAGTTGAGGAGCTCAGACACAACCACCTCTACTCTGGTGTTACTGTTCCAGAGAAGTTGCAGAAGGTGTTTGATGCCATCCTTTCGGGCCAATTCGGTGACCCTAATGAGTACAAGCCATTGATCGAGAGTATCACCAACCACGGTGACTACTACCTTGTCACTGATGACTTCGACTTGTTCTTGGAGTGCCAAGACAGATTGGAGAAGGTGTTTGGACACCATGGTGGAGATGCTTCTGACCTGGACCACTTGCACAAGTGGGTCAAGAAGTCCTTGTTGTCTGTTGCCAACATGGGATTCTTCAGTTCGGACAGATGTATCGACGAGTATGCCGAGAACATCTGGAATGTGGAGCCACTCAACCAGTGATTACACCATTAGATTGCTGTTAACGTTATTTGATTTCTGTTAAAGAGAGTGTAAGCAGAATCTGCAACGTAACTTTATCTTAACCTACTCAACCTACTTAATTCCAAACCTGTGAGTGTCCAGTTTGACGAATTTTTACCTTGACAACCTCTACAATTTTACATTGACAACCTCTACAATTTTACAATGTCTACTTTTACTAAATTTTTGGTTTTCTGTTTCCAAAGCTTTACAATATCTGATTCTAAACCTCAAGTTCAACCTTTCCACTTCCACCCCACATGTGTATTCTCGCAATTCTGCATTTTGCACCCATTACTATTTTTGGAATTCTATGAAGATACTGACACTCAGGATGAAGAAAAACAAGACAACATAAAAGGAGCCTATCTCGGATTTTTCCTCCCGCTCACTCGTAAAACAATATTTTGAACATTTCGTATCGTTACAATTCGGCTCGATTTTTTGGCGCATTCCGGGAGGCAGTGTCAAATCCACTTCTCTGCAGAACCAACAGAACCGAGAATCAAACCTGCTACAAATACTAAGGAGTTGATTCATTGGATTCAGAGAATTCACACAGTGTGAACAATTTGGATATCATTCGACATGATATTCCGTTTTATTTCTTTTCTTCTCCTTGTGGAGCTTGTATTGGGAAACCCAATCAAGTTGGCCAAGTCGTCACTCTGGAATAGACGAGGCACCTCCAAAGACCAGTATTTGGTTACTAGTTTACCAGGTTTGACTGAGAACATTGCAGAAGAAGACCGTCCTATCATGTTTGCTGGTCAGTTGGAGCTTTACAAGGAGAACAACACCCACTACTTCTTCTGGAAGTTTGCTGATCAGAACAGAACTCCCGAGATTGAGAACAGAACAATTTTCTGGCTCAACGGAGGCCCCGGCTGCTCTTCGATGGATGGTGCATTGATGGAGGCTGGTCCACTTAGAATTAACAGCAATAATGAGGTGATTTACAATGAGGGCTCGTGGCACAAGAAGGGAGATATGGTGTTTGTTGATCAGCCTGGAGGAACCGGATTCAGTTATACCGGACAATATGACACCGAGTTGGACCAAATCCGCTTCGATTTCTTAACCTTTTTGGAGAAATATTTCGAGGTTTTCCCTGAAGATAAGCACAAGGAAATCACCTTGGCTGGAGAGAGTTATGCGGGCCAATATATTCCATACATTGCCCTGGGCATTCTTGAACGGAACAAACGTGTGAGCCCAGAGGAAAAGTACAATTTGAAGGGTCTTCTTATCGGAAATGGATGGATTTCTCCAAACCGTCAGAGTTTATCGTACTTGCCATTTGCTGTGAAGGCCGGTATGATCAGCACGTCCCACCCTAGCTGGCAAGACTTACTCGATCGTCATGTCAAGTGTCAAGATCTCGTTGCTGGTGTCAATGATGATGACACTTTCGGTGTCAGTAAAGTAGTAGATCGTGTGTGTGAAAGTGTTTTGAACTTACTTTTGCAAGTCACCAGAGACTATGCGTCACCAGGAAGTCAGCAGTGTTACAATATGTATGACTACACGTTAAAGGACTCCTACCCTTCATGTGGTATGAACTGGCCCCCCGATTTGCCAAATGTCAACCTGTTCTTGAGAAATCCCGATGTCATGGATAACATCAACCTCGAACACAAGACCAAATGGCATGAATGTGACCAGGCAGTCAGCAATAATTTGAGGGCCAAGAATCTGCGCCCATCTATTGTATTGTTCCCATCCATTTTGCAGGAGGTGCCCATCGTGCTTTTCCATGGAAACAGAGACATTATTTGTAACTACATTGGAGGGGAAGACATGATTGCAGCGCTTAAATGGGGTGGCCAGCGAGGATTTTCAAAGGATATTTCCATCTATGACTGGGTATATGATGGAAAGGTGCTGGGCTACATTAAGAGCGAACGGAACTTGACGTTCGTTAATGTATTTGAGGCATCCCATATGGTGCCATTTGATATTCCCGAAACATCCCGTGCACTCGTGGATATTCTTTACGACAACTTGGAGGTTCGTCAAGAGGAAGGAAAGAAGCCCGAGATGGTGACTTACCCACTAGGATACTTGAAGTCAACCACCACGGAGGACCCCACAAAGATTGGCGTGGAGGAGCCACTTGTATCGGATGAAGCTTCCCAGGAATCCAGCTTGGCATCAGGCTTAAGTACCAGTTTGGAGTCCAGTGTACCTTCTGGAAATTCTACCACCAATGGAATGCAAGAAGAATCGCATACTAGTCGGATGGTCCGGGTGATTCAGCTTGCTGTCATTGTGGTGCTTGTATGGGGGATCTGTGCTCTCTACAACACTTACAAGTCCAAGCCAACATCGATTATAAAGACGAAGCCTTCCGGTCGCAAGAAAAATGTCCAGTGGGCTGACCAGCTAGAGGAAGAAGAGGAGCAGAAAATGCAGCCTGAGGGATTTATTCTGAAGGCTTTACACAAGCTCAAAGGCACGGAAGGATATGCCACAGTTCCTAATGAAGATATAGAATTGGGTAAAGTGAGTGTCGATGATGAATTCATTGTTGCTAGTGACGACGAGCTTGATCATACGCCTCTTGGGGCAACCTCGGGAGAGAGATCCCCTACTTCTCCTACATCGTGAGTAAGTTGTTCATCCTGCAAAAGATTAGTGGGAAGCAGCATAGTGACGAGATTGAATGAAGATGCGAAGAGTGTCAATGAGGAACATAATAAGAAGTACAAGGAATAATGAAACCAATAAGAGACCAAATGAAAATAGGAAAGAT
>Ga0160505_100137_pt1 | contig 55313 bp, 28 predicted proteins | sample DIDeMG_FD_108225 | JGI IMG/M metagenome (GOLD analysis project Ga0160505, IMG submission 108225) | Enriched chicken feces microbial communities from UW Madison campus, WI, USA - DID2874_E49_Stillage MG | ecosystem: Host-associated > Birds > Digestive system > Large intestine > Fecal ... | reverse complement strand
TATTTAATGCCAGTCTAAATTGCCCGGAACTCCGCCAATTGAGATTGCTCTGAGACACAAACCCATACACCCGACATTAGAGATACCCCTCGGGCAAACCAATTGATGCCTCCCCCAAGAATGGACAAGGGAAACAATACGCATAGGACTTCAAAAAAAAGGAACTCACTGCTCATCCTTGAGGGGTGTCCCTGAAGTATTGCTGCTCTACTAAAACGTGATTACGGGGTAAGTAACAAAGCCCAAAGTGGTTAGCTAATCTTCATCACGTGATGTGGTGAGTTCAACCCACAATGTCGTGGCCGAATGTCGTCTCCACGCCTTCAGCCCAATATACCTTAAGTTGCTGTGAGACAATTCTACCATAATTCACCCACTTGAAACACTTTATTCTTCCTAAAGTTCTTCAGGAAGTAACTCTTTATGTTCGACAACCTCAAAGCATTCATCAGGCATGGTCGTCAAGCCAACGACTTGAAGACAAGAGCCGTACAAGGATTATCGCTAACAACCTCGGAAGCAGATCTTTTAGCCTATTCAGATTCCACTAATGGCGCTTCTGTGTTAGCTTCCGACTTGGAAAACTCTGACTTGACTTCCGGTAGCTCCAGAGACTTTGAGGAGGTACCTAAGAAGACTGAAGCCAGAAAGAAGTACGATGAGGTGGCTAATAAACTAGTCGAGGAGGAGAAACAGAATAGAAATGCCGAGGTCAAGTACCCGAACTTGGAAAAGTATCAAGTTTTGGAGAAGATGGGCGAGGGTGCGTTTTCTGTTGTTTATAAAGCCAGACATTTGGAATCTGGCAATTTGGTTGCAATCAAGATTCTCCGTAAATATCAGATGGATAACGCCCAGAAGCAGGCAGTGTTCAAAGAGGTTATCATCATGCGCCAGCTCAACCATCCACATGTTGTCAAGTTCATCGAGTTCATCGAGAGCGAGCCTTACTATTACATTGTTCAGGAACTTGTTCCTGGTGGAGAAATCTTCGGAGCCATCGTCAACTACACGTATCTTAGTGAAAATTTGGCTCGCCATGTGATCTACCAGGTTGCAGATGCTGTTCGTTACTTGCACGAGGAGGTTGGCATTGTTCATCGTGATATCAAACCCGAGAACTTGTTGTTTTGCCCGATCGAATATAAGCCATCGCTTAATCCGATCGCAAAGCTCCGTAGATCCGATGATCCTAAAACAAAGAAGGATGAGGGCGAGTTTTTGCCAGGTGTGGGTGGTGGAACCATCGGTCTTGTCAAGTTGGCAGATTTTGGATTGTCGAAGCAAATCTGGGAACACAACACCAAGACTCCATGTGGAACTGTGGGCTACACGGCGCCGGAGATCGTTCGTGACGAGCGGTACTCAAAGGAGGTAGATATGTGGGCTATTGGATGTGTGCTATACACGTTATTATGTGGATTCCCACCATTTTATGATGAGAGAATAGAAACCCTCACTGAGAAGGTTGCTAGAGGTGAGTATTCTTTCTTAGCGCCATGGTGGGACGAAATTAGCATCGATGCAAAGTATTGCGTGTCTCGCCTCCTCACAGTGGACCCCAAGAGACGTTATACAATCGAAGAATTTTTTGAAGATCCATGGATCCGCCAAGCTGCTCCAACATTCGAGAAACCAATGAAAGCACCTAGGGCAGCTCAGCCTGTGCCTCCAAATTACAACAATGGAATGTACTCACCCGCTGCCCTGGCTTTGCGTGAGGCATTCGATATCTCTGCTGCTGTGCACAGAATTGGTGAAGAGGCTGCACTCAATAAGACTCGGATTCCCGATGTGGTTGAAGAGGACGAAGAGATGGAAGTGGAGCCACTGCTGGCAATCCCTCGTGACATAAACATGGCCAATGCATTCGAACTTAATTTGGGTGGTGCGTCGATACTAGAGAGGAGAAAGAAGTTAGCAGTGGCTAGTTGAACAATTTCAATCTAAAGGGTAACGATGACGACGAGAAACAGATTTGGAATTCTCACCAATATCCTTGGGGAATTATAGAGCAATGGTGACGAGACTTCTGACAGGCTCTCATTTTATTTCAGATTTTGGGTTTTAGTGCCCATGTATACTTAACTAACTAATGTCTTCATGTTTGTATGATTATCACAATTGCTCCTTTCTTAGTAATGGTTGCAACCTGTATGCAGTATGATACACCTACATAATCTTTGAAACTACCATAACCAATTGTTTCTTGCCACTAGAGCACAAGCTTAAGGTGCTTCAAAAAAAATCCTTGCTATTGACCAAATATCAGCTACATAAATTTGCCATGGATGCCAATATCCGCATTCCAGAAACGAAAGTCGCCTCGGAATTGGTGGAATTTGACCTTGATTCCATCCTCGCGTATGCTGACGCTGATTTCGTCATGAAAAAGCGCAAAAAGCAGGAATCAAGTCGTCCTTTGAGTCCAACTAATGAAGTCTCAGTGATTCTGAGAAATTTGGTGTGCCACATGAAGAGCCCTGTCGCATTAGACCCCCAAGTCATCCTTCAGTACTCACAATCGGGACTAGAGTCGAAAGTCCGTGGCAGCTATAAATTTTCTACGGAGCATTTTGAAGTAAAGGCGGGAACAGAGACACCACTACTCACTATCCTGAACAAAGCACGAGGAAGCATCAAGAAGTGCACGCTTATTTCCATCAATATCTTAGATGATAAGATCAGAGGCAATGTGTTTGATGAACTCCGATTCATCACTAATAAAATCAAGAAATGCAAGCAACATTTCACTGTTACACATTTCCAGCTTGATCTTGTGCTTAATACAAGGACTAATATGGTGACTTTTGGATTGAACTACAATATTACCTTGAAACAACTGTTCTACCGATATTTCTCGTCTGATGTTTCAACTGCTTTGCTTCAAGTGCTCTCGACACACATGGAGCTGCTACCTACAGAGATTAACGAGTTTGTCAACTCCTTCAAAGGATTTGCTCCAGATACCCACCTTTTTTATAGAGCAATCACAGATAACACTGCTCGCATGCCTCCAGCGTCCAGCACGTTCTACCATCCACAATTGTTTACGGAGCTTCTCCCCTTTCAGAGGAAAAGTGTGGGTTGGCTTCTTTCTAAGGAAGGAGTGGTGTACGATGAGGTGCTGAGAAGTTGTCGACACTCTCCACTTATCAGCGACCAGGTGGGACATTTACTTCAACTGTATCCGCAGGCAGACGTCAACGAGCTAGATAGGAGTATCTCTCATATTTTGGACAGGATATGCTACGGCTGGAATCGTGTGTTATTTAAGGGCCAGATATGTTGGGTCAACCACTATACGGGAAACATCATGCTGCTGGAGCAGATAGTGGCGTTTCTTTTGGAATACTACAGAACAAATAATCAGCACAAGATCCCTGGCTGTGGGCTCTTATCCGAGGAGATGGGGTTGGGAAAAACCGTGGAGATCATGGATTTGGTGCTTTTGAACCCTCGTCCGACCAGCGAAGTGGGGGAGGAGATTACACTTCAATTCAAAGAGGAAGGTGACTTTCGTCTTGTGAGAAAGGGAAAGACCACCCTTATTGCTGCACCAGACTCGATTCTTCACCAGTGGTACAGAGAAATTGCTCAATTGTGTCCCAGCTTATCTGTCACAATATATAAGGGTTTAGGGAAGTATCCCGAGCTCTCTAATGTTCCACGGTACATTGGTGAGTACCTTCAACGATTTGACATAGTGCTTATGAACTATGCCACCATGTCGAGAGAAATGGACTATGCTAACTATTCCTCTCGACATATACCTACCCGAGGGGGACGCAAGAGAAATGGTGATGTGGATAAAAAGGATGAGAATCCCGATGGGAAGACTAACAAGATTAACGAAGGGACGAACAAGGAGGTAAATGGCGAACTTCCAGAAGAAACTATGGCTGCCCTTGTAAATGAGTACAAGGCAGAACTCAATCCCGTTCGGACTCCGGAGGCTACTTTCAACCAGAAAAAGTACGAAAGGGCCGTATTGGAGGAGTTAGCAGGTAGAGTCAGGAGGGAGGACCCTAGAACCATACCACATACTCATTTCTACGAGTCCCCGCTCATGCTGTGTCAATGGTGGAGAGTTGTTTTAGATGAAGTTCAAATGGTGTCATCTGGAGCTTCGAGAGCATTCAAAACAGCAGCACTTATTCCAAGATTTCACTCGTGGGGTGTTTCCGGTACTCCAGCCCGACTGCCTGCGGTTCTCCAATTCTTGAAGTTTGCGCCATTCAATTATGATATCTCGAAATACTGTTGGAAGCAATTGACGGCCCCGGAGAATAGTAACGCCGATTTTATTAAGATCTGGCTGAGTATTTCTTTACGTCATACAAAGGCAATGGTTCATGATGATATCAAGCTTCCACCTCAGCAGCGCGTGCTTCTTACTATGCCTTTCACCAAGGTTGAACAGGATAAGTACGATCAGATGTTTGAGTCCACTCTTGCTTCCATTGGTATCTACACTGACAAGGTTCCCAAAAGATCGGAAATTGAGCTCACTACTTCTGCGTGTGTGCATTTAAGATCGTGGCTTGTCAAGTTAAGACAATTATGCGGAAACTTGCAAGTGGGACAGTTGGCGAAGGCCCACACACTCCGAGGTAAGAATAAGAACAAATTTTTATTGCACGGGATACCCGAGTTAAAAACATTGGAGGATGTTCTCGATGATATGATAGATTCTGTCCTTGAAGACATAGGCGAGTCCAAAAGAGGAATAATTAATAGACTTTTGGAAATCTCTCTGTTATTGGAATATGTGCTTTATCCTCAAAAAGTTATTGACATTATAAATGTGGTCCTCTCCGAAACTCAAAAATTCATTGAGAAAGTAATAGCCAAATCGCATCGTGATTCTCAGCAGTACCAAAAGTTGAGACAGATCTTGATTGAGCAAGGCGCCCTTGGAAAGAAGGACATGGAAGGATTATCTGACGATGAGCAAGATGAGCAAGAAGCAGAATCCAGCGGAAATGAAGACGAAGCTGAACATATTCCAGTCATTAAAAAGGAGAATGAAAAAGATGTTCCTCAGAAAAATGAGGGACAGGTACAAGAAGCAATCTCGAGTTTCCAGAAGTATAAGGAGTTAGTTCAGTCTAACAAGATGCGGCTTCGTTCGTGGAAGATGACACAACATAAATGTTATTTTCTTTTGGCTTCTGCACATTTCCAACTCTACGACGAGGAATATCAACAAAAGATTCTGAATTTGAGGATTCCATTTGACTCGCTTCTGGAGATCGATGTCAAAGTACATCAGAATGGCCTTCTCGACACCGACGAAATATCATTATACTCGGATATTGAACTTGGAAAGAGCGAGCAAGTTGATTACTTGGCCCTTTTCAAGCCAGAAGAGGGACTCTCTAACGAACAGCGAGAAATGGAAAAGAACAAGTTTCTTGAGCAGAATTATTATTCTTTGGCTGAAGAATGCCGTAAAGATATCTTGAAGCATTCCATTAAAGATGTTGATCTTGTTACTTCTAAAAGACTTACATCCCGTAGTATCATTAAACAGGATACGTGGGTTAATAACGGAGATGTAACAATCCCCAAGTCTTCCAAGAAGCTATGCACAGCCATTCCTCTAATTGACATTTCGGACGTGAGTCAATTTGTTGGAGATATGAAGACTAAACAATTGATAAACCAATTCAACAAACTCTTCACTCAGCTCAATGAGCAGGCAAAGGTCATAAACGAGTTTGTGCAGCAATTATTGACTGTCTTAAGCAACCCATTGTTAAGTTCTGAAAAATCCCCAGATGGCGAGGAGTACGAGCAGTCCATTCAGGACCAAGATCAAGCGTCGTGCCTCATGCTTGTAATAACACAACTACTTACAGATCGATCCAACGCAACGTTAGAGACGAAGACGAAAATCACAGAGATCACGAAACAGCAGGATCACGACTACAAGTTAGAGTTCCAAAGAGCAAATGACAGGAAATTTTTGAAAGCGTTGCAGGCTAAGAGAGTCAAATCCAAACCAGATCTGAACATTTCCTTTGAAGAACTTTTGCAAGATGCTCGTCTTCTTGAAGCTGAGATGAGGGACAACTACAGAAGCAACGTTCAAGAGGAAGTATATGAGGAGATAGTTCGATTGTTAAGAACAGTGTATGAAAACGAGAAAAACTGTCAATCCATGCTACAGAAAGAGTTGAACTCCAGTTTCAACGCCGTCTTCAATGCAAGAGTTGAATATTTTAAGCAACTCCAGCAGATTTCTGATAGTGTTGAAACGAAGAAATTTTCTTTTCTCCAGGAAGATTTGTCAGCTAAGCGTATCGATGGTGAGTTTCAGACACTCTTCAATTATTTGGCTGGCGCTCGGAATAAGCTAACAAGAGGATTGACGAGGTACAGGTATTTGGCCACGCTTATACCATCGGACGAGAGCAAAAATATCAAGAAAGAGAATATCGACATTCCCGATTCTCAAGAAGAGGTTATTTGTATCATTTGCCAAACGGGAATCAAGGTGGGCTCCTTGACATCATGTGGCCACAAGTTCTGCAAATCATGTCTTGATGAATGGTTGAGTACTGGACACTCTTGGTGTCCAATGTGTAAAACATACACTGACAGAGACACGGTGTACTATTTTACTCATTACAAATCGGACTTGAAGGCACACGCCGTGGAGAATGGAAATAAGGAAGACTCCCAACTTGAAGCTCATCATAGCAGCTCTATACATCAAATTTACAAGCAGATGGATCCTGAGGTTCTCAAACAGATACAGCGAATCAAATTATCCAATTCTTATGGTTCCAAGGTTGATATGATTGTGAAGCAGGTGCTCCATTTGAGGAGCATGGATCCGAACGTTCAGATAGTCATCTTCAGTCAGTGGCAGGATCTCTTAGTTATTCTTGCTTTTGCATTTGATAAAGCAAAAATCTCGTATGTTTCTGCCAAAGGCTCACATGTTGCCGCATATAAGAGTCGGCGGGTTGATCCCGTTGAGGATTTCAAGAATACAACTTCTATCAAGACGTGCTTTTTGTTGAACGCTCAAGCACAAGCCAGTGGACTCACGTTAATCAATGCAACCCATATCTTCTTGTGCGAGCCATTGGTCAACACGCCTACAGAACTTCAGGCGATCTCAAGAATACATCGTATTGGCCAAAAGAATGTGACAACTGTGTGGATGTTCGCTATTGAGAATAGCGTCGAAGAAAACATCGTCGCAATAGGTACCAAAAAGCGATTAGAATATCTCCGTGCCAATGCTAAGGAAAACCATATTCAAGCCAAAGAAGATGTGGACCAGATGGTGGAGACTGATATCCGAACTGCAGAATCGTTTGCATTGACATTAGGCCAGGCTGTTGACAATGGGCGACAATTCTCAGGTAACAGCGAGTCGATTGCGGACTCTGATCTATGGAACGTTTATTTTGGAGAAGAGACATAGAAGCCGACTGATTTTTCACAATAATATGAACTTTGAGACGGCCATAACAATTTAATACCAATAAACCATACTTATATGTGAAACCAATACACCATACTAATACATGATCCAATCCATGGTCAAAGTTACTCATAGTCTCCATTAAACACTACAGTACGAACCCTCATCATAACCCTGGTATACCCTACCCAACTCCGACAACTGGTTACATTTCTCCTTGACAACATCCACCAGAATTCCTAACTGATCACTGATCCACCCCACAGGAACACCTTCAGGCATGGAGGCAGTATTGGAGCTGATGACATTCATGATCTGGTCCGTGACATCAAGTTTGGCCGACAGCCCGCCGCCATTTTCGCTGACGAAAAGCCCATTTTCCTGCTTGGGACCACCCTTCAACAAACCTTGAGCCTCCAAATGATTCTCGATTGCATAGAGCATATGGTACAACACTTCGTTGTAGTCTGCAACCTCACGAATGGTGGCGTGCTGAATGGCCTTCTTCAGCTGCATTTCCTTCAATGCACCGGTCACATACACGTATTTGCTCTCCAATGCCAGGTATTTTTCGCTTTCTTCGGCGGGGGTGGATAAGTTCTCTTTCACCCATATCTTCACGTCCACCGACCCCGTACCATCTTCAATAGTTACAGTCACACCACTCGTGAAGTTTTCTACCTTTCTGATTACTCCAACAAACGATACCATGTTTAAAGACACGTTATTGACCTCGAATTCTCCATCAGGCACTGGCTGCTTAGAGTCGTGAATTTGTTTGATCGTGACAGGACTCAACGTGGAACGCGTCTGCTGTCTTTGAGAATTGTTATATTCCGAGTATTGGGCATCTTGGTTGAACCCGCCCTCGCCGTAATTGCCATAGTTTCCGTAATCCATAGCTGTCGCGTAGTATAGTATTCGCGTCTTGAGTTGAGATGCCTAGTAAGTAGGTGGTGTGTGCAGTAGGTGATATATTAAGGACGACGTTTATTGGGGTTGTTGTGGATGTTTAGGGGTGTTGGACAAATTCGGGGATAATTAGAAGTTTTTGGTTTGGATTTTGGATTAAGTGATGTATTCTTTTGGGCTTTAGTGAGATGCATATCGTAGCAGCGATTTGGGAGTTGATTTCTAGCTTTCAGTGAGTACGTCAATTTCGCAGTAAAACAACCAAAATATCGAATTTGAATCTGAAGTTTACTATGGATAAGTACTCTCAGAAATTTATTTGAGATTAGTTTTGCCAGTGGTAATTTGGACTTGGATACACGATTTTTGGAATAGCTGTGATGTAACTGCTACTTTAGGAAATATGTATTGCACCTGGCTTCAATTATAGTTGAACCGGTTTTGGTAGAAACCTTCCAGTCTAATCTTGACATTCCATATCCTAGTCGAAGGTTTCAATAGGACTCAACGTTCAGTTGTATGAATTACTTTTAAAAAAGAAATGCCGCTGTCTTCCATGATACTGACATCTCGTCGTCTAGAATGAGGAAAGATGTACTTATAAAGTGAACGTGCTTAATTTAACTTTATAGAAATTGATCAACTCCGATATATGACCCAACCGTTGAGATCAATCACCCGCTGATATTAATTCCTTAAAAAGATAGAATTCTATTTCAGAAACACTAAAGAATATTGTCACTAAACTCAGGCTTGATCTTCAAGATAAATTTGCTTGGAGACGCATCAATTGTTGCATATCTGTTGATAGCCTCGATAGTCGCAAAGTGACAAGAGAATTTGTGTTTTACTATCCATGATACTTGAATTGAAGAGACGAGGATCCTTTGTACATATAAATCTTAAATTCATCAACAACTTTTGCATGCCACTTCCTTAAACAGCATTGTTTTCTAATGACACTACGATGTAAAGACACCCAAATATCTGAAAGTTCGTTTATGATTAATTAATTTCGAGCTAAACCATTACCCATGTGCAACTGTGTTCTATATACATTAGTGATCACAATAACTGTGTTTCCTTTGCACTTAGCTCAAGTCGAAGGCGTACTTGGACTTTCTTCTGATAGTCTTACCATATTTGTAGAACAAGAATGGAACTGGAACCAATAAAACAGAAACACAGCCCAACAACGTGGCTGCCCATTTGATCTTCATGTTTGTGAACATTTGACGAGCGAAAAGGGGGAAAGCTGCACCGAATGCAGATCTCAAGAATGCATTACCAGCCAAGGCAGAAGCAGCAAACAACAAATAGCAGTCAATGATGTAGTTCAAACATGGAAGGAAGATAAGAATAAGTCCCATTCCGACTGGCGCGGCACCAATAGTTGGGACAATCCAGTGAACCTTGTTAGGGTAACTTCCTGACCAACCCAACCAGAACAAACCAATTGCAAAGATTACACCACCAATCATCATCGGAGGTAATCTGGCTTCTGGGATAATCTTTCCGCCGTTTTCTTTGATGGTTCTGGCGTATTTCTTGTCCAAGAAAAGGGACAAAAAGCCACCGAGGAAAACACCAATAAGCATAGAAATATAAGGCAATTGGCCAACACCTTGCGTGAAACCATATTCACCAATGAAGATCATTGGAACAGCAGTCAAAAACAAGTATAACAAACCGTAGATGAAGGCATTGTAAAGGGTGATCAAGAACAAGATAGGCTCGGTAAACAACATGACCAAAGGCCTGGTGATGTTCTTCTCACAAATCTCTTTCAACGACAAACTGACAGTTTCGTGAGGAGCATGGATGCCCCAGTTGTTTGTTCTTCTTCTCAAGAGTTCAGCCTTTCTGACCAAAATCAAACCATGGTGAGTTTCATCCATAAAGAATACGATTCCAATCAAGGAAAGAACACCGATGATTCCACTGAAGTAAGAGCAGTATCTCCATCCCAATCCGGGGTTCTTGACAATGAAACCTCCAAGAATAGGAGCCAACATTGGACCACCGAATAACACCATCGCAAAGTTTGTCATAGCCTTACCTCTGGACACAGCATTGAAGATATCGGCCATGGAAGCAGGAGCCACCACAAGGGGAGCGGCACCAACGAAACCTGCGAAAAAACGACAGATCATGATGGTTTGAATGTCCTGAGCGGCACCCACAGCCATGGTGAAGCAGATGAAACCAAAGATGGAAGGAACAAGCACGAATTTACGACCGTACAATTCAGAAAGTGGACCCCAGATGACAGGACCCGATGCAAATCCAAAAACGTACAATGAAGTACCCAAAGTAGCCACAACTGATCCCACATGATAGGTGGCCATGATCTCCTCAGAACCTTCTGCAAAAATGGCAGATCCTACGGACACAGTGAAGGCAGAAAGGCCCACAGCAAAACATGTGATGATCTTCTTGGTCAAGCTCCAGTTATGAGGAAAAGAGAGGTCATCTGGCCCGTCAAAGCTGACGGCGTATGGGTCTCTGTCCGGAAGCATTGGAGGATATGGCTTTCCACCTCCCATAGTAGGTAGTGGCAGCGACAGATGACTTGCTTCCTTGTAAAGTTCTTCTGCGCCGAGAAGTCTTCTACTCATGGTACGAGAGACGGTGTCGTCTGCCATGGACTGATATTCGGAAGCCTCATCGCCCAATGCCCCCTGATATTCTAAATCTTGGCCGGCAAAAACTTTTGGTTCGTTCTCATCATGAGAGCCGTGTGTAGAATCTTGCTCAGATTTCTGATTGAAGGTGTTGGACTGTCTTGTAGATGACAGGCCAGAATCAAGATCCAAACTATGAGTGTCTGTAGTCATGACGAACAACTTTTATCAAGTATGTGAAAATATAAAATATTGCTCTGAAAAAAGACAGTTTTAAAATAGCAAGGAGAGGTAGCACGGCAGTATTTATGTAGCTTTTGTATTAGTAACAAATGCGGAAGTAACATGCATTAGACGCCGATTGCTGTGCATACAATCCTACAAAACCTTACAGCGGAAGATAGATGGGGCCGAAAAGCAAAGAAATTTCTGATATTTTACGTGCCGATGCCGTGCGGTTGGGAACACCTACCTTCGGTCCAAAAGCCCTATGACAATAGCAATGGGGTGCTCTCCGCAGTGGACACTTTTTGTAATTATAAAGATTCTAAGTATAAGAATGGCAATTCCTATCGAAAAAAACCTATACATATTTTGTTAAGTAGTTGGTGAATGTGCTGAACAAATAGATCTATCTTAGAAGAATCTATTCCCCGTCAAAATGCGATGACGTGTGCACAGTCTGCAGGTGACATTTCCTACCCTCTAGGGTACCATCACAGGATAAAAAACAGAAATTTAAAAAGACGGGACAACCTTGTGATAAGTTCCGGCCCCTCTTCATTGTCCGGACTTGTTTACAAATTGCGGACGCCTGGAGATTACATCAAGATGTGACACATCATTTGAGGGTTGATGCCCATATGACCGAATGCTCTGGATTTCAGAGTGATGGACCTTGTGGGTTATTTACTCTATTCTCTATTTTTGCCTTCTGACATTAGTGTCTACAATTTTGTCGTTTCTGGAAAAGTCCGTCTCTTTTGTGCATACCTGTGTAATTGGTTAAAATCGGACACGGAGGCTGTGAGCTCTAACACATGATCTTACAAATGTAGGGACATATCGCGAGTGTGAATAAATTGCGAGTTTGAACAAAATGTTAGCATTCTAAGACATTTATACAATTGGGTGATATAAGGAATTTTGAGGGTTTCATGATTTCGCTGATTTAAGCATTTCGCAACTTTGACATTACTTAGACTTCCTGATGTATCTATATCCATGAGCAAATAGCTCTTCCCAAACCTCCATTATGTCCTGTGTAGATTCTCATAAGTTGATTCTACCTCCATTCGATTGTTATTAATATCCGTTTGAGCTCAATTCTACTTGAATATTCTTCCTCTTAAATGTTAAATCCTATTATCTTTAATTTATCTCCTTTTACCTTCAAAATTGTTACTACCATGGCAATCGCAATTACTTCACCTTGTTTACCTACATTACAACCATCTCCCATCCTCCACCTGAAATGTATGTTAAAAGCTCATATCAACAAAATGAATTTCACACATCTCAAAGTGCAAACTCTCTATTTCTCCTAATCATCCCCAATATTCCAATTAACCCATCTCCTCCAAAAAACCTTCATAACTCAAATCCTTCACCTGTCCTCTGTACAGGCCCAGCAACGTGACCACTTTGGATTTTCATCCAAGAACTCACTTTCCCTCAGTAAACACACCCTCCCAGCCATGGACTCTATGCTGGTCGACGAATCGGACTTGCTCATAGTATCCCTGTTGGACCCATCCTTGAAGGAGAATGCACAGCTCGCCCCAGACGTCAGTGACACGTCTGACCAGCCACACCACCACCAGATATCGCCAGCACACGGCGATGCTGATATAGATAACGTGTTTGAGTTCCAGCAATTCATTGATGGTCAAGCCTCCCAGCTGTCTGAGACACAGAACGGTAAAAACACCATGGAAGCCTTGAAAATGATCGATCTCCATGCTCTAGAGGTGGAGAACCAAACACATCGTTCCAACACAGAGTACAGTGGAGATTCGGAGGTTGGAGAGAGTCTGACCCCTGGTTCTATCGTGCACGTGGAATATAATCCGAACGAAAAGGTCAAGAGACTCGGAAGACCACGAAAGCACTTAAATGGCATGCCTTCACCTGCTCCAGGCGAGTCTGCATCGGACAATCTTGAAAAGGCTACCATATCGAAATTTCGTTTTGATGAGAGACCCATCGAGGGACCTGGCTCACGTGGTGGTGATCCATTACACCATCGGAAAGGTAAAGGTAAACTTACAGAGTCTCCAGCACTCAAGAAACGGAAACAGGCCCTTCTCAATTTCTCCAAGTCAGATGCCTCGACGTCGTTGCTGCTTCTAACATCAGATAACGACGTGAAGAATGGGAGCGACGTGAAAAAAGAAACTATAGATAAAAAGGAGACGACAGAAAAAGAGGAGAAGAAAGGAAAGAAGGACATGAAAGAGAAGAATGAGGCTCAGGTTTCTGTTTCCGAGACTAACGATGATGAAATGGATATTGATCTGGTTTCAGCTGAAGTTTTGCAAGAGGAGAACCAACAAGAAGACAAACCCAAAGTCGAACCAAATGCTGAAGGTGATTCAAATGGAAAGGAGACAGAACCAAAGCCCGAAGCCATAGAAATAAGCTCTCAAGTGACAGAGGAAGAGAATACGGCAGAACCTCCAAAAAAGAGAGCTAGACCTACAAGAACCAAGAAGACTCCTGCAAAGAAACCCGCAAAGGAACCCAAGAAGGAGACATCTACGAAGGAAAAGGACAACAAGATCAAGAAATTGACGCTCAGTTTCAAGCCAAAAGCGAGCCGAACGACTATTGTTCGTGAGAAGAACAGGGTCACAAGAACGTATCCGGGCCCATTAATACCGATTCACTATGATCTTTATGACGACAATCTCATCTCGGCAACAGCCAACAAAGCTACCTCCAGTGAGGAACTTGCACTTGGATTCCCAATAAAATCATGTCCATACCTGGATGACATCATTTTCCTTATCGGTTTTTTGTCCAAGTTTGACCATATAGTTGATGTTGGTGTGATGGGACCTGAAGATCTCGAAATTGGCCTTGGCTTGGTCAATGACAACCCTGAAATTCCCGCACGGGTGGCTCCAGCCATGGATGTATTGTTCCGAAGGTTATTGGCTCTTGTTCTCAACAGAAAAAAGCCCATTCTCTTGAGTATGCAGAGAACAGCCATTCAAGAGTTACGTGGCCAGTACATTGGACTTGGTTTACCGGAGGAATGGAGAGATGACTCTCATATCCGTGTTGTGACCAGCCTTCCGTGTGATCCAGTCAAGGATAGAGTCGACACAACCAAGCCGGAAGTATCTTCAGCCGACAATATTGAGTATCAGGCGCCAGCAGAGAAGATGAATCCATTTCTAGAGCCCGAGTTTGAAGAGTTTGGTCTTCTGGGCATCGAGAAGCCAATAGATAGGCTTATCATGTTGAGGTGTTTGGCAACATGGTCACTTTCTGCATCCAATCAACTCAAGACATATTTGACTAAGATCATCAATGGCCAGGATATTCCTGGGGAAAGAGACACGATGTATGGCTCTAGAGCAGTGCTCAAAGGTTTCAATCAGACAACTGAGTTGAAGAAAGAACTTGAATTAAAGATCTCCAAAAAGAACAAGAGCCAGCTGACCCCGAAGGGCACACCAGACCCTGATACTATTTCTCGTTATATCGATCCTACCTCAGACCCGCTAGCACATCCAATGGCATTGAGATTCAATGAGTTTTTGGTTGGAGATTGTGGTTTTCACATAGGACGTTTCTACTTGGTGAGAATGGCCGACGCAACTTCGGGAGCGATTAGCTCAATCGAGAAGATGAAGAGCTTAGCCAAAGATGCTGCCAGAGTTCGTTCGTCCATTCCATCAAGTTTTAAGTTGTATGTTGAAGATGTTCACCAGATGCTCACAGATTGGCTTCCTGTGCTAGGACCCGAATTTGATGACACTGGAAACGAGGTTCCTACCACGGCTTCCAAACATTCCCTGAATTGGCATGTTGTTGCCTCCAATGCTGGGGAATTGCACTTTTTTCTCAATCACGTTGGTTCTCGTTTGGGCTTGCTTGACGGAGACAAGCCTATCATGTCACTGGGAAGTCTCGCATACAAGCCACTCCTCCACATGTACCATTATCTCTCGCTCATTCAACCATTACTTGAGGAGTTCGAAAAGTTGGAAGTGACCGGAGTTGGAGAGATTAGAACATCCAGAAAAAAGAAAGTCAACTACTCGGCAGCAAAAGAACCCGAATGGAACGAGGATGAAGAAGATCAGGAAGAATATGGTCACGTTGATGTCGACGATGATGACGACTATGACGAATTTGAGGAGGGAGATGCTGAGGAATACGTCGAATAGTAATTTGCATTTATTTGGGCATAGTCTCATATGACTACTGTAATATACAATCTAAATAAACCAGTCAATACCAATAGGTTCACTTACAACTTCTGGGCCCCAAGCATGAGATCAATCTTTTGTCTCAATTCCTCCTCATGCTCCTTAAAGTATTCTGATCTTCTGACCATCTCCTCATTGTAGCCCTCCTCGCTCTTCAAAGCCTTTAACGTCTCTGCCTGGCTTTCTAACCACAGCTTCAAGAACTTGACTGGATCCTCGCTCAATTCCCTGTAGAACAATTCTCTAGCATTAATATTCTGCAACGTGGCGATACCAAGCGATATTCTCTGATTCAAGAATTGAATGTGCTCGTCTGACTCGGACATACTCTCGAAAGCACTCTTATTCTCTTCGAGAATCTCCTTCTGGATCTTAGTGATGGATACCGGCAATTCTACGGGGATATCAAGCACCACGTCACCCAAGGTGGTCGATTTCGTTGTGTCCACTTCGTATTCAAGAACCACAGGGTTGCGTGGGCGCAAATGAGGCTGAGTATGCTTGTACAAGTCCTTAAACTTGAAGTGGTCAACCTTCAACAACGCTTTCAAGATATCGTCACATTGCACAACAGAAAGATCGTTTTCATCTTCTCCCTGGCCGTCCATGGATTGGGAAGAGATGTTGGAAGCGGAAACAGCAGGGACAGTAGCAAAAGTATCAGCTTTCTTAAACAAATTCTTGAACAAAACATATTGCCAGATCAGGTACACTAATTCCTGTTGGGATGCTTCGCGTTTTCCGGTGAACTGAGCCATAGGAGTCGAGAGCATGAGTCTAGACGAGTAGTCCTTAACCAATATGGCGATCTTCGTCTTGATAGGGTACACACCAGCCCTCTTGATATCTATGCCGTCAAACAGCCACTGCGAAGAGCCGTTGGAAAAATTTGAGTTAGGGTTGCCTGCGTTTACAGATTCATCTCTCCACTCAATGATGTTGGACTGACTGCCTTGCAAGTTGGGGTAGTCTCCATTGGGAATAATTTCCACAGAGATTCCCGAGAGAAATGAACTGAACTTTTGGGCCTCAACTTCTTTTCCCGTCTTATCAGACGCAATAAAGCGTCCTTCCACACGTAACGTCCACTTGGCATCGGCATTGGCGGCATCGGAAATACCACCAGTCTGCTGTCTCTGCCATGGCATGTTTTCACAAGTGTTGTAGATGAACACACGCAATATTCCCGTTTCTCTCTTGACATTATGGGGCTGCATGGATGCGGCTTGCACCGACTGGAAGTCCAAACCCTTCTGGGCAATGAGGAGGTCCAACTGCTTTTCTGATTCCTGGAGTTTCTTGTACAAGTCCAAGTTTGGGATTTTATTGTATAGTTTGGTGGGGATGTTGACATCGGTTGGAGTGAACGACACGGCTGCGCCAGGGTTGGCCGAGGTGTGTATTTTGGTTGGAGCCTCAGCCACGGGGGCTCCAGGCTGGGGTATATATTGCTGAGGAGGCATGGCTGGGTTGTTGATGGATGGATGAAAGTTGTTGAAGTCGCGAGATTGAGGACACCCGTACACCAGAATAGGTAGAAGTAGAGGAAAGAGAAGTGGAAAATGGAAAGAAAGAGATTATTATAGAAATAAATGGAATCCAATTCATGAATGAAAAAACGAGGAAGGAATAATGCTGGTATCTTTAAAAGCCCTATGGTGTTCGGATAGGGAAGTTAGATGCATAATATGGGTGAAACATAAGTTCATACAGGAAAAACGGTTACTAAGATGATGGAATAAGTATAAGTTTTTAGCATCTGGAAAGTTGATATTGGAAGAAAGAGAACACAAAAAGAAAAAGAAAACAGCTAAAGTAGAATTTTGAGCCGATTGTTATGGTTAATGGAATCTGATATGTGAAGTGGATTAATCTCTAACAAAACCATATTGTCCTTTTGAGATTGTGCCAATCTACATCAAAACCATTGCTAACAATAAATTTGACGAAATTAAAACACCTTTTCATGATCTGGAAGTTGGATACTACGTCACCTCTCACCCAAAGTTTAACTATATTATCCAATTGAATTCACCAATTTTTCAATTACAACCCTCATTCATCTGCCTCATCTTTTGGACTGGCCATCCACTCGTATAACTCCTCCATATGTCGATACCAGCATATACACAAATCAAAATACTCTTTAAAAAATCCTTCAAACTCTCAAATCATATGTATTCTCCATATATTTAAAGTCACCCACTAACTTTCTTCCACCTGACCCCATGGACATTATTACATATCACCATCGCAAGTGCAGGTCTCATCTTTTAACCACCATGTCCAAAGAAATCAAGGTCCGAAGGCGCATAATCAGGCCCCAGGCGACCCAGGATGCCCGGAATGCTCGCATTCACGACATGAAGAAACGAAAACGGGACTTGCTCCTGCGCATCAACTACTGGTCTGTGGTTTCGGCCATCGTTCTCCCTCTCGCAGCAATCTGCTACTTAATTCATCAACATGAGCCGTTTATTCCGCAGAATTCCAGCACTTTCTGGTTTCTGGCCATTTATTACAACATTACCATGTTGGCCTTCACGGCAGGCTACCATAAATGTTATGCTCATCTGGCTTTCCGGCCCAAATATGGTGCTCTACAGGTCTTTTTCGTCGTATTTGGTGCTGGAGTGGGGGTTGGCTCTGCCAGAATATGGGCTGCGTTACATCGCTGCCATCACCAGTTCACAGATGATCCCGAACGTGATCCATACTCCATTAAAAGAGGATTTTTGTGGGCTCATTGGGGCTGGATGTTGAAACGGCCCAAAACTATTGCATTCTATCGTGAATTCGTAGAGAACGAGTTTCCTGCGGGGAAAAAGAAAGGTGGCATTGGCAAACTGAAGGAATCAGCACCTCTGAATAACAGTTTGGCAGATACAAATGATTCGTCGGGTGAAAACTTGAGTGGACAAAACGAGTTAGAGACCGAGGATACCCATTCGGAGGACGTGGCCTTCGAAATGGAAGACAAGAAGGACCGTGAGGCCCAGACGGTGTCCTGGATTGTGTGGCTGGAACACTTGACATGGCCATTTTTCATTTTGACCACCATCGTCATTCCCATTATTGTTACAACGACCTTATGCGAGGACACATGGATTCATGGATTGATATATCCTGGTATTCTCCGCATGTTCTGCTGCCAGCAGCTGATTCTCTCCACAGAGTCGATCTGTCACTCGAGAAACATCCACGCAGGGTTCCCTTCACAACCTTTCAACGACAAGAACTCCCTGGTCAACTGTAACAACCCATTAGTGACCCTTCTTACCTATGGCCAGGCCCATCAAAATTACCATCACGAGTTTCCTCATGACTACCGTGGTTGCCTACTGATTTGGGCGCTCGATCCCACCAAGTGGTTTATCTGGACCTTGGAGAAGTTGGGCTTAATCGATTCGGTGGGGAAAACACCTACCAACTTGGTTGTACAGCTCCAGATTCAGCAACAGCAACTTGTGTTGAACCGCATGCGGTCTCAATTGAACTGGGGTACCCCTATTTCAAAATTGCCTCTGATTAATACGCGGGAGTTCCGTCGACTCTGTGAATCTGCTTCCAACCAGAATAGAATCTACATTGTTATCCAAAACATTATTCACGACATCACGCCTTTCATGGACCAGCATCCAGGAGGATTAGCATTGCTCAAGGCATCACATGGAAAAGATGCTACCCGGGCGTTTTACGGAGGAGTCTACGGCCATCTGACTGCTGCAGTCAATCTCTTGGCTACCATGAGAATTGGAGTTCTTGATGTAGGCAACGACGAGGATGTATGGAGGCGAGTGGTGAAAGAGGAAGGAGATGTCAATGAAAGAGACTCCCGGAACAGCCTGTCTTACCGTACAGCGGAGGCAGCATGAGATGACATAATTTTCTTAATTATTGAATGTTAAATGAGTTGATGAAGAATTGCTTAATACTGAAATCCAAACTGGGAAAGCAACTAATTTCTCTAACTCAGAAGCTACTTGACAAGTCACACACAAGCGATATATGTGACTTCAGACACTAATTACTAATAGCATTGGCTGGTGCCAGCCTTATTCATATGACAATGTAGTCTGGTACCTGCACCTATATGAGCATAATCATCAGATCCAATAAATTTCCAACTAGGCAATGAACCCAAAACTTTTCCACATAATCGACTACCGTGGTGCCACGGTTGAGGACTTGGATATCAGGCCCGCTATTTCCATCAATCCGTCGACTGCGTTGCAAAGAGCCATCGAAGTCTCGTTTGAAAATGAGTTCACTTACTTACCAGTGATTCACGAGACCAACAAAAGATTGTTGGGAGTATTGAACGTTGAGGAGTTCAAGGTGGATCCTCTGAAAGCCAGTAAGAGCTTCTTGAAGCCCATCACGAAAAACTACATGCACTGGTTCAACCAGAAGGCTCGGGCTAAGTATGAGCAGGAATCCACCAGCAAAAACACCACGCCATTGAACCTGAAAATCTTGAAACCCAAGACTTCTAACGGCAAGAAATTCGAAGTTTTGACACCGTTGACTCCTTTGGAGGGTTTGGCGCAGTTCTTCAATACTGGCAACTACTTCGCAATCATCACCAATGGCGATGGAAACTTGGTGTATGGAGTGGTGACCCCTGAGGATTTGATTAAATACGAGCATTCTAGACCTAGACTATGATAAGAATGAGAAGAATGTGTGGATTCTGGATTGAAATTGTAGGTGTTGTGAACTGGACTATTAAACAACGTAGCGGTATAAATGTGTAGAGAACTTTATGTCCGATCTCATGAAGCCGGATTTCTACGATTCTTGAAATTTGTCTGCCTCTTTCCTAATTTCAGTACCTAATTGTTAATATCGAACTCTAATCATTCTCAACTTTCTACGTCCTCATTCAAATCTTCCTAGGCTCTCTCCATTATCTGTTGGACTATTTTCCTAATTAATGTCGACATCTACATCATCGTCTATTGGGGAATCTCCAACACCAACTTACCTGTGGTCTTTCTGCCCTCCAAAGCGGTCGTGGCCTCCTTGTACTCAGACAATGGATAAGTGGTGAGTTCAATCTTGATAACCTCGTCAACCAAAGCCTTCTGCAAAACACCAGTGTAATGGTTCCATTCCTCTTTCTCAGTGGTGTATCCAAATACCTGGGGTCTGATAACCTTAATGTTCTTAGGACTCAAGATGTTGACGGAAAGTGGGGGTACCACACCAGTGGCATTTCCGTACGTCACCAACGTACCCTTTCTGGCCAACGAGTCCAATGATGCCTGGAAAGTGTCCTTTCCAAGACCATCAAAGGATGCAGCCACACCCTTTCCACCTGTGATCTCCTTGACCTTAGCAACCACGTCGTCACTCAGCTTGATTAAGTACTCAGCACCCAACAGCTTTGCAATAGCCAACTTTTCATCAGTTGATGCTGTGGCAATCACATGAGCACCCAAACTGGAGATGTACTGGGTCAAGATCTGGCCGACACCACCTGCAGCGGCCCACACCAAGATGTAGTCACCCTTCTTGACCTCGTAGGCCTCATGAGCAAATGTAATAGCAGTCAAACCTTGAACCAAGGAAGCACCCCAGAGCTTCAATTGCTCGTCCGAAGTAGATTCTGGCAACTTCGTGGCCTGAACGGCGCCTTGAGAGATTTTGGTGTATTGAGCGAACGTTCCAGGAGACAAATAAGCAACCTTATCTCCCACTTTGTAGTTCGACACATTGTCACCTACAGCAGCAACAACACCAGCAGCTTCTCTACCGAAGATATAAGGAAATTTGGCCGGATAGATTCCCTTTCTGAAGTATGACTCGATGAAATTGACACCCGAATACTTGTTCTTGATGATTACATCATCAGGACCGGTAATCTGAGGAGATTCCACATCTCCGTAGATGATGCCATCCGGCGTTTCGGAAATGGCATTGGCGTAGGCTGCTTTCTGAGTGGCAGGAATTGACATATTGTGAAGATAACGTTTAGGAAATTGAGCAAGTCTCTGTGGTTTAAAAATGGACCTGAAAAGAGGCTTGATCATTTGGATGAAAGTTTGAATTTATACGAGTCGCGAGCCATGATGTGTGGAGTCTTAGTAGTGCTTAGTAATGCGGCTCGGAATCCACAGTAGGGTAACAATGTTGGAAGTTCAGGGAGAGAAAAAAGGAAATGTGGGTGTGTGGAAATTGTGGATAATTTGATGATCTGGGAATTTTGTGAACCTTATCGTTTTGAAAGTGTGGTTTGATTCAGAAATTGTGTGAACATTTCGCAGCCATTAAGTGGGGGCTTCAGTAAGGATAAAAATGGGGACTTTGATAGTTTGGCATGCTGTGTGGACAACATGAATTTATGGTTAATCTAAGTTAAGACCCTTGAGTTTTAATAAACTTTTCAATTTAGTTGTTGGTGAGAATTGTTATCTATGGGATTTCTTCAGTGTAATGTTGACATTTCATGTCAAGATATCCAGCTGATGAAATTAGGATAAAAATTGATTGCACAGAGGATCAATTGATGAATACAACAAAATTGGATTTTTACAGCTATAAGTAATGAAATTGTTGAATTGAACGTGCAAAACATTCAGATCAAATGCGTGGGGAGCAGATAAGGAAATTACAATGATAACGCGTGAGATCGACTATCAGTTACGTGGGATCTTAATCCGTTAGGTGAATCTCAACTGTACTAGTTTTTGAAAAGTAATTCAGTTCTTATCAGAAGAATTTAGAACTTTTCAAGCGTTGAAGATAATACGGCTTAATTTTGATCCAAAGAAAAGTAGTATTCTTTGAGTATGAAGAAGAAATGATTGAAACAGAATGATCCAAAGCAGGAATGACATCTTAAAAGTGCGACTCATCGATCTAGATGTTCAAATGAGAGCAAGTAAAAGGCATTGAAAGGCTAATTGGTAGAAGTTTAAGAGAAAATATATGATATTTAAACACAACAATGCTCAAACTTGAAAAACTTGTTGTCTGTATCCGTATTCTCCTGAGTTTCAAGTACATTTGCAATTTTCTGTCTAGTATGCGAATCTTATCATTCAGAGCAGAAAACATTCAAGCGCTCAGCATACCATGTAATAAAAGAGGAAAACCAACGCACTTCCAAATTTGACCTCATACCTAAAGTTTTATAAGAGATTCATATCCTACAATTCCACATATCATTAATTGTCAAAGTTAACTCAATCAAATCTGCCCATTTGTCCCAACTTCCGTCTAAGTCGGTGGGGGCGGGGCCCGTTTTTTGTGGGGGCATTTTGATTTTGCGGGGAAACACTGAGCCAATCTTGATTTTAGTTCGGAGGCTACATTTGTTAACCTTAAGCTCTCCGGCATATGCAAATCAGACAACATGAATGGCAAAGTACTGACACATCAGGATTTGCGGAGAGATCCTACTGTGAGGCGTGAAGACACGAATGGAAATGACTACCAAACATGGCTATAAGAAAATATTAAGAATAAAAAAAACAGCCATGAAATATCGAAGATCCAGTTACAATAACATAAATGAGTATTTCAAGATCAAACCCCAATAGCCAGAATTGTCGCTCCCACTTCGGTTTTCGGACATTCAATTCTTCTCACCTGTCAAACTCACAAATCCCTGGACAAACAGGCTTTTTCTTCAACAATCAAGTCAACGAAAGCCACCAATCAGCATGACGTCCTGCCTTCTCAACGTCTAAACATTCCCAATAAATTTCCCTCGCTCTTCTTTTCCGTAGAATTCAATTTACCTCCAACGGTTTACTTATGGATTTGTGCCCTGGCCCCATTTTGGGGAAAAAGTGGAGTATAGACCATAGATAAATGTTTTCACCAATTACAGATAATAGCTCTTTATCTGGTCCAGAATGGCAACCGTCCATAAATGTGACGCTCCCGGTTGCGGAAAGCGCTTCTCTCGGTCTGACCATCTCACACGCCACAAGGACATCCACCTGCCTCGGACAATCTACCGATGTGCCGTGACTGATTGTTCCAAACGATTTGTCCGCAAGGATGTAAGGGACAAGCATGAACTTCGCCATAAAAGGAAAATCAGTAAGCGTGATCGGGGTGATTACAAAGGGACTCACCGAATTGACGGAAGCGAGAGCCATTCGGATCCTGAAACTGTAAGAAGTTCCACTGTTACAGCCATCAAAGAAGATTCTCTAAGAGGAATCGTTGCTGACCCAGTGGATATTCTCAATTTTGATATTAGAGATCCTCTTCTGGCTTCTTTGCCCGATACTCGCTTGATGCCTCCAGATATTGCCCAATGGCTTTTTAGCGATGAGGCTCTTTACTTAGAGGGGGACAAGGTCAGTCCTTATGGCTTCAATGCCATCTCCAACATTAATACCGACCATGTTCTTGAAGATGCGGTTCTCGTGTCGCCAGATTTCCCCCACCCAAACTTCCAGACTTCTGTGAGCGACACTGACTTGGCCAGAATGTGTGACACCATTCCAGCACTTGCCAACTTGCAATTCGGACAGTTACAAGCTGAGAGAGCTCTTGAAATTTACTGGGGCTACTTTCATGTCCAGTTCCCCATTTTGCACAGGCCTTCTTTCAATACGTCTCAAGCAAACCCTTTTCTTCTACTCAGTATGGTGTTGATGGGAGCTGCGCTTTCTCCTTGCACCGACAGAGACGAAACGCCACTCATGGGAGATTCCGGGCTTTTGGCTGAAACTATAGCATATCCGCTTCGTTGGCTCATTAGCTCGTCTAATGAATTTAGATCCCCTCCTCGCTCATACATACTACAGTCCTTGATCATTCTCGAAACCTACGAGATTCTTCTCGCTAACAGAGAACTCCACGAGAGAGCTTACTTAAATCATGGAGTAAAGATGCAACTATTACGGAGAAGTCCACTTCTTGGAGGTGATCCGCTGAGTAAAACCAATGACGACAACGAAATCACATCAGAACCGGACGCTTGGAAACGTTGGATCGAAGTGGAGTCGTTTAATAGAGTCGCATTGGTTGCCTTCTACTTGGATACCATCAATGCAACTATCTTTGGTCACCAAATTGTTCTTTTTGCCCATCAAATTAAACTTCTGATGCCCTGTGATGACATGTTATGGGAAATGGCCACTATTGACAAGAATAACTTGCCTCCACAAACCAGACCCCCCAAATTTATCTCGGCTTTAATGAAATTACTTCATCTGGAAAGCTTAGAAGTAGGACCCTTAGGAAAGAAGGTCCTTCTTGCAGGCTTGCTTAGCATCAAGTTCCAAATGGAACTCAAAGATCTACAAGTACATTTTTTGAACTGGCGTTTCATCAAGGACTCTTGGAAAGAAACTTTGTACCACGCAATAGATGTGTGGCAAACGAATATCTGTCATGGAGACTGTTGTGACTCGAGAAATGCGTTCTATCTAATTCCTAATTATGAAAGCTCCACCCCTGAGCCTTTCGACATCATGGAGCGCCGGTGCAAATTTCCGGCGTATCATATCGGTCAGACATTTATGGGTATCAAGCAGTATGACATTATAATCTACGCCGGTGCAACAAATCGTATGAGTGTGAAAACTACTGAACGTGACTACAAAGTAGTAAAGGAGAGAATTGAGGCATGGGCAAACTCTCCCAAGGGTGCTGTTTCTGTCTTGCAAAGCTACATCTTTTTGTGGGAGCTCATGTTCGACAAGGAAATGGAGAAAATTTACAATCCAAGCTTGGATCCTGTGTTCTACCGTCCGAATGCTGTTGCCTCTGCTTTGTTTGTTGTATGGGCCTACAATTACTGTCTTTTTGGTCCTGAAGTGAGAGCTTCTGAAGAGCACAATTGGTCTGCTACCGAGAATGGCTACAGTTATATGAGACGAGTATGTGGAGCATTATTAATAGATTCTGGAGACTCAACTCTTGTCACTAAGAACATACCCGAGTATTGCTCGATTCTTCCAACGATTCCAAGAACTAACAATCTTGTCGGCTTGATGATGCAGTTCCTGGATGGCTTCAGTCATTGCACATCCGAAGTCTGTAGAGAATATGTTGGTCTTCTTGGCAATTGTGCTGGTCGCAGTATGGGGAGATCAACAAGCTTAAGTTTTTCTTAAAGTGCTTCTACTGGATCATTCAATTCTGTACGGAGGACTGTCTCAACAAATGTAATTGATTTTTAATGAAGTATTGATGTTCAATTGTAAATACTTACCATTTAGACCTATTACAAACAACTCTGTTGGCTGTATACCTCAACTCTTCCAACTCTTTAGTCAGGGGCGCTGTTAAGTCGAAATCAGGCTTTTTAAACTTTCCAGACTGGGCAAACGCCAAACAAGCGTACCTGACTCGAGACTTTGGCTGTATAGTCCCACATAGAACAGGAAGTTTAACCTTAGAAAAGAGAACGTTGGTGTTTGGTTCGGGATCACAAATGTCTACGTCTCTTTTCCCTTCTAAACCTATTACCTCACTGTGATCTGTATCTGTAGACACCATAGCAACATTCATCTGAATTTGATTTGACACTTTTTTTTTGCTAATTGGAATTGCAAATCCACCTTCTCGGGTATAAACTAATTGGGATGTCTGGTTGTCAACGAAGTGGAGACGTAAGTGGTAACCATCTTTTGGAATTGTCCATGATTCAACCTTGATATCTTTTGTTGGCTCCCATGTAGACAATAAGTAGTCGGAAACTTCATATGCTTTGTACTTCTGCCTGACAAAAAACTCTTCTTTGTTGAAACTAAAACCTAAGGAGTTATCCAAATGTGCTTTTTCGAAGGTACGAGAGTTACTTATCACCCCAAATCCAAATCTGGTGGAATAGGCAAACTTCGAGTACTTTTCAGCCTGATATTCATCGTTCCAAGGTCCATTGATAAGCGCAATCGTATTCTCTGGTTGGTGGTCTATCACAATCCCCGTGACACCCAATCGTTTTAGTTTGAGGGGGGCGTAGTATTTGGTAAGATCAGTAAACTCGGCTTGCCAGAACGGATGTTCATCGGGAATCATTAGACCACTGAAAGCCTTGAATGCCCAATATGGTGATTGGGGCGAGTTGTATCTCTCCATCATGTAGAAATTTGGATACGAGTACCCTAGCGAAAGGAATCCACTTCCATATTCGTTCAATGGCTGAGTGGACCACCATTGAAGATTCTTGAGAAAGACGGTTTTCATCACACTCCAAGGAATTGGAGGTTTTTCACTGCAATCTAAAACTAATGGGAATAATCCCCAGAAGCCAGCAGTTGCAAATCGGTAAATTAAAGATCTTCCAAATGGAAGTACACTGCCCGTATCATCGAACCAATGAATGTATTGCTGAGCGAAGAGAGTAGCACGGTCCACGTAAAGCTTGCACCTTTCTGGTTCTTTTTCTTTCATAAGCAAAACATAAATAAGACTGTAGAAATGGAATGCTAAAGCATTATAGTTATCAATTCTATGGGGTTTCCCATCGCCATACCATCCATCTGCTAAGTATAAACTGTCCAAGCTGTCGAGATATGTCATAGTACCTTCTTCGTCATACTTCACTCCAACATTAGTTAAACCCAAATCTAGAATTACTCTGAAGAACATCCAGTTGTTAAAGCAGTAAGACTTTGCTCTAGCCCGGACGAGGTAATCAGCTACCTTAAACTTGTCTGTATCCAGAAGTGGTTCCCACATATGCTGGGGCAAAAAACATAACGCATAGCCAATGGCAGCTAAGTCTACAAGCAATTGATCGTAATCTTTTGGATCTCCCCAATACTCATCACTTTGTGGATCAGTGCCATTGACCAAACCTCGTCGATACAATTCCCAATATTTGAAGTCTCCACCACCAAACTGGTAGGGTACTATTCCCCATAAAGGTCTCAGGTACCCTTCGAACTCAGCAGCTGCTTCCAGACAAGCTGATCCAGTCTCGCTGATTCTTACTCTTGCCCCACCTTCCAGAAATGTGGGTAGTAAAGGCTCGAAGAGTTCATCAAAGGCAAAAAAGAGGTCCCTTCTTGAAGAAAGAGGGTTATTTCTCCAAATTCTGAATGGCATTGAATTATTTTGATACCTAATTAAACAGTGGCCCCATTCTATTTAAGTACTACCAAGTAATACAATTGGTGGGGGAGGGGAAGAGAGAGAGCCAACAATGGGCATGTTATGCAATAGTAAGATAATGCATCTAGATACTTACAGCCGCAAATTTAAAAAAATTCCGGAATGTCATTAAGTATACGATACTAATTACACAATCTCTATTACTACTATGTTTCTTCGTCTGATTCCAGTGGCACGGCCCCCAATTTCTTTGTTTTCTGGATCGCCTTCTCTCTGTAGAATATATATACCACTCGAGTATCTATCCACCAAAGGTTCACCGTCAAGACCATGAAATTGATGAAGAAGGTTCCACTTATCTCCAAATTTTTGGACAATGACAAATTCATGTCCATTGAGAGGTAACAAAGCAAGCAACGGGTTGTTTCTAACCAAAACTTTACCTCTAGCGCCGAAAAGAGGAGCCTCATAATCTCCTATTTGTTCTTTTCTCCACTCATTGGATGTTTTGTAGTAATGGAAATATTTCCCATACTCTCGTCCAAGCACATGTACGCTTCCATCATCACCAACACATTGACCCTCCTGATTCATGATGCCAGAATACTTCCCAATTTCTATTGCCAAAGTGTCCTGGTAGATATCAACAGGAGCATCCAATTTTACATTTTTGGAATTGTACCAGGTCAATCCATAATCGGGGGAATACATATAGTGAAGGTCATGATTGTTCTCTGGCCCGTTTGGTCCAGCTTGCAGGGTAGAAGTAGATGTTGCAATGGTTCGATCTTCGACAAAATCCCTATATGTCCATGATACATGGAGCTTACATCCACAATAGTCGAAACCATGAATGTAAGCATTATTTTCCACGCCATGGATATATATGCCCACTTGACTCCACTTATGAGTGAATTTACTGAATTGATAGATATAACAGTCTCCAAGGCCGGATCTTCCTGACCGAAACTCCAAAAGTAAGTTTCCGTTGTCCAAGGTTTGAAATCTGGGATACGTGATCTCATCAAAATTAAATAGCTTATCTTCACAATCCAATTGACCTTGCACTGGACCAAAGGAGGCAGCCAGCCAAGTCAAACGAGACTCTCCCTTGGTGGTGGCAAGTCCGAGCACAGATTTCCTATAATGGATGCTATCTCCATGCATATCCCAAGCCATATGGATAATGCCATCCAGACTGATGCCCATACTGATAACATTGTGACCATCATCTTTGGTCTGGACATAGTCATGAAAAATTATGAAATCCCAAGTCAGATTGGCAATGGAAAGCCGTTTGCGGCCAATTGATGTCACACGGGGACCCAGAGGATCTGAGTCTTCAAGGGTCCGATACAACACTACATATTGGTACTCTCCATAAGACATAATGGCATCCTGTTGAAACGAGCAGGTGTTGATTCTCCACCCATTGGGATCCACTGCTAAGGTCGTAGTAGCGATTGAGACCATGACACGATAATTGAAATTGTTCAATAGATTGAAAGCTTAAGAATTGATGAAAATGTCATATCGGATTATGCTGACATTTTGGCCCTTTATACTAAGAAGAACTAGTCTGTTAGGCTTGAAGTATTTTCTCCATCCCCGCCCATCCACATCGCGCAATATAGCCTATGATTGAAAAAAGGTGGGGGACTTGCTCCTACGGTTTTTATCGATGACCCACGTATTATATATTGACGGGGTTCCTTGAATCCTTAAAATTACACCTTTTTTATTGAAAAAATAATAATCATTGAAACTATGAGTGTTGAAAGCTTGCTTGAGTCCGTTGAGGTACAGTTGTACTCCGAGTCTACCGTTGCCAAAATCTGGGGTATCGCGAAGTCTAAACTAGACCAAATGGAACCTCCTACTAAAATGCCCGAGTACTCTCACGGAAAGTACCATTTTAGAGATATTGACCATTGGACTGCAGGGTTTTTTCCTGGATCAGTTGCTGCGTTATTGGAAAGAAGAGAAAATTACCCAGAATATTTCACACCTAAAGTGCATCCTATCAAGTTGGAGTACGCAGCTAGATGGTGGTCTGAGAGTTTGATTGACCAGGCTCCTCGTACTGACACTCACGATTTGAGTTTCATTATTCAGCCAGCGTTCGAACGGGAATATAAACGGTGCAAATCTGAAAAGGCATTTGAATGCTTGAAAACAGCAGCCTACGCTTTGGCTTCCCGATTTGATGAACGTGTTGGAGTGATTCGTAGTTGGGACACCGCGGTCAATAAGCGGTACTCCTTTAATGATAAGGAGAGTGACTTTATTGTTATTATTGATAATATGTGCAACCTTGATATGTTGTATTATGTGGCCAGTATCACTGGAGATGTGAGATTGTCCACCATTGCAACCACGCACGCATTGAGTACGGTGAAGAACCACTTCAGACTTCCAGAATGGTCCACTTACCATGTAGTAAATTATAATCCGGTGAACGGACTAACCAAGGCGAAGTTTACAAATCAAGGCTACGATGACGAGACCACTTGGGCAAGAGGTCAGGCTTGGGCAGTTTTGGGATTTGCTGAAACTTACGGTTGGACTAAACAAAAAGTGTTTTTGGAAGCTGCGGTAGGAGCAGCACAATACTTTTTGTCTCGCATTGGTGACGATGGGGTTCCGGCGTGGGACTTTGATGCTCCAGATCCCGACATTAAAGATACCTCAGCTGCTATGATAACGGTATTGGGTCTTATCAAGATTTTCGAGCATACAGGTGAGAAAGAGCACTTGAACAGTGGTTTAAAGCTTCTAAAGGACACTATTGCTTATGCCTACGACGGAGACGCCAAAATTTCTGACGATGGAAAAGTGGATTTAGGTGAGGTTGATGCCATCTTGAAGCATGCCACAATCAACAATAATCCAGATACATACGAAAGGTTGGTCGATCATGGCTTAGTATATGGCGACTACTACTTTTTGTGTATTGGCAACAAGTTGTTGGAGCTTGGTTTAATTAGCAAGTCTTAGTTAGTGAATACAGCCTGTATTGTTACCAGTTCATTGTTACACCTGATTACGCCATTGTTCACCAAAGATCCGCAATGCACTTAATGTGACGCTAGGCTATAACTTTGTAACTTAATGCTGTGCTACACGCTGAATAAGTCAATCTCGGACTATCGGAAATAAGATTGGACTAGTTTTCTTTCCACTATGTGAAGAAAAATTACCCCACCAGTAGATAGAGTCGATTCCCCCATCTTTGGCCACCATTTTCCCCTCTCCTGGTTTTTATGGCAGAAGAAGACTTGCTACCAGGGGTTCCTGTTGTCGAAGTTATTCATTTGGGATAGTCTTGAGAACTGCGGTTTGAATTTGTTAGATGGACACAAAGAAACAACAATAGAAATTTACACACTGCATTCAGAGAAAAAGATTAATGAATTCTACTTTTAACAATCATAGACAATAGATATTTGTCACCGCATGTCCCATGTCAGACATCTGCTGTCAAATCCTGATTTGAAGGTCTCCACAGATAAGTCTCTTTGATATTTGAAAAGGATGTAGATAGCTGTAGCAGAAACATTTAAAAGTCAATCTTCACAAAATATGACGATTTTTCCCACCTGGGTACTTTTCTACTACCAATTCTCCAATCATTCTTTCAGATCCTTAACTTGATCGTTATTCACCATTGGCTGCGAAAAATACATGTGGCCCTCCTCCACCATTCCCAACCTTCGTCACACTTTCTACCCCACCATACTCACAATTCTCTAAAAATGTCATTATATCCGAAAGGATCACTGTTCTGTCATACTTCATGTTTAGCTATCGTAAATCTGCATCTCAAAATGTCCCCCACCATCTTCCCCACAACGCAGTGCCTCAAATGCATAAGAAGTCCACTGTCTTCTCAACTATATAAAGAGATGAAAAACAAATTGAGCAGCTTATCACTATATATCATTAATAATGTCGAAATCAATACCAGTCAAGACAACTTCAGATTCGTTAACAGATATCGAATCTTCTCCAAGTAGATCTTTGATGAGATTGGAAGATGTAGTGCCAAAGTTGGAAAAGCCATGGTATCGCTATAGATGGTTGTTGCAATTGAATATTTTTCTCTTGGGAGGAATCCTCGCTCAAGTCACGTCTGGTTACGATGGCTCAATGATGAATTCCTTGCAATCCTTGCCTAGCTGGCAGAAATACTTCCATCACCCAACCGGAACGATTTTGGGAACGATGAGTAATGGTATATCCATTGGAACATTAATTTCTATTCCTTTCACCTGGTGGCTCTGTGATCACTTTGGAAGAAGAAGGACTATCATGTTGGGATGCTCTGTTATTATTGTCGGTGCCATCATTCAAGGTTGTGCTCGCAACTTCGGAATGTTTACTGGTGGGAGAATTTTGTTAGGTGTGGGGTCTTGTCTTGCCTCTGCCTCTGCCTCTCCATTATTAGCTGAGACATCATACCCACCTCATAGAGCCACTGTGACTGCATTATTGCTTGCATCATGGCCCTTTGGCTCATTCACTGCCGCATTGGTTACCTGGGGACCCTACCATTCATCCATGAGAAAAGATAATTGGTCTTGGAGACTTCCAAGTTTGCTTCAATGCTTCTATCCAGCTATTCAGTTGATCATTGCTTCCTTTGGACCCGAGTCTCCTAGATGGTTAATCAACAAAGGAAGACACGAGGAGGCTAGAAAGTTCTTTGTTAAATATCATGCTGGTGGAGACGAGAACTCTGCACTTGTTGCGTTCGAAATGGCTGAGATCAAAGCAGTGATTGAACAAGAAAAGATACAGCTGCTGGGAAAATTTTCCGAATGGTTTGGAACCAAACAACGACTTAGAAGGTTGTTTATTGTATGTGCTGTGCCCATGATGGCCCAACTCTGTGGAAATGCCCTTATCTCTTACTACTTGGCTATTGTGTTGAAGAACATAGGCATCACCAACCCTAACAGTCAGCTCAAGCTTAATCTCGGAATGACAGTTTACGGACTTGTTTGGTCAGTGGGTGTCGGCTTACAGGTCAACAGATTCCCAAGGAGATACATGTTCATTATGGGCTACATCTGTATGTGCGTCACGTATGTCGTTTGGACTGCGCTTTCTGCCGTCAACCAGCAGAGGGGCTTCAAGGACAAAGGTTTGGGCAGAGGTGTGGTTGCCATGATCTACCTTTTCTCTGGATTTTACCACATTGTTTCGCCTGTATCGTCAACATACGTCATGGAGGTTTGTCCATACCAATTACGAGCTCAAGGAGCTACTCTCTACCAACTCTGCGGAAATGTCATTGGATTCTTCAACAATTACGTCAACCCCATTGCTATGGAAAAGATCAAGTGGAAGTACTACATTGTTTGGTGTATCTGGTTGGTTGTTCAGATGGGCATTGTGTATTTCATCTTCCCTGAGACCAGAGGTTTGGGCTTGGAGGAGGTTGCTCAAGTTTTTGGCGAGGATGTTACTAGGGGTTACGTAGCAGGAGAGACTGCTATAGCTGCTGAACTGGAAAATAAGCCACAGGTATCTCATGTTGATAGTTTAGATCTGAAGAGCACTTAAATGGAAGGGAGATGCCGGATCTTAATTCATGCACCATGTAATAAACGACAGTAACGAACTTTCGAAGAGCATTTAAAGACGATAAAGCGCCTTCTTTTCCACATTCTTACTATTTATGACATTCCTTCTTTTTAAAATTGTTCTATTTTTAATATTCAGTACAACTTTTCTCCCTCCATCTCCATCTTTTTTCTCACATCTCCATCTTTTTCTTCCCCGCGTAAGTGTTCTTGGAGCATTGTAATCATGTGGTATTGTCATAAACATTCAGCATTACGAAAAAGCATGGAACACTAATCCCCACTTCTGATGAGCCCAAAAAAGCATTTATTAGCACTTTCCGGATATTAAGGTTGTCCAATTTTAGCTTTGCAACTAATGTCGAGACCTTTCCGGACCATCTTTATCCCCCACATAAACTTCTGTGAAGGACCCCAGTGACTCCAACATTCCTGCGAACTATTAGATCTTCTTGCTGATCATGTCTGACACCAACGAAGACGCCAGAGCGGAGGAGAGGAAATATTCCAAGGCATGTAATTCATGCAAAGAAAAAAAACGCCGATGTGACCGTGCTACGCCGAAGTGTGGTTACTGTGAACGCCATGGCCTACCTTGCGAGTTTCGAACGTTGAAGAAACCTGGACTTCGTACGGGATATGGCTCGGCTATGTTGGATAAGCTCGATTCAATGGAAAATAACATCCAGGATAATCATGACTCGTCGATTGCTGAGCTTCATGGCATTTACGACTTCTTAAAGCAGATTGACTCAAAGGTGCTGGGGATGATGACTCGTGGTGAAGACTCTCATCGGCAATTGCTCAGCATAGAAAATCTTACCAATGGGTCCACAGATGACCCCGCCATGATTCATGGTTCGAGCAATGGCTCATATCCTGATCACACGGTATTCAATGGGAATGGGTCTATGCATCATAAGGAAAAGCCCCGATGGCCACTTCCGCAAGCTAATATCATTCGCCAGTTAGTAGATATTTACTTCGAAATGATCTATCCTGGATTCCGTGTTCTTCATCCGACTTCTCGCAAGGAGATTTTCGAGGCTGTGGATCGTATTCACGAGCTATCGGATCCAACAGACGTGCCTCCGCAAATACTAGGTGTGATTTTGTGTTCTCTACGATTTGCGGACGACCTTTTGTTACATGACGAAGTTGATAAGTTGCTGGCCTTCTGTCGAACTACCATCCTCTCTCAATGCATTGGCTTCGCTCTGATAGAGCAATTGCAAGCTATGGCTCTCTTGGCATACGATTCGTACGGCAGATCGAACAATCCAGTCACCTGGAGTTATATTTCACTCATTTCTAACGCAGTTATTCATTTGAATCTCGCCAAGGAGCCTGTTGAAAGGGTAGAATTTAGAGGTCAGCCCAATGCCATGCGGACAAAAAAGGCTAAGATCATCAGTCCGCAAAGTGTGGCCAACTTGAAGGCTCCGTCCACATCTTTTGATGAGGAGTGTCGTCGAAACTTGTTTTGGGAGATATTCCTTTTGGATTGCCTCTCAAGTGTCTCAAACTCATTGCCATGCAAAATCATCGAAAATGATATCAACCGCTTGGTACCTGTAAGACTGGACGTTTGGGGTACACCTGGAAGTGCATTTTCGAAATCTGTAAGCACATTTTCAGAGGATCAAACTCTCGATTCGTCGTCTTATTTGGTTGAAGTTGTTCGTAAACTTCGGAAGATTCATACCTTCTTACGAGAACCCTTCGATATCAACAACTTTAAGGAGGTTCTTGCATGGCAAATGCAGTTGTCGGAAATTGACAGCGAACTAATAAAATGGAAAGAGTCCATTCCCTACGAGTACCAGCAATTTCTAGATGACCAGTCAACCGCCTTCACACAGAAGTTAACTGTCAAAGATGTGTTATTCTTTTCGATTTATCATATGACTGTCATTAGGTTAAATTCCTCAGTGGCCTACCAAAATTTTGATTCCAATTTCTTCATACTTTCCAGCACCGCAAAGGAAAAATGTATACAATCAGCAAATTTCCTTGCCAGCTTTTCCTCAAAATTGCCTCTCTACTTAGATCACTTAAACGGTGACATTTATCTGTTGTGTGGACCATTCTTTGCTTTTGCTCTTTGGGTCGCCGCTCGTCTTCTATTTGTTGACGCGCTTCGCTCAGGCGAGGATTTCAAACCAGAATTTGATCAGTTGGTCTCGGCTTTGTCTATTACAGGAACTCTGTGGGAAAGTGCTACTAGATACAGCGACATTTTGAGTTTTCTCAAGAGTGAAGAGATTGAAAATAGAGCCAAAGGTCTTAGTTTGTTAGCAGGATCTAACAGCTTGCATGATGTTGACGAAAGCGAAAGCAATGACAGTGAAGATACCAACAAACGTACACATCACTCCAAGAGTGCACGCATGTTCGCAGACATGAGATTCAACGCATACAGTTTGGATGTGTCGTTGTCGAAGAAGATTGACCAGTACAAGAAAAATGGTGAAGAGTTGTCTCCAAACAACAAAACGGATTTCACAAACTTGCTTGAGTGGTTTAAGATCCCAATAAGCATGGAGAACTCGCCGTTTCTTCACAAAATGGATGTTTAAAATGGGTAGGTAATCAATATAAACTTCTTTTAGTTTCTTCTTCTCTTGCCTTTTTGGACCTTCTTTTCTGTTCGTAGATTCTCTTTCCCTTGTTGGGCCAATTTTCTGTCCACTTCATCTCCGTGTTGAATTTTTTGGTGCTCGAGTCCCTCCTTATACGCATATGCCAACGATATGCGATTGTTCATTAACAAGGTTCCATCCATTTTAGCTATGGCCATATCGCTGCTCTCAAAGTCTTCGTACTCTATAAACCCACGGCCCTTTGAGATTCCATTCTCATCCTTCACAATCGAAGGTGACTCTATAAGATTTCCAAATCTAGAGAATGTTTCTTTCAAGTACTTTTCGTCAACCAACGGACTCAAGTTCTTGATGAAAAGCCTGGCCCCCACACTCATGACCGACCTCAGATCTTGACTACCTGAATGGTCGGTTTTCTTCATCTTCAAAGTTTTGCCAAAGAGTCGAACGCCATTGAGAACGTTTACAGCATAGCTGGCATCATCTGAATTGTTGAACTCGACAAATCCAAACCCCTGGTGGGTCCTCAGAATCCTATCTTTGGGTAGATTTAACAGTCGGACAGGTCCAACTTGAATGAAGAGCTCGTATAGTAGAGGCTCCGTGACCTGTGGATCTAGATTTCCAACGTAAAGTGATGCGTTTAGGTTTCTCTCGTTCTCCAGTGGTTTCCGGAAGACGTTCATCGGTTTTGATGTTGAATATCTTTAGTATTTGTAGATGATGGTCTTCGGAACTTCATGCAGGTGAGAAGGACTAGTATTAGACACAGTAAGTAAGATGTGAAATGCTATTTCTATTAAATAGGGAGTCTACCTCCCATTGATGCTGATTAATGTTGTGATTTTGTTGTCGGTTTATCTTGAATGTGACAGTGTGATTAAGCCAGAACGTCCAGGATATTGCCCATGTCTGTGGTAGTCAGCGTACCTTCTGTGATTGTAATAGCATGAGAAGCTTCAGGGACATTCCTACTGGATATTCCAGAGTCGAAGGTTATAATTTCGTCATCTTTTAGAACCATTTTAGATGACACTTCCTCTGGAGCCTCGTCACTGTCGCTGTCACTGTCGCTGTCATTGTCACCTGAGTCTGAGTCCGAATCTGAATCTGAATCCGAATCTGACGAGTCATCACTGCTGCTCGGGTCCAGCTCTTCCTTTTTAATGTTGTAAGCCTCATCCTTGTCTTGATTAAATTCCTCCCAGGTAGTTTCATCGCAGATTATAAATATCTTAGGATACTCAAGCACTACCTTGTCTGCAAGAGCAGAGGCAATAGTCTCATCAGGGTTCAATTTTATTATTGAGCGAGTTTTCGAGGACGATTTGATGCAATTTTCAAGGTAAAAATGGAGTTTTTCTTTTACAAAACCTTCCTCTGGAACCGCATTCTGCAACACATTGAGTGGGACCGAATCTCGCAAAATAGTGCCTTCTTTCAAGCGAAAACTAATGAAGCTCTTTTTAGCGACTCCATTGGAGTCTACAGGGACCCATTCCACAGTCCAGATATACGATCCGGCCTTCTTATCGAAGCCCGATTTGTTCTGTATGCTTCTTGACATTCCTGATGGGAGGTGGATGACCATGGTATTCTCTCGCCTAATTGATGTTTGTGGAAAGTTTGGAAACACTTTGTTGACTTGCTCTGTTCTTGGATCTGTATTGTCGGGGTTGGGCTTTTGTCTTTTGGTAATGTGGGAGGCATTGAAGTTTCTTTTAAACACATTCCGAGCATTTGCTTTGATATCTGATTTTCCTAACAATACCTTCCTTTCAAAATTTAGAAGATAATTATAGTCTCGGTTGACAAGTGCCTGGCTAGAGCTCAATACCTTATTAGGGACGAACTTAGTAGGATCGACTTCTCCACTGCATTCCAGCCGAAGCTTGTGTCTTTTCACACATTCAACCAGACAAGTCTTTGTGTTACATGCTGGACAAGTATACTTGGCTTCGTTTTCCATGCATATAGAGCATGGTTCTGTGGACATTTGTTTCTTCTTGATTTGTAATGTGGAGATGAGGATGAGATTGATTATGTTAGTGATGGAAACCCGTACATCCTTGTGTATAATAAGCGTGCTATTGGGTTTCCTTGGACCTAGAGTTTCGGGAAATTAAAGAAGTAAATTGGACGTACATAATTCGTGGCGATTACTGATATGAAGAAAAGCTCTTGTTTTTCCGATCTAGCTTTTGCATTCTATAGACCATTTGAACCATCTTACCTGATAAAGCTGCATAACGAGCCAAAACAACTTTTCATAGCCACAAATCTGAAGAAGTATAGGCAACTTCTTGTGTTTCTATCCATCTTAGTCCTCCCGATCTCCATTTTCACCCTTCACAAGCACTTCTCAAGTGGAACATCAGGTTGTGAAATATACACCCGTACACCATGATCCAAGTAAACCCCAATTGAAATTTTTCGGCTCAGTAGTCCATACCTAACCACACGACAAATGTTGTCCAGAACAAGCGTCGCCAGGCAGTTTGTCAGATATGCCTCTAAGGCCGAAAAGATTTCTGTGCAGTTATTGCAAGACTACCAGCCCCTTGGTGTTGCTGGTGAAGTTGTGAGAGTGAAGCCAGCCTTCATGAGAAACTTTTTGCATGTGGGAAACAAGGCATGTTATATGGTGGATGGCCCTAAAATCCCCGTAGTTCAGAGAAAAAGAGATGTTGTTTCAGATAAGCCAAAGAAAAAGACCCCAGACTCGGTTTTGGCTCAGGAGCCACAAGCCAAGAAGGAGAGTGCTCCAGCTTTGTCCTTGGATGAGTTGTCCAGTTTGTTCACCACCATGAGATCCAGCAAGACTAAGAAGAGTTCTGTAGTGGGTTTCCAGACCGATACTTCTGCTGGCGATGTTGCTGCATACTCTTTGGCTGAGCTTGGGGAGTCTCTTCCAGATACTTTCACATTGAGTGGAAAGAAATACCCAATTACGAGGGAACAACTTGCACAGAGTGTCTTTAACTCTACCGGAATCGAAGTTCCATCTTCTGTTATCAAGGTTGTCGGCGAAAATGGCACGGCTGTGGAGGAAATTGTCGAGTCTGGAGTGTACTCGTGGTCGTTCCTGGCTGCCGGAGATGCCAACATTTTGAAGAAGAAGCTTAGAGTTCAGTAGGTGCATGTACATAGAATATAGGACTACGGATAGATTTAGTAGGATGTCTACCAGGGTTTTTTGTCGGCTATCAGAATTGGATTTCCCGTTTTCACTAAGCTCCCCCATAGATAACATTTGTCATTCAATACAAGTAACGTTGATTTTATCCTGTTGTTATCGGCTATCTGTGTTGTTTTTTTTGTATTCGGTAACTCTTATAACTTTAATTTATCGCATGGTAACCTACAGTAGTACGTACACACCAGTACAAGAAATGAGAATGAATGTTTGAATAAGAGCTCATGGGGATAATAGAAATAATTCTTTCTTTTCCATAACACTGTAAATGGGATGACAATATGATTGAATACACTTTAGTTCTAGGCAGGTTCTATGCATAACTGTCAAATCATGTTTCCTGTGCATTACTAAGTTTGCACCCACTTTCTTTTCATGAGTCTACGATCAACAGCGGCAAGCCTGTCTCGAATCCGAAAGTCTGGCCCTTCGAAAAAGTCTCCTCTTTCACCACTAAAACCTAAGCCAAAACAGCCTAAACGTGCAGCCTCCAAATCAAATGATGATGACCATTCGAAACTTACGATACTCGATCACAATGTCCATCTCCAATATGAACTATCAGGTCAGTCAAGCATGTTAGATGCTATTGACCAACTAGTTCTTAACCAATGGTCTGAACAGAATATGTATCATGATCGACATTACAGTCAAGAAGCAAAGCAGAATGCTTCAAATTCACCATCAGATCTACTATTCCTGTTGCGTGGACTATCCATGGAAGTTAAAGCGGAGATACTTAAGTATCGGAGCCAGCAACTTCCCAGTGGTATCTTGACTGTGAACCAACTATACACTATGTTTGATCACATGGGAAATACCTTCGTGGATAGAAGTCTTGAGATGTGTATTCGAGAAGGACTTATCAAGAAGTTCGTTATCACAAACGCCCTGCCAGTGATTCTGAGAAATGGACAGATCGGTTTCAACCCTAAGGTTACTTATGGCTACGAGAATACCGACGTAGTGGTGAAAACAGATCAGTATATCTCGTTGATTGAAGAGAGTAAAGATGGAGATGATGGGACGTTGACGAAGTTTAGAACCTATGTGGAGAACAATCCTGAGTCGCTTTTCGTAACTAATGAGGATTTTTCTGCTCCACAGCTATCACTATTGGTTAATTTAGGCTTCCTCACATTAACATCAAACCATCACAACGAAATCGATGTGCATCAGTATTCCATTTCGTTTCCTAAGTGCGGAACTTTCCTCAAAATCATTAATGCTGGTAGAACATGGTTAGTAAAGACGCTTGGAAAGTCCAAGTACGATGAACTTCTCGAGGATGTGCTATTTGAGAAGTGGGAAGGCAAGAATTTGGCCAACTTTCGCAAGCCGTTCTATGGCTACGATTTACTATGGGTTCTAGCTGATGCTAGAGGTGCAGGGGTGGTGGAAGCATTCAACACGCCAGTGGGACGTGGTTGGAGGCTTACGGGAAAACTTTAAGGACATAGAAGTGTATTAATTGAGGGTCCATATGTTGCATAGCCACATGTGGAGCCTGGGAATAGTTTTCTTTTTTTAATCAACTCACATTCTGACCTTCATCTTCTTCTGGGCCTTTCTTGCCTTCTTCTCCTGAGCCTTCTTCTCGGCCTTCAATTGTTCCTCTCTAGACAAATTTCTCACCTTCTGTCTCTCCTCCTTTCTGACTTTGGCCATCTCTTCTGCCAATTCCTCCTGTCTGGCAGTTTCCTCGATCTTCTTGATCTTAGCGATCTCCACCTCTCTGGCCTTGACAACCTTTCTTGCAGCCTCGGGTCTGAAAGTGATCTCATTTTCAGCGATCTTGTCGATCACGTCGAAAACAGAGTCGAGAAGCTCGGAAATCTGAGCCAATTCGCTCTTACCAGTAACCAAGTTAAGCGAAATTACCACTCTACGGTGTGGAAGCAAGTCACGGATAGCGACAGGCTTTTCAGATGGTTGATCAGTGAAGGCCACATATCTCACGAAGCTGGCCATGTTAGCTTTGAAGGAGTCGGCCAACTTGGCAGTGAAGGTCTTCTCTTGGTACTCGTTGACCTCGCTCATGAAAACAAAAGACTGAGGCAACAAGTCAGAGTCGGAGGTTCTGGTCAATGCCAAATAGTAGTTGAACTTTCTGTACTCACTCATACCAAGCTTGGAAACAACAGCAGTGATGAAGTTATCGTAGTCGGCAGAAGGGCTCACCACAATCTCAACTCTGTCACTAGGGTAGAGAACAGACTCAGTGAAATACGAGAAGGCAATCTCCATCAACCACACAAACACATTCTGTCTTGGAGCCAAACGGAACACAAGGTTGACCTTGGAGATATTCTTACGTCCAGTGGCGTACGAGGCGTAGCTCTCGGCGCTGTCCTTCTCGTATAACTTGCCGTCTCCAACACCAAACTGGTAGAAGTTCTTCTCAAACACCCCCTTTACACCGTTAAGGAAGGAAGTGACTCTGGACTGGTTGTACCAGTCACCGAGCTTGTACACAAACACGAAGGCAATGGTGAAGAGGATGGTGAAATACTCCAATCTCCAGTCATTGGTCTTCAAACGTTGCCAGAGAGACATAGCAGTTAACTCCTCCACAGAATAGTGGTGGAACAATTTTCTAAATGTTAGTGTTGAAATTGATGTAGAGTGCTTGGAGATACATACTTGGCTGAGCCATCGGCATTGGTTGGCACGTAGTTGATAAAGTCCACGAGTGCTTCAAACATGGTGGTTACTAAGGTAGATATTCAGATTCGTCCATTTTGCAAGTGGACGAGCGGTTGTGCACAGGACTGCCCCACTCAATAGTTGGATAAGCTTGAGTTAAAGTAAATGAAAGCTGATGTATTTTATTAAATTTTACAAATCATACAATATAAGAATGTTGGCGGCTAGTCAAAAAAAAGGATAATTAGTTGCAATTTCTGATAATCAAATATAATTTGTCGATATTATTCGAAGTACACACTTCTAACTGATTTGTCTAAACTATGGTGTCAATTCCGCATTCTATATGCACTGGTCCCACACTTCCGCATCTAAGTAGTTACACCATTTTTACTCTCTTGCCCTCTTAGCTTCAGGCTCGTCACTGGCCGCCTTGTAATTGGCCAATCCTTCTCTCACTGCAGACGTCACCAATCTCCGAAGTGCCTCTTCTGGATTATCACTATTGGCAATCTCTTCAAGCTGCTTTCTTCTCTCTTCACTCATTTCTTCCTGGTCTTCCTCCATTATGTATCTGATCTGGTGACCTTCTACGTTACCTGGTGATGGCAAGTCTCCAAGAACAGATGATTGGGGCTGGTCATGCATCAACGAACGCAAATACTGCGCTAGTTCGGGAAAGTCTCCATCTTCCTCGATGTACTCAGCAGGTGTTTGTCCCTCAGTATTTTTCTTCTTGTAGTCAGCTCCAAGCTCCTCCACCATCACCGTGGCGGTGGCCAAGTCTTCGACGTGATGCAATGGCGTGTCACCTTCGTTATCCTGGATGTTGATGTCTCCACCGCTCAGAATCAATAGCTTCAACAAGTCGATGTGACCGTAAGATGCTGCGGCATGGATGGCAGTGTATCCGTTGGGATCTTTAGAGTTGGCAGAAAATTTTCCCGAGTCAAGGTACGACTTTACGACGTCTACCTGATTGTCTGCGGCGGCAACCCAAATATTAGCAACCATTAGTGATTTAAAATCGATGAGGTTGATGGAGTGTATAAGAGGAGATGAATGTTACTGCGATGAAGGAAGAGCTATGATAGAATATATCTTGGGACATAAGTTTATTTGTTTTTTTTATTTTTTCAATTTTCATATCCATTTTTAATGTTGATCAGGTTTTTTATCTGTAATTCTTTAACTTTCCCATTCAGATTTATTGATTCAAGTATTTGCTTTACAATTTTTCTTCTCTCAATTCCTTCATCTCTTGATCTTACAATAACAACTAGAAATGTAAGTCTGTAAAGATTTTTTTCATATAACTTAAGTAGTCTCAAGCTTTCGGAGTCAATTTTGACTTTTCTTTTCAGTGTTTCTTCACTTTCATTTCTGGCTTTAAACCTCCACTTTAACCTCTTGCAACCTGCACGACAAATCTTCACTACAACTTCAACTATGGCAGATACCCCGAAGGATACCAAAGACACTCTCAAGACGTCGCCATCGGAGAAGCTTCATGGATTTGAATGGTGGAGAAGGTCGCTAGCCTACCGTACGGGACTTGGTATTTCCGAGGCGGAGAAGGCTCAGTTTGAGCACGACTACAGAGTTAAGAACTTCCCCGACAACTGTGACAAATGTAAAGAGTACAGAGACTGGATGCTTCGATACTCTCCATCAGTGACGTTTATGATGGGCCATGTCAAGAAATTAGGCGGAAACTTGTCTACGAAAAACATTACTTGTGATATGTGTGACGACTTGAAAGGTGGAGGATTCCATCCAGATTTGGGGATTTTGTTGTGCTCCAACTGGATCCGTGACAAGTGGCAGCTTGAAGATATTTTGACCCACGAGCTCGTTCATGCCTATGACTACTTGAAGTTCGACATTGATCTCACCAACTTGAGGCACCATGCATGTACAGAAATCAGGGCTTCCATGTTGAGTGGAGAATGCCGTATCATGAACGAAATCCGTAAAACCGGTCTAGGTAACTTCGGTAAAAAGTTTCAAGATTGTATTCGTCGGAGAGCTGTGATTTCTGTTTCTGCCAATCCCAAATGTGAATCTCCTGAGGTCGCTGCACAGGTGGTGGATACCGTGTGGAAATCTTGTTTCAATGACACTAGACCTTTCGAGAGGGTTTACCGTTAGACAATGTACATAGAGCTGTTAAAGCATTAACAACAGATAAATATGTAGAGGTTGTTGTTTACGATCGAGTGGCGAAGTTTTATTGAATCCTAAAGACTAGAATTCTAAAGAGGAAATGGTCAAGGAGAACTTAAGCTTGTATCTGTTTAAAGTAATAGGGATGAATAAAGGTACCCAAGGAAGCATAAGGTCCTATTGTACTTAGATTTTATGCTGTTTCCGATTGACATCCTCGATGATTAACTGATAATTACGAGTATTTGAAGAATCATCAACAATCGAAAACCGGCGACTTAATGAATTATTCTCTTCATGAATATAGAGATGACATATTACGAATACTATTTCTGCACATATCTGGACACACCACACTAAGACCTCAGTCCCCAAATGAATCCCCTCTGACTTTATGGGCACTAAGATTCGAAGTATAGTATGTTTTTTGCTTAAAGCTAGAAGAACTTTTCTCACAGTAGAAGGATCAAAAGATTACTTCCAATTCTCAATATCCCCTTCTCACCCGAGAGCCTCCGCTTATCTTTTTGCTCTTTCCAATTTGAAAATCAGTTTCTCACACCATAGTAAGGCAGGAATTCTGACTCGACAAGATGAAAAATGAACTTCAATGTGACGTTTATTCTCATGTGAGTTTTATCTCATGCGTTCTCTTTTGATTTGACCTCAAGGTGAAAGAGATTTCAGCAAGTATCTCAAAGAACGAATAGCTTAAGCTGAGACAAGTTTATTGACAGGTTCTAGTGGGTTATGACCTTTTTGACCCAATTGGCTTTCCAACTGGCTTAATTTCTTCAGATAATCCCTTACGCCCATTTTGCCAAGTTTGTAATTTTGTTGAATTCTTGTGGCAATTTGACAATTCCCCTTGTAGATGCGTTTTCATCCAATACATTACAAAATCAATACTTCTACCAACAGGGTTCAAAACGTGATAAAGTCGAAGATTAAGAAAGAATGAGGGATTTAACGCAGATTCCTTAATATTTGAAATAGCTTACCTCAATTTTCATCTCCAGTTTCTCCCCTATTACTTCGAGAATTATCGGGCCTCCTATACGTCAAATCAAACAATGCCAAGATTCTTTCGATGTCCACACAATAGATGTCCACAAAACATGTGCATAAGATGGAACTCAGAATTCTAAGTAACGCCCTGAGATTCCTGAACAATCTGAGAGTGAAACTTAAGGTATTTTCGTTGTTTTCTGAAAGATTTTATCCCACTCATGTTGCTAGATACATCAAGCAATAAGGCTCTTCCAAATACATAATCTTGTTACGCTGAGGAAATGAGTACGTGAGATGGTATTTGAGAGGAAAATAAAAGAAGCTAGTCATGCTGTTTTACTTGATATTCGTTAGTAGCTGATTCATTTAGTGAATGACAGTGGCACCAAGCTGACGAAAAGTTCGAATAATTTTATTCCCAAGAATTTCCATCAGATTTAATTCAACTTCATTTCAAATCAGATGATGATAACCGGGTTCATATGTCTAACTTCTTTCAAGATGTGTCAATAACGAAAGGAACAGGATGATTCCTAAGAAAAGATTCTTGACCACAAAGCGTTACCATAGATACACAAATATGTATGGAAGATGGAAGAAAACAACATTGAATACAATTTCTCGAGGAGTTAGTGTTTGGAAGCTGTTGGTCACCTGAAAACCTCTTGAAATCACAAACTATAGCGGGATACACATAGAGAACTTCAATTAATACTCTTCCATCACCGTTAACCTACTTCGAGTAGTTCTAGAATCTAAAGCTCTCTCATTTCTGGATATGTGTCCAACTGGATCTTTCCTTACCAACAAGCTCGTCTTTCTACCTAGGGCCTACATATTGACTTGTTTATTGATAACACTTCAATGAACATTCAATTATCTCTTAGCATCGCTGAACAATGTCCATTTATGCTTTTCTTTAACCAATTGCAGGCATCCAATCAGGAATCATTTTAATAATGTCATTGAAATTCAATTACCTAAATCGCAGAAATGTAACCAGGGTTACGGTTACTAACCAATTCTTAACGCAGCGTCAGACTCAAACTCTGATATTTAATGACAAAGTGACTCATCATACCCAGGCAGTTCACTTGTAGCTTTTGTGAATGATAATTTGATTGTTTTAGTATGAAAAATACGTGATTGCCGGTTATTTCCAGCCGGTAAATTCCCGCATTTCGGTCTGTCCAGCTACCACTACCGGAACGGTTTGTATCATTTTGTGGAATTCGCACTGTGCGGCTGCAGAAATTTAAAGTATTAAATCCCCGTACCCGGGGCCAATGTCCGTAATTAATTATTTTTATGAAAAGTGATTGGATCTTTCATCGGGCAAATGTCGGCAACCATTCGGTTTGTGCAAGCATCATGCTGATGGATAACCGGCAGATTATCGGATTTGCTAATTGGGCATATAGGATTTTGACGTAGGATCAGCGCATTCGTGCAGACAAATTACGACAGGAAGTTGAGAATTGTTGGAGTTATAGCTCAGAGCCAAGGACACAGTCAGTATGGACAAATATAGCAGATAGTGGGCCCTGATGAGCCGTCGGTACAGACAGAGTGACTTTCGGTCAGTCTTAATGTTCAAATGGGGCCATATGCAAATATTTATAAAACGCAAATCCTCTTGTCGCGACAGAAAAAGGACAAAAATAAATGACCTGTCGAGTGTGGATCCTTAGACCAGCCTATTATGACTCGCAGATGAAAGAGGAAAGAATGTCCACACAGCGTGTGATCAAGCCGCTCCTTCGAAACCCTAATTTCTGATGTAATCAGACCTCTAAGTTTTGCTCTTGATGTTTGCAATTCAGGTTCGATAGATTCTGAGAGATTCAGGAAATCATTTGGAGTCTCTTCTTTCAGATACTTTTGTCATGTAGGTTCTAATTTTCATATAAATGCCGCGATTTGCCGATATAATTTTTCTCAGAGAATCAAAAGTTATCTGATTGGATCAATGCACGTTTCATGCACTAACTCCTGTTTTATGTCGATCGACCGGCATAGACCCTAACATTCATTTCCATCACCTTGAATCACGTTCTCGTATGGGGAATTCCAAGGACCCCGCATGGGCTGCAAAGTGTTAAGGACAATTTTGCAGCCTTTCACACTCTGGATGTTGTCAGCACAATCATCTCTGGCACTTTGTCTGGTCCTCACTGGGCCATTTTCAACCTGTCAAAGTTGCCAAGAAGGGCGCCCTAGTGTCTTCAAATGTCAGAAAAGTGTCAATGTGGGCGGCCCCAACTTGAAAAAATCTTGGCGCAAACTGGCTCTAGGATTATGCATGTACATTTTCTGCTTGTTCTATCCAATTACATAGCATCCGGTTGTGCTATCCTGGCATGTCCGGCCCCTGCCATTCGCTGACTATATAAATAGGATCCACGCAAGGTATACTGGGGTCTCCAACTAAAATTATGAGATTTTTTGTTCCTTTTTTTGCCTTTTTGGCACTTGTTAGTGCTGAGGTTGAGAACTTCGAATTCTATGGTGAGAAATCACAGGCCATGTACTCATGTGCCTACGGTCTTTACCAAGAGGTGATTTTTGGAACCGGTGTTTACTTGCCTTACTGTAACAATATCAATGGTATGGCCTCCCTTATGGGATGTATTGCATATGAAGGTAGAAATACTTCAGACATTTTTGACTTCATCATCAACTACTGCGGAAAGTACTACGAGACGACTGTCACTGAAAAGAACTTGACAGATGCTTTGGCTTATTATTACGAACACGCAGTACCACTTGAGAGTATCGAGAACTTCAACTATTCGATTCCCGTTACTGTTCCTATTAAAGTTAACGAGACAAGAGTTGACTTGTTCAAAGACTCATACAAGGTCTTCTTAGGAAACTACGATGATTCCTTCTGGTATGGTATTGGGTGTGTTGGATATTGGTTCCTCATTGCACTCATCTCAATGGTAGTAAATTGGAGTGCCATACTTTTCCCAAACCTGCGCAACTTCTTTAATGGCTTCTTCTCCAAGTTGTCTAGAAAGTATGTTCTCATGCCCGCTTTGGTGAAGAAGAAGAAGTCTACGTCACAGAGATTCTTGTTTATTTTTGATTTTCTTATTCCTTCTCGTGTCGAGTCATTGGTGATTTTTGTCTTCTTCTGGTTGGTATTCATTTTGAATGCCGTTGGCATTTATTATGTCAAGAATGACCCAATTTTCGAAGAAAGCAGAACCCTTGCTATCAACCGTTATGTGGGAGACAGAACAGGAATCATTTGTACTATTCTCATTCCATTGTTGGTACTCTTGGGAGGAAGAAACAGTTTCTTGCAATACCTTACTAGATGGAAGTTCACCACCGTTATGGCTTACCATAGATGGATTGCAAGATTGGTTGTACTCATGGCCTTCATTCATTCCGTTGCATACACTCGTATTTTCATTATCGAAGGATACTATGCTGAAGACATGGCCGAAAACTACTTGATCTGGGGAACCGTCGGTACTGCCTGTGGTGCTCTTATCTGTTTCCAGGCTTTGTTGTTTTTGAGAAGAAGATGGTATGAGACATTCTTGGTGTTGCACATTCTCTTGGCTATTTTCTTCCTCGTAGGCACATGGTATCACGTCTGGGAATTGGGTTACGGTCAAATTATGTATGCTGCATTTGTTGTGTGGGGATTTGAGAGATTGGTGAGAATTATTAGACTCTTGGCCTTTGGTTTCCCAAAGGCTGAAATATCATTGATCTCAGATGAGACCATTAAGGTGGTAGTACCCAAGCCCAGCTACTGGTCTTCAATTCCAGGTGGCCACGCATGGCTCTATTTCGGAGGAATCATGTTCTGGCAGGCTCACCCTTTTACCTTGATTGAAGAGGACGGAGCTATAAAATTCTATTGCAAAGTCAAAGGTGGTGTGACCAAGTCCTTGTACAAGAAATTGATCAAGGTTCCAGGTAAGAAATTGTCTGTCAGAGTTGGTGTTGAGGGACCATATGGTGAGAGCCATCCTATTAAGCACCACTCCAGTGCTGTCTTTGTTGCTGGTGGAAGCGGAATCCCAGGTCTTTACAGTGAGTTGAAGGACTTAGCTGACAAGAATCCACATTCCAAGCAAGTATTAAAACTTGTGTGGATTATCAGAGAAATCAAGAGTTTAGCCTGGTTCTACAGTGAGTTACAGGCATTGAAGAACACTAACGTGGAAACGACTATCTACATTACCCGGCCAGAAGATGTTAATGGAATAGAAGAACTTGGTGCTTTGATCTCTGCAACTTCAGACTCAGATTCTCAGGAGAAGTCTGAGAAGGTGGTATCCAGTGAAATCCTTGATCAAGTGGCTCGTGACTTGCAGCATGTTAAGTTTTTGGAAGGTCGTCCTAACCTTGAAGGTATGATTGCTACTGAAATTGGCGAAGCTGCTAACAGTACCGCATTCGTGACATGTGGACACCCAGCCATGGTTGATGAAGTCAGATATGTGGTTGTACGCTCGATTGAGAAAACCAACAAGAGAGTCGATTTCTATGAAGCCTTGGAGATTTGGGCTTAGGTATATGTAAGTTGATGGGTAATTTCAATATTAAAATAAGTGTTCAAAATGTAAGCAAATCAGAAGGACTGACACTGAACTGAAAATAGTAGTTTAAGAGAGGGTTGAGGTGGAAGACCGACTTTTTGAGCCATTGGTATATAATCGAACGGTACATCTAAATAAAGTCGAAAGAGATATCTTCGATTCTCTCCAGATACTTTGGTTTTCATGACTTCCTTTGACTTGAGTTGGTGTCCGCTTGATATTTCAATAATGGATTGATGAATGCTATTCTCCTTCAAATTGAGATGCGCATAAAATAATTAAGTTGTTTCCATCAGCTAAGTATTGCCTTGGGTAAATTTGGTCGGTCGCTTGCCTCTCTAAATCCATTCTCTCGCATCTCGTTTCGTGTGATTGCTAGTAGTTGAGTCCTCATTCATTGCAACAACTTTCAACTGTATTTCCTTACACAGATTGATTTAAAGATCAAGTATCAGGTTGATTAACTTCAATTATTGACGTTGAAGTAAGCAAGAAAATCAAACGGTCTTTTCCTACGAAGTTCGTGTCTTGGCTCTTTTTTTTCAATCTTCTCTGCTACTTAATGAATCTGCAGTTCGAACGTGCCCAGTTCCCAGTATCATTTGTAGCAAACTCAACTCTTACTCTCGATTGTTGGCTCAATCGATTACTAGTGATGTAGAGCGATATCAAGAGATATTTAAAAGAGATTTTTTATCGATTGGCTTCTGACCATGAAGAGAGCCTTACAATGATTATATAAAGAAATTCGATTGGCAGTGGATTACAAGCAGTTGCAGTCGAATTTTGGAAAAAGAAAAAGAAAAAGAAATGACAGAGCTGAAACAACTCACTGGCAAACACAAGAAAGCTGCTAATACCTAGCGAATAGGCGTTCATTCAGAATTGGACGACATGACACTTCATGATTGCTACACTCATTCATCATTGAAGTTCTTCGTGTTGTCCGCATTTCCTTACGCTTCGGAAGATCGAAAATTCACACACAACAAATGATTCCCATCTTGATTATTAAGTTGAGAGGAAGTTCCGAAAGTTCCGTAAGTCAACAATGGCTGCGAAATGATCGACACAACGATTTTTCGTCAAGAAACTGCAGACGGGGAATGACAACGACACATTGACAAGAAAAAAGAAAAAAAGGCAAATCAAGAAGTCGAAATGGTCATGAGGAGTAAGGGATAGATGCAGAAATCAAAGGTATAAACCATTCAATGAAAAAAAAACCTGAAATTACTGAAACTCTCATATTGAGGTGCGAGTGCGTCAATTGAAATAATATACGGGGGGATCGACCACTTATACCTGAACGAAAAGCCAACAGTTGACGAGTAAAGGTGAAAGAAGTTTTAAGGGCCCGTTCGAGCCTGAAACATTTCTCATATTTCCGGCCCGTGAGTCAGGCAACAATGATTCTGTTCGGTCCGTTCGGCGATAACGTTATCTGCCGTTCCGCAATTTGGATATATATTTCAATTAATCCGCCTAGTATCGCCATCCAAACTTGTAAATGCCATGCCGAATCGCAGCGACACACTATCCAACCTTGATCGAATCTCTCACATTACAGATGTCCATCCGAGAAAACCTCTAGCCGATAATGACTACGAGGATCAGCTTGAAACTGCTTCTGAAGTCAGCCTGGATGAAGAATTAACGAAGATCAAGATCCTGACCTCTGTGCCGTCAAAATTACGAAGCAGACCCAATGGTGTTGTTGATAATGGATTGAAGCAGTTGGATAATCTTCAGTTAGAAAAGATCTTTGCCTCGATCTTAGTCAAGAACAATGTTCGTGAGCAACGTGCTAAACGGGCCGAAGGTAATTTCAAGTCCAATTTTGCCGACATCACGTCCAAACCAGTTGTACATTCGATTTTTGATGCTCCTTACTTCAAGAATTCCGAATTCTACGGGTTCTATATCTTGTTCTGGTTAGGTACTGGATTTCTTTTTCTCCAAGATATCCTCCACAACTACTTCGAGGCTGGAACAACCATCTTCAGTGGCCCAGTATTTGCAATTTTCTCCACTGGACTTATCAAGATTGCCTTCACTGACTTAATGATGTACTTGACCATTTATTTTGCATACTTCATTCAATACTTGTGTTCACAAGGATGGATCCAGTGGTACACTAGTGGCTGGATTCTACAGTCCGTGTATGAGGGTCTCTATACAGTGTTTTGGATCTTATTTGTCTCTAATTCAGTGATGAAGGATCAATGGATCGGGAGGGTGTTCTTGGTGTTACACCTATTCGTTCTACTTATGAAAATGCATTCTTACGCATTTTATAATGGCTATCTATGGAGTATTCTCAGAGAATTGCAATTTTCCGAGAAGTATTTGACTAGATTACAGAACAGAGAGGCCGAATTACCCGATGGTTACTCAGTGGAGTATACGCGCAAGTTGTTGTTGAGTAGCATCGCATTTTCCAAGTTTGAGTTGCTTCACCAATCTGGTCTGCTTGAGCAGGCCAAAGAAAAGGATGTTTTAGAAAAGGATTCTCATGTCTTGTGTGGAGAATTGGTCAAGTTTCCTGGCAATGTCAACATCAAGAACTTTTTCGATTACACAATGTATCCTACGACGGTGTATGAACTTGTTTACCCACGAACCAAGAAAATTAGATGGATGTATTTCTTCGAAAAGTTGTGCGCTCTTTTTGGAGTGATCTTCTTGATGCTCGTGGTCGCAGAGCACTCCATCTATCCATTGGTTCAGAAATGCAACGATATGAGAACGAAAAATCTCTCCTCCTACGACAAGGCCGTCTTCTTCTTGCTTACGCTTTTTGACATGATTCCCCCTTTCATGATGGAGTACCTCTTTGTTTTCCACTTGATCTGGGACACAATCTTGAATGCCGTGGCAGAAGTCAGTCAATTTGCCGACCGTGACTTCTACGGACCATGGTGGTCTTGCACTGATTGGTCAGAATATTCTCGTCTCTGGAACAAACCTGTGCATCGGTTTTTGCTCAGACATGTCTATCACTCTTCCATCAGTGCCTTGAATGTGTCGAAGTTGTGGGCTACACTCCTCACATTTACGATCTCTAGTATTGTTCATGAGTTGGTGATGTACACGATTTTCGGTAGGTTGAGAGGTTATTTGTTTTACTTCCAAATGGGCCAGATCCCATTGGTTTTGTTGAGTCGCAGCCGGTTCATGCGAGACAAGAAGGTATTGGGGAATGTTATCTGTTGGTTTGGATTTGTATCTGGACCAGCCATCATTTGCACATTGTACTTAGTGTACTGAAAGTTATAGTTGGGTTTTAATGAATCAAATAGAACAAAAAAAATTAAATAATGGCAGAAATAGACACTTTTTTAAGGGCCCTTTATCAATTTGTCGATAGTGGTGGTCCTGCATACACAGTACTTATTGATTTTTTTTAGATCCCCATCTCATCACTAAACCTACCACAAAATGTCCAGACCAGAGGAGATCGCACCCCCTGAGGTGTTCTACAACGATTCAGAATCGTTCAAATATACTTCCTCGACACGTGTGCAGCATATCCAGGCCAAAATGACTCTTCGAGCTTTGGAACTCTTGAACCTCGAGAAGGATGAACCTCATTTCCTTCTTGATGTGGGATGCGGTTCTGGACTCTCTGGAGAGATCTTGACGGAAGAAGGCTACAACTGGATCGGTATGGATATTGCACCTAGTATGTTGGCATCTGCATTGGACAGAGAGGTAGAAGGAGACTTGTTCTTGGGAGATATTGGTAATGGAATCCCCTTCAGAGCAGGTACTTTTGACGCAGCTATTTCCATTTCGGTGATCCAGTGGTTGTGTAACGCTGATTCGGCTGGTGTGGACCCCAAGAAGAGACTTATGAGGTTCTTCAACAGTCTATATGCTTCCATGAAGAGAGGAGGCAAGTTTGTTGCACAGTTCTATCCTATGAATGATGATCAAACACAGGCGATCTTGGGTGCTGCCAAAGTGGCCGGATTTGCGGGAGGTTTGATCATCGACGACCCTGAATCGAAAAGAAACAAGAAGTTTTACCTTGTTCTTACGGCAGGTCAATCGGACAGAAATTTGAACTTGGTAGGGGCACAGATGGATGCACCAGAGACAAACAAGAAGTTGAGTAGCAAGCAGAAGAAGAAGATGGAGTCGAGAAAAGACTACATCAACAGAAAGAAGGAGACAATGAGACGTAGAGGCCGCAAGGTTGCTCACGACTCGAAGTTCACGGCCAGACAGAGAAGACCACGTTTCTAGGAGACTAATAGTTTGGAGGAAGGTGGAAGGAGAAGGCTGGACAAATTTGGAGACACAACAGGATTTTGTGCTGATGGCTCCATGTATCATAGACAATACACTGCATTAAGAGTGAGATGTAGAGAATTAGAGAAATGGAAAGAGAAAAAGAATTAGGAAAGGGAGAGGATGAAATATTAGTTATCTTCATATAAAAAAAAATGAATCTTTAGTCATTATAAGGTCAAGAAATCAATCTCTGAATATTCCATAATATCTGATTCCTGTACATAGTACTCACCTATGTAAAAAATTCAACCAAACCAATTTTTTGACTCTCCAACCATGTTCGGACTCGTCAACTTCGTCAAGCTGACTGCTCCAGTGACCGCACGTGGTGTTTTCTGCAGCGTCAGAACCATAGTTTCTGCATCAAAACCGGTTTTTGAGCCGCTCCCAAAGAAGAGAAATGGCCAAGGAGCCATTTCGTTCTTGCACAAACAACTTCTCCAGAAATATGACCCTACGGGTAAAAGAAGAGCATTGGTGGACACTTCATCAGGCTTGAGATCTGGTGACATCATCAAAGTGACATACCTTGATCGTACCAATGTCACTGGCCAGGTGATTGCAATCAAGAGGGGCCAGAACAACGTGGGTACAAACATCTTACTCAGAAACAAAATTAATAAGCTCGGATGTGAGATGAGAATCCCATTGTACAACCCCAACATCAGAAACATTGAACTCCTCCACCAGCCCAAGAAGTACATGCCTAGAAAGAAGCATTTCTACATCAGAAACTCCAAGTACGATGTGGGAGATGTGGAAATGTTCTTGAGAAAGGAGAAGAAGAAAAACATCAAGTGACCTTGTATATAGTCGAAACAATAAATATCAATTTTAGCAAATTATCCCAGGTGAAGTTCTATTCGTGTTCGGGTAGTTGTTTGGCGAGTGCCTGGAGCTTTCCTGTTAGCGTATTAGCAAATGTTCTGGCGAAAGCAGGTGACTCATTATTCATGAGAGCTTCAAAGTTATGATAATAGACATCTTTCCCACAGACGTACCAGCCTGCTACAGCAACAGTCACCTTGAGCTGGCGACCCTCTTGGGTGGTGATTCTAATATGGCTGGGTGCACTTCTGGAGTTCTGTGGAGCATCAGTAGAGGATTGAGTCTTGTGAGGGGTGGTTGTCTGTAGCATAAGGACACAATCGGGGAAATACGATTCGTATTCAGATGCAATGACAGTGAGTTCGTGATCTGTGTCCATGATTGAATATAGTAAGATGGAAGTTAACACTTGTGAAATCTACCCAGTGGTGGATATAGCGGGAATGCTCAGAAAATCTGAAAAATACCAAATAGTTATTCTGAGTTTCATGGGTATCTAGAACGAAAAAAAAAGAAGAAAAAAAAGGGACATATTGCCCACTAGAGGGCATCATGATGACAGTGAGAAGTGTTTCAAGTAAATAGTGTAAGCAGGACAAATGTAAAGATTCATGCCTAACTTGAGAGTTACAAATATTGCCACAACTGATTCCCAACATTCCATATAGTAGTCAACGCCAGGCGCCCAGCAACGTGCATTCATTCTACGCTTTTGCCCGATACCTACCCCACTCGACACAGCATTGAAGGCCGTGGCGAGCTTTGTGGAGCTCGGAGCTGCGATTGATGTTGTGGAATAAAAACTGGGGCGACCGCTGCTTATATAGCATTTCTTATGTGCGGGTAACGGGAAGATTGGGATGGGTAGGAGTAGGTGGAATTGGAATTATAGAATTCAGGGATGGTATGATTGGTGACTTAGTAGTAGGTTTTGGTTTCTTGAGTATTGGCTGGACCAT
>Ga0160505_100136_pt1 | contig 55740 bp, 37 predicted proteins | sample DIDeMG_FD_108225 | JGI IMG/M metagenome (GOLD analysis project Ga0160505, IMG submission 108225) | Enriched chicken feces microbial communities from UW Madison campus, WI, USA - DID2874_E49_Stillage MG | ecosystem: Host-associated > Birds > Digestive system > Large intestine > Fecal ... | reverse complement strand
TTTTACCCGTCGGCCCCCGGGTTCGAGACAAGGGCAATCTCATAGGACAAAGAAAAAAAACAAACCTAAAAAAAAAAAAAAAAAAAGTCCACAAAGAAAAGCAAATCGCAACCGTGTCTACAGCCTCGGATGTCAAAATTAGAATTTGCAACCATGTAAATTTTATTTTTTTTTCTCATGAAAACGGTAACTTCAATGTGGCTGGCTAGGGAATTTGGAAGCAACAAACCCGTACCCCCAGGTGTGCAAATGCGCAACCCTGACCAATTGTCTGTCGATCAGCATCCGTACCCCATGACATGGTTGCCGCATTAGGCCTGTGCTGTGACGTCTCCAGACAATTATCGGCTTCAAACGGCAAAATACAAAACAATAATACTGCACATAGCCACACAACAGCAAAGTAACTACGTTGGAGTGGTGTCGGCAAAACACCATAGGGTCAAAGATTTCCATGAAAAGCTGCAAATAAGCCATCAAATTACTATAAGAACATCAATTCCCGCACATATAAACCCCCAAAACCGTCCCTGCTCCACCCACCACATCTAGAAACCCACAGCAAGCAACAATTGCAAGGAAATCCCACACTGAGGCCTGGGGCATATATTCTGCAGGACCAGGCATTGCAAGTCATTCCATATTTAGGTGAGTTAAAACATACAACAATCGCCGAGTTTTTTTTCTTTCTTCCTGGTACCTTCGTTTCCTTTTAATAACTCAGCTTTACTTCCAAGTGTTATACGCTTTTGCTGTTTGCATCTACCAGCGCCAGAGTTCAGTATAGCTGCTTGATTTCCCATCAACAAAAACATTCCTACTCCTAGCTACGCCCCATACCTTTTAGCTAAATTCCCACCCCCCAATTCTTTCAAAAATGAGAGTGATAAACACTGCATTGAACTTGTTCTTTTTGTCCGGTACCACCTTGGTATTGATCTTCTTGGTTTTGTCCGGGTCCACCAATCACTTCCCATTTAACCGGTTCTACTGGTTGAAAGCTGACACCTCCGGTATCAGCGGAGCTCCAACACAGTCTTCATGGACTTTCTGGGGTGTGTGTGACTCTAGCAACTTTGGTTCTTGCCAGGTTGGCCCAGCCTTCCCAATTTCGCCAGTGGACAACTTTGGAACCAGTGCTGGTGTTCCTAAAGATTTCATTAGCAACAGAGACACTTACTACTACTTATCCAGATTTGCCTTTGCATTTATCTTGTTGGGTTTGGCCTTCACCGGGTTTGCCTTGATTGTTGACCTCTTGGGCTTCTGTTTTGTCATCATTGATAAGGTTGTGATCTTTTTGGTTGTGTTTGCGTTGTTTTTCATTGCCGGCGCTGCTGCTCTTCAGACCGCCGTGTCTGTTTTGGCCAGAAACGCCTTCCAGGATGCTAACTTGTATGCTCATATTGGCGTCAAGTCCACTGCTTTGCTTTGGGCTGCTTTTGCTGGTATTTTGATTGTGTTCTTCAACACGTGCGCTGCCAACATCCACAACTCGTACAAGAAGCACATTGACAGAGTCAGAAGTGCACATGCTGAGGAGAATGAGTACTATCCTCCAGCCGAAACTCAGGAGCCAGTTGGTGAGGGAGCATTGGGTGACGAGTCTTCTTACACTAGAGCCAATGTTCTGGAGAAGGAGACTGGTAGTGGAGGAATCCGTTTCTTCCGTATCAAGAGAAACCAGAAGGCTTCTGACGAGGAGAGTGTTTGAGAGATTTGTTATTGTTTTCGATACCCACGGGTGCTTTTTGTAATATATTAATGCTGTCGTGACTATTGTAGAGAGCAGAGGAGGAGAAGAGAGAGGTTTGAAAAAGTGATAGGTGATGTTAAATCATAAACAGTAATTGGCTGAGCCAGAATCAATTACCGAAATACATGTGACTAGTAGCCAAATTGTAGTTGGAAGCAAACTATTCTCCTTGTTTAGATCATGGCTCAAACACAATTTTACGAAGTTGTCATGGCAATGTGTGTGAGAGTGACCATAGCAATGGTCAGCATAGAGGAAAGATATATGCACAGATATGTAACTGAAGTCATGGACATGCCAAATACAACCAAAAAAAGTTGTATGGAAATTGGAAACCATAGAAACTGGGAACCTCCCGAAAATGACCTAACACAATAGAGTGACAATAAACAATGAAAAGAAATTGTAAAGTACAATGCCCTGACAACCCAGGGTAAGACATACAGTAAGGTCGAGTAACCAGCAATACTTTACCAAATCTTTCCACTCGCACACCCTATACAAGTCCAGTCACCAATCTAATTACCATAACTATGAAGGCCAAAATTAACCACATCACCATAAAAAAGATACAATAACATCGTAGTTACGATCGATCTCATAGACATCGCCGTATCTTCCCTTGTCTTGCCCATCTGAATGTGATCATTCGGCCTCCACGTTGTAGCCGTTCAATTTGCCCATGCAGCGTGCGCTGGCTTCTATGCCTCGTCTTCGGTGCATGGGCGAAAAACAAAAAAAAAAACACTTGGCTTTAAATGATTAGTGTTTATGAAACTGGCAATCATGAATAGCATTAAATTTTGTAGTTTATTATCATGAACCATCAATTCCGTTCTGTCTAATGTTTTTCATTTCGTTTCATTTTTTTTTCCCTTCCACTTTCCTCATTTCTTCCCCATTACTCTCTGCAATTGTTCCCTAATTTATCCTCGAATATTTTCCCTCTTCCAGCACATTTTTCCGCGACCAATATGGTGAGTTTTCTTTTTAGGCCCATCTTCTACTCATTTAATTTACATCCAAATTCCACGTCCCCGCCAGCGGAACCCACCGAAATTTTCTCGGCCCCACCATCCTCTGGTGCCCACTACTACAATCACCACTACATCTTGGTTCCCCCCACGCACCTTACCCGCCAAAAGAAAAACCCAAATTAACCTGTCTTTACCCCCCTCTGCAGGGAATGTGAGCTCTCCTGTACTCTCCTATCGTTCAAGGCTATCTCCGCAACTTAATACAATTACCTTCACTTCACAATTGTTTCTCCTGCTTTGTTTACCAACCTGGTACCTTTCCCATTAGTGCCTGACGCCACTGCCCAACGTTTTCCAACGCTGCCGTCCATTGCTACCGCACTTAACCATGGAGAAGAAACATCACTTTAGAAACATCTTCAAGAAGGACGGGGACTCTGAATCCAAGTCCAGGGAGTCCAGGTCTAGGTCAGCTTCCCACAGCCACTTGCCCAAAATCTTTCATAGAGACCACCACCATGACAAACAGGAATCTACCGACCAGCTGGACGCAGAGTCCATGTCCACGTCAATGTCGAAACTGTCACTGGTATTGCTGCTCAAGAGAAATGACACCAATGCTGGCATGCTGGCGCCTGTTCCAGCGGGTCGTATGCCTGTGAGAAGAGCAGAGACTCTCAACCATTTCGGACCCAAGCGTGGGCCGCTGCCGACCACCAAACCCACGGGTTTAGGTCATCATGAGAAAATCAAGTACAATCCATATGGAATCAACAAGCTGTTGCTGAACCAGGCCACCCACCTGGCACTGTTCTACTTGAAAGGAGGGCCGGACTCGGGCGGCCGCATTGTGGCCAATCCCGTTGCTGATCCCAATGACTACTTGCCCGATGAGTTGAAGGAAGACCATATCAATCTTTTGGACGACTTTGAATTCGAGAACAACGACAAGAAAGTGGGCGATGGAGGCTCCGGTGATGTGCGCATCGTCTACCTAAACACAAATAAAAAGAAGCTCTACGCGTTGAAGAAGTTCTCGTTGTTTCTGAAGGAATCTGATGACGAGTTTTACAAACGTGCAGCCAAGGAATATATTCTCTCTCGAAAGGTTTCTGAGCTGCGTCATGTGGTTAATACAATTGCACTCTTGCGAATCCAATCTCAAGGTGCCATGACGAGAGGTTGGGGTATGATCATGGACTACTGTGGAGGTGGTGATCTCTTCAACATGATCGTCAAACCCGGCTGGAAGCGTACCCTGTTGTCAGAAAGGTATTGCATTTTCAAGCAGATTGCCTATGGTCTCAAGTTTTTGCACGATTCAGACATTGTGCATCGTGACTTGAAGCCGGAGAATATCTTGATAGACAACAACGGTGTGGCCAAGCTCTGTGACTTTGGTGTGAGTGACTACGGTCACGAAGAGCCGGGAAACTTCAACAGTGAAATTAAGGTCTCCACTGCCTATGTGGGCTCTCCGCCATACTCTCCTCCTGAAGTCATGAAGCTCAAGGAAGTGACACTGAGCGACCTCAAAAATTGGGCCTACGACCCATTCAAAATGGACCATTGGGGCTTGGGAATGCTCTTGTTCTGTTTAGTGTACTCTGGAGTGCCATTCCAACAACTGTCTCCCAATGACCACCACTTTAGAGACTACAAGTTTAATCGTGATAGGTACATCTCTAACTTCCCCATCTTCAAGAATAATGAAGACTACACCAAGGGACCAGGATCTGAGTTCAAGTGGGCTGCGCAATTCCACTCCCCTGGTGCTGCAAGAGTGGCCTGGAAACTCTGTGACCCATCACTCACCCTTCGTTATACTTTGGAAGACTTGTTCAAGGACCCCTGGTTCACCACTTTAGAGATGTGTGTTTATGAACACCTGGACCAACACGTTGATCCTTTCATGTTTTCTCACCACTCAAGCCATTCTGGAGCCCCGTCACATCAAAGTTCTCGCGCAGCTTCCCGCAAGAACACTATTACTTCGTATCCACCAGAAGAGCCTGAGGCACCAGATATTCATACTCCCGTGCGGAGCATGCTAGATATGGCGGGTGTTGGAGCTGCACCAGCAACACCTACCATCGACAGCGATAATGTATCCATCAAGTCAAACTCGCTGCTTACGCATACTCCTTTGCGTCTTGCACACGAAGATAAGCCTTTCCGCCTGCAGCGGACCAACAGTGAGGTATCTATGAATCTGAACTCATCGGGATCGTCTGTGCCCAAAGTTCGGTCGATGCTTGATGTTGGAGCCTCTCCAGATCGTGCTGCATTGCCTCGTGTGGCGGAGGATGAAGTAGCGAACACATCTTCCTCGCAGTTGCCTATTGTGGAGGAAGATGACATTCATGGAGAACAATGCAACTTGGGTGAAGAACCGGAGTTGCAGGTGCAACAAGAAGCTATTCCTCCAGAAGTTAATCTTGATTCTTCTATTCCAACGCCGTCGCAGACACCAGCACTAGAGGGCCACGCCAGTTTCCTCTACCAGGAGCCATTGCATGACACAGACGATCTTAAAATCGATTCTTCTGGATACTGTGAGTTGGGCTACAAGCTCAAGAAGCACCACCATCTAGATGTGAGCACGGTGCTGATATCCGGATCTAAGTCCCGTCGTTAAAGAGACGTTGCGGATATCATGTAGTAATAACACGGAAATACACGAAAATACCCAATGGAATTGGATGTATCAATGACAAACTAAGGAAGTTGATCGAATCATCGATATTCATGCTACGAACGATTCTCATCAGGTGGAGAACATACATGTAAGAATAATGTGACGATATCTCAACCAATACGAGGTCAGTTCAACCATTACAACATGCCGCGCAACACCAGCTGAATAGCCTAGCTAAAGACAATTCTTCATTCAACTCGCACTACAGTTACATGTCTACATTCAGTACAGATGATTATGTATTTGTCATGACCCAATTAGTTCTTTAAGCCTCCAAGGAAACTCTTCCCTTAGGGTTGGTCACCTTGACACCAAGAGACTTAGCCTTGGTAACAATCTCGACTCTGTTCTTGGAAGAAACGCTGTGAGCAATCTCAGCAGCGTAGGTCTTGGAGTGCAACAACAAAACGTCCAAGTCCTTGACGTTTCTGACAACGTGAACTCTCAAGCCAGATGGGTTCATGTGCTTGGTCTTCTTGTTGGAACCGTAACCAATGTTTGGCTGTGGGATGGTACCTCTGAATCTTCTTCTGACACAAGAGTCAATACCCTTCTGCTTTCTCCAGTTCTCAGCCACTCTGTCGTATCTGTCAGAGTGGTGTCTCTTGAACTTCTTAGCGTACTTCTTGACGATCTTAGGAGCCACTGACGGTTAGTATTGGGTTGGCCATTAGAATGGATGTCGGTATAGATGTATGGATAATGGACGAAGGTAAAGAAAAACGTATTAATTGATAACAAAAATGGATAATGGGAGAGTCTTCCCAAATTCCACTTGGAAATATAGCTGTAGCAGATGATAAATGGACGATCTAAGCCGACAATCTATGCGATTTTGTTGTTGAACATACTTTTGATACTTCTTGTCGATGGAGTAGAAAGGTGAAATGTATAAAATTTTTCGCAGAGGCATTGGAGGGAAACCACGGTGGGTGCAGGATTTGAGTGCGAGAATGGCGAGGGCATAAGCCCTATGAGATCAGATATGTCACGTGGTTCATGGAAGGAAAGAATTAGTAGTGAGTTTTATGAAGTAAATTGCAGGGCAAATTCGGATTTATTGGGTCGTGGACAACATATGTCTAAGAGTATTGGACAGTAGCTGGGTAAAGGTGATTTTGGCCAAGATTTAATGGCGTAGATAGAGTCTTGGTGGTGATTTCTTTTGATTTCAATGGGTGCGAAAAGTGCAGTCTAAGAGACTTCGAAGTTACAGATTCTAAAACGTTAGAGAGACATTGGGAAAGTGAAGATGGAGGTAACAATGGGAGTTGCCAGTGAGAGTAACTGTAGAAGGAAATGACGAGTGACTGAATCTGTGCAAGGATATGACAAAGGGACAGAGGTTTGACAAAGTATTGATAACGTATTGACAAATTGTTCACAGACTATGGACTTTGGCAGAACGGCGGAGTGATTGTAGATGTAAGACAACATAAGGGTGGGATAACTGGAAGATGCATAGATAAAAGCATTTCAATGGTTCAACTAACGTATATGTGAAAGCCAAAAAATAAATAAGAAACTAAGTACGTATTCTGAAAATCGAAAATACCATTAGTTTACTTTACCAACTTCGGATAAGATATGACCTCAATTTCTTCATAGATAGTAGAGCACAGTTGGTTGACATAGGCAGAAAGTACCCAGAAATTATAAAAATAAAAAAAAAATAGAAAAGAATAGAAAACATAATCACCATGGTTATCAAATCTAATACTCATATCGTTACCTACCTACTTCATAAGATCAGAATGGCCCAACTAAGAACTATACAACGAGAGATACTCAATCACTCTCTAGATGACATTGAATGGTCCCAAAACTGCAAAGGACACTATCTTTGGTGAACCTCGCGCAAGTGTTCAACAGTTGTCTGACAAGACCTTTCCCAAATCCTGACTTTCCAAGCTCTCAAATTTTTCCGGGCTCTACTGTACCACCGAACACAACCAAGAAGATTCGCTAAAAGTAAAATTCACAAAGCTGAATAACTCTATTATATTTCAATGACATCGAAATCATCCATTCATACAAGACTCTCTTGTCCGTCGAAAATCTTAACCGTCTGTTCCGAATTTCTGCCCTAAACCAATTTAACCGAACCGCATATTAACCACGCGACCCATTCACCTATAGACGATACTAAATATTCACCAAATAATGTATTCTGAATTTTTATCTACTAGTCATCTTTATTTCTGCTTCAACCTTCGCTTTTATGAATTCTTTTGCCCATATCACACTTTAATCTTTATAATTCCTCTCGTTTTCCTTCATTATTCAATTGTTAATATACCCCACAATATCACTCTGTACATTAGCCAGCAACCGCAACCCATTGACAGATATCGAGATTTGCCTTAATAAACACCTACCAAAACAAAGCAAGAATAAATAGAAAACTTCATTTCAACTCAACAATATATATCAGAGTATCCTTATCTTGACCCTGCCGCAACCCTATTCATTCCAAATTGTCTCTCCATGACCTCATGTTGTCTCCAGTCTACTCCATATAAGCAAGGTTGCGGCCAAAGTAGGCATATCGAAAACACCTGTATACCAGCCAGTCGGTCCGTAAAAGATATCCAAACCATCGTCAAGCCCAACAAGAAACGAAACACTGTTGTTTCTCTTCCCAGACATATGCACATTTCTCACCTAATATTGCTACTTATAGTGGCATGGAAGCTTTTCTGGTGGGTGGTGTATGGCCTCTTCGGAGTTCACCTTGGATACATCACCATCAACAACGGCTTCCTGTTCAACTCCATCGAGTGGTCCACCAGAAGGTTCCGCATCACTGCCAGGTCCGTCCGCCTTCGATTATGGGGAAATTCGAAAAAATGCATCATCACGAACCTAGATGTGGTTCTACATAACCATCATTCCAAGAAACAAAGACATTCTTCGACTAGCGAGTCTCCGTCCTCTTTGTCTATATATCCCAAAAACTGGGCTGGGAAGCTACTTTTCCGCTGGGTGGCCAAGATGTTTCCGACAATCGACTTGGACGTGCGGACACTCACGTTGAATCATCAGAAAGCAACTTTGGATATAGACTCATTCAGGGTCCAGGTGGAGAAGCGCAACACCACTCACGAAAAATCTGCTTATTACTATTCGTGTCTATTGGCAATCAAACAATTGGAAGGTGTGGCCTCGGTGCTGACCACACGACTTCCATTTTCATTAGGCCAGTTCTCAGTGCTGACCAGCCTATCTATCCAGACTAAAACTGGCCAGCTTGGTGACATATCCTGTCAAATTCATTTGGACAGTCTGAAGGTGGATGTTTTTGGACTCATAAAGCTGCTTTTAGCTCTGAGTCCTCGTAAGAAACAGCATCACCATTCAATCTCCGACATTGAAGGTCAACTCGAGTCGCTCACCAATTTCCACAACGAATTCTTCACGAGCTTCCTGGAGTTTTCTATCACTGTTGCAAATTCAGAAGTTGATGGAATTCCCCTCTTTTCTGCTTCTGACGAATGCAGTTTGACAGAATTTCTCGAGAAAGACAAACCAGATTCGTCCTTGAGACTTTCTGTCAATTCCGTTTCTTGCAACTTGGCCAGAGTAGAAGGCAACGCCGCGGGTTTCGATGTTCTCTTTGACAACTCGAATGATCATCCTTTTGAGCTCACAAGCTCTGCTCTGTTGTTGAAGTTAAGCTTTGTCACAAGACACTTCCATCACGAATCTGAACTGACAGTTACTGACGTGGACGAGTTCTTTAATTTCCCCAATTGCACATTTACGTTCAAGTCCAATGTTACGGATAATTTGGCTAGGGGAAACGGCTTCAAAAACTGCGTCATGGAGTTATTTCTGACGGGTAGTAGCCCTATGCTCGATGTGGATGTTGACCAATTTGCCCTTTTGGCATACAACTACGTCGTGGTTAAGAAAATCATGAAACTTCGCAAAATTAAACAGTCTCAACCTGAGGCATTTACAACTCATCTGGACCCAGAATTGTCGGGTTCTGAGACTGACGATGATACGAGGATTGCAGATTCTATTCCAGGAACTCCGGATACTCGCCAACCAGAGGGTAAAGTCACTCGTTTTGCTCAAATTATCGATAGATCTGTTGCTCTTCTCAACGAGTTCTATCCCAAAATCGATTTCAAATTCACAGTCGAACAGCCTAGAGCTGTACTCCGCAACCGAATTGACAAGACCACCCAAATTCTCATGCTTTCTTTTGCTACGTTTTCATTCCACGCTTTGAGTACAGAATTGGATGATTATGTTGGCAAGATTCACTTTTTGCACCCATGCATGACCTTCAGTGAACGATACGAGACCGCCAATGGGAACCGCCACTACCAAGAGGAGTTCTTCGGTCTCTCTCATATGAGGCTGAAGATTGAAGTCATGAAAAATCTCAAGTTTAAAGTTGCATTGGGAGTCTCCGGTGGTTTCATCAGTTTAGCCAAACCAGATGTTCTCAACGGTATCAATTCCCTCATCAAGATATGCACGAAGGTAGTCAACCACCAGATGAAGAACGGCTTAATCAATATTCATTATGACGCTGAAATTGTCAGAGAGCGTGACTTCAATCCTTTGCGTTCCAGAAATCGTAAGCAAAATATGGAGGACATAACCATGGATTCTGTATTTTCAGCATTACCTGATTGGTTCGTTGAGTTGGAGCTTCACGCTTCGAACATGAATGTCAAACTTGGATCTGCCTCTCCACTCCTTCCTCCAGACCTTATATCCAAACTCTCAGAGTCTAAGGATAGGAGAGTAAATGATACGAAAAATGCTTTGAATTTCTCGATTGATGAGTTCAAGTGGAATTTACTGAGCGCAAATGCTAATGAAACCTCATCAACACCGTCAAATGCTTCTCTGGATACCTTAAGCGGAGAGAAAAGTAAGCAAACATTCTGGAAAGTTCTTACATCGGCCAGAGATGTTTCATTGTGCCTCATTGAGAACGGAAATAAGTCATCACCAGTTTTGAATTTCCCATCCATTTACAGCTCACTCTCGGCTGCTATAGTTGACAACAAACCCAAAGTCATCCTTGACTTTGATATCGATGAGATACTGGGCTTGATTGATAGGCATAGAATATTCGCCATGATAGGACTGATTTACCTATTAAAAGTGACAATCATTGAGCCATTGCAGATTTTGAAGGAGAAAATCAAACGAAGCACTGCAACCCTACGTCTGCAAGAGGACGAACGCAAAGAAGCATCGATGCAGCAGTATTTGCTTTTTGATTTCAGCGTTCAACGATTTAATTACGTTGCAGCTCTATCAAACGATTTCAAGATTCGTTTACAACTTTATTCATTTGCTACTGAGATTTCCCAAGGAGTTATCAATGTCACAAACGGCTTTGCTAGGTTATTGGCTGACTCTCCTATTATAAATGGGTACTGGAACAGAATGATTTGCTTGGACTCGTTGAATGTTAAGATCAATGATCCTAGTGAATCTCACAAGATAGTCTTCTACACTCCTTCCTTGAGAATCATTCAACCTCACAGATTTGTTGTCTATAAGCTCTTTGACAATCTTGGTGTCTTCATCAAAGTTGCCAAGCATCTCGTCATGTTGTTGAAGTCAGAGAAGAAGAATGATATCGTATTTCCAAAGGAATCTCCTCCTTTGAAAATACCGCACATGAGAGTGAGAGCTGCGAAGTTGATGTACACCGTCGAAGATGACCCATTCGAAGCCGATTTGAATATGATTTATCAATTGGGTCTCGTTGAACAACGAAAGCGGTTGGAAATCATGGACTTATTTGAAGAAAGGTGTAGCAATGTCAACTTTGAAGACGACGATTATCAGGAAAAGCTTACCATTGCTCAAAAGACCATCGAAACGCTGTGGATTCGTAAAGTCAAAGTTTACAAATCAAAGCTAGCAGAAGAGATTATTAACAATAAGGAGTTTCTTTTTGGTGCTGAGCTCAAGATTTCAGAAGGTGAAAACCAAAGAGTTTCGGCTTACTACAAACATGCTCCTTTATTGCGAACAGTCATGACCGGTTTTGACTTGGACTTATCATCTCCTCATTTTAGCTTGGAGAAACTTCCGGACTTCATCTATGATTATGGGCAAAAAGTTCCTAAGGATACTCGATATAATATGATCATTCCAACACATGTTAACTTGACTCTTGATGAGATGAGAATGCACATGAGAGACTACCCTCTTCCGCTTTTATACTTGCCAAAATCAAATGATCATAAGGGCAAAGGCAAAGCATTAGTAATGAAGGGTCATTTGATCATTAGTGAAGCTTTGGTGCAAGACAAGGAACACCTTCGAAGACTTGAGGTTCCGCTATCGAATGTCTCCGATAACACTGGGTCTAAGAACACTTATGACAAACTTGTCATTGAAAAGTCTATGTCCACAGTGAAGCTCTACACCAATCTAGATATTCTCTTTGATTCAAAAGCAGCCGCAAGGTTTGTATGGGGCCAAAGTTACCAATTTGCTATCCAGCAAATTATGTTGAATTGGGACCAATTCTCAAAACCACCTGTTGACCCATCTAGAAAACTTGGATTTTGGGACAAAATGCGTCTTGTTCTCCATGGAAAGTGCAAGATGAAAACAGGAAAACACTCAAGCATCGAAGTTGCCATCAAAGGCGGAAGAGACCCTTATGATTTATTCAACACTTCATCCGGTTTCGTCCTTGCGTTTGAGGACCACGTTCAGTGGAATACTAATGAGGATGAGAATTCATTGAATTTTTTTAACATCCTGTCACGGAAAGTGTCGTGGTATATTCCTAATTACATGAATGGGCCACTTGTATGTTGGTGCCGTGAGAGCTCCAAGCCTACGCTTTTCTCAGCGAATGACAAAATGATCACATCTTGCCATGCCTATTATTTAGATGGGCCCCAAGTTTCACCGGCAGACATGATAAATATGGATACTAGCGTCATGGAGAAGGGTGTTGTTGAATTAAGTGGTGGTGTGAATTTCGTCGTTGGATTCCTATTGCAAAGATTAGTTCTGGATGACGAAGTTACAGAGAAAGGTAAACCTCACTGGGAAATTGAGTTGTGCAATCCGGAATACACCAAGGAGGGGCATGATAGTTACAAGGGTTTTAGAAGTGACCGTCTCCACATGGCTATTTCACTTGTTGCCAACTCGGAGTCCAGTTATAATACCATCCATTTATCTCGAGGAGCTTTCAACCAATTTTTTGCTTGGTGGACTTTGTTTCATGGGAATATGATGCTTCCTGTCAGAAAGGGAAAGATATTCCTGGAAGCAAAGGAAACTACTAAATTTTCAGAGCACTTGTATACTATCAAGTATTTGTTCAATCTTAAGAATCTATTCTTGAGTCATATACAAACAGGCCAGGAACTTGACGATAGTGAAGAATTTTCGGAATCTGTCGGACTCAGAGCCAAGATTGATAGTTTCTTGGTCGATTTACACCAAAGAAAGGAACCACGAATTGACGAACATGAGGACTTAAGTCGGCAAAAAAAGATTCTCAAGATGAATTTCAACCGCGGAGAGGTTTCCTTGACCAAAATTGACTTGCGTACCATTCTCACCAAGTTCAAGAAGAACTTGTATAATCTGAATGATTCTGGATTCGATGAAAAGTGCAAGTTCACCATTTTTGACAACGATTACCAGTGGTTTGATAGTCATGATTTTGATGATGCTTTTGCTCCTACTTCTAAAGGAGTGAAGACGAAGGTTGAGGTGCTTCCTTTGATGTACTCGGAGAAATTTTCATATATTCGAGATACTTCCAGCAACAGTGAAGATGTTGATTGGGGTCATGAGAAGACACACGATTGCACGTTGAATCAAACTGATATCTTCTCCACTCAAATAGGGATTTTCCGTAAGCGTCTAGCTGATTTAGAAGATGGACTCCACAGATCTGAGACCAATAAGACTGAGAGCTCAGTCATATCTCAAAGAATTGATACATTGAACAAGAACATTAAGATCAGTGAGTCTCAACGAAAACGTTTGGGTCGAAAAGATAGTATAGCGACTGTGAGCACATACCGAGAGCATTTCCAGAACAGGTTTGTTCTTATTTCAATGTTCTTAAAATGGAATGAGAAGGTTCGGAACTTGTTCATGAAGTACATTCATTTTGTTCAACTCAACGGCAACTTGAAAAAATACCTTTCGTATGAATTCATGTCCATGCTTGAGAAGCTCGTTAAGAACAATGATACGAGAGAAGATGATTTACTGTCATTGAGTTCATCGGTCTCAGGAACACACCGTTCCCTTGAGCAGCTTAAGGGCCAACTTAATAAGTTTCAATCTTCGCAAGAGCGTCTTGACAATTTCGATGAGATCATTCGGTCTGTTAATGAATCCGAGATGTTCAAAGAAGACTTCAAAGTCGAAATTGTATCTCCGCAGATCCAGTTAGGATCTGAAATGGAGAAGAATTCTGTTGTCCTCATTACTGCTCCTATTTTGGAAGCAAAGATTCTCTCGATTATCAATAAGGAGAACAACTTGTCGGTAAGTCCAAAGGAGCTCGAAGATAGGTATGGTTTCCTCTTGCACGATGCATGCGTGATGGTTTTGGACAAACAGGGCTTGCAATCTCGAGACGCTTTGCTCGAAAAACATCCCTACGGAACCACGAGCAACTGGCCACCATTCTTGGGCATTGAGGTGTGTAAAGATAATACTCTTGCACCAGCGAAGGACATTCTCATAGAGAGAATGTCACTCATGATCACCTATGATCAAGTAAAGGCTCTGGGGTCTAAAATTGATCAGATTGAGGGAAACCCTGACACTTCATCCCGAGTGGACGACGAGGAAAATGGTGATGACAATGTGAACAGATTTAGGGTTGATTGTCCTGATCTAACGATTCACTGCACGTCAAAGCAATATTTTACACTTTATGTAACACTGTTGAGCTTATTGCTTTATTCGGAGCCAATGAGCGTTCATTTGAGAGACAAACTCTCCAAGTTGAAGTTCTCTATCAATTTCCAGGACTTTTCGGCAATGCATGGTCATTTACTTGGACTCCGCAGGTACTTGGAGGGTACCAGAAAGGTTTTGAACAACTACAACTTCCGTCAAACTTCCAATATGGACAACGAGACTCTCAATGAATATTTACTTTTGCATTCCGAGGAGCAGAACATCAGCACTGAAATTGTATTAATATTGCAAACATTATTCAGTGGAGATGTGTTTACAGATTCTTCGGCTCAAGCCATGGAAGAATGGCGAATTGCTGCAGATTGTATTGTGCTCCACATGCTCACTGATAAAAGAGAACCTATCCTCGATTTGAAGATTGACAGAGGAGTGTGCAAGCGAATCATCAAAGAGGATGGTTCAAACGATAACCGAATCGAGATTAAGAATATCGAGGGTATCAACAAACTTAAAAATGCCTACTACGACAAATTCCTTGAGACAATTTCTCCAAAAGATGAGGATTCGATTGCTGTACAGTGGTCTATGAATAGACCTGTTGGTGGGATTCGGATCATGGAGAGCTTTGAAATCAGTTCAGAGCCACTCGATGTGAAAATTGATGAGGAAACTGGACGGTCATTGATGAAGTTCATCTTCCATACTGATGAAGATAATGGACTGTTGGTGGATGTGTCTGCGATGAAGGAGGTTGAGGAAGCTGTCAGAGAGCGAGATGAAATTGATGGAAATGTGGACGAAAGTGAACATGAAGATCGAAGTGATTCTGACAAGGATTCGAACAAGGAGGGATTGGAGAATTCTGAATTAGATGTGCCGAGACAAGGAAGAAGCAAAGGGGATAACAGCTCACATAGTCGAGAGGTTCATTTCCGAAACCGAAGCCAATCATCGTCTGGTCGTCACCTCGGTAGAAAGGCATCAACCAAGAACTTGTCTCTCAATTCTGGGTCAGACACCACCACAGATTTTGATGATAATGTGACCGAGATGCTTCAGCGGTCTAAACAATACTTGACGATTGTGTCCATGACCTGCCATTCTTTCCAACTCATGATTTCATTGAGGATGAAGAAGGGCTTCATGAGATGGCTCAACGTCACAAATTTCAAAATCAGCTTACCCGAATGGACCATCGAGCGGCAGGTGACATCGATGTTGGACATAGCCAAAATCTTCAAGAAGATGATCATCAACGCATTGCTTCTGCATTCGACGCTGTTGATCAAGAATAAGTTGTCTTCTCGAGCGACTAATGCTCGCCAGTCGTTGACTAGAAAATCTTGAGCACTTGTATTATAACAAAATGTATATTACCTATGTAAATCCCAGTTCAGAAGTGTTGTCTCTTGACATCACCACCACTCATTTGCTGCTTCTTTTTCCGTTTTTTCTTGTACTCGTCAGTCTCGCTCATGTCGTCGCCTCTCATCAAAGTATGTTGATCATTAATGGCCAAATCTGCCGAATTGAACCCAGGGATGCCGTTGATTGGTGACTTGTCAAACTTAAGAGCGTGGTTTAGAAGATCGCTTCCGATTTGCTTTATTACGTCTGGTTGCTGAGCAAGTTCTGGATCTAGAAGGGCGCCATTAACGGGTTTCTCCCCTGGGATCTGGTGCTTTCCTGGCAAATCCAGGATATGATTTTTGTATGACTTTCTGAGCTTGACGCCTTTGGAACCATCACTCTTCGTCCGGGCAAGAGACTGTGCAATCGGCTCCAATCCATATAGCTTGAGCAAGTTATCTAGTGGAGATGGATTTGGGACACTATATTGAGCTGCAAGTTAGTGAATGCAGAGATGAAACTTGAAGAACAGGATACATACCGCCTGAGTCTATTAGGTAGTAGCTATCTAAGCCATCAGAGAGACCGTTCGGCGACATAAGTGATTGATACCAATTAAGTATGTGTAGAGAGAAGTGAAGGATGGGCTTAAGTATATGGAGGTACGGGTGCACACAAAATTGTTGCAAAACCCTGATTAATAAGAAATCATGTTTGCTAATAAAATTAAATATATACTCGCTCTATAATGACCCCATAGATCTAGTCGTAGACATTTCCCAAGGCAATAGACTTTACCACAGTGTAGTCGTCTAATCCGTACAAAGAACCCTCACGGCCGAAACCAGACTCTTTGATACCTCCAAATGGCAAGGCAGCATCGGTGAAAAGTCCCGTATTCACACTCACCATACCGGTTTCCAATGATTCTGACACAGTATAGACAGTGTTCAAGTTTTCGGAAAATACGTAAGCAGCTAAACCATAAGGAGAATCATTACAGTCTTTGATTACCTCGTCCTTAGTCTTGAACTTGACAATGGCAGCTAATGGTCCAAAAGTCTCCTCGTGGATCACCTTCATTTCATGAGTAATATCGCTCAACACGTATGGAGCATAGAAGTGCTTACCCAACTCAGGGAGTGTACCACCCTTGACAACAACTTTGGCACCCTTAGAAAGTGCATCCTTGACGTGCTCCTCAACCTTGTCCATGGCTCTGGTGTTAATCAAGCAACCGTGAGTGACGCCTTCTTCAAATCCATTGCCAATCTTGAAGTGGCGAACTTTGTCGGCGAATTTCTCCACGAATTTGTCGTAAATGCCTTCTTGGACATAGAGTCTGTTGGCACACACACAGGTCTGGCCCAAAGAACGGAATTTGGAGGCAATGGCTTGATCAACGGCTAGATCAAGTCTTGCGTCATCGAAAACGATCACAGGAGCATTTCCACCCAATTCCATCGACAACTTTTTAAGAGTAGATGACGATTGCTTCATCAACAACTTACCCACTGGGGTAGAGCCAGTGAAGGAGATTTTCTTGATCAATGGAGACTCACAGAACTTCAAGCCACAAGCAGGCGTGGACTCCACAGAAACCAAAACCACGTTGAACACACCCTTAGGGAATCCAGCCTGAGATGCCAAGTTGGCCATTGCCAAAGATGACAATGGGGTCTGACCATCTGGTTTCAAGATACATGTACATCCCACAGCAAAGGCAGGAGCAGCCTTTCTGGCACCCATGGCAGATGGGAAGTTGAAAGGACACAAGAGACCCACAGGGCCCACTGGCTGCTTGTAGGTGATGATTTTGTTGTTGTAGTTGGCAGGCTGGATGGTGTGACCGTAGTTACGCTTGGCCTCCTCAGAAAACCATTCAAAGTATGAAGCAGCGTATTTGACCTCGCCGATTGCATCGGTCAAGCATTTTCCATTTTCCCAAGTGATAATGGCAGCCAAATCATCAAGGTTCTCAAGCATGAGATTGTACAAGTTACGCAACCAGCGCGAACGGTCAACGGGATTGGTCTTTCTGTAAGAATCGAACGCATCCTTTGTAATCTGGATGGCTTCATCAATTTCCTCTGGAGTTTGGTCAGGCAATTCAATGATGACTTCTTCAGTTGCTGGGTCATACACCTTGAAAGTCTTTGTGGATTTGGACTCGTACCAGTCACCGTTGATGAACGGTTTAGGCTGGAAGAGGTTTGGATTTTTCAACACAGGAGCCATTGAAAATTTTGGTTGATGTGAAATTTGTGGAGAACAATAAAGGTAGGTGAGTATGCCCGTTATATATGGGAGGATCTTAGCGGCTTCGTGGGCGCGATTTCCGTTCTAGGAATGCGCATGCTGGGGAAATATTAGCGCGATAATAGAGGTTGAAAGAAAGTCATAAGTAAGGCTATAACGATTACATAATATAGGAAGAAACTCAGTTTTTTACAGTTTTTTTGGTTTTGGGGGGTTGGAAATTTATTACATTCTGGATTCTGGTGATAGAGACATTGTGTTAAGGTTCTGACAAGTGGAACATGCGGCAACTATTCTGAATTCCGGGGTACCATTGACCATTTCATATGTTCATTCTTTATGAGTTTTCTATGAACATTCTATTAGCTTTCTTTGATTCTACTGCATACGCTGTGTTCTTGGTACAATCGAGAAGCCGAACTACATTGTGTAGGTTAAATATTCAATCATGTATGTTATAACCGATTATGCACATCTTTTGAGACATTTCCTGGATCCTGTTAAATATAACTAAGTAGTATCTTTTCCTTCCTTCTCTTACTTTCATTCAATCAAAATAAATGGTCTGTTCAACTTCATATTGTTCTGTACTTCTCAAAAACTTCTCAGGATAGCTACCACCGACTGACAGACAACAACATTTGCAGCAAAACCCAAACTCCTAACACGAGTTATCAAAATATACTCCAAAACAAAGAAAATTCAAAAGTTTGAATTTTGAGTATTTTCGTTCAATACTCCTTTAAGGTCGGGATGTGGTGGGACAGTGTTGTCGAGTCCTTATCTGGATGCGGCGGAATTCACTTATCTTTTCCGTTGTAGTAGTCTACCTGTAACTCTGACCAATCCTTGATTGGGGTATAAGTGGTTTGAGTTTACATTCACATAAGAACTGGAACTGGTAAAGTCCCCAATGAACTTTTTGCTGCATTTATCCATATCACCCATGAGATAGGTTGATGTGGTTTCCAAAAGACTTCGTACATGACCCCGTGTACATATATTGGACATTAGTTCTTAGAAAGCGATGAAATACATAATTCTTTTCTAAACTAATTTAGTGGGTTCTACTAATCTAATTTTATAAACCTGCAAAACTTAGATTCCGTGCAAGAATCGGAAGTTCCCATTTATTTCTCTCCTCGTCAATCTCACATATCTGGTATCTCCATTACCCCACCAATATCCTCACCAGTCAAGTTCACAATTCATTTATAAACTTTTGGCAGACAGAGAATAGAATCTTGTATTTCTTATATCAATTAAAGTGGTTGTTTTTTGCTCTATACTATTGGTATCCTCTTTGCCCTTTTATTTGCTGATTTTACATCAGAGATGCTCATATGTTTCAATCTCTACCTGTAGATTTCACAGTAGATTATACTGCACTTCAGTCTAATACCAGAAAGTGCACAACATGTTAACCCCGCGTACAAATTCTTATATAGAAAGCAAACTCGGCTTATTGGACTACTTGTAAAACTTCAGAAGTCGAGTTTTTCTCTGCTGATCCCGTAATCCTAGTGCATTCTTGTACTTTCAAGTCGACATTCCATTACAGTGATATCACTAACCGTTCTGAATATCAGTCTTCCAGACACTAATAATTGGTTGAATGTTTTCCTCGCAAACTTTTAAAGTTCTCTTCTTGCTTCCCTGGCAGCTACTCAATGTGACGTTGCAATACTATGCTTTAGGACGGGTCCGTCGATTCAGACGCTACGGGAAAAACCTCCGTGGTTCGTTGTTGACCGTGGCAGCTCGAGCTGTTTTGTCACTCAATATAAGAGATTGTGCTGTGTTTAATAATAAAACTGTGGGCACTGTATTGAGGGAAGTGGCCGAGGCTCAACTTGATCTTGTCAAGCACTTACCTAACTATGGAAAGCGCTTCCTGGAGAAGGGCTACTGGCTCGTCGAGCAACCAAATCGCGAGCCAGACGACTTGGTCCTTATATATTGTCATGGTGGAGGTTATTTCCTCCAGATAAATTCTATTCATATTGAAACAGTGTTGGCAGTCTACTGCCTTCTTTCTAATCGGAGCCGTATCTCTATCTTAATTTTGGACTACTCATTGGCAAGTCACGGACATACATTCCCCACCCAGATGGAGGAATTGTACGACTTATATTATACTGTGAAGAAAAGCTGCTCCAGAATTGGTCTTTTGGGAGACTCTGCTGGAGGGAACTTGGCTGCTGGCTTTCCTCAATTCTTGAGACTGAGAAGCGCTAGCGAGAAAGATTATCCTTTGATATTGGCATTGGTATCGCCTTGGCTTCTGATTTTTCCTGACCCTGACCTGCTAGCTCGCAACTCATCATATGTTGCCAATGCAGACGGAGATCTTGTTGCATATCTGGCAATGACAGATACTTCCAAGAGATCGTTTATTCTAGGTAAGGAGGATCGCTTTAGCCTTATCTGGTCACCTGCAACAAAAGTGCCGGCCACTACTGAAGATTGGAAATGTCTCCCAACTTTCAGTGATCCAAGACGCAGGCTCTTCCTTCTAGCTGGAGAAGATGAGACGTTGAGGGATGACGCGATTTGGTTTGCCAAGTATGCAATGGGCATCGATTGGCTGCCAGAAAACTACTCGAGAGATCACAAGGAATACTCCAATGATGAACTTGAGTTTAAAAGTGAATGTGCACAAGCATTTATCCAGAGATATGGAGTTCACGATGAGATGATGTCTTTTGAGAGGCCCTTAGAATACGTTAGAGAGGGAAAGAGTGTTGAAGAGCTCGGAGATGACTGCTATGGAACGAAAAAGTTAGTTGAGTTTCTCGATACAGTGATTTAGATGTTGCCATTGTAGCTATTGATATCATGATGAATGTTATGAATTGTCATGAAATGAAACAAAGATGAGTTTCCTTAATTGATCATCTATCATTTGAATTTTAGATCCTTTTTACTGTAGGCTATTATTGCCTCTCGTGGCAATTTGTGACCTTTTAGGTGCTCTCATTTTGGCTGTTAATATTGCCTGATTGGTAATGATTCAATTCGGCATGTAACCAAGTCAACTATCAGACCAGCAGAAGATTGTAATTTCCCAGGAAAATGAGAATCAACTCGCACAATGGTATTAGAAAAGCATCTGTCAAAAATACATAAAACGTGAAAATTATCAAATGAGTTGATTTTCGAGTAGAGGTGTTCCTCAGAATTAATTGAGTCTAATTTAGATTTTGAAGTTTCTACGTTGAACGACTTTCTCCTCTCAGTTGAATATAGACCTAAACCACACTTCCTATTCGTCTTATCATATAACAATCACACGATACTCATATATTATCCATATGAGAATCATAATGCAAATAACCAATTAACAAATAAAAATTAAAAACATAGATTGTATGAATTGAAAATTAATGTTAAACTCAAAAGAAAATCCCACCAATATTGCATGTTCCTAAATATGTATTCCTGCTGGTCACCCTTTCGCGTTTACTTTACAATAAACAATAAACCAACTACACCATCATGCTATCAATGTTCCGCCAATTGGCACCCAGATTAGCTTTTCAAACCAGAACACTCGTTTCAACAACGGTGTTAATGGCCAAGACCATTGACGCCGACAAAGCCAAACTCAAGCAGTTGAGACAGTCTTTAAAGGAAGAGAAGGCTGTTTTGGCTAAGTTGAGGTCTCAGCACAAGAAGGTTACCGATAAGCACAAGCAGCTTCAGTCCAAGAGAAAGGCCGAGGAGGCTGAGAAGAAGACTTTGGCCAAAGCTTTCAAACCTTACAGAAAAGTTACTGGCCTCAATATCTTCATTAAAGAAAAGGTTGGCCACGGTGCCACTATTGCTACTGTGGGCAAGGAGTGGTCTTACTTGACCGAGTCCGAGAAGGAGGAATTCCAGAAGAAAGCTGATGCCGTCAATCAGGAGAACCTCAAGATCTGGAAGCCAAAGCCCTCTCCTCCTACCAACCAGTACGCAGCTTTTGTCAAGGAGAAGTGGGTCAACGATGGCCGTGACTTCAGCGAGATTTCCAAGGAGTTGGCTTCTCAGTGGAGGTCATTGACTGACGTGCAAAAGTCTGCCTATGCTCCATCCAGTGAGGAGAAGGCCGAGTACACCGAGAAGTTGGAGGCTTGGAAAGCAGAGAGAATCAAGCTCTACAAGGCCAAGGAGACCGCTGCCTAGGCGTGCTGAAAAGATGTCTATATTTGTATTATTCAAAAGGTTCCTCCATTAATTTCGTTATTGCGAATGTCTTCGCCAACCAGTATAAGCACGCGACGTAGTTCCTCTGGAAGAATAGGCTTGGTGACAAAATCAACCATTCCACACTCAATACATCTCGCTCTCTCGTCACCGGCAACGTTAGCAGTTAGTGCTATTATGCGCGGGAGTAGATCTGGCCGTTGTTGAGCGTAAAACCGCTCTCGTATTTCTATAGTAGCAGAAATGCCATCCTTGCGTGGCATTTGGATGTCCATGAACACCACATCGTATTTGTCTCCGTTCAATAATCTGACTTCACATTTTTCAACTGCCTCCACTCCATCCTTTGCGTGGTCGGCGACGTATCCCAATTTCTTGAGATGCTGCAGGGCCACTCTCAAGTTGATGACATTGTCCTCCACGATCAAAATGCGTAGTGGATATGTTTCACTGAGTAGACTCTTAGCTGGGGCAATCTTTTCGGTTGAAGTTTCCAATCTTGGATGCCTGAGAATGTCTTCAACCTTACTTCTATTAATTGGAGTGAATATCAATGCATCGACTTTCATCGTTTGTAATGACAACTCCGAGAACACCATTCCAAACTTTGCAATCAAGTATATTTTGCAGTCTGGGCAGGGAAGTGCCGACCTTTTGATCCGCTCCGGTCCCACGTTGTTGCTTCCAATGAATATAATATCAAACTTACCCTTACTAGAAATGAGCTCATCAAACGTGTCGAAAGTTGTCACCTTAGATCCATAGTATTCCAAAAATGACTGAAGTGACTGCTTGCGCAACTTGGACAGGATCACTATAGCAGTATCTTGAGAAGCATACTTAGGTTTTGTCTTGACATACTCAACTTCCAAAGGAACCGAAAAGCAGAAGATGGAACCTTTCCCTTCGACACTTTCAAAAGAAATAACCCCATTCATTAAGTCTGCCAATTTTTTGGAGATTGCAAGTCCGAGTCCAGAACCTCCATAAACTCGTCTTGAAGAGCCATCTACCTGTGAGAAAGCCCCGAAAACTTTAGAGCGGGACTCGGATGGAATTCCAATTCCGGTATCTTCAACAGTGATTTGGACGTCACATCTGTTTCCATGGATAACAGAAGCTCTGAGCGTGACAATAATGTGTCCCGTCAAGGTAAACTTCACTGCATTGCCCACCAAATTTATGATGATTTGTCTCATTCTAGTGGAGTCTCCAATCACCGACTCAATATCTGGACAGTTATTGAAGTACACCAATTCAAGGTCATTCACTTCTGCCTGTTCACTGGCCACTTGGATAGCACTTTCGACGGTATTATTAATGTTGAATGGGGAGCTCTCTAAACTGAACGAGCCATGCTCGATTTTGCTGAATGCCAAAATACCATCAATGATACTCAAAGTTACCAAAGCAGAGTTCTTAATGGTCTCCACATACTCACGTTGAGTAGTATTCAACTCAGTGTCTAATAAGAATACCGAGCAAGCAAACAACGAATTGAATGGCGTCCTGATCTCATGTGACATATTGGCCAAGAAACTAGCCTTTTCGGCAGTCGCATCCTCAGCAGTCTTCTTTGCCATCTCCATCTGACTATAAAGCATGGACTTGCTAAATGCAACGGCAGATTGGGAACAGAGCAAGTCGAGCAAATCCACCATTTTGGAGTCAAAGTAGTGCTTTCCATTCCTGATTTCGTTAGCAGGGTTTTGTCTTTCTAAGTAGACCATTCCCAACACCGTCGATGTCTTGATTGGAATTGCCAATGCTGAGGAACATGGGTTATGTGTGTAGTAGTGATCAGCACCAAATCTCTCGTCGAAGAATGACTTGTTGGCTTCCATGTTGATCACTTCTCCAGTAAGTAAGCAATGAATCACCAACAGGTATGGAACCAAATCTGTTCTCAAACTCAATGGGTCGTCATCGAGCTTGTATAAATTATTAAGCGTTCCAATTGCTCTAATTGTTGGCTCTCCTCCAGTAGAGTTCATCACAATTGCAGCGTAGTCAACACCTGAGAACTGCAATATACTCTCAAGCAAGCTGGAAACAATTGAATCTATGTTGGAAGACTCAGAAATAGTAAGACAGAGCTTAATAGCTTGAGACAACTCCGACTGTGAAGCCAGATTTCCGAGATCTCCGATATCGGGAGTCTGGAAGTCTGCAACCTGAGGATCGCTTTCCAATCGGAAAGCGCCTTGAACTCTCTTGCTGGCCTCACTTTTGTCACCATTGAAGATACCCTCAAGTCTTCGGTTGAGCTGCGTACTATCTCCAAACATCGTGTTGTTCCTCTCTGGAATAATCTCGACACCAGCCCAGTTATGGCTGCTAAATACTGAAGCGAATTCTTTTTTGATTCGCTCCACATGTTTATCATCCTTCATCATTTGATACATGGAAAGCGCATTCTGAGCAAAGAAACCCGCTCTTCGCTTGCTTTCACCAGTACCAATGAGCCAACTGGCACATAGGTGATTCGCCAACGCAACATCCATCCACCTTCCTTCTTTGGAAGACCTTTCTATTGCCTCTTCGAAGCAATCCAAAACAAACAATGTTGACTCATCTTTTGTATTACTTCGGATGCATGCATCCAAAATGAAGCGTTTGGGTGCAAAATTACCTGGACAGGCATTGGCCCAGCTTTCGAATACCTTTATGATTCTCTTGGCAAGATCAAGTCCAGCATTTCTAGTGGATGTTGCATCATTGAAGCATAAACAGATGCATGCATAAAAATACACCTCTAAGTGAAGAATGGACATGGGAAGCTTTCTCAGAACATAATAGGCTCTATCGATGAATATTTCTGCACCTTCTTTGTATCTTCCTTCTGAAACACACCATAAAATAGCATTAGCCAAATATGGGAATTCAAGATCTGGTCGTTTCATTGCCCTATACTTGGCAAACTCCTTCGAGTATGCTTCAAAACTCAATTCATCTCTCCACAAGTTTATTGCTGAGCCAAACACTTCAAACTCTTCGTCACTATCAAACTGAACGATTTTAGAAAGTGACAGCTTTCCAACAAACGATGCCGTGTTGCCACTCATCAAGTTAAGAATGAAGCCTGAGCCAATCACTAGAAGAGCGAGCGAGTTATCATGGGCTTTAACAATTACAGAACTTGAAAAATCGTAATAGTCAGAATACCGCAGCAACTCATTAGTATTCGTCCGGAACGATGCCATGAATATAATGTAGCACTCATTGATCTGTTCAGACAATATAGTGCTGGAGCCTTCTTCACCATTGATCATATCAAGCGCAATATCACAAAGCTCAGAAGCCTTCACCGTGCTCATGTTAGCATGCGGCTGAATGTAGTAATTGGCGAAGTGAATCAACGGAAGTGCACAATTAGCACATTTGCCGTACTGATTCATTAATTGAACAAGTTGAGCCATCAATGCCAATCTGAGCAGCGAAAGTCCAAGAATATATGTTGGCCCCAAAATGTCCAGAATTAGCGTAGCGATTAGTAAGAACTTGTTATCAGTGGCTCTCTTCAAGCCCTTCATTGCTCGAATTTCTGGAACGGATAATGGCACCGAGCTTATAAACTTTTTAGCAATTGCCTCGCACTTGTCCGGATCACTTGAGATTTCAACGTCCAAACTTTGCAAAGCAGTGATTGCTCGCCGAACTCCCAGTTTAAATTGTTTCAGGTGAAAAAGACAACGGATCTTGAGAAATAAAAAAACCTTGCTTTCCTTTCCATAATCATCTTCAGCCTGCTGTATCACTTTAATACACTCATTGTAGTTTTTTAGTAAATAATTCGTCTGGCAGATTGTAAGCAAATTCTTTATCTTCCTTCTCTTATCATCTGGAGAAATGAACTTTGCAGACGCCTCGAAAAATTGAACAGCAGTTACTAGATTCGAGGTTGCCAACGCGAACCGGCCACCAGTGACGAGAGTCTCGTAGTATCTCTCATAATCATTCTCTCTTGCAACGTTCACAGACTCAACGAGATGTGTGCACAAACTCAAGTAGTTCGAAATGTTCACGTTTACATCTTGAGATGCCTTCTTCTGATATCTCAAGCCGCAAAGTCTGTGGTATTCTTCCCATTCACCTTTCTCCTTCATGTCCTTCAACAATTTTATCTGATATGCATCGTGTTCAAATCTGTACTTGGCTTTGGTGGCCATTTCCCAAACCATGGAATCAGGTATATCAAATGGAAAATCGTCTTGGGTGAGCAAGTGAAATGGTACTTTGTAGTAAACTCCCGATGGCACAATAAATCTGGATTCAATACAGAATTGCAAGGTTTCGTATACTTCATTTAATGACTGTCCAGTAACAATCATCAAATCAGAAAGCTTGAAAACACCATTGGATCCTATAATGGATGCGAACTTGAGAAGATCAATTTCCTTGTCTTTGAGAACAACATCGTAGTACTTCAGAACAATATCACTCTGACAATTAGTGACGAAATTTTTGTCCAAGAAATCTCCCATTTCATCAAATGTAATCTGCTCACTTTGGTTCATGATATGTAAAGTACACATAATTGTCTTCATATTGAATCTGTTACCTGAGCTTCGCTCATAAATAGTATTCAATAGGCGATCATTCAGAGCGGCATCGGAAGACTTGGGAAAAGATATCAGCTTTGCAAAGCTCTCGAATTGAGACTTGTCCAATGGATCCATTGAAAATTCCTTGACCACCACCTTTTCAGAGTATAGTAGTTCTTTGATAGGTTCTAAACTTGAATATTCCGAACCAAAAGCGGATTCTTCCTTAGATGTTCCAAAAGCACCAACCAAACAAATACTAGGGGATTCAGCATTATTGAAACAATAGTCAGCAATTTCTTTTATAAGCAAAAATTCGCTTTTAGGACACCATTGGATTCCATCAAGTATAACAGTCAATCCTCTTGATGCAACAAGGCTAAAAACCTTTCTGATCATGTAGGTGAAACGCAATTCAATATTCTGTTCTTCAAAACCAGATTGTACTAGCAAATCCTTTGGAGAGACCAGTAGGTCAGAATGTGAATCATCAGAGTCTAACATCAAGAGGTCACTAATCGACTCAACAGGGAGGCCATTCGGTGTTAGGTCCTTGGTTGGGTAGACTGCCCTAGACTTTTCCGAACGAATACTCTTGTACCGGGGACCCAACAATACTTTCAACTCTGGAATAGACAGAAATAGAATACTCATGTCCACGTCGACCTCAGATGTGAATATATGCCTCCATTCAGCTATATTTTCTTTGGACGATGATAAAATCTGGTTACAAACAGTCTGGAGGCCATGTATGGCAGACGAGTACTTGGTAACATTCATATCTGAGCAATTGTAATTCCAAGGTATGACAAAATTGTACTTTGAAACAGCTGCAATCTGAATCTCATCGATAAGGGTTGTTTTTCCGACACCACTCTCACCTTGTATGAGTATGTACCGCATTCCTTCTTTATGATCGTTGAAGCTCCCAAGAACGTCCTGAGTGAATTGATCATGTGCCAATTTGGCCAAGAACGAAGAAAAGTAAGGGAACTGGCCACACTTCTCTCGACTATATCCTAAATCGGCGCTTATTGACTTTCTGGATGCTTTCTGCATTTCGTTGTCGTCCAAAGCTAAGAGATCATCAGTGACGACCAATAAGTCTTTGATTAGCGAGTGGACCTCCATGTATCTGTTAACTGGATCCTTCTCGAGACACTTCATGATGATATCGTTGAGGGACTGAGGCAACCAACCCTGACCAAGAATGATGGGTGCGATAGGTTTCTCGTTGAGGTGCATTCTTCTTAGACGGGTCGGGCTCCCTGACTGGAAGGGAAGACATCCAACCACCAACTCGTAAAGGACAATTCCCATGGCGTAAATATCTGTACGATAGTCGACCAAGTTGGCGGTCTCACCGGTATTCTCAGGCGACATATATGGAAGCAAGTCTGGAATCTCGGACATGTACTTCTTTCTGTATGCTTCAGAGGAGTCTTCGCCAACAATGGAAAACGCAAAGTCCCATCCGGTAATAGTAACTCTTTCAGAAGACAGAGATTCACCAGACCATGTCATAGATCGAAGTATGTGGTGACTGGTGAGTCCATTATGCACGATACCTAGTTCATGAACGGTTGCGATCGTTTTGAGGACCTCAATGACATCTAGCAAGATGTCTACCATGGCTTTGTTCGACTTCGGAAGCTGACTAACTCGATTAGACAAGTCGTCGAAATTTCCACTTCCCAAATTGTTCTTGATCAAGTATCTGCTCAGACTCGGTTTCTCTCCACTGACCTCACTGATGGTGGAACGAATGCTGCCTCCTGAGTGCCAGTCCCCAATAGCAGCATGGGCTCTCGCTTTGGCCACGTGGTAATCTCGGATGGTTCTATATCCTTTATCTGGATACACGAGACCCATTCGCCTTTGTTGGTAGCCATCAATCTCCACTGCGATATCAACTACTGACAATGGATAAAGAACACCAGGCATATCTTTTGGAAGTGTAATAGGGCGAGAGAGCGAGGCTCTATGCACTGGATCATTAATGTTAGATGAAGATGACAGAATAAATGGGTTGGACAAGCGAGGGTTAGACCATAGTCTGTGACGGGTGGGAGGGTTGAGACCTGAGGTCAAATACCATTCATTCATGAACCGAGCCACACGAACGGAATCCACGAAGTTTGGAGAGAGTCGCAAAATCACTGGGTCTCCCAGGGAATCGTTCTTTGCATAATGTAGGAGCAGGCCCAACTTCTGCGTAGTGAGCTGAGCCTGAATCGTGTAGCCGTCCACTATATTGGTTGGGATCAGTTCGTAATCAGCATATTGGCTGTGCAACGGCAGTGCCAGCGTTTTGAGGTATTCGTTCTGGTCCATGACAAAGTTGAGGTCGTTTCCGTACAGCAGGTATGCCAACAAATCTTCCTTGGTGACCTTCAGCTTTCTGGGAGTAGCCAGTATATTGTTAACAGAGCTCTGGGTGTTGGTAGAGCCAGACTTACTGGTCAGAACGACTCCTGGTGAATCCGAGAAGGAGCCCCGAAAGTACTCGTGACCCCATGAGTCGAGCCGGCCACTGTTGGTGGATCCCAGGTTGTTACTGTAAGTATGCAACTCCAGCGACAGACTACTAGCACAAGAACTAGATCTTGCAGACATGGTCAATGGGCTGCAACAGACAGTGGAGGATTATCACAAAAATAAACGGAGGATACTGATAAGGGCAAAACGGTATATCAAATGTCTAAGTTCCGGATTATTCTACCTGTGCACGTTCGTAAACGTTGGTAGCAATCGATGAAGCTGCATGGTTGAGGCGTGCAGGGTTAGTTTGGTGGGGAGCACTGTGGAAGAGTATGATAATTAATTTTGGTAAGTTGTTCTACTTATTATTTTGCCCTCTTACTTTTTCTTTTATTTGCAACCACTGAGACAAGGATTTATAAGTATAAATAAAGTTTCCACACTTAGTTGATCTTGATGCACAATATGCTTGCAAAGTGCGTTGACGTTGCAAATCCTATTGTTAGTGTATTGGACGGGATTCCATACATTAGAGTAATTTTTTTTTGTCTCAGCTGCATGGCGCTAAAACTATCCGAGAGGGACAGTGGCGAAATCAATTTCGTGTTGGAGGGGAAGGAAAAGATGACGCAGAAAAGAAGAAAATCGAAAAGAAAAAAAAAACTGTCCATTGAGGTAATTTTGGCAGTCCTTTTGGCGCTTGATGGCTCACTATGTTAGTTCTTGTATGTATGTGCGACGCCCCAAGTTTCTCGATTTTTTCCGATTAAATACAGGACCGCAGAATATGGTACAACCGACATGGATTGATGGGCCCTGATACCAAACGATTGGTTCTTTTGTAAACATCATTCTCTGTAAAATCTTGAAGCCTACCATGTTATACTGATACATGTGTATTTAAACCAGCGACGTAACCGAGTTATAAAAAAGAGTGCCCATGCGCAGGCAACGTTGGATATGAAGCGTCAAAAAGGCATAAAGGAAAATCAACAAATCTACAAGATGGTGCACTTCTTCGACTTCTTAATGACAGGAGGCTCCAAGGCCGCCACAATGGCCTCGTCAAACACGGTTTTCAAACCTCTCTGTGTTAATGCCGAACATTCCACATACTTGACGGCACGCAACTCCTTGGCCAACTTCTCACCCTGATCAGTTGTGATTGGCGACAACTTCTGTCTGTGTAATCTTTGCAAAATCACCTCATCGTTTCTCAAATCAATCTGCGTTCCTACTATAAGGCAAGGCACACCAGGACAGTGGTGATGCACTTCAGGAAACCACTTCTCCTTAACGTTCTCGAATGATGCAGGTGCAATGACGCTAAAGCACACTAAGAACACGTCAGTGGACGGGTACGACAACGGTCTCAATCTATCGTAATCCTCCTGTCCGGCAGTGTCGAAAAGACCCAAGGTAAAAGGCTCGTCGCCGATCATCACTGTGACGGCATAGTTGTCGAAAACAGTGGGAACGTAGTCCGCAGGGAACTTAGATGTTGTGTATGAGATCAATAAGCAGGTCTTACCCACGGCACCATCACCAACGACGACACACTTTATAGTTTGCATTTTCAGGGGGAACTGTCGAATTCACAAGGGGAGCTAGGACGTTTTTGACCTAGGGAGTATCACTGGGGTGAGGTTCACGCTTGAAGGGGGTAGTGGGGTCACGTGAGGGGGTTGGCAGCTAATTTCAGCAACAGGGGTAGATTCTCAGAAGCAGAAAAAGTCGTGGATATACTTTGGTCAGTAAAACAGCACGAGCAAGTGGTTCAATGAATGTGTAGACTTGACTTCACAGATTGTTTGTAGAGAAAAAACTTTGGTGTTTCTGGTCTCCAACTGTATGCACTCCATTCGCGACCCTGATTACCCGATAATTAGGGGCAGATAAGCCAGAGGGGAACGAAGACGATAATAATGTCGAGAAAAGAGTCATGGGAAGGTTGATAGAGTTGATGAATTGTGACTGACGCGTTGTACTTATCTAAACTTGGTTGAAATGGGCTGGGTTTGTCTCGGCGCTGTTGTTTTTCTCAATGTCCAGGTGGAGAATTTATTGTCCCATTACGGTAGGCCCGCACGTGATTTATATAACTGCCTTTTTCCATATTACCTTGTTCTTGCCAGATATCCTAATTGTTATTTTAGGTTGGGGTAACGATCTCCTAAATGACTTAGAGTATCCCCGTAAAGTAGCCCCACAAAAGGGCCAGATGGAATCGCCTTACATATTGGATAGGCTTGTTTCCTAGCAGCCTAATAGATTATTTGATGCCCATGATTCCGTTGTCGCCTTGCATGATATCCAAATTGCTGGTGATGTCGCTTGGAAGATTATTGGTGTCGATTAATTTGTTGGCGATTTGGCCGCCAGGGTCAATCATGGAGAGATCTTTATCCACTTCGTGATCTTCCACTATGGCTGGGCCACCTCCTAAAAAGTCAAGCATCATGTGCATTCCTCCAGCTCCACCAGCATATTCCTCGACGTCTACCGGAAGAACCTGAGAGACTCCTTCCAAAAACCAGACCTTATCCTTCATTTCAGTAGTAAACGAACGTAAAAGCTTATAATAAGACCGCATGATCCGCATGGCCTTGATGTCTCCAGACATTAAAAGCGTCAAGAAGTCCTTGTCAAGCAACGCTGGGAAGGCGAAGATACGCAAAATAAAGTCAGCCTTGTAGCGTTCCTTGTGAAGTTTGTTAAGATATGCTAACGTGATCAAGTAAGGAGAATTGATGGGCACAGGGTATAAGTCCGCGATATCAGAGTCATGACACTCCAAGTTGGCATATGAATGGGGTTCCATTGACGAAAGTTGGCTTTTTTCATTGATGATATCGCCCAAATCTCCCAAATCCACACTGATGAACTTGTAGAATCGCGAAGCTTCCGTCAATGGCCACACAGCTGTCAAGATTGTGGCAGCACCTTTGACGTGGAAAATCCACGCAGAAGCAGGAAGTGACTTGGGCGACGTCAGCGACGGAACAGATGCATTGGCCAAAGAGTCCATAATCAAAATCAAGGCACTGGCCACCAATGCGTCGGTATTATCGCTGTTGATATCCAAAATAGCCTCTCGTAAAAGTCGAAGTGCATCTCCACGATGGCAGGTGACACACTGGTCGAGGCCCTTCTCTGTTCTCGACAAATGGGTTGCACTAAATGCCAAGATTGCATGCATCAAGAATGGATACTCGAACGCAAGCATTGGAACATCATGGTTCCATATATCTGTGTCGGAAATACCAGCTCCCGTGATAGTGCTGGCCACCTGTGTGGTGTAGTGGTACATAAGACGTAAATCAAGCATGTTAAGGCCACTGGAGCCTTGGTTAAAGAATGGAGATGTACCGGAGTTACCCAAACCGCCCAGTGCCAATGGATTGGGCATATTGGACACATTGGGCGAAATGCTAGGAGGCTCCTGGTATGGCTCTGGAAGGACTACTGGTGGATCATCGGACACATCTTCATGGAGGTCATCTGCACGTACGTTTTGGAGTCCCAAATTCGGCTGGGAGGTGTTGACAGATATGTGATTTCCAAGTACGTTTTCTGGTGGCTCTACTGCCGAAGGGTGACCATCCAGACCCGACAGACCACCAAATCCGGGTAGACTTAGACCCATTCCTGCCATTTGAGGTCCTAACGCCGACAAATCGATGGGAAGTTGAGCCAATACAGCCAAGCTACTTAAGTTTGCCAAGTTTCCGAGCCCGCTCAAGTCGCCTATGTTGCTCAAGTTGTTGACTAAATGGCTCAAGTTGATGTTGTTTAAGTTGCCAGCATTCAAGAGTCCCGAACTCAATGCCGATGCAATCAACGAGGGAGTAGCACTATCTTGCTTCCCATGAGGCGATGGAGTCTTTCCCGGCGTTGCCTGTTGCATGTCTGGTGACGAAACAAGCAGATCATCCTCTGATTTGACATGAGCCTTCTGTCGTTTGGAACTTGGGCCGTGGTCACCAGCATCGTCTAGATATCCACAAACAAGTTTCATACGCACACAATTGTTGCACAGCGGCTTTGCTTCATCACATTTGACCCTTCTTTTCTTGCAAGTAGAGCAGCCTTTCCTAGACTTCAGATGGAACTTCCTCTTGAAGCCTGTGTTCTTTTTGTCGTCCGACATGAATGATCAGATGTTGAATTGATCGAGGGAGACTAAGTTGAATTTGAATATTTCAAGGAACAGATGCAATTCTGAAAGAGATGAAGTGGTTGTGGCGTTGAATTGGTTAAGTGATAAGAGGAAGTAAGCTCGTATAGCTCGTATAGGGGGCGAGGGCCTGTATTTATGTTGATTTTTTTTTTGTAGATGTGTGCGATGATGGGCTGTGCCTCGTACCATGAATAAGGTTTGGGTGATGTCAGACGTGAATTGACTTTTGAATCTGGTGGAGATTTATTGGGATTGGATGAAGAGACAATTGAAGTTTTCTTTATTTTTTTTGGGGATATAATATTTTTATCATCTAATTCAAATGCATTCTGATACTAGTTTGAAATCATGTGATGCATCGCCGGCATGTGATCTCCCTTAGGTGATTTTTAATGGATCATGTGACTATACCATGTGACATGTTTCACATGATAAGAAATCACGTGATCAAACAAACTAACTAATTACATTGGATAGATTTTTGCTTACAACACAATGTCCAACTTCTATAGATGGGTCCGTGTTTGGAGCTGGGGTATCGGTATTGTCGGTACTGGTGTGCTTTTGTACACTTACACCGTTCCAACTGAAGAAGAGTTGATTGCTCGATTTTCGCCAGAGGTTCGGGCCAATTATGAGAAGAACAAAGCGCTCAGACAGAAAGAACAAGAGGAATTGATGAAGATTGCCCGTGAAACGGCCAACTCCAACGATCCCATTTGGAAAACCGGCAAAATTGCCTCTCCGTTTGAGAGAGATACCCGTGGAGTGGATCCGAAGTTGGTGGATGCCTCCCAGTTTTTCCAACATGAGGATGAGACAAAGAAGAGAGCCGAGGTTGCTATTGCGGATGCTGAGCTCCTAGAAACAGAGAAGTTGATGGCTCAATCGAAAAAGAAGAAGTGGTGGTGGTGAGGATTATGTACATAGTTATAGGTAATAGGAAGACAATAAGAGACGGAGTAGAAATGACTCAAGGGAAAATTTTGATTACAGCATGATTAGATGATTAGATTGAAGCGAAGCAAAAGGAGATCAAGGGGTTTCCACGATTGGATCTATGTACGGCAATCAGATGGCAATGCCAGAATCAGTGGCGAAGAGTCAATAGACGACTCGAATAGTCAACTCTGATTTCATCCATGACAATAACATTTGGGTGTGTTCACATACGTGTTCACGACTGAACTGGCCAAAAATTGAAATCAAATTTCTTCGTGATAGTCTGATTATAAGTGGAAGAGCCGTGTTACAGTCCATCTAGATGGGCCGAACGAACTCATAAGAGTCAGAGAACCGGAGAACCTTAAAACTGTGAACAACAAGAACGGAGATCACATTTCAAATACCGTATGTGAACGCGCTTTGACCATCTCATGACCGAAAATATTACCAGATTACCCTGTTCAAGTACTGGCACAGTAATCACCATAAAATACGAATGCCCAGTTCCTCAACGGCTCATATCTATTATCCGAAATCACTCATCTCCTCCATCGGAACCCATTGTCAAGTCCCAGAAGCCAGCTATTTCCTCCAGATGACCCCGCCGTCTTCTGACTATTGGCATCGTCCACTGCAGCAACGATCCTCAGAATATTGGTATCGATCACCATTCCTCCCTGGACAATCTCCTCTAACACAGTCTGGAGCACTTGCCATCCAAAGACCAAGTCCAACTCACACACATTGGTAAAACATTTGTCTAAGCATTCCACAAATACCTGGATCAAGTCGAGAATGCCAAGTTCCAGCTCCTGGTCGTCGACAATGAATACAAAATATAGAGTCGCGTAGTGTCTGTAGATGACCTTGATCTCTTCAATATCCTCCAAGAGCTTTGGAGGCGTGATAAATGAGCACTCTTGAGCAGTTCTTACCGATATTAGCTGGTATACTTGTTGGAGAAGTGCACGTTGAGTAGGTATGTCCACTGGTGTGTAGAATTTCATCAAGCGCGGCACACCATCGTGATTAACTGGAGTTAGTAGGATGCTGAAGATCAGAAGGGGAACTTTACGTACATATGAGAACCGAATGGATCATGTGAGACAGTATATGGTGGAGGTGGGAGTTAGATAGTGGCCTACATCTATAAGTAAAGATTGGTGTACGGGTGGGAGACACCCATGGAGAATAGGAGTTGGAGAACACGGTACGAAAGAAAACGAAAATCCAAAATAACCAACAACTGGTATTAATTCCACACCATGATTCACATGTTTCCGTCTTGATGTTTTATCTCTTTTTAGTGGGCAGAGTCGTCCATGGCTTCAATCAGCTGTTGCACCAGGCTCATGCAGGCATCTATCAAAACCAACTAGATCAACTACTACCCCAGCTACCATGGCCGACGAAGCAAAGAAACTCGATTTACAGTTTCCATCGTACAAAGACAAGTTTGTAATTCCCTCATTCGAGTCGTTGGGTATCTCCAACCGCAACTTCTCGCCGCTGGACCCATCAATCTACTTCTGTGGAAATTCGTTGGGTTTGATGCCCAAAGCTACTAGAAAGGCATTGGAGGACGAATTGGACGCATGGGGCGCTCGTGGTGTTGAGTCCCATTTTAACCATCCCGGGGAAGCCGCGGGCAAAACGTCGTGGGTAGACATCGATTTGCCAATCGTGCCACTTTTGGCACCCATTGTAGGAGCTCTTGAGTCGGAGGTGGCCGCCATGGGATCGCTCACTGCCAACCTAAATGCGTTGTTGACGTCGTTCTACAAGCCGCAAAATGGTCGCACCAAAATTTTGTTTGAGAAACAGGCTTTTCCATCCGACTACTATGCGTTTCTCAATATGGTGAAGTTGCATGGTTACGACGAATCTCACTTGATCCAACTTTCAGTTTCCGAGGGTTCCACATACTTGAACACTCAGGACATTTTGCGTGAGATCGAGGCACATAAGGACGAGCTTGCATTGGTCTGCTTGCCTGGAATCCAGTACTATACTGGACAGTGCTTTGACATGGAGAGAATCACCAAAAGTGCCCATCAACACGGGATTACCGTGGGTTGGGACTTGGCTCATGCGGTTGGAAATGTTCCTTTGCGTCTTCACGACTGGGGTGTGGACTTTGCGGCATGGTGCTCATACAAGTACTTGAACTCTGGTCCCGGGGCCATCGGAGGGATATTTGTCCATGAAAAACACACGCAAAACAACTCCAAGAATGACTTTCCGCCCAGGCTCGCAGGATGGTGGGGAAATAACAGTGCTGATCGTTTCAAAATGCTAGAGATCTTTGACCCCATCCAATCTGCGTTGTCGTACCGTCAGTCTAACCCCAGTGTATTAGATTGCGTGGCCTTGAAGGCGTCGCTTGAAATTTACAAAGAGGTGGGGGGAGTCGAGGCACTTCGCCGGAAAAGCGTGGAATTGACCAATTTCATGGAGAGGTTGTTGAAGGAGTCTAAATACTACTTGAAGGCCAATGCGGATTCCAATGCTTTTGGCTTCAAGATATTGACTCCTGCTAACCTGGACGAGAGAGGCAGCCAGCTTTCCATCTTATTCCAGCCACATCATGAAGAGAGGGCTAGCAATGTCATGGAGAACGTCAACGAGTACCTCCACGATCATGCTATCATTTGTGACGAGAGACGCCCGGATGTGATCCGCCTCGCGCCGGTTCCCTTATACAATACCTTTGGAGAGGTTGTAATTGTTGTACAACGACTCGTTGAAGCCTTAGACGCTATTAATAAAGAGTAGATAGTAATGAATAACTAATGTGACGCTACCGTTCGAAGGTCAATCCTTAGAGACACTATTTTGACATTGCGATAAAAAATTGATTGGTTTCAGAAGTTAAAGGAATTGTTCAAAGTTGCTGATATTCATTTACTTTTCATCATTTAAACCTAGAAGCTAGTAATAATTTCAGACAATCAAGCAACAACTCTAAGTTGCTTGTTCTCGCAGGAACAGCAGATCTCCAATTGGCAAAGTGCAGGCCTAATTAGCATGGAAAGACAATTGAATTGGAAACATTTCGAAGGTTTATCATTCTACATTATACTAATACTTAACTGTAACTCTCATTATACTAGTCGTACACTTACAAAGTGTGAGCAGAGTGGAAGTCCTTACCGGCGTAGATAGCCTTGTCACCCAACTCCTCCTCGATTCTCAAGATCTGGTTGAGCTTGGCCAATCTCTCGGATCTGGCAGGAGCACCAGTCTTGATCTGGCCAGATCTCAAACCAACAGACAAGTCAGCAATGAAGGTGTCCTCGGTCTCACCGGATCTGTGGGAAACCATGACACCCCAACCAGCAGCGTAAGAGTCGTTGGCAGCCTTGATAGACTCGGACAAAGAACCAATCTGGTTGACCTTCAACAACAAAGCGTTAGCAGCCTTCTTCTCGATGGCGGTCTTGATTCTCAATGGGTTGGTGACAGTCAAGTCATCACCAACGATCTGGATCTTGGAAGAAACCTTGGAGTAGAAGTGAACCCAAGCATCCCAGTCGTCCTCAGCGAATGGGTCCTCAATGGAGACAATTGGGTAGGCGTCGATCAACTCCTCGTACAAAGAAGCCAATTGCTCACCGGACAACCACTTGGACTCGTCAGACTCTGGGTTCTTGAAGTCCAAGTCGTACTTACCATCCTTGTAGAACTCGGAGGAAGCAACGTCCAAGGCAATACCGACCTTACCAGTGTAACCAGCCTGGGCAATGGCCTCGACAATCAAGTCCAAGGCCTCCTTTGGAGAGCCAATGTCTGGGGCAACACCACCCTCGTCACCGACGTTACCAGCAGACTGACCGTATCTCTTCTTGGTCAAAGACTTCAAGTTGTGGTAGACCTCAGAACCGATTCTCAAGGCCTCGGCGAAGGTTGGAGCACCAGTTGGCACAATCATGAACTCCTGGAAGGCAAGAGCACCACCAGCGTGGGAACCACCGTTCAAGACGTTTTGGAATGGAACTGGCAAGACGAACTTGTCAGACTTGGCACCAGAGATGGCAGCAAGGTGCTCGTACAATGGGACACCCTTCTCGGCGGCAGCAGCCTTGGCAGCAGCCAAAGAGACACCCAAGATGGCGTTGGCACCCAACTTAGACTTGTTTGGGGTACCGTCCAAGGAGTTCAAAAACTCATCGACAGCATCCTGGTTGGTGACGTCCAAGTTAGCCTTGACGAAAGCTGGAGCAATGATTTCGTTGACGTTGGCAACAGCCTTCAAGACACCCTTACCCAACCATTTGGACTTGTCACCATCTCTCAATTCCAAAGCCTCGTGGATACCAGTGGAAGCACCAGATGGAACAATGGATCTGAACAAACCCTTGTCGGTGGTAAGATCCACCTCAACGGTAGGGTTTCCTCTGGAGTCGTAGACGTAACGAGCAAAAACTTTAGACACAGCCATGATTAATTCTTAATTGATGGGGAATTATATTTTTTTTCGGTGCGAACTTGAGTGTCTTTATATATTGAGGTGTGGACCACACAAGCCCGACTTGCATACATTTGGTGTCAGGTGAGCTTACGTAGGGTGGAATGACTCAACTACAGGATTGGCGTGGAGAGGTAAAGAAGGCGACGGTTGTTTGGGATTCCACGTGATGAGGGGTGTCAATTGTCTATGTGAGAGGCGTCAATTGGATGGTATTGGTACCCGAGGACGATGGTGACGATGGTGGAGGTCGAGGAAGCGGCATTCGCCGGGATTCACTGGTGGATGGACTGTGGAGAGGCTCGGGCTCGGAGTTTGCATGCGCGTAGCAGGACGGACGACGCCGGGACGGCTCAATGGAGTGGGCCATGTGACCGGGAGAACCTCGGGTAGGGGGAACAAGCAGTTTATAGTTAGTACGGTTAAGAATTTAAGAAGTTGATAAGTTAAGAGGTTGAGAGGTTAAGAGTTTTGGTGGTTAATATGTGGTTGAGGTCAATGGTTTCAATTGTTATACAAGATGTGATTGGTGAGGATTTAGCGTTTTGTATATTGTTTGTGTAGGTCAATTGACTGTTCTGGTGATTCCTGCTTGACTTTATTCGCTTATCCGGATCAGATGGATTTATGCGGTTAAGTGGTCTTTTGACGTGGGGTGAAAGGGTTTTAGGTGTGCGTCTATGCTATTAGAGAAAGTGAGTATGATGATACTGAAGGTGTGGAATATTTTGTAGATGGAAATTAGAGTGGTCGTTGAATTGTGATTATTTTGAATTTGATGAAATTGAATTGATTGAAATTGTTTATGGTGGTTGATACATGGTGGTTAGATTAGAGAATTCATGGTTACGTTCTTTCTCCGGGTTTAAGATTCTCTGGTGATTGGCCAATGCCCAAAGGCTATAAAATGTTCATCTTGCTTTTGATATATTAAGTTGTCAATGCAAAAAAATCACATTGACATTAATATCTCTGTAATTCTTGGCCCCTACCTATCTTTTGACAGAAACACACTTTTTGCATGGAAATCACGTCAATGAATATGTTGCCTGATATGACATCGAGGTTATGCACCACACTGGCTAAATATCAGATGTGGTTAAATCTGGAACGATCATTTGACCATTCATTGCATGATTAACTTGATTAACCTGATTAACCTGATATGTGTGTAATTTGACCTATATTGAAATTAGTGTGGCATGTTCGATGATGAAATTGCACTTTCATTCCTTTATGTCATTATGTCCAACTACTGATACCCTCACTCATCTGTCTGTCATTTCCATTTCTAATCTATTCTTTAAAATTTTGACATTTCAATAAAAGCTATAAAATGCCATCGAGTATTTTGAATTGGGTATATCACTTATTACCTAACACAAAGAAAATTAGCATTTTGCTTAATTGCTTCAACCTTCCTCTTACTTACCAATAGTTTCTACTACACCTTTACTCTCTGCACTCTCAATATCATCAACAACATGAGTAAGAAAGAGCCTACCATAGATCAGTACACACAGCTCAAAAATGAACTTACCAAGCTGATCCTAAAAAAACAGGAGCTCGATGCTCAGCTTCTGGCCTTGGAAGAGGCCATCTATGACAAGGAAAACGATTACTTCAACGAAAGCACATATGGTAACATTGTGAAGGGTTTTGACAACTTTGCCAAATCGTCCTCAGGAGGCTCCAACAAGCGCAAAATGATATATACAGATGATGACCATATCTTCAGTTTGTCGTCTTCCACATTTGTGAAGACTTTGATGAAACGTGAAGGTGTGAACACTGGCGCCCCAGATCTAGATGACTACGAGGACTCGGTGGATCCTGTGAGTGGTCCGACGACCGCTGGCACGGAGAGCAATGGCGGAACGCCTGCTAGAAAAAGAAAGAGTCGATTCGAAGAGAAATAGGGAAGGAATAAATTATTGGCAACGTGTAGCTTGATATTGGTAGATCAACCATAGATTTTGGTTCTTTTGATCCAGGATGCTTATAAAAGTTCGACCTTCATTGGTACTTTAATAGCACAGTAGTTTATATGTTCATACTTCAACTTATTCAGTTATTTCTGTTTTACTCCGTCCACCTACTCTGTCTGTCTAATACATGTCTTCATTTCCATCTACTCATTTCCATTCCAGCTGTTTATTATGTACAAGTATATGCAATCAGTCCTTCTTGTAGTTATACACCCAGGGACTGTTGGCTGGGTATTCAGTGGGCACCCGCAACTCCAAAGGAAATCTTTTACGTTCCTTGACGTTGGCTGCGGCATACAACTCCGGACTCAACTCTTTCAACTCATCCATGGCACTACGTATGCTGTTGTACTGCTGCTCGAGCTGCTGCATTCTCTTATCGTCCTTCTTTCTCTGGAACAAATTCCAAGCATTGGTGATAGTCTTGTGCTTGATCAAGTCCTCGGCACTCAACTTGAGTAACTTTGGCTGCTTTCTGGACGCGGAGATGGCCGACAACTGGTTCACCACTTTTTGTGTGGATGGGTTCACCACCGACTTTTTCTTTCCACGAACGAACGTCTTACCCAAGCCGGCAAACGTACCGAATTTCTGTGGGGAGAACATTTGAGAGTTAAGTCAGTTAGTTCTGTGAGGTTTGTATGTGGAAAAATTTTAACACTTAACACCTGTACACCACTAATCCGAGAGAGTAGATGTTGGTGTGAGTTCAAACTGTGAAGTCGACAAATCAAATGATAGAGGTTAAAGTACTTGAAGAGGTTAACTGAGGGTCGACAAAACGTTGATACAATCCCATACGTTATTATTTCTTCAAATTTCGAATAGTTTCGCTGTCATTATCGAAAAGAATGGGACAAGAAGATTAACAGAGAACAGAAAATTGAATGACACCTGTCACAGTCAGCCAAAAGAATTGTTCATAAACGAGAAATTTATTTTGAAATACAGACTTTTCCACAAATGAGCAAAGACTCATCTATTGGGAGCCTTCAGCTATTAGTGTCCCTGAGTTTTCATTCGCACTCATATGCCTGAATTTACCATGCAATATATTGTTAGTTGCTTTGCAAACCAATCCCCTTTATTTTTCATCATGGGATTATTCAAAAGCAAGAAAGAAGAATCAAAATCCGAGCAGGCCCCGGACGCCCCTCCCTCATACGATCAGCTGCAACAGGCCCATAATCTGGAAGATACCCCGCAATATTCGGGATCCAGCGAGTATCCACAGGAAAAGAGTGATAACCCTGGCCATGAGAACACTGGAGCCAATCCTCCCTATGTCAATCATCAAGATACCAATTACAATGTAAATTATAGTCAAGGAGGTCAGGGTCAGGGCCAGGGTCAAGGTGTTTACACCATACCTCCAAATGACCTCTATCAAGTCGCTCCGCAACAAATCAACATTGCTTACGAGACCACTGGGCAGTACACCAGACCAGGATATGTCGAATACTTGCAGAATGATCCACAACGAGTTGCTAGTGGAAACGGTCCCAGGCCTCGGGAGGCATTTGGACGCCAAGGTGCCCCATTAAGCAAAGGCAACAAGAACAACGAAAGCACAGGTGGCGGTGCGTTCCCAGGATCCAGCAAAACCACATACTACAACGCGGCAAATAGGTAGATAATAGCAGAATGTTTAAAGTACCGTCTCTCCATTGTAAGTCCATCCTCCGAATTGCTTCTGGACTGACTCGCTCAAAAAGTCATCAACGACCGAGTCCTGAGGACGCTCATTAGTGAAGTCCTGGTCGAAGTTGGAAGTGTCTAAGAAGCCGCTGACCGTTGGTTTGAATGGTGGCTGATAGCCCTTATCGAGCAATTTCTTCCAGTCAATGTTCTTGAAGAATGCATGGCTCTTAATTTGCTGAGCATCATCTAATCTCTTAGAAGGATCCTTCTGCAACAACTTCACCAACAAATCCTGAGCATCAGTTCCCTCCAAGAAAGGTGGGAACTTCAATGGGTTCTGCAAGATCTTCTTGTACATTGTTGGAACATCATCATCGTAGAATGGAGGAAGTCCAGTTAACATCTCGTACAAGAGTGTTCCCAAGGTCCACCAATCTACACTTCTAGTGTATCCCTGGTTCAACAATAACTCAGGAGCCAAGTACTCCGGGGTACCACAGAAAGTGTTTGTCTTGTCGTCATTGCTCATGTTGAGCTTACACAAGCCGAAATCACACAAGGCAATGTGACCCTGGTAGTCGATCAAGATATTCTCCGGCTTTAAATCTCTGTAGATAACATTGAGTTCATGCAAGCTTTCCAATGCCGAGAGCAATTCAGCGATGTAGAAACGTGATCTATCCATTGAGAACTTACCAGACTTCTGTAAATGGTAAAACAATTCACCTCCGTTGATAAACGAGAGCACCAAATACAACTTCTCTGGCGACTGGAAGGAAAACTTGAGTGGCACCACAAACGGGTTGTTTATGCGAGCAAGAACTGTACGTTCCGCCATGGTATGGGTGACTTCCATTCTTGAAATGATATGGTGCTTCCGCAACGTCTTTAATGCATATATCTGCTTGGTATCTTTCTTCATCACCTGCATGACCTTACCAAAGGAGCCCTTTCCGATGACCTTGAGCAAGTCAAAGTCCTCAATGGAGAGATGTGTCTTCAATTGCGGTTTAAAGTCAATACTCAACGAGATTTCACCGATTGCTTCCAGGGCATCGAAACTTGTCTTGAACTTGAGAAACTCATGATCAATCAAACGGATGGGCTTGGAGTGGCATTTTAAGTTCAATGGCAACTTGATTTGACCGACTTGCAAGTCACCAAAAGTGTTGGAGTTGTTCATGGTGAACATATTCAGGTTGTTCTGTCTCTCGGCAGCAGGCACCAAGCGGTTCGGCAAGCGAAGATACATATTGATATTCAAGAAGTTTGAGCTTGTTTGCGAATGGGCCAGCATTTTCGTAACGTCAAACGTCATGACTCGGTCCCACTGGCACAGGTCTGCGGTTCCTTTACGAGACTCCACCATGATCATATTGTTGTCGAATTCTACGGTCATGAAGAGCAACGGCTTGATCACGCGCTCGCCGTTGCTGTTGGGAATGTCAATGTTGGAGGGAATCACGGTGGACGCCACATGGCCAGGCAAAAGGTCTGGAGAAGAGTCTGAGGACTTACGATCAGACGCACCCAGCTCGGCCTGGACCAAATCGGCAAGTCTTTTGGACAATAGCGTGGATACGTTTGCGTCGTTAGTGTTGAGCGCCAACGCCTGCAAGATCTGTTTATCGTTGTTGATGCTGATCGGAAGGGTGACGTTCTGCGACCGGTACATTTTCACAATGAGCACGCCCGGATTGGCGGCCAAGATGGTGGGCAGCGGCGGCTCGGCGGGCGAAGCCACGTCGATGGCCTCCTTGGATGCGGCAGGTGACGAGGTGGCGGGCAGGGTGGCGGAGGAGTCGTGAAGACTGAGCTTGGCTAATTCAGGAACAGGTGATGCCGTGGAATTCGGCAAGCTGGCACGAGATTCCGAGGAGTTACGGGGCGAGGAGGACGTCGCAGCGTCCTTCTCCGAGGAACCGAACTTGAACTTATTTTTGAACTTGAGCATGGGATTACCAATGATGGGTGGAGTTGAAATGGAAGTGGAGGATAAAGGTTGAGTTGGAGGGGGATGCAGGAACGGAAGTTTCGGCCCAGTGATAATAGGAGACGATAAAGGGGAGTGATGGGGAGTAGGAATTGAGGAACTAAGGGCGTTGGAAGTTGGAGGAAAGTAGTCGGGAATAAGATTTTTGGATTTTAATTTCGGATGACCGTTTGGGTTGGGCATGTTTTTTTTTGGTCTGGAGATGCGAATGATGCTAGGCTGAGCAGACAATGGAGAGAAGCAAGGAGAGACAAAAAAACAATAAAGAGATGATAAAGGGATAATTAAGAGAAAATGAAATAGATAGAAAGAGGCAAAAAGGGAGAAAAAAATAATATAAAGAGAAAGAGTAGAAAAATTAGAGGTTTAAACGGGAGAAGGCGAAGTTTGCCGAATTATCAATGTGTGGGAATATTTTCAGACAGATTGATCTGTGAAGATTAACCGATGAAAAGAGCAGTGACGGATTTTACTGTAAACAAAGGAAAAAAGTAGGGTGAGTTAAAACGAGAACGTGAGGTAGATAATCAAATAAGAAAATATCGATAACAGGAATAAATGGAGAGATTGACTATTGGATATGTTTGTACATAAGGCAAATTATGAATAAGATTATTCGCAGCCTTTTTTTTATTATTTTTTTTCGTTTCTTCACTTTTGTTTTATTTTTTTCTCACTGGGTGACGCGTGAGAATGATCTGCGAAAGCAGCTAAGTTCCGTCCAAATTCCTGCCCCAATCGTGAGAATCCTGTGTCAATTTTGTGAATCCTGCCTCAATTTTGAGTATCCTGCCCCAATTTTGTGAATCCTGCCTCCATTGCCTATCTTGATTGACAACCTCTCACCCAATCCCCCAATGTATGTAATAGCTAAAGAAGATGAAATATATTTACTAATCAAATAAGTGAACAAGTTCACAATTTGTTCAATCCTTCATTTCTCAAATATTTATTTTCTCCAATGATGTCAATTATTTCGATTTTCATAACTCATTAATTCTAATCTCTCTCAGCTTGCCCATTTCAATCTACCTAGTCACAGAACTCTCTACACATTTAATCCGGCGCTTTTAATTCCTATTTCAGTTTCCATTCCCACGCTCCCTTTTCCAATTTGAATACCGTTTCCATTTTAAATATCATTTCTATTTCACTCTCGATTTTCCCTCTCTACATTCCAACTTTCTACACTTGCTCAAAATCCCCCAAATTCTACACCTTACCCTCCAGTCTCTACAGTCTCTACACTCTCTTCTTCAACCCATGATTCCTCGCAATTTCTTAAATTTCACTCCATAGTTCCCCGGCCTCACTTTCTGTGTCTTCCTCAATTTCACTCCGTTCCTCAACTTCTTCCCTCGCCCTTCGCCTGCACTAGTCTGATGATTCGCGACTCAGTCCATTACTAACCACCTCTAAAAATTCCCTCCCCTCTCGCTCTCCATCACACTCTAATCATTTTTTTCATATTCGTATTCAATCCATCACTTCATGATCAAAGTACTAAATTCATCCATTCATTCATTCATTCTATTACCTTCTCTGTTTCTCTTTATCTTCCTCGTTCTTTTTCTGTTCGCTTCCCTCTTCCTCTTTCCATTCTCCCGTCCTGCACTAACCGTGTCTGTTTGTTTACCACCGTCTGCGCTCCTGTGGTAACTGGACGACCTCACTACTAACTTTTACACCACCACGTCTACGTGATTCAGTCGTTGCATTCCATAGTTTTCCCTCCCCCCAAGATCTTTCTGGTTTCCCTTCAGGTCTCTCTGGTTTTCCTAATAGACGTCCTGCTATCTTTGCGTGTCTGCGTCTAGCATCCATTCTACTGTCTCTGCCTCTACTTGGGCTCTGACCTCTTTTCACTTTTAGTCACTCTTTTATCATCCAAAAACCATGACCTCTGTCGTCCAGACAATGCCGCTCGCGACGACGCTGCTGTCAAACGTCGATAAGGTTGTCCAGTCCGTGACAAACGCCACCAAGCGCTTGTCCCAGATCTCCACAAATACCACCACTTCGTCCAAACGCAGAAAGGCCCAGAACAAGATCGGGCCATGGAAGTTGGGCCGCACCTTGGGCAGAGGCTCTACGGGCCGTGTGCGTTTGGCTAAAAATGTCCATACGGGCAAGTTGGCCGCAGTCAAGATCGTGCCCAAGCTGAACTTCAAAAAACTAGAAAACCCAAAGTACAAAACGAATGACACAACAAAGCTCCCCTACGGCATTGAGCGTGAGATTATCATCATGAAACTCATTTCTCATCCTAACATTATGGGCTTGTACGATGTCTGGGAGAACAAAAATGACTTGTACCTCATCCTTGAGTATATTGAAGGAGGTGAGTTGTTTGACTACTTGATCAAACGCGGCAAGCTTCTGGAGTTCGAGGCCATCAACTACTTCAAGCAGATAATCCACGGCATTGGCTACTTGCACCAGTTTAATATCTGCCATCGTGATTTGAAGCCAGAGAACTTGTTGTTGGATTTCAACAAGAATATCAAAATCGCCGACTTCGGCATGGCTGCATTGGAGGTCGACAGAAGACTTTTGGAGACCTCCTGTGGCTCACCGCATTATGCCTCGCCGGAAATTGTGGCCGGCAGAAACTACCACGGTGCTCCCTCTGACATTTGGTCTTGTGGAATCATTCTTTTCGCTCTCTTGACGGGCCACTTGCCCTTCGATGACGAAAATATTCGTAAGTTGCTCTTGAAAGTGCAGAATGGTAAGTTTATAATGCCCAGCGACTTGTCATGGGAGGCCAAGGATCTCATTTCCAGAATGTTGCAGGTCAATCCTAACGACAGAATACCAATCGAGGACATCTTGAGACACCCGCTCATGACCAAATACCCAGATCCCGCCAACCAGTCTTTGAGTACACGCAGCGATCTCATTTTGCATTCCAACATCAAGCCTATCCAGTCCATCGATAAACTTGACCCTGAGATTGTTCGCAATTTGTGTATCTTGTTCCATAATTGCCCCGAGGATCAGGTCATCAAATGTTTGCTTTCACCAGAGCGTTCTCCTGAAAAAATGTTCTACTACTTACTTATGAAGTATAGGAACGAACACTCCACCTCGTCTGGAGCCTCCAACTATGTCGATGATGATACCGACCTAACCGCATCGGAATCAAAGCAAACTCTTCCCAGGTCCACGTCCATTGTCAAGACAACCGTGACTTCTCCAACAGGAGAACAGTATACTACTGTCAAGAAAATCTCTCGCTCGCCATCGGTGGCATCATCTTCATCGAGCAAGAAGAAGGCTCTCACAAATATTACAAACACATCATTTAACGCATCCAATGCTCACAAGAGAAAAACATTGCTAAGCAATACAGTGATATCAAAGACAGGTTCCATGACTTCCATCAAAAGCAAACAAAGAAGTGGGCTGGCTACTGGTACGAAATCCAAAGTGGATACCAAACCTATTCTGAGAAAGTTGACTCCTGCCAACATGTTGAGTGAACTTGCGGCAAGTGATGACAAGGAGAACATTACGAAGGAACAAACAGTTGTAAACTTTGAGAAAATCTGTCAAGAAGTCTTCGGTTCTGACGCGGATACGAAATCCATTTTCAATATGACCGTCTCTTCGAACCGTCAGTCTCTCAGTCACGAAACGTTGAATAAGTTGAAAATTCTAAACAATCGTTTGAGTAAAGCTTCTCTTGCGATGCCTACTGTTCAAGATTTCCCAAATGATAAGTTCAGGAAAATGAGCTCCGCAGAGAGAATTGAAAAGAAATTAGCCGACGAAGTTCAACGCAAAAATGATGCAAGAGAGCGCCAAATCAGAGAAAAGGATGCCTTAAGGGCCGAGCAATTGGCCGAGCAAAAAAGACAATCAAGAATACTTCAAGAGAAACTGAGAGAAGCCTTGCTGAAGATTCTTGACAATCAGAATAGAAATGTTTCCTTACCATCCACTAAAGTTTCATCTTTGGATCCAAGATTTGGCACAAACTCCTTGTTGAGAGCCAAGTCACTTTCCGCTCGTTCTCAAACCTCCAATGCATGGAACGATAAAAATAGCAAGGTATTACAAAAGCTCGGTATCGATGTCAAGAAATCCCCTCTGCAACTGTCTGATTTGTCTCGTTCAAGCTCAGTGGTAAAGACATCCACTTCCAAGAATTTGGCTGGAATATTGAGTGGAGATGATGACTTGCACGACAAAGAACTTAATTCTGTTTCTACGTTCAGATTTGATGATACAAGATCTGTTAATTCGTTCAATGATAGAGATAGCATGAATTTCAGTACTAATCCATTGAAGAAAGAAGTCACGAACCTGTCTGTGGGATACCGCTCAATGCTCAATGTGATTGATGAAGATAACGCAAACATTTCTAAAGAGTTCGCCACTATCAATGAAGATAGCTTCCAAGAAGATGACGGAAATGAGGGTAATATGACTCGAATGAGTGTTCAAACAAAACCGGGATTGATACCCAACCCTCGATTCTCCCGAATTTCATTCAATGGATTGATTAATTCGAAGTTTGATTCTGCAAATTTCACAATGAATCTGAATACTTTGAGCTCTGGCACTGTTGTCAAGAAAAACACAAGAAAACTGCTTGCAACAATTCCAGGTAATGGAGTCATCAAGAAAAGTACCACTACGGAGCTTCCTGGTTTGGGAATTTCTGTTCATGAAAGCGACTCCAAGGTTCAGAGCACCTCGTCCTCGTTGGTGGAAAATGGCCCATCGAGAAGATCCAGTACAAGAACTAATAGTAAGAGGACCACCTCACTATTGAGAGGGCGAGAGAACATAAGCGAAAACCTGTCGTCCAGTTCCACCATGGCAGACGACTACAACTTGTCAGATGACTTGATCAACATGACTCAGGATTTCATCGACCAGGACCCTACAATCAGCAGATCTTCTAATGTAGGAGGGTCTTTAATCCAGATGCACGCTGAGGCCATTGGTGAGCTGCGCAAGGCAAGTTCTAAGATGTCGTATGAATCAAAAGAGACTTTGGTTGCTGCTAATAACGAGTCAATCAAGTCGATGTACAAGTCATACGAAACCTTGTACAGCAGCAAGAAGAAAAATCAAGAAGGTCTGACGAGCAGAGATTCTAAAATGCTTTTCGATGGAAACTCTTTCAATGCTGAAGCTTCTAATGTGCATATTTTGGACACTTCATCTCTAATTGAGGATTCACGTTTTTCGAATGTGAAGAGCTACAAGTATCAGGATAAGATTTCTTCAAGTGAAGAGGAGATTGATGTTGACACGAGCTTGGAAGTAACCAAGAATGATCTGTTAGTTCCACATAGACGTGAGACCGTCAAGAGCAGCTTGCGGAGATCAAATGCATCGACCCAGATATTCAGTTCGGTCAACCTTTCTGGAAAGCAAGTTACTGAGCAGGATGCTCCACAATCACCTCCTGCCAAGAGAGGATCTGTGCATATTTACACCGGATTACCAGATAATACTATCGTTGAGCATCACGTTGAGGCTGAAAAGCCTGGTCTTTTCCGGAGAATCAGCTTGAAACCAAAGCGTGAAGCACCCAAAGCACCAAGTACTTCTGTATGGGGCGGATTGGAAAAGGGTCGCAAAAGGCTCTCTGGCCTTTCGACGTACCACAGCTCCAAGAAAACAAAGGAGCAAGACAAGCCGCAGACGACGAACTGGTTCAAGAAGCTCTTCAGCTCGTTCAGCAAGAGCAACAAGAATGAGGAGAGGACTTCGGCGGACATGAGAGCTCAGAACCGTGACGTTCAAATAATCGACACAAGCTTGCGTTCCACAGATCTTATGCGCATCATCAAGAACCAATTGAAGTTGAAAGAAATCGAAGGGTCAGTGACAAATGTTGAGATTGACGAGGAGTTCGCTTTGATCAGCGGAGTTGTCCCCACACGGTTTGCAAGAGGACGTAAATTGCATTTCAAAATCGAGATCATTGACCTTGTCACCACGTCGTCGTTACACGTTCTTAAGATCAAGGGTTCCAGAACCGGCTTCAGAAACTTGGTCCAGGTTGTGACACACGTTGTGAAACAAGAGGAAGACGCCACAAGCGTGCGCAGGTCTACTATCTACAAGTTCAGCGGCCGCAAGAGCTCATGAGCGCACTGTTAATGCATATACATAGAAAGGCTCATTTCGTAGTTTACTATGTTGATTTCCTAGTATAATACTCTACTATCCTGCACCCACAACCGAACCAACAATATCACACCTATTCCATCTCCATTAAGTAATCTTACCATTACAAATGAGTGGCACAATTGTTCGGGCTCTCAACTGGGATATTGGATTTGAACAGCGCTTTCTAGCCGTCAATCCCCTAGGAGACGAGATTACCATCTACCAAACCCACCATGAAGACCCCGGAATTGAGCTGAATGATATCGTGAAAGTACACTCTCATACGGGAATTGAATACATCCAGTGTATGTCTTACCTGCAAAAGCATGTGGGATGGACTGGAGTGGGTACTATGGACGGGTTGGTGCATATATTCGACGTCACCAAGACAAACTCGCCAACTCTACGGCTCAAACTGAAGCAGAGCAGACCGTGTAACTCGGTGACGTTCAACGACGGGTCCCTTGTGGCTGCTACGTTCGACAAAAGTAGACAAGATAGTTCTCTACAGATTTGGGATATTACCAAGCATGCAAGAGTATTTACGGATAGAACAGGAGTGGAAGATTCCCAGACATTGAAGTCCAGCTATGGATACTTGGCCAATGAGGCTACGCTTTCAACAATTTTCAATCGAAGTGATCCATCAGGTATGCTCCTTATGGCTGGAGGCTACAAATTGTTGCGAGAATTTGATCTTCGAGAGACATCAACGGCTCCCATCTACCAAGTGGCTACGAAATGCACAATGAACCTTACACTTGACCATTTCCAGCCGTATATGTTTTCATCGCTTAGCGAGGACGGCTCTGTGTCTATATGGGACAGGCGGAAGCTTACAGGCACTGGCAAAGGTTCAGTGACCTCGGAAGCTCCAGCACTCTACTTTTCCAAGTTGGTTTCGGACCTGCTGCGCCGCCATACCGCATGCTTCCGGTACTCAACGATCAGACGTGGTGAATTTGCGGCTGTATTCAACGGAAACCTTATTCGTCGTTGGAATACCGGCTGCGTGCCTGCTCTGGATTCTTTGCCTACCTTCACAGCCACTTCCGCAACCGACACAGTTGCGAGCTTGAAACAACAGGCCGCAGAGTTGTACGATCCAAGAAGCGACTCGCCATTTGTGGCGCTCGTTCTTGATTCAAAAACAGATTTACCCCGAGTGATATCGTTCGATTACTCTCCAGATACTTCATCCGACACATCCACCAATTTTGTTTGCATGAGAGAGAAGGGTCTGGTGTTCCGTATGCCTGTGGTGGAAAGCATCGAGTCTCTAGATTTCAACTCATACAACGAGTTTACCATGGCAGGTCCTGAGGGCACGCATACCAACTTTATGGACGATATCACTATCGCTGACCCTAAACCTTTGGTGGTACATCAGTCGCAGACCACATCCAACCAGAGTAAGTACGATATACATCCGGAGTTTTCTGAGGAGATCGTGTCGACTATCGGCGATGAGGAAAGCACGGAGCCACTTTCTGCACCGCTGACTCAACCCAAACGAGAAAAACCATACAAAAACTATGAAGATGAGGATGTTTTTATTCCTCTACGCCGAATCTTGGATCTCACTGACGTTATGGGCAACGACATCGCCTGTAAGATCCGCCAGAGAGCATTGTTGGGCTATGGGGTGAATCCCGAGAAGAACGTCGACGTTTTGGTCCAGGTCGAAAGTATTGGGGCGTCTTTGGCACTTCGAAGTACATGGAAGTGGCTAGCACTAGCCAAGAAGTCGCTCGATAAGGGAACCATGGTCATTGAGGGCGTGGATTTGGGATACACGGGAGTGTTGTCAATGTGGAGGGGAATGGAGGAACTTCAGGGCCAAAGCAGAGCCACATTGAAACAGCAAGTGACTGAGCTGACATTCGTCAATGCAGTTAGAGCCATTGTGTCTAGTAAGGGCAAGAAATCGTCAGGAATCAGTATTTTCAGTCTGAGTGACTTCAAACTCCAGAGGAAACTCTGTCTTATAGTGAGTGGATGGTATCTTACTGAAAATGAGTTCGACGAAAAACTCAACGATCTTGTGAGAAATGGAGAGGTTGAAAAAGCAGCTGGATGGGCGGTTTTCCATGGAAATGTTTCTCGAGCAGTGGAGATCTTGGCTCTGTCCAAGAAAGAAAGACTCCAATTGATGTCTACAGCAGTGGCAGGCTATTTGGCCTACAAAGATGCCAGTGTGAATCTGCCTTGGAATGACCAGTGCCGCAAACTTTCGCTGGAACTCGAGAATCCATATTTAAGAGCGATTTTTGCGTTCATTGCCGACAGAAACTGGTGGGACGTCCTTGATGAGAACGCATTACCTTTGCGAGAACGAATTGGTATTGCTGTTAGGTTTCTCTCAGATAAGGACTTGAATGTCTATTTGAAAAGATTAACTGAAACAGTCGTGACCCGTGGAGAACTCGAGGGCTTGATTTTGACGGGGCTCACGCCTCGTGGAATCGACCTTCTTCAGAGCTACGTAGACAGGACTTCTGATGTCCAGACTGCAGCGTTGATGGCGCAGTTTGCCGTTCCAAGGTATTTCAAGGATGAGCGAGTAGATCACTGGATCGACTGCTACCGAGACCTTCTCAATCTGTGGGCACTTTTCAAGATTCGAGCTCAGTTTGATGTTGCCCGAACCAAACTGTCGAAAACTTCCAACAACATCACCACACTCAAGGCTGCACCTCGCCAGGTGTATCTCCAGTGCTTGAGATGCAACAAGAACATGTCCACGCCAGGAGCGAAGAACATGAAGGGAAATGCACTGATGATGATTCAGCAATTTAACCACAGACTCAATCTCAAGGGACCTATGCAAGACTTTGGTGTTTGTCCACACTGTCGTTCTCCACTTCCTCGGTGTGCCATTTGTCTTCTTACATTGGGCACAGCCATTCCGAATGCTGCAGAACCCAAGGTGGAAGATGGAATACTTGATCAGCTCCACCACAATTTCAACAACAAATTCAGTTTCTGTTTGAGTTGCAATCACGGCTATCATGCGCATCATGCAGAGGAGTGGTTCAGTAAGCATTATGTGTGTCCTGTTCCTGATTGTAACTGTCGGTGCAACAACAAGTAATAGAAGCTTTGTATTATTAATAGGAAGATTACATATCTACAGTACTATCTCGATTGTTCCAATTTGAATATTCAACACGTAACCATGAGTACACTATCAACTTCCTTTGACAACAAAGGCAGTCCTCCAAGTCCCAGTACCTATCTATACCTAGAAAAAAAAAATCTGAACGAAATCAGAGAAAGAAGAGAAATTGAAAATGTTGAAAAATTTTGAAAAACAATAGAAATTATCAGAGCACCATTGCTTATTTCAATAACCTTAATCGGATAAAACTGTGTCAGTTCTCACTCACACTACAGAGATCGCAACCAAACCTAAAAAAGAACCACAAAAAAAAATAAAAGAAACAAACTCAAAAACCCTCAATACCACCGAATCATCATTTCCACACTCACTACTTCTTTAGATTCTCACCATCGCCCCCTCTCAAAGTCTCCACAATCGGGCGTTTTCCTTCGTTTCTATAAGTTCTATATTTGGTTTTGAGCCCCTGTCCAACCTATATTTAGTGAGCATAGCCAGGCACCGAAACCACCTCGAAAACCCAACCAGAAACATCATAAAATATCCAAAAACAAATCAAGATAATCACACTAAAAACAAAATCAATCAATTTAAATCCTCCTTCAAAAAATCAACATCTTCCTCCGATCTATTCATCTCTTTACAACTTCGTCCATTTTTTCTTCCTTCAGATCACGTCACGTGCCACACGGCTCTCTGATTCTTTCGGGCAACTTGTCAACACAAACCTACCTACCACATACCTGTTACTCCCCAAGAACAGGCCGGCAAATTCAAATCACACCAGCCATGTCCCAGCCCAATGATAAGGTGCTCGATGATATCCGTACCAAAATCGATCGGGAGTTCAAGCTTATTCAGGGCTTCCAGGCGGTCAAGCGGAGCTCTTCCAACCAGGAAGTGATCCAGCGGTGTAATAATCAGATCCGCGAGACCCAGACCAACATCGACTATCTCAAGGATACATTAAAGAAGCTCCTGATTCAGGCTGAAAATCCAGCCACACAGTCTGATGCCTCGTCGTCTACAAGACCTCGGGTCACCTCCATGGCGAAACCACTCTATTCCCGATTTGATCTCATCAAGTACGATTGTCCATCACTCGGTCATAAGATCCAGTACATGCTCCAGCAGCTACAATTCAAATTGCAGGTGGAAAACCAGTACCGTGCGGCCAACGAGAAGATCTCTCACTTGTATTTGATGGACGGCGATAAATCGTCGTCTAGCGCTGCAGAGGGTGGGAAATTCGAATCGGACCAACGTATTCAGTTGCTCAACAAGTCCTTGAAGAAGTATCAGGGTATGCACGTGAATGTGGAGGAAATCAATCGGGATATGGAGGTCATGAATACCCCTAAGTTTGCTAGGAAACCTTTAACTGGTCGCCTTACAATCACCATCACTTGTATCCGAGACATTGACCATATCGCGCTGCCCATGTTCAATAAAAAACCCGAGTCGATTGTTTCTGTCAAAGTGGATGATGTGGAAATGGCCAAAACTAACGGTTCACGCGTGGGTAAATTCAACGAGGAGTTCGTAATCGAAGTCGATAAGGCCCACGAGATGGAGATCACAGTGTACGATAAGTCTGGAAACCAACGCATTCCCGTTGCTTTAGCATGGGTGCTTCTTTCGGATATAGCCGAGGAAATTAGAAAGAAGAAGGTCGCCACCGAATTGGGCGACGACGGCTGGATCCCAGCACTGAGTTTACCGGGTCAACCAACACATGGAAGACCAAACATCCAGCACGGCCAATCGCACGGATCTAGAGACTCTGGAAGTGGCCTGGATGGCATACCTACCATCGACAATAATGAGAACAGATCCTCCTCAACTGATGCGAAGGCAGTACAGATTTCTGCTTGGGTGAATCTCGAGCCTGTGGGCCAGATCCTACTTAATCTAAGCTTTGAGAAGTCCCAGACAGTGGGTAAGTCCAACTTCATGGGAGCATTGGGTCGTCACGGTGCGATTCGTCAGAAGAAAGAAGAGGTGTTCGAGCAGCATGGCCATCAATTTGTACAAAAGCTGTTCTACAACATTATGTGCTGTGCGCTTTGTGGAGAGTTCTTGCGTTATTCTGGTTACCAATGTCAAGACTGTCGGTTCTTA